>Ga0247704_1000010_pt1 | contig 57889 bp, 61 predicted proteins | sample 41W_NmetaG_FD_189042 | JGI IMG/M metagenome (GOLD analysis project Ga0247704, IMG submission 189042) | Soil microbial communities from hillslope of Landscape Evolution Observatory, University of Arizona, Oracle, AZ, United States - 4-1-W_N | ecosystem: Engineered > Artificial ecosystem >...
CGGGCCGCCGGCGAACGCATCGGGCAGCCGGGCCAGCAGGTCGGCCACGTCGATGGAGTTGAAGTAGTCCCGCACGTCGAGCCGCAGGGCCGCCTTGGAGGCCAGGTCCCTGTCGGCCAGGACGCTGCGGAAGGCCACCCGGGCGCCACCGCCGGGCAGGAACGACCGGCACCAGGGCGACGCCGCCTCGGCCGCCGCGGGCTGGAGCAGTCGGTTCACCGTCCGGAACAGCAGCTCGTCGGCCGGCGGGTACTGGAACACCCGCTTCTTGCGCCCGTCGGCCTTGTTCAGCCACACCTCCACGGGCGGCGCCGGCCGGTGCCGGCCGGCCAGGACGGCGTCCGCCATGCGCCGGTGCTCGCCGGCGGCCAGCAGGGCCTCGTAGGCCCCGATCCGGTCCTGGCGGCGGGGGCAGCGGGCCCGGAACAGCTCCAGGGTCTCTCGCCACGCCTCGTCGTCGCCCAGGTCATCGAGCGGCGAGCGGGAGGCCTGAGCCCCGAGCGGCGAGCGGGAGGCCTGAGCCTCAGCCCCGAGCGGCGAGCGGGAGGCCTCAGCCCCGAGCGGCGAGCGGGAGGGAGGTCGCTTTGAAGCGGCATCGCCGCACTCGGAGGTACGCATGACATCCGCCTCCAGGGATCGAATTGGTCGCTCGGTCATGCGCTGCTCCGCCCGGAGGCGCCCGAAGGCAGCCCTCCCGCTCGCGTGGTGGACGCTACCGCTCCGGTGGGTACAGGGGGTGTATGAACCGAATCCTCCTCATCGTGGCCGTCGCCCTCTTCGCCATCGCCGCCCTTTCCGCCTTCAGCGACGACATCAACGTCAACGAGACGGGCTTCCTCGGCCTGGGTCTGGCCGCCTGGGCCGCCGCGCCCCTCGTCCCCGCCCTGGCCGCCGGGGGCCCGCGGCGGCGCTACGTCAGGCGGTAGTCCCACTCGCCGTATACCGGCCCCGACTGTGCACAGATCGGGGCCTGAGACGCATTACTGCACAGTCGCCGGCGTACGCCGGCCCCGCCGGCGCCGAACACGGGGACATGGCCGGACGATGCCCCTCGAGCAGCGCCGTGGCCCTGGCCGCCTTCCTGGCCATCGCCGGCGCCGCCCACTTCGTGATCCCCCGCCCGTACGAGCGGATCGTGCCCGGGGTGTTCGCCGACCCCACCTTCTGGGTGCGGTGGAGCGGGGTGGCGGAGCTCGCCTGCGCCGGCCTCGTCGCCCACCCGGGCACCCGCCGCGTGGGGGCGCTGGCCGCGGCGGCCCTGTTCGTCGGCGTGTTCCCGGCCAACGTGAAGATGGCGCTCGACGGTGGCCTCCCCGCCGGGCTGGCGTGGGCCCGGCTGCCGCTGCAGGTCCCGCTGGTGCTGTGGGCGTGGCGCGTCGCCTACCCCCGGGTCCGCACGGCGCCGGCGCCGGCTCATCGCCGAGCCTTCCCCCGGCCCGGCCGGGTGGCCTAGAATGACATCACTGTAACTCGTCCACAGGATCATCCACAGGCACGGCATCCACAGGGGGGTCGGTGGCGGACAGTTTCGCCCATCTCCACGTCCACACCGAGTACTCCATGCTCGACGGGGCGGCGCGTATCGACGAGGTGGTGGCCGCCGCCGCCGCCGACGGCCAGCCCGCCATCGGCATCACCGACCACGGCAACATGTACGGCGTCCTCGACTTCTACAGCGCGGCCCGCAAGGCCGGGATCACCCCGGTCATCGGCACCGAGGCCTACATGGCCGGCGAGAGCCGGTTCGAGCGCCCCGTGCGCCGGGGCCGGGTGGACGACACCGGCGGCGAGATCGGCGAGGGCCAGAAGCTCTACTACCACCTGACCCTGCTGGCCGAGAGCAACCAGGGCTACAAGAACCTGATGAAGCTCTCCTCCGAGGCCTACCTCGAGGGGTATTTCTACAAGCCCCGCTGCCTCGTGCCGGGCCAGGAGATCGTCACCGCCACCGGAGCCACGGCCATCGAGGACGTGGAGGTTGGCGACCTGGTGCTGACCCACCGGGGACGGTTGCGAAGGGTCACCCAGACGATGTCGCGGCCCTTCGCCGGCAAGCTCTATGGCGTCCGCCTGAACAACCGGTACGGCCGGGTGACGTGGATGACCGGCGAGCATCCCGTGCTCGTCCGCGACCAGCACGGGGGCAAGCGCTGGGTGGAGGTGCAGCAGATCGAGGCCGGGCGGTCGTCGAAGGCCGATCAATTCTCTTCCTGGCGGTCGTTCGCGTGCCTGCCGAAGCTGCGTGCCGAGGCACCGATCGAACGCATCTCGACCGCCGACCACGTCGACGGGGGCTGGCGGCCGATCGCCGTCGACCGGTGGGTCAAGTCCTCGAACCGCTCGCGGCGGGGCCCGACGAACCACTACAGCAATCTGCTGCACGAGATCACCCTCGACTACGACTTCGGGTTCCTCCTCGGCCTCTACGCCGCCGAAGGCCATGTGGACCGCGGGACGAGAGTCACGATCAGCCTGCACCAGGACGAGACCTACCTGATCGATGCCGTGGCCCGCTCGGTCAAGTTCCTGACGGGCAAGGAAGTCGTCGTCGATCACCGGCCCGGCCGGCCCGGCTACCGAGGCGTCTCGGTCATCGCCTACTCGGCGCCCCTGGCTCGGCTCCTCGCGGCCCTGTGCGGCACCGGGGCACGCAACAAGCGACTGCCGGCATTCACGTTCGAGGCGAACGACGAGTTCCAGCAGGGAGCGCTCGACGGTGTCCTGGCCGGCGACGGCGCCGCCCATCCGGGGGTCACCATCTTCGCCCAGAGCAGCCGCAACCTGGCGTGGCAGGTGCGGGTGCTCGCCGCCACCCTCACCGACTCCTTCTGCAGCATCGCCGAGCGCTGGGACGGGAACCCCGACCATGCCGTGCTGTACTGCAGCAACGTCTCGACCGGCGGGACATCGGCGCATCGGCGCACCTGCGCCGATGACGAGTACGTCTACCGGCCGATCGCTGAGATCCTCGAGCGGGACTGGGAAGGCACCGTCTACAACATCGAGGTCGAGGACGATCACTCCTACGTCTCGGACTTCGCCATCCACAACTGTGACTGGGAGCTGCTCGAGCGCCACCACGAGGGGGTCATCGCCACCACCGGGTGCCTGGGCGGCGTGGTCAACCAGGCCCTCCTGCGCGACGACGTCCCCCTGGCCACCAAGCTCGCCGCCCGCCTGAGCGACATCTTCGGCCCCGGCGGCCTCTACGTGGAGATCCAGGACCACGGGATGGCCGACCAGCACCGCACCAACCGCCACCTCATCGAGATCGCCCGGGAGCTCCACCTCCCGCTGCTGGCCACGAACGACAGCCACTACGTCCACCGGGCCGACGCCGTGGCCCACGACGCCCTGCTGTGCGTACAGACCGGCGCCCAGGTCGACGACCCTAAGCGGTTCAAGTTCGAGGGCGACGAGCACTACCTGAAGACGGCGGCCGAGATGCGGGCCCTGTTCGCCGAGGTGCCCGACGCCTGCGACAGCACGCTGGAGATCGCCGAGCGGGCCAACGTGGAGATCGAGTTCGGCAAGGTCGAGCTGCCCGACTTCCCGCTGCCGGCGCCGTTCACCTCCGACGACGAGTACCTGGGCCACCTCACTTTCGAGGGGGCCAAGCAGCGCTACGGCCACCCGGTGCCGGGCGACGTGGCCGAGCGCCTCACCCGCGAGCTGGGGGTCATCGCCGAGATGGGGTTCTCGTCCTACTTCCTCATCGTCTGGGACCTCATCCGCCACGCCCGCGACCGCGGCATCCGCGTCGGCCCCGGCCGGGGCTCGGCCGCGGGGTCCTGCGCCGCGTACTGCCTGCGCATCACCGACCTCGACCCGCTGGAGTACGGGCTCCTGTTCGAGGCCTTCCTGAACACCGGCCGCCGCGAGATGCCCGACATCGACATGGACTTCGACGAGCGCTACCGCGCCGAGATGATCCGCTACGCGGCCGAGAAGTACGGCTCCGACCACGTCGCCCAGATCGTCACGTTCTCCACCATCAAGGCCCGCGCCGCGGTGCGTGACGGGTCACGGGTGCTGGGCTACCCCTATGCCGTCGGCGACCGTATCGCCAAGCTCATGCCGCCGCTCATCATGGGCCGCGACACCCCGCTGGCCGCCTGCCTCGAGCTGACGCCCGGCTACGAAGAGGGCTACAAGATGGCGGCCGAGCTGCGCGGCCTCTACGAGACCGACCCCGAGGCCAAGAAGGTGGTCGACGTGGCCCGCGGCCTTGAGGGCCTCCGCCGCCAGGACGGCATCCACGCCGCGGCCGTGGTCATCACCCGGGAGCAGCTCACCGAGTACCTGCCCGTCCAGCGCAAGCCGGGGCCCGACGGCGACATCACCACCGCCCCCATCGTCACCCAGTACGAGATGCACGGGGTGGCCAAGCTCGGCCTGCTGAAGATGGACTTCCTGGGGCTGCGCAACCTGTCGGTCATCGAGAAGGCGCTCGACCTCATCGAGGCCACCACCGGCACCCGCCTCGACATCGACGCCATCCCCCTCGACGACGACAAGACCTTCGAGATGCTGCGCCGGGGCGACTCGGTGGGCGTCTTCCAGCTCGAGGGCGGCCCCATGCGCGCCCTGATGCGCTCGCTCGCCCCCACCTGCTTCGAGGACATCGGCGCCCTCGTCGCCCTGTACCGCCCGGGGCCGATGGCGGCCAACATGCACAACGACTTCGCCGACCGCAAGAACGGCCGCAAGCCCATCACCGGCCCGCACCCCGAGTTCTCCGAGGTGCTGGCCGACACCTACGGGCTGATGATCTACCAGGAGGGCCTGCTCCGCATCGCCGAGCGCTTCGCCGGCTACTCGGCCTACGAAGGGGATGTGCTCCGGAAGGCGTGCGGCAAGAAGATCAGGGCGCTCATGGCCACCGAGCGGGAGAAGTTCGTGGCCGCCTGCGAGCGCAACGGCTACGGCGCCGAGTTGGGCAGCACCATCTTCGACATCATCGAGCCCTTCGCCGACTACGCCTTCCGCAAGTCGCACGCCTTCTGCTACGGCAAGGTCGCCTACCAGACGGCGTGGCTCAAGGCGAACCACCCGGTGGAGTACCTGGCCGCCCTCCTCACCTCGGTCAAGGACGACAAGGACAAGACCGCCGTCTACCTGGCCGAGTGCAGGTCGATGGGGATCGACGTGCTGGTGCCCGACATCAACAAATCGATGTCGGATTTCGTCGCCGTCGACGGGAAAGTCCCCTTTGGCCTCTCCGCCATCCGCAACGTGGGAGGGGGCCTGGTCGGCCTCATCGTGGCCGAGCGCGACGAGCACGGCCCGTTCACCGACTTCTACGACTTCTGCCAGCGGGTCAGCCCCGCCGTGCTCAACAAGCGCTCGGTGGAGTCGCTCATCAAGGCCGGCGCCTTCGACTCCCTCGGCCACCCGCGGCGGGGCCTGCTCATGGTCTTCGAGCAGGTCATCGACCGCACCCTGGCCCGCCGGCGGGAGCGGGACATGGGCATCATGAGCCTGTTCGGCGAGCTCGAGGAGGGGCCGGGCTCGGTGCACGACGAGCGCTCGCCGATCCCCGATCTGGAGTTCGACCAGGCCGAGCGGCTGTCCCACGAGAAGGAGATGCTCGGGCTGTACGTGAGCAGCCACCCCCTGCTCGGCGTGGAGTCGGCCCTGCGCCGGCACACCGACTGCACGATCAACGAACTGCGCGAGCTGCGCGACGGCGAGATGCGCTGGGTGGGCGGCGTCGTGACCTCGCTGCAGCGCAAGTACACCAAGCGGGGCGACCTCATGGCCACCTTCATCCTGGAGGACCTCCAGTCGGCCATCGAGGTCTTCGTGTTCCCGAGGACGATGCTCGACTACGGCGTGCTGCTCGCCGACGACGCCGTGGTCTGCGTGAAGGGCCGGATCGACCTTCGGGAGGAGCCGGCCAAGATCGTGTGCATGGAGCTCAAGCGCCCCGACCTGAGCCCCGAGGCCACCCGCCCGCTGCGGCTCAAACTCGACCCCGCCGTGCTGACCGCCACGGGCCTCGCACGGCTCAAGGAGGTGCTCCGGGGGCACCCCGGCAGCCAGCCGGTCCTCGTCCATCTAGACTCAACCATCCTTCGTCTTCCGGACGAGTTCCGGGTGGATGCGGGAAACGGGCTGTTCGCCGAGTTGCGCGAACTGCTCGGAACGAATGGACTAGTGGGCTAACAGCCGAGTACCGACAGGGGGAGCGCGGCGACCCATGGCATTACAGGCAGAGACCAAAGACTGCACCGGGCTGAGTGACTCCGAGCTGTCAGAGATGGCGGACATCTGCGCGGACGGGAGCGCGGGCTACGACGTCGGCATCCTCTCCAAGCAGGTGGAGGAGTGGGTGCTGGTGACCCAGGTCCACGAGGGGACGAAGATGGCGGCCTTCTCCTTCTCCACCCTTGAGCGCATCGGCGGCACCCCGTCGGTGCTCATCGGCATGGCGTCGGTCAAGCGCGGGCCGCGGCGCGACGCGGTCCTGCGCATGCTGATCGGCGAGCAGCTGCGCCGGGCGGTCCTGGCCTTTCCCGACGAGGACGTCCTCGTCGGCACCCGCCTGCTCGAGCCCTCGGCCTTCGCCGCCTTCGAGGGCCTGGAGGACATCGTCCCCCGCCCCGGGCACCGGGCCACCGGCGAGGAGCGGGCGTGGGGTCGCCGGCTGGCCAAGCGCTTCGGCGCCGAGGGCCGGGTCGACGACCGCTCGTTCATCATCACCGGCACGGGCGACACCCCGCCCGCCCTCGACCACGAGTGCATCGACGTATCCACGCTCGACCCCGACGTGGCCGCGTTCTTCGCCAACGTGGACCGGTCCCGCGGCGACGCGCTGATCGGCTTCGGCTGGGCCATGGCCGAGTACCTGGCCGCCCGCGCCGGCCGCTAAGCGTTCCTGTCACACCCCGGGCGTAGCCTGTGGGTATGGCTCTGACTTCGACGCGCCTCACGGCCGAGGAGTACTTCGCCCTTCCCCCCACCGAGCAGCGCACCCAGCTGATCAACGGGGAGGTGGTCGTGACCGAGCCCAGCGTGCGGCACCAGCGGATCACCATGGAGATCGTCCGGCTGATGGCCAACTGGGTGGCGGAGCACGCCGGCCACGGGGAGGCCGGCATCCCGGTCGACGTCCACCTCGACGACTGGAACGTGTACGCGCCCGACGTGTGGTGGGTGCCCGAGGAGGACCGCCCGGGGCGCGACGCCAAGCGCATCGTCGGGCCGCCGGCGCTGGCCGTCGAGGTCCGGTCGCCCTCCACCTGGCGCTACGACGTGGGCACCAAGAAGGCCGTCTACGAGCGCCTGGGCCTGGCCGAGCTGTGGCTGGTCGACACCGAGTCGGGCACCGTGCTGGTCTACCGGCGGTCCTCGCCGGAGGCGCCGGGCTTCGACGAGGAGCTGGAGCTGGGCGCGGGGGAGTCGCTCACCACGCCCCTGCTCCCCGGCTTCGCCGTGGACCTGGCCGCCCTCTTCGACCGCTGAGCTGTCTGGCCCGGCCTCCCGGGCCGGGCTACCGCCCGGGCAGGAGGGCGGCCACCTGCTTGGTGCAGTGGCCGTCGGTGGGCCCGGACACGACCAGCAGCAGCCGGGCCGGCCGGAAGCCCATGATGCGGGTGAGTTCCCGGGGCGACGAGCGCCGGCGGCGGAGGCGGTACAGCTCCTCGGCCAGGCGGTCGTCGCCGAGCGGGAACTGGTGCACCCCGCCCTGCCAGCTGAACCGGCACTCGTAGCCGCCCGGCCCGACCAGCACCAGGGGGCCGTCGGTGGGATCCACCAGGGCCAGGGAGGGCCGGTCGCCCGAAAGGGTCCAGTACGGGGTGGTGACGCCTTGGAAGCCGAGCAGGGGTCCCTGCGCCGGATGTCGGAGCGCTTGGAGGTAGCGCTCGGCCCGCCGGGGTCGGAGGCTGCCGATGCGCTCCGGGGCCCTGGCCAGGGCTACCGCCTCCGGGCGCACGATGTCGGGTGGGTCGAGCGGGGCACCGATCGGGGCCGTGGTGACGTCGAACGCCTCGAGCGACTGCCCACCGGCGGTGGGGTAGATCGCCCGGACGAACGCCCCGGACTCCAAATCGATGCCGACGCATCCGTCGGGCTGCGGCGCCAGGACCAGCATGCGTAGCTCGGCCCCCGCGATTGCGACCCGGTATCGAACCTCGGTCCGCATGCACAAATGGTGGCGTGCGGTTCGACACAAGTGGTGGATGGTCAGGAGAAGCCACGGAGTGGTGTTCGGGCGACGCCAGATGATAGGGTCACCTACATAAATCTCTTCGCCTTTGCTAATACGCCGGCGGCGGCCCGGGCCGTGGTCGCGGCCGGGGCGACCGGGGTGGTCGTCGACTGGGAGCGGCGGGGCAAGCAGGCCCGCCAGGCGGGGGTCGACACCCAGATCAACGCCGACACGCCCGAGGATCTGCGGGCGGTGCGGGCGGCCCAGGACGGCGTCGTGCTGTGCCGGGTCAACCGGTGGTCGCCGGTGGAGGTGGACCTGGCCGTCGACCTGGGGGCCGACGAGGTCCTGCTGCCCATGGTCCGCGGCCCGGAGGAGGTCGACGCCGCCCTCGATGTGGTGGCCGGCCGGTGCCGGCTGGGCATCCTGGCGGAGACGGTCGAGGCCGTGGAGCGGATCGAGGCCCTCGCCGCCCGGCCGCTCAGCCGCATCTACCTGGGCCTCAACGACCTCATGATCGACCGGGGCGGCGGCACGCTGTTCCTGCCCCTGGTCGACGGCACGGCGGCGCGGGTGGCCGGGGCGGCCCGGGCGGCCGGCATCCCGTTCGGGGTGGCCGGGCTCACGGTGCCCGAAGGCGGCCGGCCGGTGCCGTGCCGGCTGGTCCAGGGCGCCCTGGCCGGGCTGGGGGCCTCGTTCACCTTCCTCCGCCGCTCGTTCTGGGCCGACACCGAGGGGCGTGACCTGGCCGTCGAGGTGCCCCGCATCCTGGCCGCGGCCGAGGTGGCCCGCCGCCGCACCCCCGCCGAGATCGTCGCCGACGAGGCCGGGCTGGCCGCCGCCGCCGGCTCGCTGGTCGAAGTGTGAAGGCGCTGGTCACGGGGGCCGGTGGGTTCGTCGGCGCCCACCTGTGCGCCCGGCTGGCCGCCGACGGCTGGGACGTGGTGGGCGCCACCCGGGCGACGGTCGACCTGGCCGACCCCGCGGCCACGGTTCGGCTGGCCCGGGAGGTCGACCCCGACGTGGCCTTCCTCCTGGCCGCCGGCCGGCGGGCGGCCACCCCGACCGAGCGGGCGGCCACCCTGGCCGTCAACGCCTCGTCGGGCGCCTGGCTGGTCGACGCCCTCGGCGCCCGGTGCCGGGCGGTGGTGCGGCTGGGGTCCTCGACCGAGTACGGGGCCACCGACGGCCCCATGGACGAGCGGGCGCCGCTCGAGCCCCGGGGCTTCTTCGGGGCGACGAAGGCGGCGGGGTCGCTGCTGGTGGCGGCGGCCGCCGAGGCCGGGGGCGTGCGGGCCGCCCTCCTGCGGGCCTTCCAGGTCTACGGCCCGGGCGACCACCCGGTCCGCCTGGTGCCCACCGTGCTGCGCGCGGCCCGCACCGGCGAGGTGCTGCCCCTGACCCAGCCGGGCATGCGGCGGGACTGGGTCCATGTGGACGACGTGGTCGAGGCCTGCGTGCGGGCCGCCCTGGCCGACGAGCTGGCGCCGGGCCAGGTGCTGAACGTCGGCACCGGCCGCCAAGTGGCCAACGAGGAGCTGGTGGCCATCGTCGAGCGGGTGAGCGGCCGCCCGGTCCGCACCGAGGTCGGCGCCCATCCCGGCCGCCCGTGGGACACCGCCTCCTGGGTGTGCGATCCGTCCCTGGCCCGGGAGCTGCTGGGGTGGGAGGCCAAGGTCTCCCTGGAGGAGGGGCTGGCCCGGTGCTGGGCCGCCTGAGCGTCGTCACGCCGGTCTACGGCAACGAGGCGACGCTCGAGGAGCTGTACCGCCGGCTGGCGGCGGTCCTGGCGGGGGAGTGGTCGCTGCGGTTCGTGGTCGACGCCTCGCCCGACGCCAGCCTGGCCGTCGCCCGGCGCCTGGCCGCCGCCGACGACCGGGTCTCGGTCACCGCCTTGGAGGCCAACGTGGGCCAGCACGCCGCCCTCCTGCGGGGCCTGGCCGCCGATGACGCCGACGTCTACGCCTGCCTCGACGCCGACCTGCAGGACCCACCCGAGGCCGTGCCCCTGCTGGTCGGGCGGTTGGGCGCCGGCGTGGTCTTCGCCGGCCGGCGGGGCGCCTACGAGGGCCGGAGCCGGCTCATCACCGGCGCCCTGCACCGCAGGCTGCAGGCCCGGCTCACCGGCGTGCCGGTCGACGCCGGCGCCTTCCTGGCCATGGACCGGCCGGCGCGGGACGCCCTGCTCGCCCTGCACCCGCCGAGCATCGTCGCCGGCGTGGGTGCGGCCGGCATCCGGTCGACGTCGATCCCCGTCGAGCGGGCGACCCGGCCCTCCGGCCGCTCGGCCTGGAGCGCCCCCGCCCGCCTGCGCCAGTCGGCCCGCACCCTGGCCTGGGCCTACCGCGCCCAGCGCTGAACCAGCACCACCGAGCGCCGGCCGGGGACCTCCCGCTCGTCGGCCAGCCGCAGCCCCCGCCCGGCCAGCTCCCGGTCGAGGTCCGACAGGCGGGCCGGGTCGCCCTTGACCCCCCCGGTGGCCCGCCGCACCACCCACACCGTCTCGGCCGCGGGCACCGCCGCCGGAGGCAGCACCAGGTCGCCCACCAGCCGGGGATGGTGGCGGCGGGCGTAGTGGTCGACGCCGAGGGCGTCCCAGCGGGCGGCGGCCACCACCGGCTGGCCGGGGTGGTGGCCGGCGGCCACCAGGGCGACCGCCCCCCGCACGTCCTCCCGCGGCCCCTCGGCCAGGTTCGACACCGCGGCCACGACCGAGGGCACGAGCACGGCGGCCACCGCCAGCGGCACCCACCGGGCCCGCACGAGGCCCAGGGCGGCCAGCACGGCCAGCCCGGCCGCCGCGGGGAGCAGGTACCGGTCGACGTAGACGGGGCGGATTACCTGGGCGGCGGTGACCGCCACCACGGGCAGCACGGCCCAGCACCCGGCCACCACCCGGGCCCGGCCCGCCGAGAAGGCACCCGCGACGACCGCGGCGACGGTGACCGCGAGCAGCACGAGGTGCCCGCCGGTCCACGAACGGAGGAGCTTGGCCGGCACGGCCAGGCCGGCGTCACGGATCCACTCCGCCCCCGACGCGCCCACCCCGTTGGCCACCGCCATCCCCACCAGGCCCAGCGCCGGCAGGGCGGCCAGCGCCGTCACCCCCACCAGCGGCACGGCCCGCCGGCCCCGCAGCACGAGGGCGGCGACCGCGAAGGCGGCCGGCACCAGCAGGGCGAACCAGTGGGCCAGGCCGGCGGCGGCCGCCGCCGCCCCGTAGAGCCACAGGGACCCGCCCTCCAGCCACCGCGCGAGGCCCAGCGCGCAGGCGGAGGTGGCCAGCAGGGCCAGCATGTAGCCCCGGGCCTCCCCGGCGTAGGCCACGACGAGGGGGTTGGCGGCCAGGACCAGCCCGGCCACCACGCCGGTCGTCGACGACCCGGAGAGCCGGGTCACGGCCCGGGTGAACACGGCGACCGCCGCCACCCCGGCCACCAGGGAGAGCAGGCGCAGGCCGGTCTCGTCGGCCCCGAACGGGGTCACCAGCAGCCACAGGTGCACGACCGCGTAGTACGGCGCGTTGTACGAGGGCGGGGCGTCGGCCAGGTACGGGATCGTCCCCTCGCCGGTGACGACCGCCTCGGCCAGCCGCCGCAGCGAGAGGGGGGCCATCTCGGCCGTGAACAGCTCGTCGTACCAGAACCCGTAGCGGCGGGCGACGAGCCAGCCGCCCAGCACGGCGAGCACCAGGGGCGGGAGCGCCCCGCGGCCCCGCACCTCTAGGGCACGTCGGCGAGGGTGGGGAAGGCCAGCACCGGCTCCCGGCAGGCCACCGTGACCCGGCTGCCGACCGGCATGGGCTCGGCGCTCGGGAGCCGGACCAGCAGGCGCTCCCCGGTGGGCAGGCACACGCCGATCACCACGTCGTGGCCGAAGTACCGCCGGTCCTCCACCACGGCCAGGTCGTCGCCGGCTCCCGGGTCGCCGGCGGCTGTGGCCACCACGTGGAGCTGCTCGGGCCGCACGACCACGTCGACCGCCCCCTCGTCGGGGCCCTCGGCCAGGGCCAGCGTGCCCAGGGCGGTCTCCACCTTGCCCGGCGCCGACACCGTCCCCTGGAGGATGTTGGCCCGGCCCACGAAGTTGGCCACCCACAGGTCGGCCGGCCGCCGGTACACCTCCGCGGGCGGCCCGTGCTGGACGATCACCCCGCTGCGCATCACGGCCACGGAGTCGGCCATGGACAGCGCCTCCTCCTGGTCGTGGGTGACGAGGAGCGATGTCGCCCCCGACGCCCGCAGCACCCCGGCGACCTCGGAGCGGATCTCGTCGCGCAGGGCGGCGTCGAGGCTGCCGAAGGGCTCGTCGAGGAGGACGACGCTGGGCTCGGGGGCGAGGGCCCGGGCCAGGGCCACCCGCTGCTGCTGGCCGCCCGACAGCTCGTGCGGCATGCGCCGGCCCAGCCCGGCCAGGCCGGCCAGCTCCAGCATGGCCGCCACCGCCTTGTCGCGGCGGGCCCCCCGCTTCACCCCGTAGCCCACGTTCTCGGCGACGGTCAGGTGCGGGAACAGGGCCTGCTCCTGGGGCACGATCGTGACCCGCCGGCGCTCCGGCGGCATGTGGAGCCCGGGGCCGGCGACGGCCTGGCCCGAGACCCGGATGCGGCCGCCGTCGAGGCGCTCGAAGCCGGCGATGGCCCGCAGCAGGGTGGTCTTGCCGCACCCCGAGGGCCCGAGCACGGCCGTGAGCGTGCCCGTGGCCAGGCTGAGGTCGGTGGCCCGCAGGGCCTGGACCGCCCCGAAGGCCTTCCACAGCCCCATGCACTCGACCGCGTCGCCCGTGGCACTCACGAGAGCGATTCTCCCCCTCGCCGGGCCAGTGCCCACGTCGGCAGAGCCCCCACGGCCACGAGGAGCAGGGCGGGCAGGGCGGCGTCGCCGTAGGCCCCGGCCTGGGTGGCCGACCACACCCGGGTGGCGAGGGTCTCGAAGCCGGTCGGGCCGAGCAGCAGGGTGGCCGGCAGCTCCTTCAGGCAGGTGAGGAAGACGAGGGCCGCCCCCGCGGCCACGCCGGGGGCCAGCAGGGGGGCGGTGATCGTGCGGAACACCTCCAGTGGCCGCCGGCCCAGCGACCGGGCCACCTCGTCGAGCGACGGCGGCGCCTGCAGGGCCGAGCCGTAGATCGAGCTCACGGCCAGGGGCAGGAACAGGACCACGTAGGCGAACACCAGCACCGGGAGCCGCTGGTACAGGGGGTTCATGAACCGGACGGTGAAGAACACCAGCGACAGGGCGACGACGATGCCGGGCAGGGCGTGGCCCACGAACGCCGAGCGCTCGATGAACCCGGCGATCCGGCTCCGCGACCGGGCGGCCAGCACGGCCACCGGCACGGCCGCCGCGGCGGTGACCACCGCCCCCAGCACCGACGCCAGGACGGAGGAGCCCCCGGCCGCGCTGACCCGCGTCAGGTCAATGTCGGCCTGCACGCTCTCGGCCAGCCACCGCACGGTGGTGGCCAGGGGCACGACGATGGCCAGCCCGGCGACCCCGGCGGGCAGGGCCACCGCGGCCCACCGCCACCGCCCGAGGGGCACGAGGGCCGGCCGTCGGGGCGTGCCCCGGCCCGCGTAGTAGCGGGCCCGGCCCCGGGTGCGGGCCTCGGCCACGAGGATCCCCAGGGTGAACACCAGCAGCAGGCAGCCCAGGATGGCGGCCGGGCGGCGGTCGAAGCTCGACCGGTAGGCCTCGTAGATCACCCGGGTGAAGGTGTCGAAGCGCAGGATGGACACCGCCCCGAAGTCCGACAGCACGTAGAGGCACACGAGGAGCGATCCCGTGGCCGCCGCCGGGCGGATCTGGCGCAATGTCACCCGGCGGAAGGCCGTCCCCGGCCCGTCGCCCAGCGAGCGGGCCGCCTCCTCGAGGGCCGGGTCGACCCGCTCCAGGACGGCGGCCACCGGCAGGAACACGTACGGGTACGACAGCAGGGTGAGGGCGGCGAAGGTGGGCAGGAACCCCGACAGCTCCGGGAGGTTGGAGACGAAGGCGAAGGCGGCCACGTAGCTGGGCACGGCCAGGGGCAGGGCGGCGACCACCCGCCAGAACCGGCGGCCGGGGAGGTCGCAGCGCACGGTGAGCCAGGCCAGGGCGATCCCGATGGCCGCGCTGGCCACCGACACCGCGGCGGCCAGCCCCAGGCTGCGCACCAGCAGCCGGCCGGTGCGGGCCATGAACAGGGTGTCGGCGATCGCCGACCAGCCCCCGTCGCCCGCCCGGACCAGCAGGTAGGCGACGGGCAGGAGGGCGGCCGCGGCGACGGCCCCGGCCAGGGCCACCAGGCCCGCCGGCGCTCGGGGCGACGAGCGCGACAGCTGCTCGGCCCGAGCGGTCAGAGCAACCCGGTCTGCCGGAGCAGGTCGAGCGTGTGCTGGAGGTCGGCCAGGTCGCCCAGGTTGATCGCCGGCCCCTGCGTCGGCTGCAGCGGTGGCAGGCCGGGCGCGGTCGGCACCCCGGCCAGCATCGGGTACTCGAAGTTCTCCTGGGCGAAGTGCCGCTGGGCCGGCTCCGTGAGCAGGTACTCCACCAGGCGGGCGGCATCGGCCTGCTTCTTCGAGCTCTTGAGGATGCCCACGCCAGCCACGTTGACCAGGGCGCCGGGGTCGGTGCCGGCGGTGTAGTGGTTGCGGGCGACGGTGCGCTCGGGCCCGATCTCGGACTGGAGCTGGAACAGGTAGTAGTGGTTCACCAGCCCCAGGTCGACCTGGCCCTCGTTGATGGCCCGCACGATCAGGTCGTTGGACGCATAGGTCTTGGGGTCGTTGGCCTTGATCCCGCTCAGCCACGTGCGGGTGCGCCCCTCGCCCACCGTCAGCAGCATGGCCGTCACGAACGACTGGAACGACCCGTTGGTGGGCGCCAGGCCGATGCGGCCCTTCCACTTGGGGGCGGTGAGGTCGAACACGCTGGCCGGCAGCTCCGCCTGCGGCACCTTGCGGGGGTCGTAGGTGATGACCCGCGCCCGGCCGGAGACGCCCACCCAGCCGTTGTCCGGCGCCCGGTACTTCTGGTCGACGGCGCCGGCGGCCGGCGGCGGGACCGGCGCGAACAGGCCGAGCTTGTCGACCGCGCCCAGGGCGCCGGCGTCCTGGGCCCAGAACACGTCGGCCCGGGTCCGCGAGCCCTCCTCGGCGATCTGGGCGGCCAGCTCGGCGCTGGCGCCGTAGCGGGCCGAGACCTTGACCCCGGTGGCCCTCTCGAACATCTCGAGGATGGGCTTGACCTGCACCTCGGCCCGCCCCGAGTACAGGGTCAGCCGGTCGCCGCCCGAGCAGCCGGCCAGCGACGTGGCCAGCAGCAGGAGCGCGAGCCCGAGCCGCCTCAAGGCTGAAACCACGGCCGGCGCCTGCTCTCCAGGTTCCCCGTCATGGTCGAAGATTAGCCATCCCTAATTATCTCTACAAGGACAGCCTAAAGGCTGGCCAGGATGAGCTCCACGAAGATGGCCACGCCGGTCGGACCCATGTGGGTGCCGTCGTCGGCGAAGAGGTCGGGGTGGGCCGAGCCGTGCCTATGCCAGTCGAGCAGCACCGCGTTCGGCCACTTGGGCACGTTGGCCGCCAGCATCTCGTTGTTGGGGCCCTCCCAGGGCCGGGCCACCTTCACGTTGATGACGACCACCCGGCGCACGTCCTGCAGCACGTCCATGATCTCGGTGAACTGGGAGCTGGTGACCGGGCCGTTGTTGCCGAGCTGGAGGATGACCTCCTCGCCCAGCTCGCCGGCGTCGCGCTTGGCCCGGGTCAGCGCCAGCAGCTCCTTGAACTGCCGGCCGACCTCGGCGTCGACGGCGGCGTTGGGCAGCCGCCGCTCCAGCGCGGCCTTGGCCACGAGCAGCACGGAGTCGCCAAGGCCGGTGACCCGCCACTGGGGGACGGTGGTGGTCGGGGCGGGCAGGGTCGACGTCGTCGTCGTGGCCAGGGGGTCGGCGAGGACCGTGGTCGTGGTGGTGGCCACGGTGGTGGTCGTCACCGGCTCGGCGACCTGGGCCTGCGCCGCTTCCAGGGCCAGGAAGGTCGACGGCGGGGGAGAGCCGGGTCGGGCCACCACGGCCGTGGCCGCCACGGCCGCCAGGGCGGTGGCCACGACCAGCGTGCGGCCGGCGATGCCGACCCGGGCCGGCCACCGGACCCGGCCCGGGTGGCGCAGCCCGACCCAGAGCCGGCCCAGGGCGCCCGAGCGGATCGGCAGCTCCACGAACCGGTAGGAGAGGGCGGCCAGGGCGACGGTGATGCCGGCCCGGAAGGCCAGCAGCCCGTTGCCGGACAGGGGGACGTCGTAGTGGGCCCGGGTCAGCATCAACACCGGCCAGTAGAAGAGGTAGATGCCGTAGGAGCGCTTCCCCAACCACACCAGCGGCCGCGACCCGAGCAGCAGGCGGGAGCCCGGTGTCGCCGGATGGCTGAGCACCGCCACCAGCACGGTGGCCACCGCGGCCACCCCGAGGAACCCGCCCTGGTACAGCGAGTCGGAGAACTGGTGAAGGTTGGTCACGCACCAGCCCAGGCCGGCGAGGGCGGCGGCGCCGACCACGGCCAGGGCCACCCGGCCGGGGAGCCGGAGGGTGGCCTTGGACCGCCAGGGCGCCCACAGGCAGGCCAGGGCCGCACCCAGCAGGATGGCCCCGGCCCGGGTGTCGGTGCCGTAGTACACCCGGGACGGATCGGTGCCGGGTTCGTACAGGACCGCCATCAGCGCGGCCGAGCCGGCGGCGGCGGCGAGGATCCACAGGAACAGCCGGGGGGCCCGCCGGCGCAGCCCGAGGCCCGCCCACAGCACGAGCGGCCACACCACGTAGAACTGCTCCTCGACGGCCAGGCTCCACAGGTGCTGCAGGAGCGGCGGGCGGCCGGCGGCCTCGAAGTACGACTGGTGCTCGAAGATCAGCCGCCAGTTGCTGACGTAGGCCAGGGCGGCCCGGATGTCGCCCCGGAGCCGCCCGCCCTGCTCGGGCGCCAGCGCGGGCACGACGGCCCACACGGCCACCAGCAGCAGCAGTACGGCCGGGAGGAGGCGCAGGGCCCGCCGCTTCCAGAAGCGGGCCACGTCGAGCCACTGGTGCTCCCGCCACTCGGCCAGGAGGATGGCCGTGATCAGGAAGCCGCTGATCACGAAGAAGACGTCGACGCCGAGGAAGCCTCCCGTGGCCCACCGGACGTCGGCGTGATAGGCGAACACCGACGCGACGGCGAGCGCCCGCAGGCCGTCGAGGGCTGGAAGGTGGGGAAGTCGCGGCCGCTCGCCGACGGGCACGGCGGCATCGTAGGCTCTTTCATGGAGTACACGGAACTACTGCGGAAACGCCGGATGGTCCGCAGCTTCACCGACCGCCCGCTGGCCTCTGCGGTGCTCGACCGGGTGGTGGCCGCCGGGCTGCGCGGGCCCTCGGCGGGGTTCACCCAGGCCGTCGACCTCCTCGTGCTCCACGGCCCCGAGGAGACGGGCCGCTACTGGGACGCCGCCCTGCCCGAGCCCGCCCGCCCGGGCTTCCCCTGGCCGGGCCTCCTCCGGGCGCCCCTGCTGGTGGTGGTCCTGTCGTCGGAGGACGCCTACCGCCGCCGGTACGCCGAGGCCGACAAGGGCCAGGCCGGCTTCGACGTGCCCTGGTGGCACGTCGACGCCGCCTTCGCCGCCCTGCTGGTGCAGCTGGCCGCGGCCGACGAGGGCCTGGGGGCCTGCTTCTTCCGGACCCACGGCGTGGCCGCCCTCCGCCGGGCCTTCGGCGTCCCCGGCGCCTACGCCCCGGTGGGCACGGTGGCCGCCGGCCACCCCGCTCCCGACCGGCCGTCGTCGTCGGTGGCCCGCCGCGCCCGCCGCCCACCCGCCGAGGCCGTCCACCGCGGCCGCTGGTGACGTTCCCGGACTACCGGCCCAGGGCCGCCATCAGCTCCTCGGGTGACGTCACGCTCACGTGCAGCCGCCGCAGCTTCACCGGCACGCCCAGCACCCTCGCCCGTACCGGCGGGTCGATCCCGATACTCACGATGCCCCGCACCGAGCCGTTGACCAGCCACTGCCCCCGCCACCCGTGCACGCCGATCCCGCCCGGGATCCCCCTGAACCGCTCCACCTCGGTGATCGACGCCACCGGCACGTCGGCCCTGAACATCGGTCCCATCTGCACCCGCACCCGGTCGCCCTCCACCTCCACCCGGGAAAACGCCGGCCCCGCCCCCAGCACCGACAGCAGGGGCCGGAACCACCCGTAGCGGATCGCGAACACGGCCATGGCCGATTCTCGCGCCACCATGGAGCCGTGACCTGCCCCCACGGCCTCGACCGGGCCGGCTGCGAGATCTGCCGGGTCCTCGAGCCCTCCGCCGTCCCTGCCGCCGCCCGGGCGCGCCGCCCCGCCCGCCCGGGAGGCCTCCCGGGCGGCCTGGCCACCGTCGCCGTGGTGGCCGTGGTCGGCTTCGTGGTGCTCGGCTGGCTGGCCGCGGCCTTCTTCGCCGTGCTCCGCATCGTCGAGCTGCTCGCCGTGGCCCTCGTGGCCGGCTGGGTCGGCTGGCAGCTCGGCCGGCGCCGGCCCCGCTAACCGGCACCGGGAGGCCCCCGCCGCCGGTGGCGCAGGCGGTTGTGGTAGCCGCACGCCACCCGGCCGTTCTCATCCACCGTCGGTCCGCCCGCCGCGTAGGGGACCACGTGGTCGATCTCGCACCGGTCGGCCGGCACGTCGCAGAACTCGCTGAAGCACTCCCGGTCGCGCACCTCCACCGCCCGCCTGGTGGCCCCGGTGAAGACCCGCCGGCGCACGCCGACGTTGGCCACCCGGTCGGGCCCGTCGAAGACCACCCGCTCCACCCACGCCTGGCCCAGCCAGCGCAGCAGCGACCCCGGCGACACCACCGTGGCGTCGGCCAGCTCGCACATCCGCCCGGCGAAGGTCTCGTAGCCCACCAGCACGCTGAACAGCGGCTCGGGTAGGCGGGCCCCTTCGGGAACCGCCTGGGCCCGGCGGGCCATCTCGACCAGGGCGTCGGCCCGGCGCTGGGCCGGGGTGCGGGCCAGGTCGGCCACGCGCAGCCCATCGCCCAGCCGGGCCTTGGCCTCGGCCCAGTCGGCCTCAAACAGCTCGTCCTCGATGCGCCGAAGCGCGGTGGACACGATCGAGCCGTTGATCGGGTCGAACAGCCCGTCGAGCACCCACGCACCGCCGAACGTCTGCGACAGGTGCAGCCGCCGCCCGGCGAGCTGCGCCTCGGCCGACGTCTCGGTGCCGTCGGGATCCGCCAGCTGCCGCCAGTAGGCCAGGGCCCGGGCGAACGACAGGAACCGCAGCCCCCGCGCCCGCCCCACCAGCCACTCCTCGTCGCGCGCGAAGGCCTCGGCGGTGGCCGGCGTGCGGGCGCCGGCCAGCAGGAACACCTGGGCCTCGCCGATCTCCCCGGCCAGCCAGGCCGCCTCCACGTGGGGCATGGACCGCAGCGCCCGGCCGAGGCGGACCTCCCGGCGGGCCGTGTCGGCCGGCATCCCGCAGCGGGCCGCCACCCAGGCCGCCGCCGTGCGGGCTCCCTCGTCCTCCCACCCGCGCCCGGCGTCGAAGGCCGCGGTGGCCCTCGCACACACCGCCCGCAGCCGCTCCACCTGCCGGTGCAGGGCCTGGACCGTCTCCCCGTCGGCCAGCCGCGCCGGATCCACGGCGCACAGCGCATCCAACGCCGCATCGAGATCCACGTCGCAGCTCCCTCGCGAGGAGGGCAGGTCCAGGGGGGAAGGCGTCACCATCCTACCCGAACATACGTTCCCCACGCAAGACCCAATCCGGCGGAAGCCGCTGGACGCGAGTCGTACACTTCTGGCGTGGGCTACGAGATGTCGATCGAGGTCCTCGACGGCGAGTTCCCCGCACGCTGGAGGCCCGCCCGCTCGCCCTCCGCGGCGAGGCCCGTTCAGCCGGCCAGCTGGGCCAGCAGGGCGTCGACCTCGGAGACCGGCGCCTGGCAGGCGTAGTCGCGGCAGACGTAGGCCAGCCCGTCCTTGCGGTCCTCGAACAGCGGTGACGGGTAGGGCTCGCCCCAGGCCAGCACCGCGTTGGGGAGGTACCGCCGCCGGACGGCCCGCACCAGGTCGGGCCGGTCGCCGATGACGGCGATCTCGGTGATGCCGGCGTCCAGCATGTCGACCGCGGCCAGCGCCCGGCTGAACGCGGTCGGGTGCTGGGCGATCATGCCCGAGAGCAGGCGAAGGATGTCCTCCGCCCGCTGGGTGTAGTAGCCCTCCCCGGCCAGGGCGCCCAGCCGCAGGAGCGCCACGGCCGCATTGCCGTTGGCCGAGGGCAGGGCGTTGTCGATGAGGTCCTTGTTTCGGGTGATCAGCGCCTCGGCGTCCGAGCCGTTGGTGAACAGGCCGCCGGCCGAGTCGTCCCAGAACAGCTCGAGCATGGCGTCGGCGGCCGAGCGGGCCTCCTCGATCCACCTCGCCTCGCCGGTGGCCTCGGCCAGCCGGGTGAAGGCGTCGACCACGGCGGCGTAGTCGGCGGCGAAGGCCAGGTGGCGCCCGGGCGTGCCGCCCTGCCACGACCGCAGCCAGCGGCCGTCGGGGCGGCGCAGGTTGGCGACCAGGAAGTCGCCGCACGCCCGGGCGTCGTCCAGCCAGTCCTCCCGGCCCAGAGCCGCCCCCGCGTCGGCCAGCGCGGCCAGGAACAGGCCGTTCCACTCGGTGAGCACCTTGTCGTCGAGCCCGGGCCGCACCCGCTCCTCCCGGGCCGCGAACAGGATGCCGCGGGCCTCCTCGACCGCCGGCGGCCGGGCCAGGTCGCCCCGGACCGGCCGGTGCAGGATGTTCGCCCCCTCGAAGTTGCCGGCCCGGGTCACGCCCCACCACTCGACGGCCTCGCCGGCCAGGTCGCCGAGCAACGAGCGGATCTCGTCCTCGCTCCAGACGTAGAACTTGCCCTCGACCCCCTCGGAGTCGGCGTCCTCGGACGAGAAGAACCCGCCGCCGGCGTGGCGCAGGTCGCGCCGCACGTAGTCGACGGTCTCCTCGAGCACCTGCCGGAAGCGGTCCTCGCCGGTGGCCTGCCAGGCGTGCAGGTAGGCCGAGGCCAGCAGGCCCTGGTCGCTCAGCATCTTCTCGAAGTGGGGGACCAGCCACTTGTGGTCGACGGAGTAGCGGGCGAAGCCGCCGCCCAGGTGGTCGTACATGCCGCCGCTGGCCATGGCGTCGAGCGTCACCGTCACCATGGCGAGCGTGTCGGCCTCGCCGTCACGGCGCCAGGCCCTCAGCAGCACCTCCAGCAGGTCCGGCTGGGGGAACTTGGGCGCCGGCCCGAAGCCACCCCAGGCGTTGTCGAAGCGCTGGAGCAGGGTGGTGCGAGCCGCGGTGACGGCGGAGGCGTCGGGCAACCCGCTGCCCGCCGGCAGCTGGGCGGAGCGCCCGAGGGCGGCGGTGAGCTCGCCGGCCTGGGTCAGCACGTCGTCGCGCCGCTCGTGCCACACCTGCGACATGGCCTGGCACAGCTCGGTGAAGCTGGGCAGGCCCTGGCGGGCGGTCTTGGGGAAGTAGGTGCCCCCGAAGAACGGGCGGCCGTCGGGGGTAAGGAAGACGGTCATGGGCCAGCCGCCGTGGCCGCTCAGGGCCTGGACCGCCTCCATGTAGATGGCGTCGACGTCGGGCCGCTCCTCACGGTCGACCTTCACGTTGACGAACAGGTCGTTCATGACCTCGGCCGTGGCCTGGTCCTCGAAGGACTCGTGGGCCATGACGTGGCACCAGTGGCAGGCCGCGTACCCGACCGAGAGCAGGATCGGCTTGTCCTCGGCCTTGGCCCGGGCGAAGGCCTCCTCCCCCCAGGGGTACCAGTCGACGGGGTTGTCCTTGTGCTGCTGCAGGTAGGGGCTGGTCTCGTCCGCGAGGCGGTTCATGCCGCCGAGCGTAGAGACTGGCGGCCGTGGGCCGGAGCAGTGTCGCCGAGATCTGGGCTGAGATCCTGCTGGTGATCGCCCTGGGCGGGATGGTGTGGTCGGCCGTGACGCGACTGCGCCGGGGCCAGGTCCGCCCTCTCCTGTGCCCCGGCTGCAGCCGAACCGTGTCGCGGGTCTACCAAGCCTGCCCGCACTGCGGTCGGGATATCAGGCCGGATTCGCGTTCTCGGTAGGGTTCGGCGTCTCCCCGGTGCCGCCGAGGGCTTCCGGCATGGTCTCGGGCTTGGTGGCGTCGGTGTTCGGCATGGCGGTGTTCCAGTGGTCCATGGCGCTGCCGGAGGGCATGGCACCGGCCCCGCTCATGCCGGGCCCCTCGTCGGGGTTGTCGAGGGTCTCGGGATCCCGGGAGTCACGCCCGGTCTCTTCGAATTCAACGCTCTCGACTTCGCGGTCGGCCATGATCGGTTCTCCTTCTCGGACGGATGGGTGCGATGCGACCGGGTTGGTTGGAAGCGGCGTGCATCGTCGCACCAGGTATGTACCCATCCGGATTGGGACCGGAAACTGTGGGTACGGGTCCGGCATGAACGCAACCGTCCTCTGGGTCATCGCCGTCATCCTCGCCATCGTGGGCATCGTGCAGCTGCTCCAGGGCCAGATCATCTTCGGCATCATCGTGCTGATCGCCGCCGCCGCCGTCGGCCCCGGCGGCTGGTCGGTGTTCCGCTCCCGGGCATAACCACCATCCTGGCCGCACTCGGCCAGGATGGTCCCGTGGACTTCGGGGACGACGCCGGGGAAGCCGCCTTCCGGGCCGAGGCCCGGGCGTGGCTGGCCGGCCACGCCGGCCCCTACCGGGTCGACGTCGACCCCGACAGCCCCTCGATCGTCTTCGCCGACGTCGACGACCTGGCCCACCTGGAACGGGGCCGGGCCTGGCAGCGGGAGCTGCACGCCGGCGGGTGGGCCGGCCTGGGCTGGCCCGAGGAGCACGGCGGGCGCAACCTACCCATCGCCCTGCGGGCCGTCTGGGCCCAGGAGCTGGCCGCGGCCGGCGTCCCGCCGCCCATCAACCTGCTCGGGGAGGCCGTCGTCGGCCCCGTGCTCCTGGCCCACGGCACGCCCGAGCAGCAGCGGCGGTTCCTGGCCCCGATCCTGACGGCGGAGGAGATCTGGTGCCAGCTGTTCAGCGAGCCGGGGGCCGGCTCGGACATGGCCGCGGTCACCACCACGGCCACCCGCGACGGCGACGGCTGGGTGGTCAGCGGCCACAAGATCTGGACCTCGGGCGCCCACTACGCCGACTTCGCCATCCTCCTGGCCCGCACCGACTGGGACGTCCCCAAGCACCAGGGCTGCACGTTCTTCCTGCTGGACATGCGCCAGCCGGGGATCACGACCAAGCCACTGCGCCAGATGACCGGGGGGGCCGCGTTCAACGAGGTCCACCTCGACGGGGCCCGCATCCCCGACGCCCACCGCGTCGGCCCCGAGGGTGGCGGCTGGGCCGTGGCCGTCACCACCCTCATGCACGAGCGGCTGACCCTGGGCCTGGGGCTGGCCCGGGCCGGCGGCGGGGTGGAGCGGCTGCTGCGGCAGCTTCGCCCCCGCGGGGTGGCCGACGACCCCGTCGTCCGCCAGCTGGCCGCCCGCCTGGTGATCGAGGCCCGTTGCGTGCAGTACCTGGGCTGGCGGATCGTGTCCAAGCTGGCCGACGGCCAGATCCCCGGCCCCGAGGGGTCGGTGGCCAAGCTGGCCTCGGGACGGGTCTCCCGCCGCTACGACGAGCTGGCCGACGCCATGCGGGGGGCGGGGGCCATGCTCCACGACGAGTACACGCTGCTCCAGCTCTGGGTGCCGGCCACCCGCATCGCCGGGGGCACCGACGAGGTGCTCAAGAACGTGATCGCCGAGCGGGTCCTCGGCCTGCCGCCCGAACCGAGGACCGACAAGGCGGTGCCGTTCCGCGACGTCCCGAGGGCCTGAGGTGGCCGCCATCCTCCTGGTCGAGGACGACCCGTCCGTGCGGGAGGCGGTGGCCATGGCCCTGGAGGGCGACGGGCACCGGGTGACGACCGCGGCCACCGGCGACGAGGCCGTCGAGCGCTGGCGCCAGCGCCGGCCGGACCTGGTCCTCCTCGACGTCATGCTCCCGGGCCGTGACGGCTTCGACGTGTGCCGGGCCATCCGGGCCCACGACCAGGTCCCGATCATCATGCTGACCGCCCGCAGCGACCCGATCGACGTCGTGGTGGGCCTGGAGTCCGGCGCCGACGACTACGTGACGAAGCCGTTCGAGACCCGGGTGCTGCTGGCCCGCATCAAGGCGGTGCTCCGCCGCCAGGAACGGTCACCGGGCGAGCCCGTCCTGCGCTTCGGCGACCTGGCCATCGACCCGGCCGGCATGACCGTCACCCAGGGCGGGGTCGACCTGCGCCTGACCCCCACCGAGCTGCGCCTGCTGCTGGAGCTGGCCCGCCGGCCGGGGCAGGTGTTCACCCGGGCCCTCCTCCTGGAGCGGGTCTGGGACTACTCGTACCTGGGCGACTCCCGGCTGGTCGACGTCTGCATCCAGCGCCTCCGGGCCAAGGTGGAGGCCGACCCGTCGCACCCCACGCTGATCCAGACCGTGCGGGGGGTGGGCTACAAGCTGGTGCCCCTCCCGTGAGGTTCGCCCGGCTGCGACCCCGCCTGGTGGCGGCCTTCGCCCTGGTGGCCGCCCTCACGTCGGCCGCGGTGGCGGTCGGCGCCTGGTTCGTCACCCGGGAGGCGGTCCTGCGCCGGGCCGAGGACGACGCCCGGCGCGAGGCCCGGGCCGTGCTGGCCGGGGCGGCGGCCAGCCTGCCGCCCTCGCCCAGCCCGGCCCAGGTGGGCGACGCCCTGGCCCGGCTCAAGGGCGGGTTCGACCTGGTGGCCGTGGCCGGCGACGGCACCTTCGAGACGACGTCGATCTCCCTCTCGGCGGCCTCCGTGCCGGCCGGCCTGGCCGAACCGGTGGAGGCGGGCAGGGTCGCCCTGGTCCGTACCGGCCGGTTCGTGGTCGCCGGCGGCCGGCCGGAGGGCCTACCGGCCATCTACCTGTTCCTCCCGCTGGACCAGGTCCTCGACGACCTCGACGTGCTCCGCAACGTGCTGGCCGCGGCCGGCGCGGGGGCGGTGGTGCTGTCGGCCGGCGTGGGGGCGATCGCCGCCCGCGGCCTGCTGCGGCCTCTGCGGGAGGCCCGCACCGCGGCCCACCGCCTGGAGGTCGGCCTGCTCGGGACCCGCCTGGCCGAAGGCGGGGGCGACGAGTTCGCCGACCTCGGCCACGCCTTCAACCGGATGGCGGCCGCCCTGGAGGCCTCCCTGGCCGCCCACCGGCGGTTCGTGGCCGACGTCAGCCACGAGCTGCGCACCCCGCTCACCGCCCTCACCACTGCGGCCGACGTGCTCGACGCCCACCGGGCCGGCCTCGACGACGCCGGCACCCGAGCCGCGGCCCTGCTCGTGCGCGAGTCCCGCCGGCTGGCGACCCTGGTCGAGGACCTCATGGAGGTGTCGCGGCTCGACGCGGGGGCCGCGCCCATGGTGTGGGAGCCCGTCGACCTGGCCGCCCTGGTGGCGGCGGCAGCCGAGGCCAGGGGGTGGTCGGTCGTGGTCGACGGTCCCGGCGGCACGACCCTCGCCGACCCCCGCCGCCTCGACACCATCGTCGCCAACCTGGTCGGCAACGCCGTCGAGCACGGCCGGCCGCCGGTGACGGTCACGGTGGCCGCCACCGACCGGGAGGTCACCGTGGAGGTGGCCGACGAGGGCGAGGGGATCGCGCCCCAGCACCTGCCCCACGTCTTCGACCGCTTCTACAAGGCCGACCCGGCCCGGCCCGGCGGCCGGGGGTCGGGCCTGGGCCTGGCCATCGCCCGGGAGAACGCCCGGCTGCACGGGGGCGACGTCACCGCGGCCAGCCCGCCCGGCGGCGGGGCCCGGTTCACCCTGCGCCTGCCCCGGCGTGTTGCCGAACCGTTACCTTCCGGCGACCCCACGGTGACGACCGCGCCGCAGGATGTGGTGCCATGAGACGAAGACTCGCCCTGCTGGTGCTCCTGGCCCTGGCCACCGCGGCCTGTGGCAGCAGTGGCACGCTCGACGCCGGCCCCGTGCCCACCGGGCCGTCCACCACCGCCACCACCGCCGAGGGGGCCACGACCACCACCGCGGCCGCCGGCGCCACCACCGAGGTCTCGGTCTGGCTCGCCCGCGGCGAGCTCCTGGAGCCGGTGCCCCGGACCGTGCCCCGGGTCCCCCGGATCGGGGCCGAGGCGGTCAAGGCCCTGCTGGCCGGGCCCACCGCCGCCGAGGCCCGCGACGGCTTCACCACCGCGGTGCCCAAGGAGACCCGCTTCCTCGACCTGGTCATCGACGGCGACGGCATCGCCAAGGTCGACCTGTCCCGCGAGTTCGAGTCGGGCGGGGGAACCCTCGGCCTCACCCTCCGCCTGGCCCAGGTGACCTGCACCGTCGGCCAGTTCCCCACGGTGAAGGGGGTGCGCTTCGCCCTGGCCGGGGAGCTGGTCAGGGTCTTCTCGGGCAACGGGATCGTGCTGGACAAGCCGGTGACCTGCGACAGCTACCGGGAGGTCGTCCGCCGCCCGGGCGAGGGCGTGCCCTTCGCCGGCATCTGGCCCTTCGCCACCAAGGCCGAGCTCGACGCCTACGCCGCCGGCGGCGACCGGACCTACCGCGACCCCGTGGCCACGGCCCGGGACTTCGCCGTCAAGTACCTGGGCATGGACAACCCGGTGAACTTCGCCTTCCGGGCCACCGGCACCGGCTCGGGCGAGGTGCCCATGGGGTTCCGCTACGGCGAGGGCCGCACGCCGGTCCCCAACCCCCAGCCCACCTTCACCGTCGTCCTCCGCCAGCTCGGCACCCAGGGGACGACCGGGGCGTGGACCGTGGTCGAGGTGACCTCGCCCAACATCGTGGTCAACAGCCCCCGGGCCCTCGACAAGGCCACGTCGCCCCTGCGGGTCACCGGCTCGGCCCACGCCTTCGAGGGCAACGTCACCGTCCAGGTGCGGGAGGACGGCATGCTGGCCGGCCAGTCGCTGGGCCGGGGCTTCGTCACCGGCGGGGGCGACATGCTGCGGCCGTTCTCGGGCGACATCCCGTTCCGGTCGCCGTCGAAGCCGGGCGGGGCCGTCGTGTTCTTCGAGGTCGGGGCGGCCGACGGCCAGAGCCTGCTGCGGGCCGCCGTGGTGAAGGTGCGGTTCTAGCCGACCTGCCAGGGGGCGGGCTCGCGGAACTGCTCGGCCTCGGCGATGGCGGTCCACGCCGGGGCGTTGGCCGCCTGCCACGACCAGAACGACACGCCCTTGGCCCCATGCTCGGCACCGGTGCGCATGAACCGGTGGAGCTCCTCGGGCGGGGGCACGCCCCGCCGGCCGCCCTCGGGCGCCCCGTCGTAGGCCTGGCCGATGGGGAAGACGGGCTTGCCAAAGGGGGCCAGGTCGGCCAGGGCCTTGGCCACGTCGGTGTCGGGCTGGCGGTTGAGCCAGTAGACCATGGGGGCGATGGCGTCGAATGAGGCCACCACCTCGGCGTAGGGGTAGTTCTGGGCCGGCGAGGGGCGGGGCACGGTGGCGATCAGGGGGAACCCCGACCCCACCGCCTCCCGCAGGGCGGCGCCGTAGGCCGTGGCGGCGGCAGCCGTGATGTGGGTGCCCTCGGCGCGGGTCTCGATGTCGGCCGAGAAGCCGTCGATGCGGTGCTTGCCGGGCGTGCGGTAGTCGATTGCGGCCTTGGCCCGCTTCACGTCGGCGTCGACGTCGATGAGGCGGGGGAAGTCCCACCCGTAGACCAGCAGGTTGGCCTCGTGGGCTGCAGGCAGCAGCTGGTCGAGGAACGGCCCGGCGTAGAAGCCGTTCCAGCTCGACCCCGTCCGCACGTAGAGGTGGCTCAGGCCCACGGCCTTGGCCTTGGCCACGATGGCCGCCACGTTCCCGCCCTCGGTCTTCTCGGGCTCGTAGAGCCACATGCCCTTGCCGTAGGGGAGGAGGTCCTCCACCGGGGCCCGCTTGGCCACGGTGGCGTCGGCGTGGGTGATGCCGAGGGTGGAGCCGATCAGCCGGCCGATGGCCGCCGGGGCCTCCAGGGGCTGGAAGCCGGTGGCCGCCCCGATGCCGATGACGAGCATGATGGCGACGGTGACCATGTTGGCCCCGGCCAGCCGGCGCTGGTGGTGCCCCGCCCACAGCACGGCGCCGTTGCGGCGTTCGGTGCGGGCGTGGGGCCGGGCCTCGGCAGTAGCGGCTGCCCCCAGGCCGCTGACGGTCGTCGGTCGGTCGGCCGGCGGCCGGTCCTGCAGTTCGAGCATGCGTCATGCGAGAGCCCGGCCGCCGACGCCCCCTCCCACGGTACGTGGTTTATTCGCGCGCCCTGCGTGGCTTCCCCCTCCGGCCTAGTGAGTTCGCCGTCACTTGCCGTGGCCCCTGCTTCGTGGGGGAAAAAAATTTGTTTGGAATTTGAGCCGCCGGGGTACTACGTGCCGCCCTACTTGAACCAGATGCGCTGGTAGTCCCGGCTCTGGGGGTGGAGGAGGAGGGCGAGCAGGGCGATCTCGAACATCAGCGAGAGCAGGTTCGAGCTCAGCGGGTTGCCGAAGTAGTAGAAGCGGATGGCGAAGGGGAAGACGGCCATGGCGACCCCCAGGCCGTAGGCCCACTTCCGCTCGTTGGCGATCCCGTAGCCGGCGACGAAGGCCCCCGCGGCCAGGGCGAGGAACAGCGGGGGGAAGACGCCGGACCGCAGCAGGTCGAAGAGGAGGAACACCGCGTTCAGGTAGAGCAGGTAGACGGCGATCACCAGCGTCTGCGGCTGAGCGGGGTTCAAGAACCGGCGACGTTCCATGGGCGTCATTCTGACAGCACCGCTCACGCGGAAGGGGGTTGCCCCGCTCCGGCCAGCTGGCCGCAGGCGGCGGCGATGTCGGTGCCCCGGTTGCGGCGGATGGTGGCGTTGACCCCGGCGGCCACCAGCCGGTCCCGGAAGGCCCGCACGCCGGCCGCCGGCGTGCCCCGGGTGAGGTAGCCGGGGGTGGGGTTGAGGGGGATGAGGTTGACGTGGGCGGCGAGGGGCCGGGCCAGCCGGGCCAGCTCCGCGGCATCCGACGGGCGGTCGTTCGTCCCGTCGATCAGGGCCCACTCGAAGGACAGCCGGCGGTTCTTCGACGCCACCCACGCCTGGCAGGCCTCGACCACCGCGGCCAGCGGGTAGCGCCGGTTGATCGGCACCAGGCTGTCGCGCAGTTCGTCGTTGGCCGCGTGCAGCGACACGGCCAGGTTCACCGGCAGCCGCTCCTCGGCCAGCCGGAGGATCCCGGGGACGATCCCGACCGTGGAGACCGTCAGGTGGCGGGCCGACAGCCCCACGTCGCCGTGCAGCCGCTCGACCGCGGCCCACATGGCCGGGTAGTTGGCCATGGGCTCGCCCATCCCCATAAATACAACGTTGCTTATGCGGCGGGCGCCCGGGTCCTTCGGACGCTCCAACTCCGTTGGCCACGCAGGCAGGCCGCCGCTGGCGGCGGGGACCCCAGCCCCGCCGCCCTTGCCATCCGCCTGCTGGACCGCTCGATCCTCGCCAATGTGGCGGCGGGCACGGATCACCTGCTCGACGATCTCGCCGGCGGTGAGGTGGCGCTCGAAGCCGGCCTGGCCGGTGGCGCAGAACGTGCAGGCCATGGCGCAGCCGGCCTGGGTCGACACGCAGACGGTGACCCGCCCGGAGGGGTACTTCATGAGCACCGTCTCCACCCGGGCCCCGCCCTCGAGCGCCCACAGCCACTTGGTGGTGTCGCCCTCGGCGTCGACCGACGTGGCCACGGCCCGGAGTGCCGGGACCAGCTCGCCGGCCAGCCGGGCCCGCAGGCGCAGGGGCAGGTCGGTCATCTCCTCGGGCTCGCGGCCCAGGTACAGGTTCCGCCACACCTGGCGCACCCGGTAGGCCGGCTCGCCGGCCAGGATGGCGGCGAGGTCGTCGAGGCTGGCGTCGAAGCGTCCGGGCACGGCCCCAAGGGTACGTTGGAGAGGCGATGTCCGAGCCCCTCCCGCCGCTGCCGGAGAAGCACCATCGCGACGTCCAGGGCGGCACGGCGAGGGCCGCCGTCTTCGGGGTGAGCGACGGCCTGGTGTCGAACGTCGCCATCGTCCTCGGCTTCGCCGGGGCCAACACGGGCCCGGGGCTGGTCCGCCTGGCCGGCCTGGCCGGCCTCATCGGCGGGGCGGTGTCGATGGCCGCCGGCGAGTACGTGTCGATGAAGGCCCAGAGCGAGCTGCTGGAGCGGGAGCTCGAGATGGAGCGGGTCGAGCTCCACCGCCGCCCGGAGGCCGAGCGGCGGGAGCTGGCCGCCATCTACCGGAGCCGGGGGGTCGACGAGGCCACGGCCGACCAGCTGGCCACCGCCCTCAGCCGCGACCCCGACCTGGCCCTCCAGACCCATGCCCGCGAGGAGCTCGGGATCGACCCCGACAGCCTGGGCCGGCCGCTGAGCGCGGCGCTGTCGTCGTTCCTCACCTTCTCCATCGGGGCCTCGATCCCGCTGGTGCCCTACTTCTTCGCCAGCGGGACGTCGGCCCTCGTCGCCGCCGTGGTCATGGGGGCCATCGCGGCCTGCACCGTGGGCGCCCTGCTGGCCCGCTTCACCGGCCGGTCGACGGTGCGCTCGGCGGCCCGCCAGCTGCTCTTCTCCGCCGTCCCGGCCGCCGCCACCTACGCCCTGGGCTCGGCCGTGGGGGTGAGCGGGATCTAGGTGGGGGCCACGTCGCCCACGTAGGCCCGGTCGACGTGGTCGGTGGTGAACCCGAGGCGCTCGTAGAGGCGGACCGCCCCCGCGTTGTCCGAGTCGACGTACAGCATGGCCACGCTCAGGCCCTGCTCGGCGAGGTGCTGGAGGCCGGCGACGACCAGCTCCCGGCCCAGGCCCGCGCCCCGGAACCCGGGGTCGACGGCCACCACGTAGATCTCCCCGAGCGGCGGCTCGTGGTCGCGGTGGACCTTGGTCCAGCAGAAGCCGGCCAGCTTGCCCTCGCGCTCGTGCAGGAGGAAGCCCGCAGGGTCGAACCAGGGCTGGTCCTCCCGGCTCTGCAACGTCACCAGGTCCCAGCCGCCCTGCTCGGGGTGCCAGTGGAAGGCGCGGTTGTTGACCTCCAGCCAGGCGGCCTCGTCGCGACCGGGCACGAACGGCCTGACGTCGATGGTGGCCTTCTGGTCCACGGCCTGGTTTCCGTCGATGATCAGGGCCCGCCGGAGCTGGAGGAGCTCCCGGCCCCGGCGCAGGCCGACGGCGGCGGCCAGCTCGTCGTGGGCCGCCGTGGGCTTGGGCACCCACAGGTGCACGTGGCCCCCGCCGGCCTCGGCCACCAGCCCAAGGGCGGCGTCGAGCAGCGTGCGGGCGATGCCCAGGTCGGGGCGGCGGTGGTGGGGGTCGACGACGTACTCCAGGGCCCAGGTCGGCTCGTGGGCGGTGGGGTCCTCCCGGGTGATCTGGGCGTAGCCCACCGGGTGGTCGTGTCCGTGCTCCCAGGCCACCAGGCCGGCGAAGTCGTGGCGGCCGCCGTGGACCAGGTCGAGCCACTGGTGCTCGTCGAGGGGAGGGTGGCCGTCGACCTCCGTGGCCACGGCCAGCAGCTCGGTGACGGCGGCCACGTCGGCCCGGCCCATCTGGCGCTTGATCTCCAGCCTTGTCGGGGAGCCGGGGAGGGAGGTCACGGGTCGACCGTACCCGTCCCGCCTACCCTGCACGCCGATGGGACGCCCCCGCACACCGAAGGGCCGGGCCCGGGAGACCCTGGCCATCCTGGCCATGGAGTACCCCGGCGACGCCAAGGAGCTCTGCGCCCTCGTCCACGAGGGGCCCTTCCAGCTGCTGGCCGCCACCATCCTGTCGGCCCAGACCACCGACGAGAACGTGAACTCGGTCACGCCCACCCTTTTCGCCCGCTACCCGACCCCCGCCGACCTGGCGGCGGCCGATCCGGCGGACGTCGAGAAGATCGTCCATCCCACCGGGTTCTTCCGGGCCAAGACCCGGAGCCTGCTGGGTATGGCCGCCGCCCTGGAGGACCGTTTCGACGGCACGGTGCCGACGGCTATGGAGGACCTCGTCACCATTCCCGGCGTCGGTCGCAAGACGGCCAACGTGGTGCGCAGCGTCGGCTTCGGGCTGCCCGGGCTCCCCGTGGACACCCACGTGGGGCGGCTGTCGCTCCGCCTGGGGCTGACCACGCAGACCGACCCGGTCAAGGTGGAGGCCGACCTCGACGCCCTCGTGCCCGCCAGGGAGCGGGGCGCCCTCAGCCTTCGCCTCATCCTCCACGGGCGGCGGGTGTGCGTGGCCCGCAAACCTCGCTGCGGCGACTGCGTCCTTGTCCACTTTTGTCCGAAAATTGGGGTGCTCGAAATAGCGGGAGGCCTGGGAACAAAGTCCGGTACGTAGTACGTTCTATAGGCAGAGGGATCAGGTTCCCGCCACCTGGATCCCCAAGGCGGTTCACCGGGTTCCGCCGCCCGGACCGCCCCCCGATGGCGCCCTACGGGGCGCCATCGGCCGTTCCCTACCCGAGTCGGCGCAGGCGCTCGTTCAAGGCGGTCAAGCGGCGCCTGGCCGCGCCGAGCGAGCGCTCCACCGCGAACAGGTCCTGGGCCACCCAGTCGGCCTGGGTGTGGGCCAGGCCCTCGGCGATGGTGGTCACCCGGCGGGTCAGCTCGTCGAGGGCGGTGGCCATGGAGGACAGCTCGGGCGCAGGGATGGTGGGGGGCGGCACGACCCGGTTTTATCCCACGGGGGCCCGTGCTGCGGCCCCGGTACCATCGACGGCATGCTGAGCCGCCTCGACCTCCGCGGTGGAGGCGGAGGTGTGGGCGGCGACCTCCGCTCCCGCTTGCCCCGCCCCGCCCCCGCCGGACCGCCGCCCATCGACGCCGTGCGGGAGATCCTGGCCGAGGTGCGCAAGCGGGGCGACGATGCGGTGCGGGAGTACACGAAACGCTTCGACAAGGCCGAGGTCGACGAGCTGCGCGTGCCCCGCGAGCAGCTCATGGAGGCCCTGGCCGCCACCCCGCCCGCCCTCCGGCTCGCCCTGGAGGCGGCCCACGGGGCCATCACCGCCTACCACCGCACCCAGCTCCACGACGCGCCGGTCTACGTGCGCGACGGCGTGGCCATCCTCGAGATGCGCCGGCCGGTCGACCGGGCCGGGGTCTACGTGCCGGGCGGTCGGGCCGGGTATCCCTCCACCGTCCTCATGACCGCCCTCCCGGCGCGGGTGGCGGGTGTGGAGGAGGTCGTCCTCTGCGTGCCGCCCCGGGCCGACGGCACCGTCGACCCGCCCACCCTGGCCGCCGCCGCCCTGGCCGGCGTCACCGAGGTCTACCGGATCGGCGGGGCCCAGGCCATCGGGGCCATGGCCTACGGCACCGACTCCATCCGTCCGGTCGACGTGATCGTCGGCCCGGGGAACGTCTACGTGGCCCTGGCCCAGCGCGAGGTGGCCGCCGAGGGGGCGGTCGGCGTGTCGTCGGCCTTCGCCGGCCCCTCGGAGGTGGTGGTGATCGCCGACGCGTCGACCCCGGTGGACTGGGCCGCCATCGACGTCATCGTCCAGGCCGAGCACGGCCCCGACGGCCTGGCCTGGCTGGTGACCTGGGACGAAGCGGTGGCCGACGCCGTCACCGAGGCCGTGGCCCGGCTGGTGGCCGAGTCGCCCCGGCGGGCCGAGATCGAGGCCACCCTCGACGGCGGTGGCTACGCCGTGGTCTGCGACGGGCCCGAGCAGGCCATGGAGGTGGCCAACCTCATCGCCCCCGAGCACCTCGAGCTGATGTGCGAGCGCCCCCACGCCCTGCTGCCCCTGGTCCGCCACGCGGGGGCCGTGTTCTGCGGGCCGTGGGCGCCGGCCTCGGTGGGCGACTACCTGGCCGGGCCGAGCCACGTGCTGCCCACCTACGGGTCGGCCCGCTTCGCCGGGGGCCTGCGGGTCGACGACTTCATCCGCCACATCCACGCCGTCACCCTCGACGCCGACGCCCTGGCCGGCGTGGCCCCCAGCGTGGCCGCCATCGCCGACGCCGAGGGCCTGGCCGCCCACGCCGAGTCGGTCCGCATGCGAACCCGATGAGCGGCCCGTGATCCCGCCGGTCCGCGACGACCTGGCCGACCTGGAGGGGTACCACTCGCCCCAGGTCAGCGTTGACGTCCGGCTGAACACCAACGAGTCGCCCTACCCGCCGCCGCCGGCGTGGCGGGCCGCGCTGCTCGAGGAGCTCGCCTCGGTGCCGTTCCACCGGTACCCGGACCGCTCGGCCCGCGACCTGCGGCGGGCCATCGCCACCTGGCACGGGGTCCGGCCCGACCAGGTCCTGGCCGGGAACGGGTCGAACGAGGTCATCCAGGCCCTGTGCCTGGCCTACGGGGGCCCGGGCCGCACTGTCGCCGTGTTCGCCCCGACCTACGCCCTGCACTCCCACATCCCCCGCATCACGGGCACCAACGTGGCCGTGGGGGAGCGGCGGGCCGACTTCACCCTCGACCCGGCCGAGGTCGAACGGGTCCTCGCCGAGGCCCGGCCGGTCATCACCTTCCTGTGCTCCCCGAACAACCCCACCGGCCGGATCGAGCCCCGCGAGGTGGTCGACGCCGCCCTGGCCGCCGCGCCCGGCCTGGTCGTGGTCGACGAGGCCTACGCCCAGTTCGCCCCGTGGTCGGCCCTCGACATGGTGGCCGACGACCGGCCCCTGGTCGTCACCCGGACGTTCTCCAAGACGTGGTCGATGGCCGGGTTCCGGCTCGGCTACCTCGTCGGGCCGGCCGAGGTGGTGGCCGCGGCCGAGAAGGCCATGCTCCCGTACCACCTCGACACGGCCAAGCAGACCGCGGGCCGGCTGGCCCTGGCCTACACGGGGGAGATGGAGGCCCGGGTGGGCGCCCTGGTGGCCGAGCGCGAGCGGCTGGCCGCCGCCCTGGCCGGGCTGCCGGTCGACACCTGGCCCTCGGCCGCCAACTTCATCCTGTTCCGGCCCCGCGTCGAGGGGGTCTGGAAGGGCCTGCTCGACCGCTCGGTCCTCGTCCGGGACTGCTCGTCGTGGCCCCGCCTGGACGGCTGCCTGCGGGTCACCGTCGGCACCCCGTCCGAGAACGACGCCTTCCTGTCCGCCCTCACGGAGGTCCTTGGGTGAGAACTGCAACCAGATCCCGGACCACCAAGGAGACGTCGATCGAGATCCGCCTCGACCTCGACGGCACCGGCCGGACCAAGGTCTCCACCGGCCTGCCCTTCTTCGACCACATGGTCGAGCAGCTCGGCCGCCACGGCGGCTTCGACCTGGAGCTGGCCGCCAGCGGCGACCTCCACGTCGACGCCCACCACACGGTGGAGGACGTCGGCATCGCCCTGGGCGAGTGCCTGCGGGAGGCCCTGGGCGACAAGGCCGGCGTGCGCCGGTTCGCCTCCATGTCGCTGCCCCTGGACGAGGCCCTGGTGGAGGTCGCCCTCGACCTGTCGGGCCGGCCCTACCTGCACTACGAGGTGGAGCCGGGTACCGAGTCCCTCGGCAACCCCCCGTTCGACCCCCAGCTGGCCGAGGAGTTCTGGCGGGCCTTCGCCACCTCGGCCCTGCTCACCCTCCACCTCGACCTGAAGCGGGGCAAGAATTCCCACCACATCCTGGAGGCCTCGTTCAAGGGCGTGGCCCGGGCCCTGCGCGACGCGGTGCGGGTCGAGGGCTCCGGCGTCCCGTCGACCAAGGGCGTGCTCTAGCCGGTGATCGCCGTCCTCGACTACGGGATCGGCAACCTCCGCTCGGCCCAGAAGGCGCTGGAGAAGGTGGGCGCCGACGCGGTGCTGACCACCGACCCGGCCGACGTGGCGGGGGCGGCGGGCGTGGTGCTGCCCGGCGTGGGCCACTTCGGGCGGTGCATGGAGGCCCTGCGGGAGACCGGGCTGGAGGAGCCGGCCCGGGCCGCCATCGACGCCGGGATGCCGTTCCTCGGCATCTGCGTGGGCATGCAGGTCCTCTACGACGGCTCCGACGAGGCGCCCGACGTGAAGGGCATGGGCGTGCTCCCGGGCCGGGTCCGCCTGCTGGCCGACCAGGTGAAGCGGCCCCAGATGCAGTGGAACCAGCTCGACCACCGCCCGACGCCCATGCTGGCCGGGCTGGAGGACCCGATCTGGATGTACTTCGTCCACTCCTACGCCCCCGAAGCGTCGGACGGCGTGGTCGCCACCTGCGACTACGGCGGGCCGGTGGTGGCCGCCGTCGTGCGCGACAACCTGTGGGCCACCCAGTTCCACCCCGAGAAGTCCGGCGCCGCCGGCCTCCGCCTGCTGGCCAACTTCGTCGCCACCTGCCGAACTGGTGACCGAAATGGGGGCCATGGCCCCCATTCCGGTCACCAGTTCGGCTAGGGGCGTGCTGCTCTACCCGGCCATCGACCTGCGGGGCGGGCGGGTGGTCCGGCTGTATCAGGGCGACTTCGACAGGGAGACCGTCTACGGCATGGACCCCGTGGCCGTGGCCGAGGGCTACGCCGGCGCAGGAGCGAAGTGGATCCACATGGTCGACCTCGACGCGGCCCGTACCGGCACGCCCGAGAACCGCCCGGTGATCGCCGCGGTGGCCGAGGCCGTCGGGCCCGGCGTGAAGGTCCAGGCCAGCGGGGGCGTGCGCGACCAGGCGTCGGCCGAGGAGCTGCTGGCCTGCGGGGTGGCGCGGGTGGTCATCGGCACGGCGGCGGTCGAGCACCCCGAGCTGGTCCTGGAGCTGGCGGGCCACCACCAGGTGGCGGTGGGCATCGACGTGCGGGGCCGCGACGTGGCCGTCCGGGGCTGGACCGAGGGCTCGGGCGTCGACCTGTTCGACCTGCTGGCCCGCTTCGAGGCCAGCGGCGTGGCCGCGGTCATCGTCACCGACATCAGCCGCGACGCCACCCTCCAGGGCCCCGACCTCGAGGGCCTGGCCGCCGTGCTCGACGCCACCACCGTCCCGGTCATCGCCAGCGGCGGGGTGGGCGCCCTGGGAGACCTGGAGGCCCTGGCCACCCTCGACGCCGGCGGCCGCACGCTCGAAGGGGCCATCGTGGGCAAGGCCCTCTACGAGGGGAAGTTCACCGTGGAGGAGGCGATCGCCGCATGCGGGCCGTGAGGGTCATCCCCTGCCTCGACGTCGACGCAGGACGGGTGGTCAAGGGCGTGAACTTCGTCGATCTGGTCGACGCCGGCGACCCCGTGGAGCTGGCCGCCCGCTACGACGCCGAGGGCGCCGACGAGCTGGTGTTCCTCGACATCACCGCCAGCTCCGACGCCCGCCGGACCATGGTCGACGTGGCCCGGCGCACGGCGGAGACCGTCTTCATCCCCTTCACCATCGGCGGCGGCATCCGCAGCGTGGACGACGCCCGGGCCCTGCTCAGGGCGGGGGCCGACAAGGTGGGCGTCAACACCGCGGCCGTCGAGCGGCCGCAGCTGGTGGCCGAGCTGTCGGCCGAGTTCGGCGCCCAGTGCGTGGTCGTCGCCATCGACGCCAAGTCGCGCCGGGTGTACACCCACGGCGGGCGCACTCCGACGGCCCTCGACGCCGTGGCCTGGGCCCAGGAGTGCGAGCGCCTGGGGGCGGGGGAGATCCTCCTGACCTCGATGGACCGCGACGGCACCCGCGACGGCTACGACCTGGAGATGACCCGGGCGGTGTGCGACGCGGTCGGGATCCCGGTGATCGCCAGCGGCGGCGTGGGCACCCTCGACCACCTGGCCGACGGGGCGCTGGAGGGCGGGGCCGACGCCGTGCTGGCCGCCTCCATCTTCCACTTCTCCCAGCACTCGATCCGTGAGGCCAAGGAGCACCTCGCGGCGCGGGGTGTGCCCGTCCGCCCGGTCTGAACGTTACTGTCGGGCCCGTGCCGGCCGAACCGAGGATCCTCTCGATCGTTCTCGCGGGTGGTGAGGGGAAGCGACTGTTCCCCCTCACCGCCGACCGGGCCAAGCCAGCCGTCCCCTTCGCCGGCCACTACCGCCTGATCGACTTCGCCCTGTCCAACCTGGCCAACGCCGGGTACCTGCGCATGGTCGTCCTCACCCAGTACAAGAGCCACAGCCTGGGCCAGCACCTGTCGCGCACGTGGCGGCTGTCGACCCTGCTCGACACCTACGTGACCATGGTCCCGGCCCAGATGCGCCACGGGCCGAAGTGGTTCGCCGGCTCGGCCGACGCCATCTACCAGAACCTCAACCTGATCGGCGACGACCGGCCCGACTACATCTGCGTCTTCGGCGCCGACCACATCTACCGGATGGACCCCCGCCAGATGGTCCAGGCCCACATCGACACCGGGGCGGGCGTGACCGTGGCCGGCATCCGGGCGCCCCGGGCCGAGGCGTCGGCCTTCGGCGTCATCGACCCGGGCATCGGCACCAAGATCGAGTCGTTCATGGAGAAGCCCGAGGACCCGCCCGGGCTACCCGACTCGCCGGACGAGGTGTTCGCCTCGATGGGGAACTACGTGTTCACGGCCAAGACCCTGGTCGACGTGGTCACCGCCGACTCCAAGGACGAGGAGTCCCGCCACGACATCGGCGGCGACATCATCCCGGCCATGGTCAAAGCGGGCGAGGCCCACGTCTACGACTTCAACGCCAACCAGGTCCCCGGCACCACCGACCGCGACCGGGCCTACTGGCGTGACGTGGGGACGCTGGACTCCTACTACGAGGCCCACCGCGACCTCGTGTCCGTCTATCCGGTGTTCAACCTCTACAACCGGAAGTGGCCGATCTACACCTCCGTGCCCCAGATGCCGCCGGCCAAGTTCGTGCTGGAGGACGGCGCCCGCACCGGACGGGCCTTCAACTCCCTCGTGAGCAACGGCGCCATCATCTCGGGGGGGACGGTGCGCACCTCGGTGCTCTCGCCGGGCGTGGTGGTCGACTCCTACGCCCTGGTGGAGGACTCGGTGCTGATGCACGACGTCGTGATCGGCGAGGGGGCCATCGTGCGCCGGGCCATCCTCGACAAGCACGTGGTCGTGCCGCCCGGCGCCCGCATCGGCGTGGATCCCGAGGCCGACCGCCGCCGGTTCACGGTCTCGCCCAACGGGATCACCGTGCTCGGCAAGGGTCAGACGGTCACCAACCCTTGAGCCCCACCGATCCGTGAGGATCGCCCTCCTCACCCGGGAGTACCCCCCGGAGATCTACGGCGGCGCGGGGGTCCACGTCACCCACCTGGTCGAGCAGTTGTCCAAGCTCGTGGACGTGCAGGTCGAGTGCTTCGGCGCGCCCCGGCCGGGGCCGGCGGTCAACGCCTACCGGCCGTGGCCGGAGGTCCCGGCCGGCCGCCCGGGCGAGGCCGCCCTGGGCGCCATGTCCGTCGACCTGCTGATGGCGGCCGGCGCGGCCGGCGCCGACCTGGTCCACAGCCACACCTGGTACACCAACCTGGGCGGGCACCTGGCCAAGCTGCTCCACGGCGTCCCCCACGTCATGACCGCCCACAGCCTCGAGCCCCTGCGGCCCTGGAAGCGGGAGCAGCTGGGCGGGGGCTACGACCTGTCGCTGTTCTGCGAGCGCACGGCGATGGAGTCGGCCGACGCCGTCATCGCCGTGTCGGCGGGCATGCGGGCCGACATCCTGGCCACCTACCCGTCGGTCGACCCGGCCCGGGTGGTGGTGATCCACAACGGGATCGACACCGACGCCTGGCGGCCCGTCTGCGACCGCGACACGGTGCGCCGGCTGGGGATCGACCCCGACGTCCCGTTCGTGATCTTCGTGGGGCGGATCACCCGCCAGAAGGGCGTCGAGCACGCCCTGGCCGCGGCCGAGCAGATCGACCCCGCGGCGCAGATGGTCTTCTTCGCCGGGGCGCCCGACACGCCGGAGATCGGCGAGGAGATGCGCCAGCGGGCGGCCGCGGTCGCCGCCCGCCGCGGCCGGGTGGTCTGGATCGAGCAGATGGCGTCGTCGGTCGACCTGGCCAAGGCGCTGGCCGCGGCCACCGTGTTCGTCTGCCCCTCGGTCTACGAGCCGTTCGGCCTGACCAACCTGGAGGCCATGGCGTGCGAGACCGCCGTGGTCGCCAGCGCGGTGGGCGGCATCCCCGAGATCGTCGTCGAGGGCGAGACCGGCCTGCTCGTGCCCTACTCCGCCGATCCGGCAACCTTCGCCGCGGCCATCGCCGCCCGGGTCAACGCCCTGCTGGCCGACCCGGCCCGGGCCGCGGCCATGGGGCGGGCCGGGCGGCTGCGGGCCATCGAGCAGTTCGGCTGGCCGGCGGTGGCGGCCCGTACCGTCGCCCTGTACGAGAGACTGGTCCTGGCCCAGCGGCCGGGAGTGGAGGCACAGTGAGCACCAAGCAGCCGATCACCATGCTGAACGATCGGCTGCTGGTGCAGATCCCCCAGAACGAGGGGGAGCGGGCCAGCCGGGGCGGGATCCTCATCCCGGCCACCGCCCAGGTCTCCAAGCGGCTGACCTGGGCCGAGGTGGTGGCCATCGGCCCCCACGTGCGCAACATCGAGCCCGGCGACCGGGTGCTGTTCAACCCGGAGGACCGCTACGAGGTGGAGGTCCGGGGTGAGGACTACCTCATCCTGCGCGAGCGCGACATCCACGCCGTGGCCTCCGAGCGCATCGAAGGCGGAACGGGCCTCTACCTCTGATCGCAGGGAAAGCAGAGCTTTCCCTGCGAGTTCTGTCGTGCTGCGGGCTCCCGGCGGAGCCGCTCGCCCTCCGCCGTTCCCCTTCTGCGGCAGCCGCTCGGGGCCGCCTCCGGCGGCGGTCTCGGCCGCCGCTCCTTGTAGGCTGGAAGCCGTGCCGGTCGCCACTCCCATCCCTGTCCGCGAGGATGATCTCGCCAACGTCATGTTCAACGCGGACGGGCTCGTGCCGGCCATCGTGCAGGAGCGGGGCACCGGCCAGGTGCTGATGATGGCCTGGATGAACGCCGATTCCCTGCGCCGCACGCTCGAGACCGGGCGCACCTGGTTCTGGAGCCGCTCCCGCCAGGAGTACTGGTGCAAGGGCGAGACCTCGGGCGACCGCCAGTTCGTCCGGGAGGCGTTCTACGACTGCGACGGAGACACCCTGCTCCTGGTCGTCGAGCAGGAGGGGCGGGGCGCCTGCCACACCGGCGAGCGGAGCTGCTTCTATCGTTCATTCGGTGCAACCGGATAGGGCCGGCTTCCACGCCCTCGCCGCCGGCCACACGGTCGTGCCGGTGTGGCGGGAGGTCGTCGCCGACCTGGAGACGCCCGTCTCCGCCTTCTTGAAGCTGGTCGGGCCCTCGGGCAGCGGGTTCCTGCTGGAGTCGGTCGAGAACGGCGACACGTGGGGCCGGTTCTCCTTCGTGGGCCGGGACCCGTCGCTCGTGGTGGTGGCCCGCAACGGGTCGATCACCGTCGACGGCCGGTTGCCCGGCGGGGTGCCCGTCGACCGGGGCGTCCTGGCCGCGCTGGAGGCCCTCCTCGGCGTCTACCGGTCGCCACCCCTGCCCGACCTGCCGCCCCTGCACGGCGGGATCGTCGGCTTCCTGGGCTACGACATCGTGCGGGAGGTCGAGCGGCTCCCCGACCCGCCGCCCGACGACCTCGGCCTGCCCGACGCCGTCCTCTCGGTGATCGGCCACCTGGCCGCCTTCGACCACTGGCGCCAGCGGGTCTGGCTGATCGAGAACGTGGTCGTGAGCGCGGGGGCGTCCACGGCCGAGCTGGACCTGGCCTACGACCTGGCCGTGGCCCGCCTCGACGCCTCGGAGGCCGACCTGGGCCGGCCGCTGCCGTACCGCCCGGCCATGCCGCCCGACCCGTCCGACCCGCTGCCCGAGGTCCGCTCGACGGTGGGCTCCCGGGCCTACGGCGACGCGGTCGGCGTGGCCAAGGAGCACATCCTGGCCGGCGACATCTTCCAGGTCGTCCTCTCCCAGCGCTTCGACCTCGACCTCGACGCCGACCCCTTCGACGTCTACCGGGTCCTGCGCCAGGTCAACCCCAGCCCGTACATGTACTTCCTGCGCCACCCCGAGGTGACCGTGGTCGGCTCGTCGCCCGAGCCCATGGTGCAGCTGCGGGACGGGCGGGTGGTGTCCCGGCCGATCGCCGGCACCCGCCGCCGGGGGCGAACCCCCGAGGAGGACCGCCGCCTGGCCGGCGAGCTGGTCGAGCACCCCAAGGAGGTGGCCGAGCACGTCATGCTGGTGGACCTGGCCCGCAACGACGTGGGCCGGGTCGTGCGCTTCGGCACCGAGACCGTCGACGAGCTGATGACCCTGGAGCGCTACAGCCACGTCATGCACCTGACCTCGCAGGTCTCGGGCCTGCTCAAGGAGGGCAAGGGGCCGATCGACGTCCTCCGGGCCACCCTGCCCGCGGGCACCGTCTCGGGCGCCCCCAAGGTGCGGGCCATGGAGATCATCGACTCGCTGGAGCCCACCAAGCGGGGGCCCTACGCCGGCGTGGTCGGCTACCTCGACTTCTCGGGCAACCTCGACACCGCCATCGCCATCCGCACCATGCTGGTGGCCGCCGACGGCCGCGCCTCGGTCCAGGCCGGCGCCGGCATCGTGGCCGACAGCGACCCCGCCGCCGAGGACGAGGAGTGCCGCAACAAGGCCGCCGCCCTGCTGGCCGCCGTCCCCGCCGCCCGCCGAATGAGAGCTGCCGCCACCCATGTCTGACGACTACCAAGCCTTCCGGACGTCCGCCGGCGCCGTCGAGCTGCCCCGTGACTTCGTGCGGGCGGCCGGCCCCGACGTCAACGCCTTCCTCCAGGGCCAGCTGTCGCAGGACCTGCACGGCCTGGCCGTCGGCGGGTCGACGTGGGCCCTGCTCCTCCACCCCCAGGGCAAGGTCGTGGCCTTCCTGCGGGTGCTGCGGGTGGGCGAGGAGGAGGTGGTCCTGGAGACCGACGCCGGCTTCGCCGAGGCCGTGATCGAGCGGCTCAACCGGTTCAAGCTCCGGGTGAAGTGCGACCTCGACCCCCTCGACTGGCGGTGCATCGCCGTGCGGGGCCCCAAGGCCCACGACCTGGTGCCCGAGGGCGTCGTCGCCGACTGGCCGGGCCTGCCGGGCGTGGACCTGGTGGGGGAGTCGCCGGTCGCGCCCGAGGGCGTGCCCCTGTGCTCGATGGAGGCCTACGAGGCGGTACGGATCGAGGCCGGCATCCCGGTCATGGGCCGGGAGCTCGACGAGAACACCATCCCGGCCGAGGCCGGCGTCGTCGACCGCTCGGTCAGCTTCACCAAGGGCTGCTACACGGGCCAGGAGCTGGTGGCCAGGATCGACTCCAGGGGCGGGAACGTCCCCCGCCACCTGCGGGGTCTGGTGCTGGCCGGTGGCGAGCTCCCCCCGGCGGGCGCCGAGGTGCAGGTCGACGGCAAGGACGTCGGCCGGTTGACGAGCGTGGCCGTGTCGCCCGGGCTGGGCGCCACCGTCGCCCTGGCCTACGTGCGCCGGGCGGTGGAGCCGCCGGCCGACGTGGTGGTCAGCTGGGACGGCGGCTCGGCATCAGCGCGGGTCCAGTCGCTGCCCCTGGTGTCCTGAGCGGTGCGCCGATCGCTCCTCGTCGTGGCGGCGATGGCCCTGGTGGCCGCGGCCTGCAGCGGCGGGGGCGGGCCGGCCGCTGCACCGGCCACCACCGTCGTCGAGGAGACCACCACCACCGTGGCGGCCACCACCTCGACCACGAGCCGGCCCACCACCACGGTGTCCACCGTCCCCCGGACGACGACCTCCACCACGGTCTCCCTGGGCCCGGGCGAGGCCAGCCTGGTGGGGACGGTGAGCGGCCCGGCCGGTCCCGTGGACGGGGCCACCGTGCGGATCGAGCGGCTGGTCGGCAGGACGGTCGCCACCGCGGACGTGACCACGTCTGGGGGCGGGGCCTGGCAGCTCAACGCCATCCTGGGCGGCTCGTACCGGGTGCGGGCCTTCAAGGCGCCCGACCTGGCCCCCTCCCAGGTGGAGGCGTTCTTCCTGGCCGCCAACGAGCGCCGGAACCTCGACTTCAAGCTCGCCGCCGCCGGCGGGGAGAAGATCACCGCGGTCGTCACCCCCGACCCGCCCCGGCTCGAGCAGACGGCCACCATCACCATCACCGTCGGCACCGGCTCGGTCGACGCCCAGGGGCGGGCGGTGATCACGCCCCGGCCGGGGGTGACCCTGGTGCTGGCCGAGCGCCTGGCGGTGCAGCTCGAGTCGCCCCAGAACGCGGTCACCGACGCCAGCGGCGCGGCCAGCTGGCGGTTCCGCTGCGTGGCCGAGGGGGCGGCCGCCTTCCTCCTCACCATCGGCACCGGGGCCACGCAGGTGGGCATCCCGGCCTGCGCCCCGCCGGCGGGGCCGACGACGACCAGGCGTCCCTAGCCGCCGGCCGCGGCCATGCGCCACGGCCGCAGGGCGACGACCATCCGGGTGCCGCCCGCGGCCAGGCGCTCGGCCCGCACGGTGCCGCCCATGGCCGCGGCCAGCTCGGCCACGATGGCCAGGCCCAGACCGGAGCCGACCTCGCGGGCCGGCAGGCGGGTGGAGTGCCAGAAGGGCTCGAAGACGTGGGGCAGGTCGTCGTCGGGGATGCCTGGGCCGTCGTCCTCCACCCAGATGGTGCTCGGGTCGTTGCCCACCGCGATGCGGCCGGTGGCGAACTTCAGGGCGTTCTCCACCAGGTTGGCCAGGATCTGGGCCAGCCGGTCGGGGTCGGCGGCGACGGTCACGCCCACCTCGGGGCGCACGGTGAGGGCGACGCCGGCCGCCTCGGCCGCCGGGCGGAAGCCCTCGGCGGTGTCGGCCACCACCTCGGCCACGTCGGTGCCCCGGATGTCGAGGGAGAAGCGCCGGGCGTCGAGCTTGGCCAGCTCCAGCAGGTCGCCGACCAGCCGCTCGAGCCGGCGGGCCTCGGCGGTGATGATGGCCGCGGCGTGGGCCGGGTCGGGGGCCTTGCCCTCGGCCAGGGCCTCGGCGAAGCCGCGGATCGACGTCAGCGGCGTGCGCAGGTCGTGGGAGACCGACAGCAGGAACTGGCGCTCCAGGCCCCGTGACCGCTCGAGGCTCTCGGTCATGGCGTTGATCGACCGGGCCAGGCCCGCCAGCTCCTCGCCGTCGGCCGGGTACTCGGGCACACGCGCCGTCAGGTCGCCCGCCGCGATCCGCTCGGTGACGGCCTCGGCATCCCGCAGCGGCCGGGTGAGCCGCCGGCCGAGGTCGACGGCGACCGCCCCGGCCCCGAGCAGGGTGAGGGCCACCAGGGCGAAGAACCACGGGCCGGCCACTCCCGCCGGCGTCCCCACCCGCCGGGTCAGGACCACGGCCTGCAGGCTGTCGGGGCGGACGGCCGGGGCGGCGGCGAAGACCAGGTCGCCCCTGGTGCCGGTGACCACCCGGCCCAGGCGGAGCCGCTCGACGTCGAGGTCGGCCTCGGTGAGGCCGGCCGGGATGGTGGTCGGGCGGGGGCCGCAGGTGGGGCCGAGGCACACGATCGCACCGTCCTCCAGCCGCAGAGCCACCTGCACCGCGGCCAGGCCGACCCGCTGCACCGTCTCGATGCGCCGGGCCAGCCGCTCGGCCTGCTGGCCCAGCTCCCGCCTCGACTGGGCCCGGGCCTCGGCGCGGGTCAGGACCAGCGTGCCCGCCGTGGCCACCAGGAGGGCGCCGGTGACGACGGCGATCATCGTCAGCGTCAGCCGGCGGGTCATCAGCCGAGGCGGTAGCCCACGCCCCACACGGTGGCGAGGGGCAGGCCGGGGCCCAGCTTCTTGCGCAGCTGGCGCACGTGGACGTCGACCGTGCGCTCGTCGCCGTACCAGCCGGCGCCCCACACGCCGTCGAGGATCTGCTGGCGGGACAGGGCCAGGCCGGCGTTCTCGGCCAGGTAGCGCAGGAGGTCGAACTCCCGGGTGGCCAGGGGGACCACCTCGCCGCCGCGCCGGGCCTCGCGGCGCTTCACGTCGACCTCCACGTCGCCGGCCAGCAGGATGTCGTCGGGCGGGCGGGGGCTCTTGTCGGTGCGCCGCAGGATGGCCTTGACCCGGGCCACCAGCTCCCGGGGGGCGAACGGCTTGGTGAGGTAGTCGTCGGCGCCCAGCTCCAGGCCCAGCACCCGGTCGATCTCGCCGTCGCGGGCGGTGAGCATGAGGATGGGCACGTCGCTCCCCGCCCGCAGCCGCCGGCACACCTCCAGGCCGTCCATGCCGCCGGGCAGGCCGACGTCGAGGATGACCATGCGGGCCCGCTGGTCGCGTACCGCCTCCATCCCCCGCTCGCCGGTGGGCGCCTGGACCACCCGGAACCCCTCCTGGCGCAGGTACAGCTCGACCAGGTCGGCGATATGCCGGTCGTCCTCGACCACCACGACGGTCGCCTCGCTCATCCTGCCGCCATCGTCCCACGGCTCCCCGTGGCGAAGCTGGCAGGGTTTGCACGGCCCTTCCCCACCCGGTGGTTGATCTGGTGCGCGCTGGCCCCGGCCTCCAGGAGCTGCCTTCTGCTGAGCACGCCGTGCTGGGCGCACCAGGGAAGCAGGGGGGTGGGACAACTACGCTCGACGCCATGGGAACCGTGCTCGACCGCATCGTCGCCGCCCACCGTGACGCGGCGGCGGCCGACGAGCGCGACCTGGGCCAGCTGATGGAGGAGGCGGCGGCCGCCCCGCCTCCCCGGAGGTTCCGCAAGAGCCTCGGCCGCTGGGGCCTCGACGTGATCGCCGAGGTCAAGCGGCGGTCGCCGTCCAAGGGCGACCTGGCCCCCGACCTCGACCCGGCGGCGCTGGCCAAGGCCTACGACGAGGGCGGGGCCAAGGCGCTGTCCGTCCTCACCGACCGCGAGTTCTTCGGCGGCTCGCCCGAGGACCTGGCCGCGGCCCGCTCGGCGGTCAACCTCCCGGTGCTGCGCAAGGACTTCACGGTCGACGAGCGCGACATCTGCGACGCCCGGATCATGGGCGCCGACGCCGTCCTGCTCATCGCCGCCGCCCTGAGCGACGAGGAGCTGAAGCGCTTCCACGTCCTCGCCACCGAGCTGGACCTGTCGGCCATCGTGGAGGTCCACGACGAGGCCGAGGTCAAGCGGGCGCTCCTCGTGCACGCCAACATGCTCGGGGTGAACCAGCGCGACCTGCGCACGTTCGAGGTCGACCCCGGACGGGCCCTGCGCCTGGCCCGCGCCATCCCCAGCGGCATGCTGAAGATCGCGGAGTCGGGCATCGGCGGCCCCGACGACCTGAAGCGGCTGGCCGACGCCGGCTACGACGCCGCCCTGGTCGGCGAGCACCTGGTGACCGCCCCCGACCCGGCGGGGGCCCTGCGAGAGCTGAGAGGAGCAATCACGTGACGATCGACCGCTGGACCCTGCCGGCCGACCAGGTTCCCGAGGCCTGGTTCAACGTCGTCCCCCACCTGCCGGCGCCCCTGCAGCCGCCGCTGCACCCCGGCACCCGGGAGCCGGTCGGCCCCGACGACCTGGCCCCGCTCTTCCCCATGGCCCTCATCGGCCAGGAGGTCACGGCCGAGCCGTGGGTCGACGTCCCGGGTGAGGTCCTCGACGTCCTCCGCAGCTGGCGGCCGACGCCCCTGGTCCGCGCCCGCCGCCTGGAGCAGGCCCTGGGTACGCCCGCCCGCATCTACTACAAGGACGAGTCGGTCTCGCCGGCCGGCTCCCACAAGCCGAACACGGCTGTGCCCCAGGCCTTCTACAACAAGCAGGAGGGCGTCACCCGCCTGGCCACCGAGACCGGCGCCGGGCAGTGGGGGAGCGCGCTCTCCCTGGCCTGCGCCATGTTCGACCTCGAGTGCAAGGTCTACATGGTCCGCTCCTCCTACGAGCAGAAGCCGTACCGGCGGGTCATGATCGAGACGTGGGGCGGGTCGGTCGTCCCCTCGCCGGTCGACGACCCCGACCACCCCGGTTCGCTCGGCTCGGCCATCAGCGATGCGGTACGCGACGCCGCCACCCGGGGCGACACCCACTACGCCCTCGGCTCGGTGCTCAACCACGTCCTGCTCCACCAGACCGTCATCGGCCTCGAGGCCAAGGACCAGCTGGCCCTCGCCGGCGAGGAGCGGCCCGACGTGGTCATCGGCAGCTGCGGCGGGGGGTCGAACCTGGGCGGGATCAGCCTGCCGTTCGTGCCGGACGAGGGCGTGCGGCTGGTGGCGGTGGAGCCGTCGTCCTGCCCGACGCTCACCTCTGGCCGGTTCGACTACGACTTCGGCGACACCGCGGGCATGACCCCGCTGCTGGCCATGTACACCCTCGGCCACGAGTTCGTGCCCCCCACCATCCACGCCGGCGGCCTCCGCTACCACGGCGACGCCCCGATCATCTCCAACCTGGTCAAGGCCGGGCGGATGGAGGCGGTGGCCTACCCCCAGGGCAAGGTGTTCGAGGCGGCCGTCCAGTTCGCCCGGACCCAGGGCCCGATCCCGGCCCCCGAGACGGCCCACGCCGTGCGGGCCGCCATCGACGAGGCCCTGCTGGCCAAGGAGGAGGGCGCCGAGCGGGTGATCCTCTTCTCCTACTCCGGCCACGGGCTGCTCGACCTGGCCGCCTACGACGACTTCCTGAACGACCGCCTCGACGCCTGAGGGCCTAGGGCAGCTTCAGCAGGCCCGGCAGGCGGAAGGCCAGCCACGGCTTGCGGCCCCAGGGGAAGACCTGGCCCTTGAGGATCGGCGGGGCCAGGCCCACCCGGTGCCAGGCCAGCAGCATGATCGCCCGGGGGTCGGCCCACAGGTGGGCGTCGACCCTGCGGGGTCCCGGCGGCTCGATCGTCAGGCCGCCGTCGGCGAACACGAAGTGCCACCGGCCGCCGCCCCGCACCCGGATGTCGTAGGTCGCCCGCACACCGGCCGCCTTCTCGGGGTGGACGGCGAACGACGGCCGCCCGAGCGACCGGTACATCGGGCAGATGAAGCCCTCGAAGGCCAGGCGGGCGTCGCGCGCCTGGATCGGCCAGCGCCCACCCACCGCCGCCGTGAGGTCGAGGCCGTGGACCATCGACTCGTTGAGGATGTGGCAACCCAGGACCGACGCCGTGACCTTGACGCCGGCCACCCACAGCCTGGGCTCGGCGCCGTGCATCCTCCGGGCCACCGCCAGGAACTCGGCCGCGGCCGCGTCGACGCGGGCGGCGAGCGCGGCAGGGTCGCAGACGGCCTCGTCGCGCACCTTGGCCTGGGTCAGCTCCCCCAGGTCGGCCAGGTCGTCGAGCGGCGGCGGGACCTGGTTGAGCAGGTCGCGGTCGACCTCGTAGACGTGGGTGATGTGGGCGGCCAGCTGGCCGGCCGTCCACACGCCCAGGGCCGGGGCGTCGGGATCGGTGATCGAGCGGATCAGCGCGGAGATGCGGCCGGCCATGGCCTCGACCGCGCCGCGTACCTCGTTCCAGTCAGCCATATCGCCGAGCAGCGTACGGCCAAACCGGTACCGTCGGGGGGTGTTCGTCAAGATCTGCGGCACCACCAGCGAGGCCGACGCCCTGCTGGCGGTGGCCCTGGGGGCCGATGCCGTGGGCTTCGTCTTCGCCCCCTCGCCCCGCCAGATCGCGCCGGGCGTGGCGTCGGACATCGCCAAACGCCTGCCCCCGGAGGTCCTCACCGTCGGCGTCTTCCGCGACGAGGCCCCGGCGCGGGTGGTGGAGATCGTCAACACCGTCGGCCTGCGGGCGGCCCAGCTCCACGGGCACGAGACGGCGGACCAGGCCCGCTGGGTGCGCGAGCGGGTGCCGTTCGTCATCCAGGCCTTCCCGGCGGGGGCGCCGGCGGTGGCCCGCGCCGGCGAGTACGGGGTCGACGTGGTCATGCTCGACGCCCCCCGCCCCGGCTCGGGCCAGGTCTTCGACTGGGCCCTGGCCGAGGTGCCCGACGGGCTGCGGCTCATGCTGGCCGGCGGCCTCACCGCCGGCAACGTGGCCGAGGCCATCGCCCGGGTCCACCCCTGGGGGGTCGACGTGGTGACCGGCGTCGAGAAGTCGCCGGGGGTGAAGGACCCGATCAGCCTGCGGGCCTTCATCGCCGCGGCCAAGGCCACCGAGGAGCCCGAGTACGAGTCCACCGCCTCCGCCCCCTTCGACCAGGACGACTGAATGACCTCACTCATGGGCCGGCCGACGGCCGACGGCCGCTTCGGCGACTTCGGCGGGCGCTTCCTCCCCGAGTCGCTGATCCCCGCCTGCGCCGAGCTGGAGGCGGCCTTCACCGAGGCGTGGGCCGACCCGGCCTTCCACGAGGAGTACGAGACGGTGCTGCGCCGGTACGGCGGCCGGCCCACGCCGGTCACCGAGTGCCGGAACCTCTCCGCCCGCCTCGGCGTGCGGGTACTGCTGAAGCGGGAGGACCTGGCCCACACGGGCTCCCACAAGCTCAACAACGTCGTCGGCCAGGCCCTGCTGGCCCGGCGCATGGGCAAGACCCGCCTGATCGCCGAGACCGGGGCCGGCCAGCACGGCGTGGCGACGGCCACCGCAGCCGCGCTCTTCGGCTTCGAGTGCCGCATCTACATGGGCGAGGTCGACGTGGTCCGCCAGGCGCTCAACGTCTTCCGCATGAACCTGCTGGGCGCCGAGGTGGTCCCGGTGTCATCGGGCAGCCGGACGCTCAAGGACGCCATCAACGAGACCCTCCGGGAGTGGGTGGCCACCGTCGGCGCCACCCACTACTGCCTCGGCTCGGTGATGGGCCCCCACCCCTACCCGTGGATGGTGCGGGAGTTCCAGCGGATCGTCGGCACCGAGGCCGTGGCCCAGTGCCGGGACCTGCTGGGCGCCGACCCCGACGTGGTGGTGGCCTGCGTGGGCGGCGGGTCGAACGCGGCGGGCACCTTCGCCGGCTTCGTCGACACCGGCGCCCGCCTGGTCGGCGTGGAGCCGGCGGGCGGGGCGGCCATCGGCCGGGGCATCCCGGGCGTGGTCCACGGCAGCCGGTCGTACCTCCTCCAGGACGAGCACGGCCAGGTCCTGGAGGCCCACTCGCTCTCGGCCGGGCTCGACTACCCCGGCGTCGGCCCCGAGCACGCCCACCTGGCGGCCACCGGCCGGGTCGCCTACGTGCCGGCCGGCGACGACGAGGTGGTCGACGCCTTCAGCCTGCTGGCCCGCACCGAGGGCATCATCCCCGCCCTCGAACCGGCCCACGCCCTGGCCTGGGTGATCCGCGCCGCGGGCACCGGCGAGCTGCCCGCGGGGTGCACGGTGATGGTCACGCTGTCGGGCCGGGGCGACAAGGACGTGGCCCAGGTGGCCGACTTGCTGGCATCGTCACCTGAGAGGTAATTGCAGAGCTACTCTATGCCGTCAACATACAGCGGCAGAAGCGGAGCTCGGCGGTGGGAAACGATTTTGAGGCAGATGTAGCTCATCCAAGGGCGCTGCTCGCGCCCTGCCTTCTGCTGCTCCTCGCCGAGGCCCCGGGCCACGGGTACGAGCTGATGGAGCGGCTGAAGCCCCTGGGCTTCGACTGGGGCGGGCCCGGGCCGATCTACCGCGAGCTGCGAGCCCTGGAGAACAACGGGCTGGTGGCCTCGGCCTGGTCGGCACCCCGGGCCGGCCCGGTGCCCCGCGTCTACGAGCTGACCAACGACGGCCGCAAGGCGCTCGACCGCTGCGCGGCCAACGTGGTGGAGCTCACCGGCCTGCTCAACCAGTTCCTGAACCGCCACCGCGCCGTCGGCTGAGCCCGGAAAGGGACGATCGGCCCTACTGCCCCGGGCGGCGGCGAGCGACGCTGAGCCCGGAGGTGACGCCATGGTCGATCGCCCACCCGTCCTGCCGGGGCGCCGCGCCGGCCACCGCCACCGGCCGCGGCGCGCCTCCCCGCACCAGGGGGTGGCCCTCCGGCCGGCGTACCCCCGGGTCCCCGCGGTCTTCGACCCGGTCCTGGAGCCGGGCGAGCGGGTCCTGGTGTGGGCCCCGGCCGACACCGAGGGCTTCCACGTCGGCCTGTTCGGCGGCATCCTGCCCTGGTTCGCGCTCAACGCCCACTACGCGGTGGCGGTCACCGACGCCGGCCGGATGCTCTTCGTCCACACCTCGCCCAGCCTCACCGTGGGCCGGCGGGTCCGCAGCGTGTACGCCTGCCCGCTGGCGGAGGTGTCGCTGGTGGCCTGCAACCACCGGTTCATGGGCGGCGTGGTGCTCTGGTTCAGGCTTCCCGATGGCGCGGCGTTCGACTCCAGCCAGCCGAGAGGACGTCCTCGCCGGCTGGGCTTCGCCGGCGCCTGGGCCGGGCAGGCCCTCGGCATCGCCGCCCTCGTCCACGGCGGTGAGGTCCGCCCCCGGGGGTTCGCCTTCTAGCCGTGCCAGAGTGGGCCGGTGACCGCACCCGGCACCATCGAGACCGCCCTGCGGGCCCGGCGCGACGCCGGCCGCAAGCTGCTGGTCCCCTACGTGACCGGCGGGCTCGGCCGCGACTGGGTGCAGGTGGTCGAGGCGGTGGCCGCCGCCGGCGCCGACGCCGTGGAGATCGGCATCCCCTTCTCGGACCCGGTCATGGACGGCCCGGTGATCCAGGAGGCGTCGATGCGGGCCCTGGAGGCCGGCGCCACCCCGCCCTCGATCCTTGCCGCCCTGGGCCGGGTCGACGTCGACGTCCCCCTGGCCGTCATGACCTACTACAACATCGTGTTCCGGGCCGGCCACCACCGCTTCGCCCGCTCGCTGGCCGACCAGGGCGTGTGCGGGGCCATCGTCCCCGACCTGCCGCTCGTCGAGCTCGACGGCTGGGACGGTGTGGCCGCCGACGCCGGGGTGGAGACCATCCTCCTCGCCGCGCCCAACACGCCCGACCGCACCCTCGCCGGCATCTGCGAGCGGAGCCGGGGCTGGATCTACGGGGTGGCGGTCATGGGGGTGACGGGGGAGCGGGCGTCGCTGGCGGCCACCGCCGGCCCCCTGGGCCGCCGGCTGAAGGCGGCCACCGACAAGCCCGTGTTGCTCGGCGTCGGCGTGAGCACCCCCGAGCAGGCGGCCGAGGCCAGCGCCGACGCCGACGGCGTGATCGTGGGCTCGGCCCTCGTCCGCCGCCTCCTCGAGGGCGCCGGTCCCGACGGCGCCGCCGCCTTCGTGGCCGAGCTACGGGCCGGCCTCGACGCCCAGAAGTAACTCTTTCGAGCAACGGGTGGTCACAAGACCGGTGGCGATCGCAGTGCTCTTTCCCGGGCAAGGGACCCAAACCCCCCATATGGGCGATCCCTGGCGAGGGTCACCGGCATGGGAGATCGTGGAAAGGGCCGAGAACGCCCTGGGGCAGCCCCTGGCGCCCCTGCTGCTCGACGCCACCGAGTCCGACCTGCGCCGCACCCGCGAGGCCCAGCTGGCCGTCCTGCTCACGTCGCTGCTGGCGTGGGAGGCCGTGCGCACCCAGCTTCCGGGTCCCGTCGCCTTCGCCGGGCACTCCCTGGGCCAGATCACCGCCCTCATCGCCTCCGGCGCCCTGCGCCTGGAGGACGGCGTGCGCCTGGCCGTCCAGCGGGCCGACTGCACCCAGGCCGCGGCCGACGCCAACCCCGGCCGGATGGCCGCCCTCATCGGCGCGGATGTCGACGTGGCCGAGCAGGCCTGCGCCGGCCTCGACGCCTGGGTGGCCAACGACAACGCCCCCGGCCAGGTCGTCATCGGCGGCACGCCCGACGGGCTGGAGGCGGCCACCGAGGCGGCCAACGCCCTCGGCGTGCGCCGGGTCATCAAGCTCAACGTCGGCGCCGCCTTCCACACCCCGCTGATGGCCGCCGCCGCCCAGGCGTTCCGCCCCCACCTGGACGCCGCCGCCTTCGGGGCGCCGGTCGCCCCGGTGGTCTCGAACACCGACGCCCAGCCCCACGCCGCCGCCGAGGGCTGGCCCGCCATGCTGGCCGACCACCTCATCTCGCCCGTCCGCTGGCGCTCCTCCCTGGAGACCATGGCCGGACTGGGCGCCGACACGTTCTTCGAGGTCGGGCCGGGCAACGTCCTGGCCGGCCTCGCCAAGCGCACCCTCGGCTCGTCCGTCATCCTGCGGAGCGTCAGCGTGCCCACCGATGCCCTTCTGGAGGTTGCATAGATGGAGACCGGGACGATCCACGGCGAGACCCTCGCCGTGCCCGAACGGGTGATCGTGGCGCCGGCTCCCGGCACCTTCCGGCCGGTGGAGCCGGACGAGGTGGTGCTCGAGGTGCAGGTCAGCGAGCTGCAGGTCATCGGCTTCGTCGAGGGCAAGGGCCACTCCACGCCCGTCCGCTCGCCGTTCGGCGGCCGGCTGATGGGCCTGCTGGCCCACGCCGGCGAGCGGGTGCGCGAAGGCCAGCCCGTCGCCTGGCTCCGCTGCGCTCATTGAGCCGACAATGGACGCGCGGCGCGTCGTGCGACCGGGAGACCAATTGAGCGAGAACAAGGGCCTGCGGGTCGGCATCGCCGGATGCGGGATGGCGGTCCCCGGGCGCCGGGTGACCAACGACGACCTGGCCAAGGTCGTCGACACCACCGACGCCTGGATCACCGAGCGCACCGGCATCCGGGAGCGGCGGATCGCGGGCGAGGGCGAGAGCACGGCCACCCTCGCCGTCGAGGCCGGCATGGCCGCCCTCAAGGACGCCGGCGTGGAGCCCTCGGAGATCGGCTGCTGCATCGTCGCCACCTGCACCTCCGAGCAGCCCATCCCGCCCACCAGCTCCTTCGTGCAGGAGGCGCTCGGGCTGCGGTGCGGTGCCTTCGACGTCGACGCCGCCTGCTCCGGCTTCGTCTACGCCCTCGTCGCCGGGGCCACCATGGTGGCCTCGGGGGCCATGGGAAAGATCCTCGTGATCGGCTCGGAGACGCTGTCGCGGGTGGTCGATCCCTTCGACCGGTCCACCGTCGTCCTCTTCGGCGACGGGGCGGGCGCCGTGGTCCTCACCCCCACCGACGACGTGGGCCTGCTGGCCTGGGACCTGGGCTGCGACGGCTCGCTGACCGGCCTGCTCGGCATCCCCGCCGGGGGCAGTCGCCAGCCGGTCGACGCCGCCGCCCTGGCCGCCGGCGACCAGTGGCTGAAGATGGACGGCCGGGAGGTCTTCCGGCGCGCCGTGCGGGTCATCGTCGACTCGGCCCGGGCCACCCTCGACCAAGCCGGGCTCACCGCCGATGACGTGTCCCTGTTCATCCCGCACCAGGCCAACTCCCGCATCATCGACTCGGCCGCCCTCAAGCTGGGGATGCCGGCCGAGCGCATCTTCGTGAACCTCGACCGTTACGGGAACACCTCGGCCGCCTCGGTGCCGATCGCCCTGGCCGAGGCCGCCGAGGCCGGGCGCCTGCAGCGCGGCGACCTCGTGCTGCTGACCGGTTTCGGCGCCGGCATGTCGTGGGCCAGCGCGCTGCTGCGCTGGGAGCGATAGGTGGGGGGCAGGATCGCCCTGGTGACCGGCGGGTCCCGGGGCATCGGCCGGGCCGTGGCCCTGGCCCTGGCCGGCAGCGGGCACCGCGTGGCGGTCGGGTACTCGGCCGACCACGACGGCGCCGAGGAGACCTGCGCCGCGGTGGAGGCCCTGGGCTCGGAGGCCATGGCCTTCCGGGCCGACGTGGCCGACCCCTCGGCGGTCGACGCCGGCTTCGGCCAGGTCGAGCAGGCCTGGGGCAAGGTCGAGGTGGTGGTGGCCAACGCCGGGGTGACCAGAGACGGGTTGTCCATGCGCATGTCCGACGACCAGTGGAACACCGTGCTGCGCACCAACCTCGACGGGGCCTTCTTCACCATGCGGCGGGCCATGCCCGGCATGGTCCGGGCCCGCTGGGGACGCATCATCGCCATGAGCTCGGTCGTCGGCCTGTCCGGCCAGGCCGGCCAGGCCAACTACGCGGCGGCCAAGGCGGGCCTGGTGGGCCTGACCCGGGCGCTGGCCCGCGAGCTCGGCGGGCGGGGCGTGACCGCCAACGTGGTCGCCCCCGGCCCGATCGCCACCGCCATGACCGACGCCCTGACCGACGCCCAGCGGGAGTCGATGCGGGCCCTCGTGCCGCTCGGCCGGTTCGGCACGCCCGAGGAGGTGGCCGCCGTTGTGGCGTTCCTGGCCTCGGACGCGGCAGGGTATGTGACCGGCTCTGTGATCCCGGTGGACGGCGGCCTGGGGATGGGGCACTAAATTTTGACGACATCGCATGTAGGAGGCCACTGACAGATGGACCGCGACCAGATCCTCGGGCTCTTGACCGACGCGGCGGTCGAGGTGATGGACGTCGACCGTGACGCGGTCACGCCGGAGGCCCGCTTCGTGGAGGATCTCAACGGCGACAGCCTGAGCGTGCTCGAGATCCTCGAGATCCTCCAGGACAAGCTCGACGTCGACCTGCCCACCGAGGCCTTCGACGGTGTGGGGACGGTCGGCCAGGCGGCCGACGTGATCCTCGGCATCGTGACCGGCCAGTCGGAAAGCGCTCCCGCATGACCGGCCCGGGCGGACGGTCCAGGCAAGCATTCACTGGGGCGCCATCGGAGGTGGGGCACCAGTGACTCGCCGCCGCGTCGCCGTCACCGGGCTGGGCGTGAAGACGCCGGCCGGCTGCGACCTCGACAGCTTCTGGCAGACGCTGCTGGCCGGCCGCTCGACGGCGGCCACCATCCGCCGGGTCGACCCGTCGGCCCTGCCGGTGCGCATCGCCTGCGAGCTCACCGACTTCGACCCCACGACCTACTTCGACAGCAAGGAGATCCGCCGCACCGACCGGGTGGCCCAGGTGGCCTTCGGGGCCGCGGCCGACGCCCTGGCCGACGCCGGCGACCTCGGCGCCGACCCTGCCCGCTGCGGCGTGGTCTGCGCCGCCGGCGTGGGTGGGCTCATCACCCAGGAGGAGCAGGAGTACAACCTGTTCTCCAAGGGCCCGTCGCGGGTGTCTCCCATGCTGGTCCCGATGATGATGCCCAACGCCAGCGCCGCCCTCGTCGGCCTGAAGCTGGGCTGGACGGGTCCCAACTTCTGCATCGCCACCGCCTGCGCCGGCGGTTCCCACGCCATCGGCGAGGGGGCCAGGCTGATCCGCGAGGGCTCGTCCGATGTGGTCCTGGCCGGCGGGTCCGAGGCCTGCGTCACCCCCATCGCCATCGCCGCCTTCGCCCGCATGGGCGCCCTCAGCAACCGCAACGACCAGCCCGAGCTGGCGTCGCGGCCGTTCGACGTCGAGCGCGACGGGTTCGTCATGGGCGAGGGCGCCGGCTTCCTGGTGCTCGAGGAGTACGACCACGCCGTCGCCCGGGGCGCCCACATCTACGGCGAGGTCGCCGGCTACGGCCGAAACTCCGACGCCTACCACGTCACCGCCCCCGCCCCCGGGGGCGCCGGCGCGGCCCACTGCATGCGGCTGGCCCTGGCCGACGCCGGGCTCGAGCCCTCCGCCATCGGCCACGTCAACGCCCACGGCACGTCCACCGACCTCAACGACGCGGCCGAGGCCGAGGCCGTCATCAAGGTCTTCGGGGACCACAGCCTGCCGGTCACCTCGGCCAAGGGCGTCATCGGCCACCTCATCGCTGCCGCGGGGGCGGTGGAGGCCGTCGCCTCCATGCTGTCCATGCGCGACGGGCTCGTGCCGCCGACCGCCAACCACCAGCGGGCCGAGCCGGAGCTGGCCATCGACGTGGTCGCCGGCGAGCCCCGCACGCTCGGACCGGCCCCGGTGGTGTCGAACTCCTTCGGCTTCGGCGGCCACAACGCCTCCCTCGTCCTGACGCCGAACACCACCGCCGGGTGACCGGCCCGGGAGGCCGGTCCGGCAAGGACCACTGGCCGAGGGCAGGCCAGTGACCGGCCCGGGAGGCCGGTCCGGCAAGGACCACTGGCCGAGGGCAGGCCAGTGACCGGCCCGGGAGGCCGGTCCGGCAAGGACCACTGGCCGAGGGCAGGCCAGTGACCG
>Ga0247704_1000011_pt1 | contig 56487 bp, 57 predicted proteins | sample 41W_NmetaG_FD_189042 | JGI IMG/M metagenome (GOLD analysis project Ga0247704, IMG submission 189042) | Soil microbial communities from hillslope of Landscape Evolution Observatory, University of Arizona, Oracle, AZ, United States - 4-1-W_N | ecosystem: Engineered > Artificial ecosystem >...
CACGCGCCAGCCCTACGGGGATCGCCCCCTGAAGGGATGATCTCCTGTCGGAGGTCATCCCTTCGGGGACTCACCCCTTCGGGCTGGCGCAGAGGGACCTTCGTACACCACTCCCGTGGACGTGAACACATGCGGCAAAGCCACGTCGCCCTCCGCCTCCGCCGACGAGCCCCTCGCCCGCCGTATCCCTCCGATTCAAACCTAGCTCCCAACACTCCGTCTCGCCGGGCGAGCCTCAGCGGCGGTGCGCTGGTCACACATGCGTTCGATACCTGATCGTCTAGTCGGGCGACGGACGCGGGTTGAGTGTCGCCCCCTCCAGCCGGAGATTTGATTCAGAGGCTCCGGTGTCGGTGCGCTCCATAGAATCCATTCAGGGAACCGAGGGAGGCGAGGAACCTTGGACGATGTCGGTGTGCCGGGTCGCTCCGTCGGCATCGAGCGCTACTGCCGATCGGTGACGCAATGAGCGGCGAGGAGTTTGGACGACGGCGGTGGCTTGGGGATGCCATGGTCGCCGGCCGCCCCCTCTCTCGGGTCTTCGACGCTGCCTGCCTCATTGTGTTCGGCGTCGCGCTGCTGCTCGCGGGCTTCTGGCTGGGCGCCCGAGACGACCGGTCCGGATGGCTCCCCGTGATCGGCGTCGCCGCCATCTTCTACGGCCTGTACGTCTTCTTCACGAGAGGCCGCTACTGGGTGTCGACCCTCGTGTACCTAGTGGCCGGTTTGTTCGTCGTCTATCTAGTCGCCGGGCGGGAGACGGACTCGCCCCAGGAGAGCGACCGGAGGCCGTCCCCCGGATTGACGAGCGAGCCTGAGACTCGGTCCACGTCGCCGGGCCCGACAAGTGGTCCGGCCCGCACTCAGCTCACGGTGGACGCGTACATAACTCTTCTCCGTCAGGGCCGGATCCGCACGGCGACGATCTTCGCCGCCGAGCGTCGGATCGAGGGCACCTACGACCGAGGCGAGTACGCCGTCGATATGCCGCCCGGAGGTGAGGCTGTTTTCTCCCGGGTCACCTCCGCCCTCGAAGATGCCGGGGTCCCCCACACAGTTCGGTAAGCGGCAACCGTTGTCTCGCGGTTTACTCCCCGAGGCCGCCGACGTCGACCCGTCCGCAAATCTGGAGATCTCATGGGACTTTCCAGGTCATGCCCGAGGAGGCCCCGAAGACCGGTCAGATGAGGGACAGCCCCTACAGGCGAGCGGACGCGCTGCCCACATAATGACTGCGTGAGACGAAGGGCGTTCCGGTTCCTCGTCGCCAGCGCGGCGGGCCTTGGGATCTGGCTCGCGACCATGGCGACCGCCCCCCAGGGCGAGTACGTCTCCGGCGCACGAACGACGCTGCTCTGGTTGGGGATTGTCGCTATGGCGCTGGCGCTCGGCTATGTCTTTCCCGAAGAAGGCGATCTCGTGGCCCTTGGGCTCGTCGCGAGTCCCCTCCTGACCGCGGGCTGGACCGCTCCACGTGGCGACGAGGACGGACTCTAGGTGCTCTTCTTTCCCTACCTCATCTTCATGGGCTTCGTTTTGCTGCTCGTCGCCTGGGCCGCTGGACGCCTTCGGACCTGGCTCGACAGAGCCGCTCCTGGAGCGGAAGAAGCCGACCACTGACGTAAGCCCGCTGCGGATCGGGCCAGCATGGCCCGATCATCGCCGGGATCCGCAGAACCGGGAGGTATATCCCGATCGCAGGGTGCCAGCGTCCACCGTGAGTGCCCCATACCGCCTGCCCCAGAACTCTAGTTTGCGACTCTCCGGGCTAGCCCGAAGGTGCCGGTAGGTGACGTTCGCGAAACCACTCAGGCCAAGCTCCGCGCCGGGACGGACGGGTACGCCCTCGCCCGCCGACGAGTCCCACCGGGGCACGACCTGCACCCGCCGCGCGCCGCTGCGCTTCGAGACCCGACGAGGTCTACAGCCCAAGGCCGAGGTCGAGACCCTGTTCCAGGGCAAGGTGCCTGACGTCACGGGCGTGATCGAGCTGGCGCTCCCATGCGCCGGGCTCTGCGACCACGCCGCCCGGCACGGCATCGGCCTCGGCACCGAGACCGATCAGTTCGTCGGGCCTCTCGTAGGCACGACGATCGTCGTACACCCGACCGAACGCGCGGTGGTGGCTGGTGCGGCCGGTCGGGTCTCGCCAGAGGCCCCGGTCCCGATCCCGCTCGATCTCGCTGGCCAAGCCGCACCATACCCGCTGACCGCCTCTCGCCTCCGGGAGCGGCCCGAGTGCCTGCACGACCGGCTCCGTGGGATCGAGACCGGTGGCGATGGCCACGACCCGCTCCGGCCGCGTGGCGTCCAGAGCCATGTCGATCTCCTGGACGACCGACGCTCGCCGGGCACGCTCCGGAGCGGCGGCGGCAACGGCGGCATCCCGCTCCTTCGCCAGCGCTCTCTCCGCGGCCAAGTCCTTGACATGGCCGGTGAGGGAGTGCTCCGCCGCCCTCACGACGCCCTCGGCGTGGTCGAGTCGCGCCGTCGCCGTCCGGATCGCCGTCTTGTCCTTGCGGCCCCAGTGACGTTCCTGAGCAATGGCGAGGGCCTGCTCGGCCTCGTCCCGGCGGGCCCTGGCACCGCCCAGTGCCCGCCGGTCGGACGCGACGCGGGCCTTGGCCAGGGCCAGCTGCCTGCTGCGATCCGCTGGCAGCGCCGCATCGAGTGCGGAAAGATCGCCGGCATAGGTGGCCCGGGCGCCGCGCAGGCGGTCGATCCCGAACGCCAGCGGGTCGCCTTGACGCACCGCTCCGAGGGTCACCGACGCGCGGTGATGGTCCAGCTCGGCCTGGAGTCGGGCGGCGTCGCCGAGGCGCCACCCGTGCACGCCGTCCCATGTGACGCGCTCGCCCACCGCCCCCTGCAAGTCCGCCACCCTGACCTCGGACTTCTGAACTTGCGAGCGCGCAGCTCGGAGGCGCTCGGTCGCCGTTTCGAGATCCGCCACGGCCCGGGCATGTGCCTCTCGGCCCTGCCGTCGGACGCGGGCCAACCCGCCGGCGTCGTGGACGCGTCTGGTCGCACCTCCGAAGAAGGCCTCGGCGCCCTCCAGGTCATAGCGAGCTCGGGCGAGAGCCTCCTGGGCTCGGGTCAGGTCCCGCCGGCGGTCCGGGGGCCGGGTGGCGACGATCGCCTGCTGGGCCTCCAGCTCGGCCTGGAGCCGGCGGTCGGTGAGGCTCGGGTCGGCGCCGGCGGCGAAGGTCTTGGGCTCGGCCCGCTCCAGGGCCCGGAGCACTTCCTCCTCCGGCGGGCGCCGGTCGGCCAGGATGCCGCCGTAGTCGACGTCGACGACGCGGGAGACGTTCCAGGTGTGGGTCGGGAGCTTGGAGCGGCTCTGGGCCACGTAGCCCTTGAAGTTGTCGAGGGCGGCGCTGCCCAGCACGTGGACCTGGACCCAGGTGCCGCCCTGGGAGCCGTCGACGGTGCGGGCCCAGGCATGGGACATGTTCGGCATGCGGTCCCGCCGGTGGCCCTCGACGAAGGCGGCGGGCAGCGTCGCCGTGCGCCCGTCGTCGACGGCGATCCGCAGGCCGAGGCTGGTCACTGCCTCCACCGTGGCCGTCGTGCCGTTGTGCAGCCGGGCAGCGCCGGCGCCGTAGCGGGTGTGCAGCAGGATGCGGTCGCCGGCGGCGTAGCGGCGGGGCTCCGGTCCCCAGCCCGGGCCGGTCAGGAACTCCCCGGCCAGCTCGCCGCGGGCGGTCCGGATGTCCCGGACACGGTCGGCCAGGTCTTCGCAGTCGGCGTGGCTGGCGGCCAGGACGGCCACCGCCTTGGCCCCGTGGACGTCGGCGTCGGCCACCGCGGCGGCGGCCAGGGCCTGGCGGGTGGCCTGGGGCGTCTCGAGCTGGTGCTCCCAGCCGGCGTCGGAACGGATGGCCTGGCTCCCGGCCACGTTGCCCTCGCGGTAGACGGCGAGCGCCTCGCGCTCGGTCGGGTCGAGCTGGCGGCGGTTTTCGGTCAGCACCGGTGCCGGAATGGCTCCCTCTCGGCCCAGGCGGTCGATCTCGGCCGCCAGCCCGCCGGCGCGCACCGCCTGAGCCTGGCGCACGTCGCCCAGGGCCCACAGCTGGGCGCCGGGAGTGGAGGCGACCGCGCCCAGGACGATCTCGGCATCGACGGTCGAGGTCTGGGAGGCCTCGTCGAGCACGACGACGGTCCCCGGTCGCAGGCAGCGGCCGGCGTCGAGGTCGATACCCAGGCGGGCGATGGTCACCGCCTGGATGCCGACGGCGCGCAGCTCGCCCACGGCCTGGTTGGTGGTGGCCACCCCCAGAACCGGGCGGCCGGCCCTCGCGGCGGCCACGGCGCCGGCGTGCACGGCGGTGGTCTTGCCGAACCCGGCCGGGCTGATCAGGCTGCGCAGCGCCGGCCCCGGGCCGCTCAGCGCCCGCACCGCCTCGGCCTGGTCGGCACCCAGGCGGGGCTCGGCGCCGATGGCCGAGGCCACCGCGTCGTCGGGCAGCGGCGGTGACGGCGTGGTGGTGAGCGTCTCCAGGTGGGCGAGGACGCGGTCCTCCAGGGCCCGATGCCGCGCCGTCGACCACTCCGGCGGCCGGCGCCGGGTGGGGGCCAGGTCAAGCTCGACCAGGCGCACGACGTGCTCGGAGGACAGGAAGTCGCCGGCCAGTTCCTCGATGCGGGCCAGGTCGAGGCGGCCGGCGCCCAGAGCGGCGATGGCGGCCACGACCTGGGCCTCGTTGAACCGCGAGTCGTGGGCGCACAGGCCTTCCTCGGCGTCGACCAGGTGGCTGAAGACCTCGTCGCGGCCCAGGCCCGGGTAGGCGACGTCGCGCCCGCGCACCAGACCGAGCACCGTCTCGGGCTCGTCGAGTCCGACGGCGGCGACCTCGGCGGCCCAGCGGCCCCGGAGCAGCTCGGGGGTGAAGCCCCGGTCCTTGGGGTCACGGGTATCGATGGAGGCGTCCTCGTCGGCCCGCATGCGCTCCGCCGGGCTCACATAGCGCTCCCCCGCCGCCTCCAGGTAGGCCTCGATCTCGGCGCTGCGCTTGGAGAACATGCGCAGCTGCTCAGGCGTGAAGCCGACGATCTCCCGGCAGCCGTGGCGGTCGGGGCCCCACGTCACCTCCAGGCGCTGGGTGAGGGTGCGGCGCAGCTCCTCCTGGTAGATCGACCCCGCCGCCTTGGCCCAGTCGTGCAACGGGCCGGCGTCGACGCTGCAGTGGCTGGCGTCGGCCCGCTCGACGATGTTGGGGATCAGGCAATGGGTGTGGAGCTGGGGGTCGCCGGCCCGGCTGGTGCGGTGCACGAAGGTGGCCACCGCCCAGCCCTGCGTGGGGACGCGGGAGCGGACGCCGGCGACCTGCTGGCGGGCGAATGCCGCCTTGGCCTCCAGGTAGTCGAGGGCGACGGTGACGGCCTCCACGTGGGCCAGCGACACCGCTGTCGCCACCTCCGGCGGGCCGAAGGCCCACAGCAGCGACGCCGACTTGGGCGCCGAGAAGGTGGCGTCGAAGGCGTTGACCTTCCGTGAGCGCTGGCCGGCCAGCAGATCGGCGCCGGTGGCCGGGTGGTGGCCCTCGACGATGGCCCGCAGTTGCTCGTCGCCGACGACGCCGGTGAGGTTGAGCTCCTCCGCCCACCGGCCGTGCCAGACGCCGGGCGCCTCGCCCGAGCCCATGTAGTAGTCCTCCAGGCCCGAGGCCACCTAGGTGATCAGGTACTCGGCGTTGGTCAGCTTGACCAGCGTCAGCACGGCGGACGCCCGAGGTTGCCACCGGCGCTGCACGGCAGCGCTGCCGGAGCCTCCCCGCAGGGGTGGCAAGTGTCTGGAGGCGTTGGGGTCGATTCGTGAGGAGTCCGGTCGTGAAGGTCGATGCCGTCGCGGTCGGTGCTCGGGCTGCTGGCGATCAGGACATGGACTGGATTGCTCCTCGTTACGAGGTGTTCGGAGGCGAGGCTGGTTCGACTGGCTCTTCCATCGTTCTGGTGGAGTTGACCGTCGATGGCGTCGATGCTTCGCTCGTCGTCGCCGTCGTGACTCATGGTCTGCGATTCCTGGTGTCGCGCCTGGAGTCGTGGGTCTCCTGGCTGGTCGGGTCGAGGAGGCTCAGTTGCGGGCTCGGCAAGGTCGGCCCGCTCCTGCGGCGTGGAGCTGTCGGCCGATCGAGCATGGAACCGGCGCTGGCGACCGTTGACTCGGAGATCGCCGGCGCAGTTCGGCTCGCTGCCCGGCGCGGTCGGGGTGTGCCTGCCGTCCTGCTCGCCCGCGCCGTTGACGGCAGACCGAGGTCGACCCCGTCGCCGACTGGATCACGTCGATCCGCATGCGGCGTTCCCGCATACGGGTTTCCGTCATCCGGAATGCACGCGCCCGGCGCGACGACAAGGCCTGTGGTGCCGACGATGCGGTAGCGGGTTGACGCGAACCGATGAGTGCCGGGTGACCGGGGCTGCTCGCGTTCCACGATGCCGAACTCCTCCAAACGGCCGACCGCCGCCCGGACTCTCGGCGTGGAGAGGCCGAGATCCTCGGCCAGCCTGTCGAGCCGAGCATCGACCGGCCCGCCGTTCGCGGAAGCGAACGCTGTCAGGGCAGCAAGCTCTTCCAGAACCACCCAGGCGATAGGCCCGACGAGCCGTCGGACGTCGCGTCCCTGCGCGGTCACGATCACAACTGCCGGATCCGTTTGGCTCATCCTCGGCCCGCCGCCCGGCCCCGACGGCGCTACGCGGTCTGCCGGAACGGCTTGGCGAGAAATCGGATGAGCTCAACCTTGGGAATCCGTTGCCCCCGCCCGACAGGCACGTATCCCAGCCCCTCCTTCCCGCCGCTGAGACGCCACTGCTTCGTCAGGCCGTAGGCACTGTTGAGGCCGATCCGCAGGTAGTCCGCCGCCTCCCTCACCGTGAGAATGTCGGGCAGATCGTCGAGTGTCATCGGCACCACCACGGAGCACGAGGTCGCCGAGCACCGACACCGAGGTATCCGCCACTCCTGGCGATCACTCTGTCTAATAGGGGAACCGTAAATTACACGTCTGTGAGGAGTTCGTCAACAGCACGGACCACTCACCTAAACTGGTGACACGGGAGGTGGAGCGAATGGTGAAGAAGCGCCGGACCAACGAAGACCGCCAAGCGCCCTTGTTCTGGGGGCTCACGCCGAACCAGTTGGTGGGCCACAACCTCTGGCGTGCTCGCAAGGAGCGGGGCTGGACGCAAGCCGAGGCCGCCGAGGCGCTCGAACCGCATCTCGGTATCCGCTGGACGGTCGCTCAGGTCTCGGCGGCCGAGCGGTCGATCGACGGGAACCGAATTCGGCAGTTCACTGCCGACGACCTCGTCGCCTTCGCCCAAGCGTTCCGGTTACCGGTGACCTACTTCTTCCTTCCTACGCGGCCCTCCGCCACGTGGACCAAAGTGGACCCGAAGACCACCACCGCTCAACTCAGCCGGACGGCGGCCGTGATGCTCGACATCATCTTCGGCGACGCCAACGACGGCGCGGCGGAGCTGAAGAATCGACTCCACGAGGTCATGCAGTATCTGGACCCGGCGCTCATGACGCGCGCCCAGCGCCAGATCCATGATCTGGCGAAGCGGCGTCTCCTCGCCATAGTCGAGAAGGCGATCGGCAACCTCGCGACCTGGCAATACACGTTGCGGGCCATGGCGGACGACCTCGGCGTACTGGCCGCAGAGACCGCTGAGAACCTGTCCAACTCCTTCCCCGACGTCAATGCGCAGGATGTGGCTGCGCTCGTGACCGGCCCCGGGGAGGGCCGGTCCGACGAGCACTCACGGGCCGGAAGCCCCGTGACCGATGAGGTCGTCGAGTGACGACCTTGCGCTACCGCGCTGCTGTGGACAGCAGGTGGGCGTTCGCCGACACCGGCCCAGGCAGGGGGCGCAGGTGGACGACGTCGTCCTCGCCAACGTCGACGACCTCGGCGACCGCCACCGCCGTGCCGCGGCCGGCCACGACGTAGGCGCCAGCAACGATCCTTGACGGATCGGTCGCCTCATCGCGGAAGGTCCAGGACATGCCGGTGTCGTCCTGGGTGTTCCAGTCGACATCGATGTCGATGGCCACGCTCATGGCTGCACCTCCTCGGGCCGGTAGTGGTCGTTGACTCGCCTTTCATTCTCGCACCGGAGCAGACGGAAGATGTCCTCGTCGAGGTCCGGCAGCATCACCGTGTAGTGCGGCCGCCGGAATGTGGGGCGCAGATCGATGCCCGACTGCCGCAATGCGCCGGCTGTCATCACGGTCAGGACCTCGAATCTCCGGAGGAGGCCGCCGGCCAACTCGTCGATGTCCGCTTCGGTCCAAGCACCCAGGACCGAGACGCCGTACTGCCCGAAGCGCCGGTAGGTGCGGATCGCATCACGCCGCAGCGTCTCCGCCACCAGCTCGTCGCCCCGCACCAGGAAGAGGCCGTCGTCGGGCGCTGGCTCCCGCCGGACCCGCAGGGGGCTCAACGGGATCGCTTTGTCGGCCCGAACACCTTGTCGAGGCGGTCCCCTGCTTCCCGGTGCTGTTCGGTGACGGTGTGGGTGTAGGTCCCCAGGGTGATGCCGATGTCGGCGTGGCCGAGGCGCTCCTGCATGACCTTGTCGTCACCGACGACTACCCGACCGACTGACTGAGCGGTGTGGCGGAGCCCCTTCGGTGTGATCCGCGGGACGCCGGCGGCCTCGATCAGGGAGTCCATGAGGCGGCCGAAGTTGTTCGGGTCGACCCACCCGCCCAGGGCGGTGGTGATGACCAGACCGCTGTCCCTCCAGGCCGGGCCGGCGAACTCGGCCTCTTCCTCCTGACGCTTGCGGTGGGCGAGCAGCACCTGCGCGGTGCCTCGCCCGAAGGTCACGATCCGGGCGCTGCTCGCGGTCTTGAGCTGCTTCAGAACGGGCCTTCCCCGCTCGATCGGAAGCTGCTGGACGACTTCGAGCTGGCGTCGCTCCAGGTCGACATCGATCCACCGAAGACCCAGGACCTCTCCACGGCGCATTCCAGTCACCAGGCACAGGTGAAACGCGGCGTACAGCCGGTGCTCGGACGCGACGTCGAGGAACCTCTTCGCCTCCTCCAGCGTCCAGCCCAGCTTCTTGGGGGCCCGGTCGAGCTTGGGCGGCTGCGTCAGCACCACCGGGTTGCGGCCCAGGCGGCCCCGCTGCACCGCCTCCTCCAACGCCATGGACAGGACCTTGCGGACGAGCCGGGCCGAGGTCGCGCCCAGCCGCGGCTTGCCGGCCTTGTTGACGCTCGTGAGGGCGCTGACCCACTCGTCGGCGACCTCGGCGGTGAAATCACTCAACCGAACGGCTCCGATGAGCGGGACGATGTGGCGCCGGACCGCCCACGTGTACTGGTCGTACGAGCTGGTCTCGATGCGGCCCTGCTTGGACGGCAGCCACACCTGCTGGAGGAATTGCGCAACGGTCTCCGTCGCCGTGCCGGCACGACCGGCGAGCACGTCGGCACGGTACGCCGTCGCCTCCCGCTTCGTCCGGAACGTGCCGAGCTGTCGAACTCGGCGGAGACCCGTCGTGGGGTCGTATCCACCCTGGCGAACGACCCACTTGCCCCGCTGCTTCTGCACCTCCGGTGCACCCGCCGTAATCCACTCCACGGGCCGATTCTAGCGTCCGCCTCCATACATTCTGCATACATTGCCTGGAGACAAGAAGAGGGGGTGCTCGGCGCACCCCCTCCCACCTGCTCTTTTCGAGTCGGGCTGGGGAGATTTGAACTCCCGACCTCTTGACCCCCAGTCAAGCGCGCTAACCAAGCTGCGCCACAGCCCGTACGGACCCGACTCTAGCCGCGCTGGTGAGGCATCTCCCCGGGCGCGGTTGGGAAGGCTGGGAACATGCAGAAGACACCGATGCTCCGCAGACTTCCGGCATCGCTCCTGGCGGCCTTCGCCGGATCGGTGATGCTGGCGTCGACCGCCGTCGCCCAGTCGAGCGCCTCCTATCCGACGGTCACCCCGCCCCAGACCGCCACGGCGGGGGCCGGTGCCCCGGCGGCGGCCGGACCGACCACCATGCTCACCATCGAGCAGAAGCTCGACGCCCTCGGCTACGACGTCGGTCCGGTGGACGGGGTCACCGACGCTCAGACCCACAGCGCCATCATGGCCTTCCAGAAGGTCCACGGGCTCGAGCGCACCGGCGGCCTGACCGACCCGGTCACCAACCAGATCGTGGCCACCCAGTCCCCTCCCCCGCCCATGGTCCCCGACGGTGAGCCGAACCGGGTGGAGGTCAGCCTGAGCCGCCAGGTCCTGTTCCTCTACGAGAACGGCACCCTGAGCAAGATCGTGTCGGTGTCGTCGGGGACCTCGGAGACGCCCACACCGACGGGCACGTTCCGGATCTACCGGCAGAGCTCCGGCTGGCATACCAGCCGCCTCGGCCGGCTCTACAACGCGCAGTACTTCGTCGGGGGCTACGCCATCCACGGGTCGCTCTCGGTGCCCGCGCAGCCGGCCTCGCACGGCTGCATCCGCCTGCCGATGACGGCGGCCGAGTGGTTCCCGTCCAAGGTCGGGATCGGCACCCAGGTCGTCATCCTGGACTGACGCCGGCCTGGCGTCAGATCCGGTGGACCACCCAGGCGATGCCCTGGATGGCCCGCCATCCCAGGTAGATCACCGTGGCCACAACCAGCAGCTTGAAGTGCCAGGGCGCCTTCGGCGGGGTGGTGTCGACCACCCGCCCGCAGGTGGGGCAGGTGTCGCCCTCTCCCAGCTCGCCCGGTCTCCAGTAGTGGTCGCAGTCCTCGCAGGTCGGCATTGCCCGGCGGGACGTCAGATGCGGCGCACGGCGAGGATGGCGACGTCGTCACGGATCGGCCCGGTGGCGAAGTCCCGGGCCGCGGCCAGCAACGACTTGCACAGCACGTCGGCGCCCACTCCGGGATCACGCCGGATGTGGGCGGCGATGCGCTCCTCGCCGAACAGCTGGCCGCCGGCTCGCGCCTCGGCCAGCCCGTCGGTGTAGAGCAGGAGCAGGTCGCCCGAGTCCAGGGAGACCTCGCGGCTGCTGTAGGACGCCTTCGGGTTGAGGGTGAGCAGCGGGCCGGTGGAGCGCAGCGGGCGGACCTCGCCGTCGTGCCAGAGCCACGCCGGGGGGTGCCCGGCGGACGCGTAGCGCAGCGTGCCGGCGGCCACGTCGAAGACGACGAGGCACAGGGAGACGAACTCCTCGCCGCGGGTCTGGGCCGAGATCACCGCGTTGAGCTCCTCCAGGGCCTGGGCCGGGTCGCGGTACTGCCGCAGGAACACCCGGAGCAGGTACTTGACCTGGAAGGCGGTGATCGACGGCTCAATGCCGTGGCCCGAGACGTCGCCGATGACCGCGGCCACCCGCTTCGGCCCGGTGGGCGTGATGTCGTAGAAGTCGCCGGCCATGAGGCCGGTTCCGGCTTCGTAGGCCCGGCCGACCTCGAAACCCTCGAACTCGGGCAGCTCCTGGGGCGCCAGCCGGGCCGCCCACCGGCGGGGGGCGAGCTGCTCCTGGTTGAGGACCTCCTCGGCCCGGCGCTCGAGGCTGGCCCGCTCTTCGATCAGGTCGGCCTCGGCCAGGAACCGCCGGCCCCAGACCACGGTCATCGCGATCGGAATGATCAGCAACACCTGCATGACCCGCGGCCAGCCACCGGCGAAGGAGGCCGTGGCCGAGATGGCGGCCACCACCGTGTAGAGCAGGGTGGTGTGGACCTCCTTGCGGTAGGCCGAGCGGGCCAGGTTGGCCGCCATGGTGGACCCCGACGGACCGGTCCCCCCCAGGAGCCGCCGCCATGATCGCTCCAGCCGCAGCGCAGACCTGGCCCACATGACCGCCGCCACGATGCAGGCGAACGACACGACCAGCAGAGGTGGGTAGTCAACCATGCCCATCGGGGATCCTAGAGCCTGCCCGGGCGTCCGGCTTCCCGAACCTCCCGGTCAGCCGGCGCGACGGCGAACCCGCAGCTTGAGGGGCGTCGGCCCGAATCCGAAGTGCTCCCGGATCCGTCGCTCGAGGTAGCGCAGGTAGGTGGCCGGCAGCGGCCGGTTGGAGAAGAGGGTGAAGGTGGGCGGGTCGGTGGCGCCCTGGGTGGCGTAGAGCACCCGGGCACGGGGCGCCGGTTGGGCGGCCTGGGCCGCCTGCACGACCTCGTTCAGCTCCCTGGTCGGCACCCGGCGGTGGTAGGCGTCGATCGACTCCTGCAGCGCCGGGAGCAGGCGGTGGACGCCCTTGCCGGTGAGGGCGCTGACCTTGAGCACGGGCGCGTACCCGAGGAACGCCAGGCGGTCGGCCACCTGCTCGGAGATGTCGGCCCGGCCCTCGGCGTCGAGCAGGTCGAGCTTGTTCAGGACGATGAGCACCGGGCTGCCGGCCGCGTCGATGCGCTCGGCCAGCCGCTGGTCCTGGTGGGTCACGCCCTCTGACGCGTCGATCACCAGCAGGGCGGCGTCGGCCTGGTCGACCGTCTGGAGCGCCCGCACGAGTGAGTAGTACTCGGGCCCTTCGGCGATGCGGGACTTGCGCCGCATGCCGGCGGTGTCGATGAAGCGGACCGGCCCGTCGGGCGTCTCCACGATGGTGTCGATGGAGTCGCGGGTCGTGCCGGGCTCGTCGTGAACCACCGAGCGGTCGTCGCCGATCAGCCGGTTGAACAGGGTGGACTTGCCGACGTTGGGCCGGCCGACCACCGCCACCGCCGGCACCTTCGACGTCTCCTCCTCCGGCAGCTCCTCGGCGCCGGGGGCCGGCAGCTGGGCCACCACCGCGTCGAGGAGGTCCCCGACCTGGCGCCCGTGCAGCGCGCTCACCGGCATGGGCTCGCCCAGGCCGAGGCGGGCGAAGGCCCAGGCGTCGGTCTCCCGGTGCTCGCTGTCAACCTTGTTCACCACGACCAGGACCGGGCGGCCGGTCCGGCGCAGGATGGCGGCGACCTGGTCGTCCTCCTCGGTCACGCCGACGGTGGCGTCGGTGACGAACAGGACCACGTCGGCCGCCCTGATCGCCCGCTCGGCCTGGTCGCTCACCTTGGCGTCGAGGCCGCCCGTGGTGGCCATCCACCCGCCGGTGTCGACCAGGGTGAACCGGCGGTCCCGCCAGTCGGCCTCCAGCTCCTTGCGGTCGCGGGTCACCCCGGGCTTCTCCTCGACGATGGCCTCCCGGCGGCCGACGATGCGGTTCACCAGCGTCGACTTGCCCACGTTGGGCCGGCCGACGATGGCGACCACGGGGAGGCTCACAGGCCGAGGGCCCGGCGCAGGGAGATGCCGTCGGTGCCGATGACCTCCACCGGGCGGGGCAGGTCCTCGGGCTTGGAACCGTCGAGGAACAGGCCGCCGGAGAGGCAGACGTCGGGGAGGAGGTACCGGTGCCCCTCGGGCTGGGCGGCCAGCACCGGGGCCAGGTCCTCCCCCACCAGCAGGCCGGTGACGCCGATGTTGCCGCCGAAGAACCGGTTGGGTACGGCGACGACCCGCACATCGGGCCGGCCCAGCCCCGCGATCAGCGGCTGGAGCACCGCGGCGCCGTACTCGCCGGTGAGGACGGCGGCGGGAGCGCCCCGGCGGGGCGTGAGGTGGACCCTGCCGTCGGTGCGCGGGGCGCGGTAGCCCTCGGCGGGGGCGCCGTCGACCGAGGCGAAAAATCCGGGCTGCACGCCGATGCCGGCCTCGGCGTCGACCATGCCGTGCAGCTCCATCTCGAAGGCCCGGGCCATGCCGATGCCGTTCTCGTGCTGGGGGAACCCCTCGTAGGCCTCGGCCTCGGGGAACGGCCGGCCGGCGAGGAGGTAGTACTCGTCGGCGGCGAAGACCACCCGCCGGCCCAGGGCGGAGCGGAAGACGTCCTGCCAGTCCTCCACCGTCTCCACGACCGCCTGGGCCTCCTCGACGGTGTGGGGCCGCATGGCGGCCTCGGTGTTGTAGCGGCTGACCCCCAGGGGGACGATGCAGGCCGTCGACAGCTCGGGATACTCGTCGAGGATGCCGGCCAGGGTGTCGTCGAGCGCGGCGCCGTCGTTCACCCCGGGGCACACCACGACCTGGCCGTGCACCTCGATCCCGTGGTCGAGCAGGGCCCGCAGCCACCGGAGGCTGGTGGCGCCCCGGCGGTTGCGGAGCATCCGGGCCCGCAGGTCGGGGTCGGTGGCGTGGATGCTCACGTTCAGCGGGCTCAGGCGCTCGGTGACCACCCGCTCGAGGTCCAGCTCGGTGAAGCGGGTCAGGGTCGTGAAGTTCCCGTAGAGGAACGACAGGCGGTAGTCGTCGTCCTTGAGGTAGAGGCTCTGGCGCAGCGACGGCGGCAGCTGGTGGATGAAGCAGAACTCGCAGTGGTTGTCGCAGGTGCGGACCTTGTCGAAGAGGGCGGACGACACCTCGGCGCCCAGGGGCTCGCCCTCGGACTTGGCCACCACCACGTCGAGCTCCAGGCCGCCCCGGCGCAGCTCCATGTCCAGGTCGGCCTCGTCGGCCAGCAGCCGCCACTCGATGACGTCGCGGGGCCGCCGCCCGGCCAGGGAGACGACCTCGTCGCCCGGTTGCAGTCCTGCCCGGAACGCCGGGGATCCGGGCGCGACGGCGACAACCCGGGGGAGGGACATGGGGCAAGGATACGGGAGACCCGCCGGTAGGCTGGCGGGATGGACGTCGACCGGGTGCTGCTGGCCGCGCCGCGGGGCTTCTGCGCCGGCGTGGAGATGGCCATCAAGGCCCTCGGCTGGATGGTCCGGGTCTTCGAGCCGCCCGTGTACTGCTACCACGAGATCGTCCACAACCGGCTGGTGGTCGACCGGTTCAAGCGGCTGGGCGTGGTCTTCGTCGACGACGTGTCGGAGGTGCCGCCCGGGGCCCCGCTCATGCTGAGCGCCCACGGATCGGCCCCCGAGGTGGTGGCCGAGGCCCGGGCCGGGGGCGGGTTCGTGGTCGACGCCGTCTGCCCGCTGGTGACCAAGGTCCACCACGAGGTGAAGGTCAGGGCGGGGAAGGGCTACTCGATCCTCTACGTGGGCCACGAGGGCCACGACGAGGCCGTGGGCACCATGGCCGTGGCCCCCGACTCGATCAGCCTGGTGGAGTCCGAGGAGGAGGTGGCCGCCCTGCCCGATCCGGGCCGGCCGGTGGCCCTGCTGGCCCAGACCACCCTCAGCCACCAGGACTGGGCCGGGGTGCTCGACGCCGCCCGCCAGCGGTTCCCCGACCTGTGGATGCCGGGGAACAGCGACCTCTGCTTCGCCACCACCAACCGGCAGTCGGCGCTCGTCGAGATCGCCGGCCGCTCGGATGCCATCGTGGTCATCGGCTCGGCCAACTCGTCGAACACCGTCGCCCTCGAGAAGGTCGCCCGCAACGCCGGCTGCCCCCGGGTCTACCGGGTGAACTCGGCCGACGAGCTGCCCGACGACCTTTCGGGTCTCGTGGGTGTGACCGCCGGCGCCTCCGCTCCCGAGGAGCTGGTCCGCCAGGTCATCGCCCGCCTGGACCCGGCGCAGGGCATCGAGGAGGTGGCGGTGACGTCGGAGGACGAGTACTTCCCGCCGCCGCGGGAGCTGCGGGAGCTGCTCGCCGCCCTCGACGCCGCGGTGAGCGTCACCCTGGGCGCCCCGCCGGCCAGCCGCTCGGCCTTCGCCGACGATCGCCACCGGGCGGCCAGCGACGTGCTCGACGCCCTGGCCTCGGCCTAGGAAGCGCGGACGACGAACTCCTGGCGGGCGGTGTAGCGGCCGCCTGAGAAGCTCCAGTCCGCCGTCACCGCGTAGATGCCGGGGGGCTGGGCGCAGGGCGGGGTCTGGCAAACCTTGGGATCCCACGTGGCGTCGTGGGTGATGCGCTGGCCGGGCGCGAAGGCGCGGTCCTCGACGTCGTCGGCGTGCACGGCGGAGCCCACCAGCGTGCGCCCGTCGGGGTCGAGGAAGGTCATGGTGACGGTGTAGCCCCGGTAGAAGCAGGGGCTCGACGACTTGTTGCGCAGCGTCGTCTCCATCCGCACCGGCTGGCCCGGGGCGTAGCTGGTGCCCAGGGAGATGCTGATGTCCATCTGCTCGGCGGCGCACAGCGGCCGGCCGGCCACCGTGGTCTGGGTGCCGGGCCGGGTGGTGGTCGGCCGCGCGGTGGTGGACGTGGCCCGGGTGGTGGTGGTCCGGCCGCCCCGCACCGTCGTCGGAGGCGACGTGGTGGTGCTGGCCACCTCCGGCGTCGTGGACGTGGTGGTGTCGAGGAACGTGGCGGTGGTCGTGGTCACCTCGACGGCGGCCTGCTCGCCGTCGTCGTCCTCGTCGTGGTCGATCACCACGCCGATACCCACCCCGGCCAGCACCAGAGCGAAGGCGCCGACGACGACCGCCACACGCGTCCATCGCTGTCCCACCGACAGTAAGACTAGAACCCCGCAGGGTGGCTGTCACGCACCGATCTGGAACGACCCCCGGCCCGTGTACGGCCCACCCTCGGTCCACCCGGCCGCCACCACGTAGGTCCCGGCCGCGGCCTGGACGCACGCCGGGCCGGAGCAGTCCTGCTGGTCCCAGGTGCCGCGGTTGGTGAAGGCCTGCCCCGGCTCGGCCCGCACCGGCAGCATGTACTCCATGGTGTAGGCGAAGGAGCTGACGGTCCTGCCCGCGCCGTTCTCCACCGAGAAGAAGGCCCGGCCCGACACCAGGCAGGCCGTCGCCGAGCGGTTCTCCAGGGTCGAGGAGAACCGCACCGTCTCGCCCGGTGCGTAGGTGGACCTCTCCGTCGACACGGTGACGCGTACGTCGGCGGCCGGGCAGGCGGCCAGGGCCGGCTGCTGGGGCGGGACGGTGGTGGACGGGACGGCCCGCGGGCCGCTGTTCGCGGATGAGCTGCTCGTCCCGCCCGTGCTCCCGGAGGGCGGGCCGGTGGCCGGCGCCGGCCGCACCACCGGGTCGTCGACCACCCGGGCGGAGGGGTCGGGCGGGGGCGACCCGCCGGCGGCCCGCGCCGCCACCGCGGTGGTGGTGGTCAGCAGGTACTGCGGCTCGGCGGGGGCGGTGCGCTCGGCCGGCGCGGGCGGGATCTCCCCCGCGGGGGCGTCGGTCCCGCCCATGACCGAGGGCAGCTCGCCCCCGGCGCCGGCCGACGCCGGCCCGCCGGCGGCCACCCGGAGCTGCCGGCCCCCCTCCCCGCCGGCGGAGAGGGACGTGGCCACGATCGCCGGTCCGAGCAGCGCGGCGGCGACGACCGCGGTGGCGGTCATCCGCCGCCGGCTACGGATCCGCTCCCCCCGGCGGACGACCTCGGCCAGCCACGCGTCACGGGAGCCCTGCTCAGTCCACGGCGGTCGCAACGGGAACCACCTCCTCCAAGCCCGCGCCCAAGCGGACCCGCAGCCCGCTCATGCCTCGATGGATGTGCGTCTTCACGCTGCCGAGGGAGATGCCCAGGGCCTGGGCCACCTCCCGGTCGGACAGCCCGCCGAGGTACCGCAGGGTGATGGCCTGGCGCTGCCGGGGCGCCAGCGTGAGCAGGGCCGCCTTGAGCGCCAGCCGCAGCTCGACCGCCTCCTCGAAGTCCCCGGCCGGCTCGGCCAGGATCTCCGGCGGGCGGCGGCGCAGGCGGTCGATGGCCAGGTTGGTCGTCACCCGGAGCACCCAGCCGTCGCGGTACGGGAGCGAACCCACCTTGCGCCAGCGGGCGTAGGTGCGGGCCAGCGCCTCGGCGGCGATGTCCTCAGCCGCGGCCCGGTCGCCCAGCAGGCGGTAGGCCAGCCGCACGGCGCGGGGGAAGAGCTCGTCGAAGGCCTCCTCAAATCCCTCCCCCACCCCGTCGCTCACATCCCGGAAACGTCCCCGGCCGGGCGTTGGTTGACAGGGACCTCCACGCCGGCCCTGCGCTGGGCGTGATCGAACAGGTCCTGGAGGACACCCTGGAGCTGGACGGTAAGCTCCTTGACCGCCCGCCGCGAGGGGTGGCGGGCCCCTTCGGCCAGGGCCGGCGGGGCCAGGGGCTCGCCCACGACGATGTGGATCTTGACCGGCCGGGGCAGCACCTTGCCCTTCGGCAGCGCCTTCTCCGACCCGCCGATGCCCACCGGCACGAGGGGCACGCCGGCCCGGGCGGCGACGAACGCCGCCCCCTCGTGCAGGTGCTCGATCACCGGCCCCGTGCGCCTGGTGCCCTCGGGGAAGAGCACGAGGGGCTCGCCGGTCTCAAGGAGGTCGAGGGTGCGGCGCAGCGCCTCCCGGTCGGGGGCGCCCCGGTTGACCGGGTAGGCGCCCAGCATGGAGATGAAGCTGCCGAGCAGCTTCGACTTCCACAGCGACTCCTTGCCCATGTAGCCCATGCGCCGGCGGGTCACGGCCGACACCAGCCCGAAGTCGATGAACGAGCGGTGGACCGGCGCCAGGACGAACGGCCCCGTCCGGGGGACGTTGTGGAGGCCCTCGAAGCTGATCCGCCAGAGGAGCTTGGCCACCAGCCAGATGAGGAAGCGGACGATCTGGTAGGGGATCTGCCGGCCGTGCTTGGCCGCCTGGGCCTCCTCGCTCATCCGAGGCGCCTGACGATCTCGTCGACCACGTCGTCGACCGGGCGGGCGGTGGTGTCGATCACGACCGCGCCCCGGGGCACGATCAGCGGCGACACGGCCCGGGTGGAGTCGAGGAGGTCGCGCCGGGCCAGGTCGTCGGCCGTCTCGTCCAGCTCCCGCCGGCGGGCCCGCTCCCCGGCGCTGGCGGTCAGGAAGACCTTGAGGTCGGCGTCGGGGAAGACCACGCTGCCGATGTCCCGGCCCTCGACCACGGCCCCGCCGTGGCCCTCGACCCACTCCCGCTGGCGGCGGACCAGCTCGGTCCGCACCCCGGCCTCGGCCGCCACCGCGCTCACCACCCGCCCCACCTCCTTGCTCCGGAGATCGGCCGTGACGTCGACCCCTTCGAGCAGGACCTGCTCGCCGATCTCCATCGGGATCTGGGCGGCCAGCGCGGTGAGGGCCTCGGACGAGTTGGCGGCCTCGGGGTCGATGCCCCGGCGCACGGCGGCCAGGGCGACCACCCGGTACATGGCCCCCGACTCGAGGTACGGCAGTCCCAGCCGGACGGCGACCGCCTTCGCCACGGTGGACTTGCCGGAGCCGACCGGGCCGTCGATGGCTACGACCCGCACAGCCGCCCCAGATCGTCGTCGAAGCCGGGGTAGCTCGTGGCCACCGCTTCCCACCCGTCGATCACCGTGGTCCCCTCTCCAGCCAGTCCGGCCACGGCCAGGGCCATGGCGATGCGATGGTCGCCGTAGGACTGCACCCGCCCACCGGTGAAGGCCGCCCCGCCCGCCACGTGCAGGCCCTCACCGTCGACCGTAGCCGTGGCGCCCAGCGCGCCCAGGCCCTCGATGACCGTCGCCACCCGGTCGCTCTCCTTCACCCGGAGCTCACCCACGTCGTGGAAGGCGGTGGGGCCGGCGGCTCGCGCCGCAGCCACGGCGAGGATCGGTATCTCGTCGATCAGCCCGGCGATCTCCCCGGGGGACACACCGGTCCCGTGGAGGTCGGGCGAGTAGCGGGCCCGCACGCTGCGCTCCCCCACCCGCTCGAGCTCCGCGCCCATGCGTTCGAGGACGTCGAGGAAGCCGGTGCGGGCCGGGCCGATGTACATGTCGTCGACGACCACGTCGCTGCCGGGGACGATGCACGCGCCCACGATCCAGAAGGCGGCCTGCGACGGGTCGCCCGGCACGTCGAGCGTGAAGGGCCGGAGGGGCGACGGGTGGAGGCGCACGACGAGCCCGTCGGGGCTGACCTCCACGCCGGCGCCGCACTCGACCAGCATCTCTTCAGTGTGGGCGCGGGTCACGACCGGCTGGCGGACGACAGTGTCGCCCTCCGCCGACAGCCCGGCCAGCAGGACGGCGGACTTGACCTGGGCGCTGGGCACGGGGAGGTCGTAGTCGATCCCGCGCAGCGACCCGCCCCTGACGGTGAGCGGCGGCAGCCGGCCGCCGTCGCGCCCGTCGACCCGAGCCCCCATCAGCCGGAGCGGCTCGGCGACACGGGACATCGGCCGCCGCCGGACGGAGCCGTCGCCGGTCAGCACGGTCAACCAGCCGAAGCCGGCGCACAGCCCGGCCAGCAGGCGGATGCCGGTGCCGGAGTTGCCCATGTCCAGCACGTCGGCCGGCTCGTGCAGACGGCCGCGGCCCCCGGTGATCTTGTCGCCCTCGACGGTGGCGCCGACGGCCTGCACGGCCAGCCTGGTGCGGGCCACGTCGTCCCCGCCGGAGAGGCCGCGCACCACCGACGTGCCCTCGGCCAGGGCGGCCAGGAGGAGGGCCCGGTGCGAGATCGACTTGTCGCCGGGGACGGTGATCCGCCCCCGCAGCGGCCGGCCCCCGGTGACGCGGAAGGTGGTCATGAGAGGGGCCGGAACGCCGGGTGGAAGCCGCGGGAGACCAGGGCGGCGCGAGTGTCCTCGACCGCCTTGGCCGCGATGACCATGACCAGCACGCCCCGCTCGCCCTCCACCGAGTGGGCGATCTCGAGGTCCTCGATGTTGACGTTGAGCTCGCCGAGCAGGGTGGTGACCTCGGCCAGCACCCCGGGCCGGTCGGGTACGGGCACCCGGACCTCCACCAGGTCGCTGTCCGTCGCCACGCTGGCCGGAAGGTTGACCCGTGCCGCCCGGGCCCGCTCGAGGGCGGCCAGCAGCCCCGGGCGGTCGCCGAGGACGACCAGGTCGCGCATGGCCGAGAGGGCGGCGACCAGGCGATCGAGGGCCTCGACGATGGCGTCCTTGTTCTCGGCGCAGATGTCCGGCCAGATGCCGGGGTGGCCGGCGGCGATGCGCGTCATGTCGCGGAACCCGCCGGCAGCGAGGCGGAGCATGGGCCCCGGCTCGAGGGCGCCGTCGGCCGCGAGGGCCATCAGGGTGGCTGCGGCCAGATGGGGCACGTGGGACACCGTGGCCACCAGCTCGTCGTGGCGCTCGGGAGCGAGGGCGACCACGTCGGCGCCCAGGGAGGTGACCACCGAGCGCACGACCGTGTAGGCCTCGGGGTCGGTGGACACGATCGGGGTAAGGACCCACGTCGCCCCCTTGAACAGCGAGGCGTCGGCGCCGTCCATCCCCTCCTGCTCCGAGCCGGCCATGGGGTGGCCGCCCACGAAGCGGGGGTGGTCGACGGCGGCCACGATCGGGCCCTTCACGCTCCCCACGTCGGTCACCACGCCGCCGCCGGCCAGGGCGGCCCGGGCCGCGCCGGCGATCGACGACACCGGGGTGCACACGAAGGTGATCTCGGCCGAGGGGTCCTCGCCCACCGCGTCCAGTGCCCCCAGCTCCAGGGCGCGGGCCGCTCGCGCCGCGTCCAGGTCGGTGCCGGTCACGTGCCACCCCTGCTCGCGCAGGGCCAGGCCGATGGAACCGCCGATGAGCCCGGTGCCGACGAGGGCGGCCCGCCTCAGGCCGTCAGATGGGCCTGCCTGTCGGTCAGATGAGCCTGCCTGTCGGTCAGATGGGCCTGCTTGTCGGTCAAATTGGGAGATCATCGCGGAGGCCCTCGGCGCCGGCCAGGTACACGTGGCGTAGCTCGGCCCGGGGGCGCTCGGTGGCCAGGTGCATGAGCACCCGGATGCAGCGAGGGGTCCCCCCTTCGACGGCCAGCTCCCGTGCGCAAAGAAGCGGCACGTCGCCGAGGCCCACGGCCCGGGCGGCGGCGGCGGGGAACATCGACCGCACGTCGTCGGTGGCGGTGAAGATGACGCTGATCAGGTCATCCTTGTCGACGTCGTTGCGGGCCAGCATCTCCTTTACCAGCTCCCCCACCCGCTCGTTGATCTGCTCGGGCGTGTCGGCGTCGACGGTGGTCGCCCCTCGAAGGGCCCGGACGGCGGGGGTCACGGGGCGAATGTAGTGCGGGGCGTGGCCGCCGCCTCCAGGGCCCGGACCTCCTCCAGCTCCAGCACGCGCCACTCCCCCGGCTTGAGCCGGCGCTCGGCGAGGGGGCCGATCCGCGTGCGGACCAGCCGCCGGACCGGGTGCCCGACCGCCTCCAACATCCGCCGGACCTGGCGGTTGCGGCCCTCGTGGATGACCAGGCCGATGACACCAGGGGCGACCAGGGTGGCCTTGGCCGGCGCCGTCCGCCCGTCGTCGAGGTCCACCCCCTCGCGCAGGCGGCGCAGGACCGCGGGCGACGGGTTGCCCTCCACCTGGGCCAGGTACTCCTTGTCGACGCCGAAGGAGGGGTGGGTCAGCCGGTGGGCCAGGTCGCCGTCGTTGGTCAGCAGGAGCAGGCCCTCGGTGTCGCTGTCGAGCCGGCCGACCGGGAACACCCGGGGCTCGGCGGGCACCAGCGCCACGACGGTGGGGCGGCCCTGGGGGTCCGACGCCGTGCTCACCACGCCCCTGGGCTTGTTGAGCAGGTAGGTGACCAGACCGGGCCGCACGGGCACCCGCAGGCCGTCGACCTCGATCCGGTCGGTCTCGGGGTCGACCCGCCGCCCGAGCACGGCCACCTCGCCGTTGACCGTGACCCGCTCCTCCTCGATGAGCACCTCGCAGGCCCGCCTGCTGCCGAGCCCGGCGGCGGCCAGCACCTTCTGCAGCCGCTGCCCCTCCGCGCCGGGCATCAGCTGTCGTCGGCCCCCAGCCCCCGCTCCAGGGCCTCGACCACCTCGTTCGACGGCACGAAGTCGGCCAGCGGCGGCAGGTCGGCCAGCGAGTCGATCCCCAGGCGCTCGAGGAACAGCCGGCTGGTGCCGTAGAGCACGGCCTGGCCGGGGCCGGGATCGCGACCCACCTCCTCCACGTAGCCCCGCTGGCAGAGGGTGCGCACCACCGCGTCGACGTTGACCCCTCGGATCACCGCCATCTGGGCCCGGGAGACGGGCTGCTTGTAGGCGACGATGGCCAGGGTCTCCAGGGCCGCCGGCGAGAGGCGGGCGGGCTGGCCGTCGAGCACGAACCGTTCGACGTAGGGGGCGAGGTCGGGGTGGCTCTGGAAGCGCCAGCCCCCTGCCACCCGGGCCAGGACGAAGCCCCGGTCCTCGGCCTCGTAGGCGGCGGCCAGCTCCTCGCAGATCTCCTCGACCCGCGACGGGCTCACCTCCAGCAGCTGGGCCAGCAGCCGCGGCTCCACCGGCTCGTCGGCCACCATGAGGATCGCCTCGGCGGCTCTGGCCGCCTCGCTAGCCACCCGCGGGGCTCCGACTGGTGACAGGTCGGGGGCGGGGCCGCTCAGCCATCGTAGGAATCCATGGAGCTGAGGACGGCGTCGGTCTCCCCCACCCAGGAGACGGCCAGGTCGCCGAAGGTGACGGCCTGGTCGATCTCCACCAGGCCCTGCTTGTAGAGCTCGAGCACGGCCAGGAAGCGGACGATGACCTCCATCCGGTCGCCCAGGCCCTCGGTGAGGGCCCGGAACGTGAGCTGGCCGGCGCCGGGGAGGCGCGACATGAGGTCGTTGACCGCGTCCTCCATGGTGACCCGGATGGGCGCCACGTGGTCGAGCACCACCCGGGGCGGCGGCGGGGGCGACGACACCCGCAGCCAGGCGGCGTGGATGTCGGCCGGGGTCACGCCGGCCAGCAGGTCGGGCGCCAGGGCCAGGAACCGCTCCTCCAGCCCGGCGGTACGGGGCAGCGACCGGCCGGCGGCCACGGCCAGGCGCTCCAGGGCGCCCCCGGCGTCGCGGAACGTCTTGGCCTCGATCAGGCGGGCCAGCAGCAGGTCGCGCTGCTCGAAGAGGGCGAGCTCCTCGTCGACCTCCACGTCGACCGGCCCCGGCAGCAGCCGGCGGGCCTTCAGCTCGACCAGGGTGGCGGCGATGACCAGGAACTCGGTGGTGACCTCGAGGTCCATGGCGCTCAGCCCGTCGAGGTAGGCCAGGAAGCCGTCGACGATGCGGGCGAGGGAGATCTCGTAGAGGTCCACCTCGTCACGGACGATGAGGTGGAGCAGGACGTCGAACGGCCCCTCGAACACGCCGGTCTGGACTGCGTAGGACATCGCCCCCGAGATTACCGATCGGGCCTCGGCGAACCCCGCATACCATCGGCGCCATGGCCCGCGTGCTGTCCGGCATCCAACCCACAGGCGACATCCACCTCGGGAACTACCTGGGCGCCGTCCGCCAGTGGGTGCAGGACCAGCACGCCCAGGACTCGTTCTTCTGCGTGGTGGACCTCCACGCCATCACCGTGCCCCGCGACCCGGCCGAGCTGCGGGCCAAGACCCTGGAGACCACGCTCGTCCTGGTGGCCGCCGGGCTCGACCCCGAGGTGTGCACCCTGTTCGTCCAGAGCCACGTCCACGAGCACCCCGAGCTGTCCTGGCTGCTGGAGTGCGTGGCCAGCATGGGCGAGCTGCGGCGGATGACCCAGTTCAAGGACAAGGCCAAGGAGGGCGAGGAGTCGGCCCGGGTGGCCCTGTTCACCTACCCGGTGCTCCAGGCCGCCGACATCCTCCTCTACGACGCCGACCAGGTGCCGGTCGGCGAGGACCAGCGCCAGCACATCGAGCTGTGCCGCGACGTCGCCCTGCGCTTCAACCACCGCTACGGCGAGACGTTCGTCGTGCCCGAAGCGACCCTGCCCAAGGTCGGCGCCCGGATCATGGACCTCCAGCGGCCGACGGCGAAGATGTCGAAGTCGGCCGACTCGCCCCAAGGCACCGTCCTCGTCCTCGACGACCCCGACGCCGTCCGGCGCAAGTTCAAGCGCGCGGTGACCGACACGGGGACCGACGTCGCCTTCGACCCGGACAAGAAGCCGGGCGTCTCGAACCTGCTCCAGATCCTCGGGGCGGCGACGGGCCGCAAGCCCGAGGAGGTGGCCGCCGGCTACTCGCAGTACGGCCCGCTCAAGGCCGACACCGCGGAGGCCGTCATCGAGCTCCTGCGGCCCCTGCAGGAGCGCTACGCGGAGCTGGCGTCGGATCCCGAGGCCGTCCGGGCGACACTCGGCCACGGCGCAGGGAAGGCCCAAGTGGTGGCCGCCGCCACCCTGGAGCGGGCGAAAAAGGCCATGGGGCTGCTTCCACGGGGTTGACGACCACGCGTATCCTGGCCCGGTGACTCAGCCGCGCAGGCCGCGCATCCCCGGAGCGGCGGCGGCCGTTGCCCTCCTCGCCCTGATGGTGTCCCTGGTCGCCTGCAGCGACGACCCCGTGGCGCCGGCCACCACCGCTCCGGCCGGGTACACGGTGATGAGCGACGCCAAGGAGGGCTTCGCCCTCGCCGTCCCCGCGGACTGGACCCGCATCCCGCTCAGCCAGAACCCCGACACCTTCAACAAGGACGCGAACGCCCTGCGCCTGGCCAACCCCAAGCTGGCGTCGATCCTGAACCAGGCCCGCGTCCTGGGCCAGTCCGGTGGGAAGTTCATGGCGGTCAACCCCGAAGGCAAGGCCAGCGTGAACCTCACGGTCGACAAGCCGAAGGAGAAGACGCTCCAGGCGGTCGTCGACGCCTCGATCGGCGGCCTGAACCGGGCCGGGGCGACCAGGATCGCCCAGGAGGCGGCCACCGTCGACGGCCGGCCGGCGATCAAGCTCAACTTCGTGCTGCCCGTCGTCACCGACGACGGGACCATCCAGACCGACGAGGTCCAGCACTACATCCTCGACGGCAGCAAGGCCTACATCCTCAGCATGCTGGCCACCCCGCCGGAGGTCGCATCGACGATGGTCTCGACGCTCCGGATCAGGTAGGCCCGACCTCAGAGCTTGCCGATTGCCGCCTGGCCCTGGGCCCCGACAACGGCGAGATCCTCACCCGCGCCGGCCACGGCGATCTGGCCGGCACCGAGCCGGCGCCGCTGGCGCACCTCGAGCCGGCGGGCGACACGGCTGAGGGTGAAGTTGACGGCGATGTACATCACGGCGACGACGAACAGCGATTGAAGCGGGTTCCCGAAGAACTCGCCGTTGATACGGGCTCGTCGCAGCAGCTCCAGGTAAGCGATGGGTGCACCGAGCGATGTGTCCTTGAGCAGGGTTACGAGCTGGCTCACGATCGCAGGGATCATGCGCCGGGCGGCCTGGGGGATCACCACGAGGAGCATGGCCTGCCAGTAGCCCATGCCAAGCGAGTAGGCGGCCTCGCTCTGGCCGCGATCGAGCGACAGGATCCCGGCCCGGAAGATCTCGCCCAGTACCGCGCCGTTGTACACGATGAGGCCGAGCGCCAGGTACCAGAACAGCGTGAGCTCCACGCCGTAGCGGGGCAGGCCCAGAGCGGAGAAGAAGATCAGCAGGATCAGGGGCACGCCGCGAAAGAACTCGACGTAGGCGGTGGCCGCCCACCGCACCGGCGGCGTCCGGGAGAGCCGGGCCAGGGCCATGATGGCGCCCACGACGATGGCCCCGACCATCGACACCACGGCCACCGTCACCGTCACCCGGAGCCCCTCCAGGAAGAACTTCTGGACCGGCCACTGGGTGAACGGCCTCCATCGGGCCTCGTCCAGCTGGCCCTTGTCGGCCAGGCGGGTGAGGGCGATGGCGATGAAGGCCAGGATGGCGGCGGCGCTTACCGCCGACACGATTCTGGTCAGGCGCTTGCCCCGGGGGCCGAGATCGTCGCCGAGGAACGGTGCCGTCATCGCTTGATCGCCAGCTTGCGCTCCGTCCACGCAGTGGCGAACCCGGAGGGGATGGTCAGCATGAGGTACGCCGCGGCCGCGCCGAGATAGGCCGGCACGAACTGGGCGGTGTCGGTGCCGATCTGCTCGGCCGCACTCGTCAGCTCCGACACGCTGATGGTGGCCGCCAATGAGGAGTTCTTCAGGAGGGCGATGAAGATGCCCCCCAGCGGTGCGACGACCGTGCGGAGGGCCTGCGGCATGACGACCAGGCGGAGCACCTGAGGGAACGTGAGGCCGAGGGCACGCGCCGCCTCAACCTGTCCCCTCGACACGGAATTGATGCCCGAGCGGACGGTCTCCCCGACAAAGGTGCCCGTGTAGGCGGACAGCACGACGATGGCCGACACGTAGAACGAGTAGGTGAAGCCGATGCTCGGGAGACCGAACACCATCATGAACATGAGCACCAGCAGGGGCGTGTTGCGGATCAGCTCCACGTATGTGGTGCCCACCAGCCGCAGCGGGCCCACCGGACTCACCCGGAAGGCGGCCGCGATGTTGCCGATCACGAACGCAATGGCGAAGGAGAGGACGCTCAGCTCCACCGTCGTGCGCATGCCGGCAAGGAAGACGTCGAGGTTGTCGACGACGACGTTCACGGTGCGATCACCGCCGGCGCCGGCCGGCGCGCAGCAGGTCGCTGCACGCCGGGCCGGCGGACGGCGCTACGGTCACGCGTACCGGTCGACCTTGGGCGGCGCCGGCGTCGGGATGCCCAGCTTGCCAAGGGTGGCGGTGAAGGCGTTCGCCCATTCGCCGCTGGCGTAGATGGCATCCAGCCGGTCGTTGATGAAGTTGCGGAAGGCGGTGTCGCCCCTCTTGAGCCCGATGCCGTAGGGCTCGTCGGTGAACTTGTTGCCCACGATCTTGAACTCGTTGGGGCTGGCGGCCACAAAGCCGAGAAGGATCGAGTTGTCCGTGGTCACCGACTGCACCCGGCCGTCGCGAAGGGCCTGCACGCAGTCGGAGTACTGGTCGAACAGGGTGAGGTCGGCCGTGGGGACCCGCTCCTGGATGTTCTTCGCCGGGGTGGAGTTGCGCACGCTACAGGTCTTCTTGCCGGCCAGGTCGGCGACGCCCCTGATGGAGTTGTCGTCCCTCTTGACCATGATGTCCTGGCCGGCGATGTAGTACGGGCCGGCGAAGTCGATGCGCTGCTTGCGGGCGTCGTTGATGGTGTAGGTGGCGACCACGATGTCGACTGTGCCGTTCTCGATGAATGCCTCGCGGTTCGGGGTGGTGGACTCCCGGAACTCGATCTTGCTGTCGATGTTCGACGCGTTGCCGCCGTAGATAGCCACCGCGATCAGCTTGGCGATCTCGACATCGAAGCCCTCGACCTTGTTGGTCGTGGGGTTCAGCTGGCCGAGGCCCGGCTGGTCGTACTTGACGCCGATGACGACCTTGCCCTTGGACTGCAGGTTCGCCATGGTGGAGCCGGCCGGGAAGGTCGGCGTGGCCAGGGTGGTGTTGGTCTGTCCCCCGCTTACGGTGGGCTCGTCGTCGCCATCCCCGCAACCGACGGCCACCAACGCCATCGTGACGAGGATCGCTCCTATCCAACGGTTCCTTCGCATGAACCCTCCTCTGGGTTGTACTGCTGGTACTAAGGCTTCAGTGGGCCAGGATCTTCGAGAGGAAGTCCTTGGCCCGGTCGGTCTTCGGGTGGTCGAAGAACTGGGCGGGAGTGTCGATCTCCAGGACGCGGCCGTCATCCATGAACGCCACCCGCTGGGCTGCGGAACGGGCGAAGCCCATCTCGTGGCTGACCACCACCATGGTCGTGCCCTCGGCGGCGAGCTCGACCATCACATCCAGCACCTCCTTGATCATCTCGGGGTCGAGCGCCGAGGTCGGTTCGTCGAACAGCATGAGCTTGGGCTCCATGGCGAGGGCCCGGGCGATCGCCGCCCGCTGCTGCTGACCGCCGGAGAGCTCCGCCGGATAGGCGTCGGCCTTCTCGGCGATCCCGACCCGCTGGAGCAGCTTCATGCCTCGCTCCCGCGCTTCCTGCTTCGGGACCTTGCGCACCTTCATCGGACCGAGGGTGACGTTCTGGATGATGGTCTTGTGGGCGAAGAGGTTGAACGACTGGAACACCATGCCCACGTCGGCCCGGAGCTTGGCCAGGGCCTTGCCCTCCTCGGGGAGCGCGACACCGTCGATCGTGATCGTGCCCGAGCTGACCGGCTCCAGACGGTTGATGCAGCGGCACAGCGTGGACTTGCCCGACCCGGAGGGACCGATCACGACCAGCACCTCGCCCCGGTGCACGGTGAGGTCGATGTCCTTGAGCACGTGCAGGTCGCCGAAGTGCTTGTTGACCTTCGACACCACCACCAGCGGCTCCGTAAGGGCGCTCATGCCATCGCCTCCCGCCGCCGGGAGCCGGCCAGGGTGACCAGAGCGAGCACGCCGATGACCGCGGTGGTGGCCACGGCCGACGCGGCCCGCAGGGTGGCCCCGTCCCGGCAGGCGTCGGCCCGAGCCACACCCGCCAGGCTGAGCTCGTCGGAGCGCCGGCCCAGGCTGCTCACCGCCGACCCGCAGCTCACCTCGGTGACGGCCTGCTCCAGGGCGGGCGAGAAGGGCTGGAGCCGAAGGAGCGGGTCGTCGTCGAAGCGGACCTCGAGCGGCATGACCAGGAAGGCAAAGGCCGCGACCAGGCCCAGCACCGAGACGGCCGCCAGCAGCCGGTGGGGCGTCGGTCTCGGGCCTCGGGGCAGCCTCACTGGTCGTCACCCTCGCCGCTGGTACTGAGCCGGAGGATGACGTCGGATCGGTTCCCGATGGAGCGGGCCCGCTCCAGCTCCTCCGCCAGCTCGTCGGCGACGAGGCCGAACGCGCCCGACGGCAGGACGATCACTTCCTCGGGACTGCGGACCACTACAGAACCTCGCTCCACCTGGATGGTTTCGACCCATTCCCACCGGATGAGGGCCCGCTCGTCGCCGGCCCCGAAGGCGGACACGCCGTGGAGGTCGACACGCAACAGCCGCTTGGGACCGAACAGCCGCCCCCGCACGACGTGCTCGGCGACTCGTTGGGCCACAAGGCTAACTGTACCGGTGAAGCCCTTCTAACCGACGGACGGCCACCGCCGCCGCTTTGTACGACGGCTGGCGCGAGTGGGGGTCGAAGCTCGGCATAGTGAGGCGGTTGGTGCCCGCGTAGTGCATGGGCACGAAGACCTGGCCCGACGCCACCGTCGGGGTGACGTAGGCCCGGGCCTCCATCTCCCCGCGGGGGGAGCGCAGCAGCACCCACTCGTCGGCAGCCACGCCGAGCGCCGCCGCATCCGCCGGGGAGATCTCGACGTACGGCTTCTCGGGGTACAGGGCGCGCAGCATCGCCGACTTGGACGTGCGGGTCTGGGTGTGCCACTGGCTGGAGCTTCCCCGTCCGGTCAGGAGGACGTAGGGGTACTCGTCGCTGGTCGGCTCCGCCACCGGCCGGGGCTCGTCCCACACGAACCGCGCCTTCCCGTCCGGATGGAAGAACCTCCCGCCCTCGAACAGGCGGCGCTCCCCCCGCCCCTCCGAACTGGTGACAGAAACGGGGGTCCTGACCCCCGTTTCTGTCACCAGTTCGGAGGGGGGGCACGGCCACTGGATGCCGCCCGCGGCCTCCAGGTGGGCGTAGCCGCCGATGCCGGTGATGTCGCAGGGGCGGCCGGCGGAGAGGCGCTGGAGGATGCCGAAGACCGCCTCGGGCGAGGACCAGGCCTGGAAGAGGTCGCCGCAGCCCCAGGCGTCGGCCACCAGCTTGAAGATGGAGAAGTCGGCGAGGGCCTGGCCGGGCGCCCGCACGACCCGGCGGATGCGGCCGTAGCGGCGCTCGGAGTTGACGAACGTGCCCTCCTTCTCGCCCCACCCCGCGGCGGGCAGCACGATGTCGGCGAGCTGCGCGGTCTCGGTGGTGGCATAGAGGTCCTGGACGACGAGGAGGTCGAGCCTGCCCAGCAGATCCCGCACGTCGTTCTGGTGGATCCAGGAGTGGGCCGAGTTGGTGGCGACCACCCACAGGGCCTTGATGTCGCCCGTACGGATGCCCTCGACGATCTGGTCGTAGGCCCAGCTCCCCCGGTCGGGGATGCGACCCACGTCGATGCCGAGGACGCCCGCCACCTCCTCCCGGGCGGCCGGGTCGGCGAAGTCCCGCCCGCCGAGCAGGTTGGTGCAGTTGGCCCACAGGCGCGACCCCATGGCGTTGCACTGGCCGGTGATGGAGTTGGCGCCCGTCCCCGGCCGGCCGATGTTGCCCGTGAGCAGGGCGAGGGCGATGAGCGCCTGCGCCACCCGCGTGCCCTCGTGGCTCTGGTTGACGCCCATGGTCCACCAGAACGACACCCGCTTCCCCGAGGCGATGGTGTCGGCCAGCAGCTCCAGGGCGTCGACCGGCAGGCCGGTGGCCGCGCTGACCCGCTCGGGCGGGAACGCCTCCGCGTGGGCGGCGAAGCCCTCGAAGCCGACGGTCGAAGCCTCGACGAAGTCCTTGTCGACCGCCCCCCAGGCGATCAGGAGGTGGGCCAGGCCGTAGGCCAGGGTGAGGTCGGACTTGGGGAGCAGCGGGTAGTGCTGGGTGGCGGCGGCGGCCGTCTCGGTGACCCGGGGGTCGATGACCACGACCTCGGGATGGTGGGGGTTGCGGCAGATCCGCTCCCACAGGATGGGGTGGGCGATGCAGGGGTTCGACCCCCACAGGACGATGACGTCGGACTCCTCCAGGTCGGCGTAGGTGTACGGCGGGGCGTCGAAGCCGAAGGACTCCTTGTAGGCCACCACCGACGTGGCCATGCACTGGCGGGTGTTCCCGTCGCCGTGGACCATGCCCATGCCGAACTTGGCCAGCGCCCCCAGCAGCGCCATCTCCTCGGAGGCGATCTGGCCGGTGGACAGGAAGGCCACCGACTCCGGGCCGTGCTCGGCCTGGACGGCCTTCATGCGGTCGACCATGGCCCCCAGCGCCGTCGGCCAGTCGACCGGCTCCAGCGGGGCGTCACGGCGGGCCCGGAGGAGCGGCGTCGTGGCCCGGTCGGGCGCCCGCAGGGGCGTGAGCGCCTCCCAGCCCTTGGGGCAGGCCATGCCCAGGTTGACCGGGTAGTCCTTGGTGGGGGTGAGCGACACCGCCACCCCGTCCTTCACGTTGACGTCGAGCGAGCAGCCCACCGAGCAGAACCCGCACACCATGGAGTTCCCGGCCATCAACCCCGTGGCGCGACCGGGTAGCCGGGACCGGGCATCCCGGTCCAGCTGGCCGCACTGAAGAACCTGCTCCGCTCGATCAGCTCCCCGGCCAGCACGGCCACCACCGCGAGGAGGGCGGCGGGGCCTCCGCCCGCGCCGAGGGCCAGGGTGGCGGCGGCGGCGCCGAGGAGGAAGCGGGCCAGGCCGGGGGTCGGCACCGGGCCGGGGCGCCAGACGACCGCGGCCTCCCACGCCAGCTTGGCCAGCAGCGAGACGCCGAGCAGGACCGCCGCCGGCCGCCCGCCGCCGGCCGCCAGCGCCACCGCCGCCCCCCCGACCAACGAGCCGAGGGCGAAGCGGGGCAGGGTGACCGACGCCCGCCACGACGGCCGGCGGGTGACCACGTACAGCATCCCCGAGCACAGCACGCCCAGCAGGCCGGCCCCTGCGGCGACGGCCTGGAGCGCCGGCGAGTCGGTGGCCACCGCGGCCCCGGCCAGGGTGCCGAACAGGCCGAGGGCGCCGACCTCCCGGCTGAGCCAGGAGTGGCGGAGGCCGGCCAGGGCCCGCCAGGCCCGCTCCGGCCGGCCGAGGTGCAGGATGCTGACGACGAGGCCGAGGAGGGCCAGGGCCAGGGCCGCAGCTGCGGTGGTCCGCTGGTGGCCCACGGCCAGGTCGACGGCGAAGGCCCCGGCCGCGGCCTGGGTCAGGACGAGCATGGCGACGAGGGGGTCGTGGGACTGGGAGTGCCCGCCCAGGGTGGCGCCCGCCGCGGTCAGCCCGTCGGGGAGGCCCCACTCGCTGTGGTAGGTCGTCGCCGGCACGGTGATGGACGACGGCGGGGCGGTGGGGACCAGCGTCTGGTCCTGTACCTCGGCGCGCAGGGCGGCGGTGTCGACCACCACGATCCGGATGGCGCCGTTGGGGCAGGCCGAGACGCAGGCCGGCTCCTCGCCCGCACCGAGGCGGTCGCGGCACATGTCGCACTTGCGGACCACGCCCCGGGCCGGGTTGAACCGGGGGACCTCGTAGGGGCAGGTCCACGTGCAGTAGCCGCAGCCGAGGCACCGGCCCTCGATGTGGGCGACGATCCCGTTGAAGGCGTCCTTCTCGTAGGCGTTGGTGGGGCAGCCGTTCAGGCAGGCCGGGTCGGCGCAGTGGTGGCAGGCCGTGGTCACCGTCTGCTGGAACGGCTGCATGGCGGTGCCGCCCTTCAGCAGGCCGACGGTGCGGTAGGACTCGCCGTCGTCCAGCCCGTTCACGTTGTGGCAGGCGGTGACGCAGGCCTTGCAGCCGGTGCAGGTGTCGAGGTTGACGTCGAAGGCGAACTGCTGGCCGGGAAGCGGCTCGGACAGCGGGATGCGGTCCTGCCATATCCCCCGATCGGGGACCTCGCAGAGCGAGAAGCGTTCGACGGGGGCCAGGTCCGCCTGCTCGGCGAGGTAGCGCTCGAGCGGCGTGGTGCTCACGGGCCGGCGACCTGCACCATGCCGTCGACGACCCGCACCGCATAGGTGGGCAGGGTGACCGTGGCGTCGTCGAGGCACACACCGGTGGCCAGGTCGAAGCTCTGCTTGTAGACCGGCGAGGCCACCTTGCGCCGCTCGGCCCGCGAGCCGACGATGCCCCGGGAGAGGACGAACGCCTTGCTGAACGGGTCGAAGTTGGAGATGGCGTAGATCTCCTCGCCCACGATGCGGAAGACGGCGACCTGCAGGTCGCCGACGAGGGCGCACACCCCGCGGCCGGGGATGAGCTTCTCCAGCGGGCAGACGTCGACCCAGACCTTGGAGGCCACCATGCTCACAGCGGCACCGGCACGTGCTTCTCGTGGGGGTAGGCCGGCCGGGGCTGGCCCCGCTCGGTGACGAAGACCACGTTGGGGTCCGGCTCGTCGGAGTTCACGAACGTGCGGAAGCGCTCCATCCGCTCGGGGCTGTCGACGACGGCCTTCCACTCGCACTCGTAGGTCTCGACGTGGCGGGCCATGTCGGCCTCCAGCTCCTCGCAGATCCCCAGGGCGTCGTCGATGACGACCGAGCGGAGGTACTCGATGCCGCCCTCCAGCTTCTCCAGCCACACCGAGGTCCGCTCCAGCCGGTCGGCGGTGCGGACGTAGAACATCATGAACCGGTCGAGGTACCGGAACACCGTCTCGCGGTCGAGGTCGGCGGCCAGCAGCTGGGCGTGCTTGGGGCGCATGCCCCCGTTGCCGCCGACGTAGACGTTCCAGCCTCGCTCGGTGGCGATGACCCCGAAGTCCTTGCCCTGGGCCTCGGCGCACTCTCGGGTGCAGCCGGACACCGCGCCCTTGATCTTGTGGGGCGCCCGCAGGCCCCGGTAGCGCAGCTCCAGGTCGATGGCCAGGGTGGTGGAGTCCTGGACGCCGTAGCGGCACCAGGTCTGCCCGACGCAGGACTTCACCGTGCGCAGGGCCTTGCCGTAGGCGTGGCCGGACTCCATGCCGGCGTCGATGAGGCGGCGCCAGACGTGGGGCAGCTGGTCGACCCGGGCGCCGAAGAGGTCGATGCGCTGGCCCCCGGTGATCTTGGTGTAGAGGCCGAACTCCTTGGCCACCTCGCCGATGGCGATCAGCTGGTCGGGGGTGATCTCGCCGCCCGGCACCCGGGGGACCACCGAGTAGGTCCCGTCGCGCTGGAGGTTGGCCAGGAAGTGGTCGTTGGTGTCCTGGAGGGCGGCCTGCTCGCCGTCGAGGATGAAGCGGTTGGTCAGCGAGGCCAGCATCGACGCTACCGCCGGCTTGCAGATCTCGCAGCCCTCGCCCGTGCCGTGGGCGGCCAGCACCTCGGAGAACGACGTGATCCGGTGGACGCGCACGACGTCGAACAGCTCCTGGCGGGAGTAGGCGAAGTGCTCGCAGAGGGTGTTGGCGACGACCACGCCGGCCTTGCGCTGCTCGTCGCGGAGGATCTCGGTGACCAGCGGGACGCACCCGCCGCAGCCGGTCCCCGCCTTGGTGATCTTCTTGATCGCCCCCACGCTGTCGCACCCGCCGCAGACGGCCGCGCAGATCGTGCCCTTGTCCACGTTGTTGCAGGAGCAGACCATGGCCGTCTCCGGCAGGGCGCCGACGCCGACCGGGGCGCCGCCGCCGGCGCGGGCCGGGAAGATCAGCTCCTCGGGATGCTCGGGGGTGGGCATGTCGCCCCGGCACATCTGCAGGAGGGTCTGGTAGACGGTGGCGTCGCCCACCAGCATGCCGCCCGCCACCTTCCGGTAGCCCCGGCGGTCGGGCGGGCCGAGGACGAGGCGCTTGTACACGCTGGCGCACGGGTCGCGGTAGGTGATGGCCTCGTTGCCGGGCTCGGCGGCGAAGGCGTCGCCGAAGCTGGCCACGTCGATGCCCATCAGCTTGAGCTTGGTGGACATGTCGGCGCCGGTGAACGTGGCCTCGCCGCCGAGCAGGCGGTCGGCGGCCACCCGGGCCATCTGGTAGCCGGGAGAGACGAGGCCGAAGATGCGGCCGGCGTAGAGGGCGCACTCGCCGATGGCGTAGATCCTCGGGTCGGACGTGCGGCAGGCGTCGTCGACCACCACGCCGCCCCGCTCGCCGACGGTCAGGCCGGCGTCGCGGGCCAGCTGGTCGCGGGGTCGGATGCCGGCCGAGAAGACCACGAGGTCGACGGACAGGTCCTCGCCCTCCTTGAAGCGCATGGCCGCCACCTCGCCGGAGGGACCGGCGGCGATCTCGGTGGTGGCCATCCCGGTGTGGACGTGCACGCCCAGGTCCTCGATGCGCCGGCGCAGGACCGAGCCGCCGCCCTCGTCGACCTGGACCGGCATGAGCCGGGGGGCGAACTCCACCACGTGGGTCTCAAGGCCCAGGCTGCGCAGGGCGTTGGCCGCCTCGAGGCCAAGCAGTCCCCCGCCGACGACGGCGCCCGTGCGGCAGCCGGCGGCGAACTCGCCGATCGCCTCCAGGTCGTCGAGGGTGCGGTAGACGAAGCAACCGGGCAGGTCACTTCCCGGCACCGGCGGCACGAAGGGGTACGAGCCGGTGGCCAGGACCAGGGCGTCGTAGGGGATGACCTTGCCCTGGGAGGAGGTGACCGTGGATGCCTCCCGGTCGATCGAGGCCACCGCGTCCCCCAGGTGGATGGCGAGGCCGAGCTGGTCGAAGAACCCGTCGGCGACCAGGGACAGCTCGGCGGCGCTCGTCCCGTTGAAGAACGAACTCAGCCCGACCCGGTCGTAGGCGGGGCGACCCTCCTCGCAGAAGGTGACGATGTCCCACGCCACGGTGGCGCCGCGCTCGACCAGGATCTCGAGGAGCTTGTGGCCGACCATGCCGTTCCCCGCGACGACCAGCGTCCGCCGCGGCTGAGGGAATTCCATGCCTGAAAGTCTTCCAACCGCGTGTGAGCCGGCCGTTGCCGCGGCGTGAACTCCGGTAAACAGGACATGACACCCATCTGGCGCAGGCGCCGGGGTCGGTGAAGGCGGCGTTCTCCCAGCCGTACCACTCCGGGCGGCGGCGGCCGGCGGTACGCTACGGGGTCTGCGGTGGGGGCGCAGAGGAAGTCCAGCGACAGGAACGTCGACAAGATGGCCGTACCCGTACCGCGCACCCGTGGCGACTGATCCCCGCCGCTTCCCCGGCTTCTTCTTCCTGCACGTCCTCGTGATCGTGCTCCTGCTGGCCATCGCCTGCGTGGCCCTCGCCTTGCGCACCCTCTCCGGCGAGCCCGGCCGGCGCAGCACCATCGGGCTCCCGGCGGGACCGCGGGCGGCCGAGGCCGCCGAGGGCCAGGGGCTCGGCCCCCTGGCGACACCGCCGTCGCGCCCCATCTCTCTCGACGCCCTCCTGGCCGACGCCGGCTACAGCATGCCGAAGAAGGCCAACGTGTACGCCGTCCGGGTGGTCGAGGGCCCCGAGGGCCGCGTCTACGAGCAGTACCAGGCCGGCGGGGGCGCTCTCGCCTCGGACTTCTGGCCGGCCTCGTCGATCAAGGTGCTGGCCGCCCTGGGCGCCCTGGACTTCGCCCGGTCCCTCGGATACACGGGCGAGGCGACGGTGACCTTCGACGACGGGGGGCCGTCACGGACCCTGCGGTCGATCTACGAGCCCGCCATCCGGGACAGCTCGAACTACGACTACGACCTGCTCGTGCTCATCGCCGGCCTGGACCGCCTGAACCACGACTTCCTCACCGCCCGGAACGGCTTCCCCGCCACCTCCATCACCCGGTCCTACGCCCACACCAAGTTCCACGAGTCGCCGGCCATGATCCTCGAAGAGGGCGACCGGCGGACCTACGTGCCCGTGCGCAAGGCCGAGCGCGACCCCGAGTGCAAACCGGGCAACTGCTCCAACCTGTTCGAGATGACCGAGTCGGTCAGGCGGATCGTGCTCAACGACCAGTTGCCCGCCGAGCAGCGGTTCGACCTCGACCGCGGCGACCTCGTGGCTCTCTCCGACGCCCTCCTGGCCGCCGAGGGGTTCTTCAACGAGGCGGTGACCCAGGCCCTCGGCCCGGGGGCCAGGATCTGGTCGAAGCCGGGCGACGCCCCCGGCGACGAGTGCCTCGACGTGGCCTTCGTGGAGTCCCGGGCCGGCAAGCGGTTCCTGGTGGCCGCCAGCGTGCCCCACAGCTCGGGGGGCTGCCAGGCCCTGGGCCGCCTGGCCCGAGGGGTGCTCGAGGTGCTCGCCGCCGCGTAGGCCGACCTAGCGGCGGGAGGCGCACTCCATGCAGAGCCGGGCCGCGGGCTTGGCCTCCAGGCGAGCGGGCGAGATGGGCTGGCCGCACCCTTCACACGCGCCGTAGGTACCCTTTTCCAGCTTGGCCAGGGCGGCCTCGACGTCGTTCAGCGATTCGCGGAGGTTGCCGGCCAGCGCCTCGACCTCGCCCCGCTCGGCCGTGACCTGGCTCGAGTCGGCGAAGTTCTGGTCGAACGGCAGGTCGCCGCCGCTCAGGCCCCCCATCTCGGCCAGCCGGGCCCGCAGATCGGACCGCTCCTGCTCGAGGGCGGCGCGCAGATCCGACAGGGTGGATTCGCTCAGCACGCGGACCAGCCTACTCGGGCCACCCTCACTCGGGGGGAGGCCGGCGCTTGGCCCGTGGATGGGCTGCCTCGTAGATCTCGCGAAGCCGGGTGGCCGAGACCTTGGTGTACACCTGGGTCGTCGAGATCGACGCGTGGCCGAGCAGCTCCTGGACCACCCGGATGTCGGCCCCGTGGTCGAGCATGTGGGTGGCGCAGGAGTGGCGGAGCACGTGCGGAGACAGGCGGTCGGCCAGGCCGACGGCCTCCCCGTGATGGCGGACGATGCCCCAGGCCCCCTGGCGGGAGAGCCGCCCGCCCCGGGTGTTGAGGAACACGGCCTCGGCGTCGCCCCGCCGGGCCCAGCGCTCGGGGACGAGCTGGGGCCGCCCCCCCGGCGCCAGCCAGGCCCCCAGGGCCTCGCAGGCCAGGCGGCCGACGGGCACGATCCGCTCCTTCGACCCCTTGCCGAAGGCCCGCAGCAGCCCGGCCCCCAGGTCGAGGTCGGCCAGGCTCAGCCCGACCAGCTCGGAGACCCGCAGGCCGCAGGCGTAGAGCACCTCCAGGAGGGCCCGGTCACGGCGGGCCACGGCGTCGTCGCCCGTCACCGCGGCGAGGAGGGAGCCCACGTCGGCCTCCGACAGGGCCTTGGGCAGCCCGGACGGCACCTTGGGCCGGTGGACCTCCTCGGCCGGGTTGCCGGCCACCTGGCCCTCGTCCTCCAGGAACCGGTGCAGCGAGCGGACCGAGACCAGCGCCCGGGCCACCGACGCCGGGGCCCGCCCGGCCGCCCGCAGGACGGCCAGGTAGTCCTCGACGACGGACTCGGTGACGCCGGCCGGGGTGAGGCCCCGCCCGGCGAGGAACTCGTTGTAGGCGGCGAGGTCGCGGCGGTAGGCGGCCAGGGTGTTCGCCGACCGCCCCCGCTCGACGGCCAGCCACGAGAGCAGCTCCTCCATTTCGAGGGGAAGCGGCCGGCTCACCGGCCGGGCATCTCGAGCGGAAGCGGCCGGCTCAACCCGCCAGGGCGGTCACGGGCTCGACCGCGTCCACGCCGAGGGCCTCGGCCACCGCCGCGTTCGTCACCCGCCCGGCCGCCGTGTTCACGCCCGCCCGCAGGGCCCGGTCGCGGGTCGCCGCCGCCACCGGCCCGTGCTGGGCGAGCTCGGCGATGTACGGCAGGGTGGCGTTGGTGAGGGCGTAGGTGGACGTGTGCGGCACCGCGGCGGGGACGTTGCCCACCCCGTAGTGCAGGACGCCGTGCAGCTCGTACACCGGCGCGGCATGGGTGGTCTCCCTGATCGTCTCCACGCACCCCCCCTGGTCGACGGCGATGTCGACGATCACCGACCCCCGTTTCATGCCCCGGACCATGTCCTCGGTGACCACGGTGGGCGCCCGGCCGCCGGGGACGAGGACGGCGCCGATGACCAGGTCGGCGTCGGCCACCGCCCGCTCGATGGCGCCCCGGTTGGAGGCCAGGGTCATGATCCGGCCCTTGTGGATCTGGTCGACGAAGCGGAGGCGGTCGATGCTGCGGTCGAGGAGGAGGACCTCGGCCTCCATGCCCTGGGCGATCCAGGCCGAGTTCCACCCCACGTTGCCCGCCCCGATCACGACCACCCGGGCCGGGCGGACGCCCGGGGCCCCGCCGAGCAGCACCCCCCGGCCGCCGCCGTCGCGCTCGAGGAAGTGGGCGCCGATCTGGGTGGCCATGCGCCCGGCCACCTCGCTCATCGGCGCCAGCAGGGGCAGGGCCCCGGCCTCGGTCTGCACGGTCTCGTAGGCCAGGGCCGTCGTGCGGCTGGCCAGCAGGGCGTGGGCGACCTCCTGCTCCGCGGCCAGGTGGAGGTAGGTGAACAGCACCAGGTCGGGCCGCAGGTAGCCAAGCTCGGCCGGCTGAGGCTCCTTCACCTTGACGACCAGCTGGGCGGCCCAGGCGTCGTCGGTGGTCACGATGGTGGCCCCCGCGGCCTCGTATTCGGCGTCGGGGAGCGACGAGTCCTCCCCCGCGCCCCGGGCCACGAGCACCTGGTGGCCGTGGGCCGCCAGCTCCCGCACCCCGTCGGGCGTCAGCGCGACCCGGTGCTCCCCCTCCTTGGTCTCACCCGGCACCCCGACGATCATGAGGCCCGACCGTAGCGGGGCGCCGGTGCACGGCGAGGCGCACGGCCAGCAGGAACGCCAGCCCGGCGACCAGGCCGATCCCCCAGGCCCACGCCCAGCCGCCGCTGCGGAAGTCCCCGGTGGAGCGGGCCGCGCCCAACCCGACCAGGGCCAGCCCGGCGATCGCCGTCTCGAACGGCCAGCGCAGGGCGCTCCACCGCCGCTCGAAGGCGAACGCCAGGTAGGTGACGGCCGGGAAGGCGGCGAAGCCGGCCAGCGACCGGGCGCTCAGGGTGGTCAGCGTCCACGGCCAGTGCTCGACGAACAGCGACGGGCGGGCGTAGAGGGTGAGGGCGAAGGCCAGCTGGGCCGCGCCCAGGCCGGTGAGCGACACCCGCACCCAGGCCGGGATCGGGACGTCCTCAGGCCCCGGGGTCCGCGGGTCGGTGACCCGGTTGCGCACGTAGAGGACCGGGAGCAGGAGCGGCGTGGAGACGTACAGCGCCGTCCAGGCCCAGAACGAGACGTGGTCGTGGTTGAACTCCGGCCAGTGCAGGAACGTGGCCACGCCCAGGAGGGTGGCGAAGACGGTGGTCGCCACGATGCCCGGCCCCAGGCGGTGCCACTCCCGGGCCCGGGCCGCCCGGGCGAAGAACAGGGCGCCGGCCAGGTAGCCGCCGCCCATGAACATGCAGCTCATGCGCGACCTGATCTCCCATCCCCAGAGGGTCCGGGTCTGGCCCGGGAAGAGGAACAGGATCACGAAGGCGGCGCTCAGGATCGGGACGATGACCGCGGAGACGGCCCTGGTGGTCTTGAAGACGGCGTCGTCGCGCACGGTCGGGGCGGCCACGCCCCTATCGTCCCCCGCCGCCGCCGGCCGTTACACGGCTATTCGGCCTGCCAGCGGCGGTAGAGCGCGACCAGCTCGTCCTGCACCTCGGGCTCGAGCGCCTCGGGCTCGATGCGGCCGAGCAGATCCAGGGTGCGCCGCATCTGGGCCAGGTACTCGCTGCAGTGCGGGCAGGCGGCCAGGTGACCCTCGAGCCGCGCCCGGTCGCGCTCCTCGAGGGCGCCCTCGAGGTAGTCGGTGACCAGCTCGACCGCCTCCCGGCAGACCAGCTCCTGTCGGCGTCGACGCCAGAACATGCGCCTCACGCCTTCCCCACCTCCGCCTCGAGCATGCCCCGCACCCGGGCCCGCCCCCGGTGCAGCAGCACTCGCTGGTTCCCCTCGCTGATCCCCAGAAGCCCGCAGACCTCCGCTGCGCTCAGACCCTCGATGTCGCGGAGGGTCACGACCTGCCGCTGCATGTCCGGCAGCTCGTCGATCCGGGGGCGGATCCGCTCGGCCAGCTCCTGGGCCGCCAGTCGGTCGTCCACGTCGTCGGGCCACGGCACGGGCGGGTCGGCCCAGTTGCCCTGGGGGCCGAACCGGCTCGGGTCGACGGTCGGACCGGCCGTCACCCCGGCGGCCGGGCGCCGCTCATGGGCGCCCGTGCTGCGGGCGCGGTTCACCAGGACGTGGAAGAGCCAGGTGCGCAGCGACGAGCGGCCCTCGAAGCCCTTGATGCCCCGGACCAGCCCCAGCCAGGTGTCCTGCACCACCTCCTCGGCCACGGCCCGGGTCGGCACCATGGTCTGGGCCAGGCGCAGCAGCGAGGTGTGGTAGCGGTCGACGACGAACCGGAACGCCTCTTCGTCACCGGACCGCAGCCTGGTGACGAGCTCGGCGTCCTCCACGGCCGGGCAGCCTACGGCAGCGCCCTTGACATCCGCTCGCCGCGGGCGCAATGTATCGATAGTCGATATATCAAGTGCCGATAGAAAGGAGGCTGGCCATGGACGACCACGACGGTCCCGAGCGGTTCCTGCCGCTGCCGTCGGCGACCCTGCACATCCTCGTGGCCCTGGCCCCCGGCGAGAAGCACGGCTACGCCATCATGCGCGACGTCGAGGAGCTCAGCGACGGCTCCGTCCGGATGGGCCCGGGCACCCTGTACGGCTCGATCAAGCGCATGCTGGCCGACGGGCTGATCGAGGAAGCGCCGGCCCGGCCCGACCCCGAGCTCGACGACCAGCGCCGGCGCTACTACCGCCTCACCGGGCTGGGCCAGCAGGTGCGGACGGCCGAGCTGGCCCGCCTCGAGGCCCTCGTCCGCCGGGCCGGCTCGCCGGACTGGGCCCAGCGGCGGGTCCCCCGCCTGCGCGAGGCCTGAGCGTGGCCTCCGCCCCTCGATCCGGCCGCCACCTCGCCGCCTACCGGGCGCTCCTGCGCCTGTACCCCCGCTCGTTCCGTGAGAGCTACGGCGAGCCCATGGCCCAGACCTTCGGCGACCGCCTGCGCGACGCCGGGCCCCGGGCCTGGCTGGTCGTCGGGCCCGACCTGCTCCGTACCGCCCCGTCCCAACGAATGGAGGCCCTCATGGCCAGTCTCAGTCCCGGAGCACGCGTCGGCCTGCTCGCCGCCCTCGCCGCCGGCGCGGTGGCAGCGTCGATCGGCCTGGGAGGCGGCGCCGTCCCGCTCCTCGTGGTGATCGCCGCCGTGCTCATGATGGCAGGGAACCGGGCGGTGCTGGCCGCCCCCTTCGGCGACCGCGCCCCCCTCTGGCCGGCGGTGACCCAGGCCTGGTGGGCGCCCCTCGCCGCCCTCATGGGCCTGGCCCTGCTGCTGATGGGGGTGGGAACGATCTTCGAGGCCCACAACCTGGGCGGCCGGATCGTCGGCAGCTCCTTCCTCCTCGCGCTCGGGTCCATCATGCTGCTCGGGCTGATGCGCCGTCCGTTCGACCGGGTGGCGGGTAACTCGATGATCCTGGTGGCGACGGTGCCGGGCTTCGCCTTCTTCTGGATCATCGTCCCCGCCGTCGTGTCCCTCCTCGTCTGGATCGGCGTCCTGACCTCGGGCTTCAGCGACGAGCCGGCGCCCGCGGCTCGGTCGTAGGCGCCGGCCCCTCCCTCAGAACGGGACGCAGGTGGGGCCCTCGAACTGGGCGGTGGCGCTCGCCGCCCAGCCGCCGTCGCGCTTGGTCAGGACGCGCCAGTAGTAGATGCCACCGGGCTGTGAGTCGCGGAGGGAGTACGACGACCGGTCGGGCGCCAGGACCTCGCTGGTGGTGTAGTTGCCGGTGTCCAGGCCGTCCTTCCGGGCCGACACCGCCACCACCTGCTCGTTGGCCCCGCTCGGGCGCCACGACAGCCTGACCAGCGCCCGCCCGGCCTCGCACCCGGGAAGCGAGCTCAGCCCGGTGGCGACGGAGCCCCCACCGCCCGCCGTCACCACCGGTTGGGAGGGCGGCGTCGACGGCGGTAGCCCGGGACCGCCCAACGACGTGGTCGTCGAGGGGTTGGTCGCCGGCGGCCGGGTGGTACCCCCTCCCGGAGCGACGGTGGTGTCCGCGGTCTGCCCCCCCGTCGCCGGTGGCGACGACGTGGGCGACACGTCATCAGGCACGGTGCTGGTGGCCTGCTGCCCGGCGGCCGCCATGGTCTCGGCTGCCCTTCCCGCCGCCGACGTCTGCTGCTCCGAACCGCCCCCGCTGCAGGCGCCGGCGGCCAGCCCGAGAGCGAGTACCAGGCTCGCCGAGCGACGCGTCGCCCATGATCGGCCCATCCCGTCAAAGTACCGCCCCCGGCAGTACCATGCACGGCATGCAGGCGCTTCGCGGCGCACGCAAAGGGCTCAGGGAGGGATGACAGGTGAGGTCGTACACCGGGACGGATTCGCGCGCCGTGCGGCGCATGTTGGCCGCGACCCTGCTGATCGGGTCGGCGGCCGTGCAGATCGTCACCGCCTCCCCGGCGGCGGCGGTCGTCCCGGTGGCCATCACCTTCACCGACGTCAACCCCGACGCGTCGACCAACCCGAGCGCCAACAGCTCCACCGGCGGGCGGGTGAACGGGCTGGCCAGCGCCAGCGGGAACAACCAGGTCTTCTACGCCGCCAGTGAGTTCGGCGGGCTGTACAAGACCACCAACGGCGGCGCGTCGTGGTCGTTCCTGTCCGGCCACCGCCCGATGGTGATGTGGGACGTGGAGGTCGACCCCACGAACAACAACCGGGTCTACGCCACTTCCTTCTTCGACGGGCGGGCGACCAACTCCATCTCGGGCATCCAGTCGTCGGGCAACGCCGGCGCCACGTGGACCCACGCGCCGACCGCCACCCCGCCGGCCGCGTCGTCGGCCACCTACGGCGGGTGCCCGGCGCTTCTCCGGGCGGCCCCGTCGGCCTTCGGCATCGGGATCAACCCGACCAACGGCAACGCGGTGATCGGCACCAACTGCGGCGCCGGGCGCACGACCGACGGCGGCGCGACCTGGGCGTTCTCCGACCCCACACCGGGCGACGCCGCGTCCAACGTCTGGGACGTGTTCGTGCAGGGCGACGGCACCGTGCTCATCTGCGGCGTCGACGGGGTGCACCGGTCCACCGACGGCGGCGGCACGTGGACCGCGATCAACGGGAACCTGCCCGGCGGCCTGGCCTTCGGCCGCTGCTCGGTCACCGCCTCACCCGATGAGAACTACGTGCTGTTCGTGGAGTTCGGCGGACGGGTCTTCGAGACCGACGACACGGGGGCGACCTGGACCGAGTTCGCCGGCTCCGGCGACGGGAGCCGGATCCCGTTCATCACCACGAACAACCGCACGGCCGGCTTCGACCTGTGGGTGGGCCGTGGCGTCAACCTGTTCCGCGCCGGCTGCACCACGCCCGCCATGCCCGCGCCGGGTGGAGCCAACCGCTGCCCCACGGTTGGCTCGTGGGTCAACGCCCAGTCCGGCGCCCACGCCGACACAGGCGACGTGGTCTTCGACACCGGCGTGGCCAACGACCGGTGCCCGCGGGTGTACTCCTCCGACGGCGGCGTCCACACCGCGGGCGGCGCCAACCCGGCATGCCAGACGCCGGGCTGGACCCGGGCCAACGTCGGGCTCCACGCGCTCTGGCTCTACTCGATGAACGGGGCGGACCAGCCCGGCGACGCGGCGGAGAACCTGTACCTGGGCCTCCAGGACAACGGCGCCATGGGCACCTCCAACGCCGGCGCCAACCCGCCGACGTGGAACTTCCCGCACTGCTGCGACGTGTTCAACATCGGCGCCAGCTCGACGCGGGTGGTGTGGGACCTCTGGTCGGGGTACGGCCAGTTCCACAGCGTGCCGGGTATGACCGCACCGGTCGGGGTGATCGGCTTCGAGCCCGGGTCGGCCACCCAGGGCGTGGACCTGTTCACCTTCCCCGACAACATCGACTCCCTCGGGGGCAACAGCTTCGTGGCCGTGACCGGCTCCGGGGCCTTCACCACCGCCGACATCACCGCCAACCCGGTGGTGTGGACGGCCCTGGGCACGGGTGCCCCGGCCGGCGGCTTCTGCGGCGTGCAGGTGGCCATGTCGGGGGGCACGCCGACGTTCTACGCCCAGACCGGCTGCCTCGGGGTGTTCGAGACGGGCGCCAACCGCGGCCCGTTCCAGCTCTGGCGTCTCCAGGGCATGGCCGGCACCTGGGACCGCATCGACGACAACTTCTCGGCCGCGAGCGGCATCGAGATCTTCGGCGTCCACCCGAACAACCCCAACCTCCTCTACGCCTCGCACCTCTCCGGGCCGAAGGGGGTCCAGATGATCCGGTCCACCGACGGCGGCGCCACCTGGACGGTCGACGCCGGGCTGACCGCCCTGATGGACGGCAACGGCGACTTCCAGATGCAGACGGCCGCCGGCGCCGGCGCCACCAGCTTCACCCGGTTCCAGGGCTACGTGCAGCCGACGCTGGTGGCCTTCGACCCCGAGGACACCGGCACCCTCGTCGCCGGCGGGCGCGACTCCGGCGTGTTCCTTTCCCGCAACGGCGGCCTCAACTGGTCGCTCGTCACCGATCCCCGGACCTCGCACACCTCGGGGGTCCCCCACCTTCCCCGCCCCTTCTACGCCTACTTCGACCACGAGCCGGCCGGGACCATCAACGTGTATATCGGCACCCAGGGCCGGGGCGTCTGGCGCATGGGCATCCCCTCGGACCCGTGCGTGCTGACGACGGCCCCGCCGGCCGGCTCCATCATTGGCAGCGCAGCGGCCGACAACCTCGTCGGCACCGCGGGTGACGACGTCATCTTCGGCCTCGAGGGCAACGACAAGATCTACGCCGGGGCCGGCAACGACACCGTCTGCGGCGGCGACGGCGACGACGAGATCTACGGCCAGGACGGCAACGACCTCCTCTACGGCGACGCGGGCGCCGACAAGCTGGTCGGCGGGAACGGCAACGACACGCTCGTCGGCGGCCCTGGAGCGGACCAGCTCGCCGGCCTGGCCGGCGACGACATCCTGAACACCGTCGACGGTGCCGGCGGCGACGCCTACTCGGGTGGTCCCCACGTGGCCGGCGACATCTGCCTGTTCGACGCCGGCGACACCGGCTTCGGGGACTGCTTCCCCTAGGGGCGGAGGCGCTCCCGGGCCAGGCAGAGGCCGATGATCGACTTGGCGTCGACCAGCTCGCCGGCGGCGATGAGGTCGGGCACGGCGTCGAGGGGCACCCGCTCGATGGTCATGTGCTGCTCCTCGTGCCCCTGGAAGTCGGTGGCGCACGGCGTGAGGTCCGTGGCCAGGAACAGGAACGAGTGCTCGTCGCAGAAGCCCGGCGAGTTGTAGAACTCGGCCAGCAGGGTCATGGCGCCGGCCTTCATGCCCACCTCCTCCTCCAGCTCCCGGTGCGCGGTCACCTCCACCGGCTCGTCGTGCACGTCACGCTTGCCGGCGGGGACCTCCAGCAGCGGGCGGTCGATGGCGGCCCGGTACTGGCGGACGAGGATCACGTCCGTGCCGTCCACCGGGACCACCACCACCGCGCCCGGGTGGTGGACGACGTCGCGCTCGAAGGTGTTGCCGTCAGGGTCGGCGAAGGTGCCGGTGCCGGCCGAGACCAGGGTGCCCGACCAGACGATGCGCTCGCCGAGCTTGCGGAAGCCCAACTAGACCGCGGGGGCGTCGTCGAGCTGCAGCAGGCGGGGCGCCCGGCCCTCGGCCCGGGCCAGGGCGGCGGCCACGAAGGCCTTGAACAGCGGGTGGGGGCGGTCGGGCCGGCTCTTGAACTCCGGGTGGGCCTGGGTGCCGACCCAGAACGGGTGCCCGCCCATCTCCACGAACTCCACCAGCCGGTCGTCGGGCGAGGTGCCGACCGGCCGCAGCCCGCAGTCCTCCAGCCGGCGGCGGTAGCGGGGGTTGAACTCGTAACGGTGGCGGTGGCGCTCGTAGACGAGGGGCTGGCCGTAGGCCCGGCCGACCCGGGAGTCGGGGTCGAGGCGGGCGGCGTAGACGCCGAGGCGCATGGTGCCCCCGAAGTCGACGACCTCCCGCTGCTCGTCCATGAGGTCGATCACCGGGTACGGCGACTCGGGGTCGAACTCCGAGGAGTTGGCGCCGGCCATCCCGCAGACGTTGCGGGCGAAGTCGATCACCATCGTCTGCATGCCCAGGCACAGCCCGAGGCAGGGGATCTCGTGGTCGCGGGCGTACCCGGCGGCCGTGATCTTGCCCTCGATGGCCCGGGGGCCGAACCCGCCGGGGATGACGATCCCGTCGAGCTCGCGTAAGCGGCTCTCGGCCAGCAGGCCCTCGACCTCGCCGGCGTCGACGTAGTCGATCGACACCCGGGCGCCGCAGGCGAAGCCGCCGTGGCGCATGGCCTCGACGACGGAGAGGTAGGCGTCGGGCAGGGAGTACTTGCCGACCAGGCCGATGCGGACGTCGGTCTCCGCCGCCTCCACCCGCCGGACCAGGGCCCGCCAGCCGTCGAGGTCGGCGGCGTGGCTGGGGCCGTCGAGGTGGAGCAGCTCGCACAGGTAGGTGTCGAGCCCCTCCTCGTGGAGGACGAGGGGGATCTCGTAGAGGTTGCGGGCGTCGACCGCGCTCACCACGGCCTTCTCCGGGACGTCGCAGAGCAGGGAGATCTTGCGCTTCACGCCCAGGGCGATCGGGCGGTCGCTCCGGCAGACGATCGTGTCGGGCTGGATGCCCCGGGCCCGCAGCTCGGTGACCGAGTGCTGGGTGGGCTTGGTCTTCTGCTCCCCCGAGGGGCCCAGGTACGGGACCAGGGTCACGTGGACGTAGGCCACGTTGTTGCGGCCCACGTCGTTGCGGAACTGGCGGATGGCGTCGAGGAAGGGGAGGATCTCGATGTCGCCGACCGTGCCGCCGACCTCGGTGATGACCACGTCGACGTCGTCGGTGGCCAGGCGCCGGATGCGCTCCTTGATCTCGTTGGTGATGTGGGGGATGACCTGGACGGTGTCGCCCAGGTAGTCGCCCCGGCGCTCCTTGGCCAGCACCGAGCTGTAGATGGAGCCCGTGGTCACGCTGGAGTCACGGTGGAGGTTCTCGTCGATGAACCGCTCGTAGTGGCCCAGGTCGAGGTCGGTCTCGCCCCCGTCCTCGGTGACGAACACCTCCCCGTGCTGGCTGGGGTTCATCGTCCCCGGGTCCACGTTGATGTACGGGTCGAGCTTCTGCATGGTGACCCGCAGGCCCCGGCACTTCAGGAGCCGCCCCAGGGACGCGGCTGTCAGGCCCTTCCCGATCGAGCTGGCCACCCCGCCCGTCACGAAGATGTGTTTCGTCACGGGAGTTCACCATACCCCGGTGCTCCGGCGGAGAGGGCGGATGGGGGCTCAAGTCCTCGCCTCGGGACGCCGAGAAGGGCATGATCGGGCGGAACCGAGAGCAGGAGGGACACATGCACGGAGAGGTCGGCGACCGGTTGGTCCTGCACGGGCAGGGGGGCACGCGCATCGGCGTGATCGTCGAGCACGAGGAGGGCGGCTCGCGGGTGCGCTGGGCGGACGGGGGCGAGAGCGTCCTGTCCCCCGCCACCGAGGCCCCCGAGCACAGCGGCCACGCCACCTGGGAGGCGGCCAAGGCCAGCCCTGCCGTCAGCTGGCGCCGGGGGATCACGGCCGGGGTCGGCCACGAGGCGGCGCTGCGGCAGCAGAAGCTGGTCGAGGAGGCCAAGGCCGCCGAGGCGAAGGCCGAGGCCAAGGCCGCCGAGGCGCCGGCCGAGGCCAAGACCGCCGAGGAGCCGGCCGAGCACAAGCCCGCTGCCGGCGAGTAGCGGTCTCAGTCGAGCCTGACGACCGCCCGGACGTCCGGGCGGTCTCGGGCGCGGAAGGTGGCCCGGAGGCCGGCGGCCGACGCCGGGACCTCCACGAGCGCGCTGGCCTCCATCCAGGTGCCGGCCGGGAGGTCCCCCGGCCGTCTCATCCCGTTCACCGAGCTCAGGCGGCCGTGCTCGGAGGTGTAGGTACCGCCGGTGGCGTCGCCGACCTCCATGACCGGCAGGTCGGTGACGTGCAGCGTCTCGGCCCGAAGGCTGGCGACCTCGTACCTGATCGACACCAGCCGGTTCCCCGGCGCCGGCTGGGTGGCGGCCGCGGCCGGGAACGGATCCTGCACGGACAGCACCGTCAGGCGGAGGTCCCCCAGCGTGAACGGCTCCCCCACGGGATGGGCCGGGACCGTCTCGTTCGTGACCGGCGCCGGCACGGCCGGGACGGAGGTGGTCTGCTGGGCGGCGGTCGGCGCCGGCGGGGCGGCATCGCCGCAGGCCGTCAGGACGGTGGCCGCCGCCAGCGCTCCCAGCCGCCCGCCAAGCCTCTGCACCCGGCCATCATCGCTCGGCGCGGCCCCTGGCGTCACCGGGAACCGGGTCGGGTGCAATGCACCCGGCTCACCTCAGGTGGGCGCCGGCGCCGGCCGGCGGGCGCGCCGGTCACGGGCCAGCACGAGCACGGCCGGCCAGCCGATGGCGATCCCGCTGCCCAGGAGGGCGCCGGCGACCACGTCGGACAGCCAGTGGGCGCCGAGGTAGGTCCGGCTGAGGGCCATGAGCGAGGCGTACAGGGCAGCCCGCCACTCCCACCGCCACCGGGACGGCCCGGCGGGCAGCAGGGCGATCACCAGGCCGACGGCCGTGACCGCGGCGGCGATGGCATGGCCCGAGGGGAACGACGCCCCCGAGGTGCCCACCACGCTCCCCAGCGGGCGGGCCCGGTCGAAGAGGTCCTTGCTGGTGCCGATCAGCGCCTCCGAGGTGAGGACGGCCAGCACGAAGGCCACCAGGTGGAGCCAGTGCCGGCGCCAGGCCAGCAGCCCGACGGCCACGGCCCGCAGCGTCCAGGTGGCCCACACCCCGCCGACCCAATCGAGGGCCTCGGCCACCGACACCGCCGGCCGGTAGCGCAGCCGCTCCATGGCCCGCAGGAACCGGTCGTCCCCCCACTGCAGCACCGAGCGGGCCGGCGTCCACCACACGGCGAGGTAGAGGGCGCCGGCCGCGGCCAGCAAGCAGGAGGCGACGACGAAGGCGCGCCGGTGGTCGGCCAGCATGGCCTGCTGCTCGGCGGGGGGCCGCTTCACGCGGTGGCGACGTGGTCGGTGCGGGAGTCCTCGGCCGGCGACGTGCCCACCCGCAGCGCGGCGTACAGCAGCCCGCCGATGACCAGGCCGAGCCCTGCGCCACCGACGACGTCGAGGGGGTTGTGGGCCCCGGCGTAGATCCGACCCAGCCCGTTGAGGGCGGCGGCCACCCACGGGACGGCCTTCCACCGGCCGGGGAGGACGGCGGTCAGGGCCATGGCCGCCGCGGTGGTGATGGTGGCGTGGCCGGAGACGAAGCTGAGCCCGCCCGGGGAGACGTCGCCCCGGAGGATGACGTCGCCGATGCTCGTCCCCGGCCGCGACCGCTCGACCACCGACTTCACGACCTGCTCGAGGTACAGCTTGGCCACCACGGCCACGACCGCGGCGGCGGCCAGGCGGGGTCGCCGCAGGAGGACGGCCACGCCGACCATCACCGCGAAGGCGACGACGATGTTCCCGAACTGCTGGAAGATCCACAGCGGCCCTTCGAGCCAGTCCGGCAGGTCGTTGATGGCCCGGAAGACCCGGCGCTCGGCCGGGCCCACCTTCCCGCTGTCCGCGACCAGGCCGCAGGCGACCAGCAGGACCAGCCCACCGAGGGCGACGGCCAACCCCGTCAGGAGCGGGCGGCGAGCGGTGCGGGAATCAGCCACCGGTGACTCCCGACGGTCCGAACGCCGGGTCGAGCGGCGGGGCCGAGTTCAGCCACGACGTGTTGCGCCGCCAGAAGAGGTAGGTGGCGACGCCGAACACGATGGGCGCCACGTAGGTGAGCATGCGGTAGACGAGCACGGCGGCGACCACCTGGGCGTGCTCCCCGCCCGCGCTGGTCAGGCCGCCGATGAGCCCCAGCTCCACGAAGCCGAGGCCGCCCGGGGTGAGCGGGATGGCGGTGAGCAGCCGGACGAAGGCGAACACGGCGAGCGCCTCGACCCAGCCCACCTCGTTCTCGGAGACGCCGATGTCGCGGAGGGTGACGAGGAGCACCAGGTACAGCGAGAGGTGGCCGACCAGCGAGGAGACGGTGAGCCTGATCCACGAGTGGCGGACGAGGCCGATCACCCGGCCGCGGAACTTCGTCACCGCGTCCCCCCAGCCGGACGCCGGCGGCCTGCGGAGCAACCGCCGGGGCCGGGTCATGGCCCGCCCCGCCGCCTCCCCCACCCGGAAGGCGAACCGCGGGCTGCGCAGCACGAGGGCGAAGAGGGTGACGGCCGCGATCAGCGCGCCGATCCCGGCCACGCCGGCCGCCACTCGCGACGCGCCGGCGTCGCCCTGGAAGGCCAACAGGGCCAGGGCGAGGATGGGCATGCCCAGCTTGACCAGGTTGTTCCAGATGCCGGACACGATCACCGACACGGTGCTGCGTGACTTCGAGAACCCCCACGAGCCGAGCATGGAGTAGGTGAGGCCGACGGCGACGGCCCCGCCGCCGGGGATGGTGTTCGCCACCGCGGTGGTCGACTCGGTGAGGACCATGGCCTGGCGGTAGGTCAGCCCGGGCGTCGCCGCCACCACGACCATCCAGTAGGTCACCAGGTTCCACGCCGCAGCGGCGGCCAGGACCGCCAGCTCCAGCGGCGTCATGGCCCGGATCTCGGCCCACACGTCGGAGAAGTCCGCGACCTGGGGCAGCACGAACCAGAAGATGGCGACCACCAGCGCCAGGGACACCCCCAGGCGGGCCGCCTTCTTGCGGGTGGAGAGCTCCCGGGCGGCCGTGCCCGACCCGGGCGGGACGTCGGCCTCCCTCGGCGCCAGCGCCTGGTGCCCCGGCGATCGGTCCATCATCCCGGACCACCTCCCATGCTGCCCCAGAGCGACGGTAACACCGCCCCCTTCGCTATTCCCCCGGTCATGGCCGCGGGTCGAGGTGCAGGCGCCCGTCGGAGCGCTCCTCGAGGGCCTGAGCCAGCCCGATCCGGGAGGCGTAGCCGACGACGGACGCCGCGCCGGCCTTCACCTCGGACAGGACCTCGGGAACCGTGCTCCGAACCCGGAGGCGGGTGGTGATGCACCCGCCTCCGAACACGTCGTAGGCGGTCTCGTCGACGAGGGCGCCGGCACCGGCCGAGCGAACGTAGCGCCGGCCGTCCGGGACACGCGGGTCGACCTCGGCCGCGCCCCGCACGTCGCACCTGCGGGTCAGCCGCACCTCCAGGGCACGGCGGCCCGCCCGGTCGTGGTCGAAGGTGACGATCGACCGCCCGCTGTTCACGAAGACGTCGCCCAGGGACCAGCCCACGGGCAGCGACGCCACGCACGGCACCAGCGCCGCCGTCTCCACGGACTGCGCCTCGAGCCACAGCGGCTCGAGCTTCGAGGTCGGCGGGCAGTCGAGCGCCCGGACGTGGATCGGCGTGCGGCTGGCCTCCGAGTTGCCGAAGACGTTGGCGTAGTTCGACACGAGCAGCACGACGACGGCCAGGAGCCCGAGCCACAGCACCAGCCGGCGCGGCGTCCACCGCTGGACCTTGATCGGCCGTGGGCGCTCGGGCAGGAGCCGGAGGAACTCGTCGTGCAGGCCGCGGCCCTCGGTGCGCAGGGCCCGCCGGAGCTGGGAGGGCAGGGCCAGGCCCCGGGCGGCGGCGAACCCCTCGGAGATCTCCTCCACCGTGAACTGCAGCCGGGCCCGCTCGTAGACCCGCTCGGCGCTCGAGCGGAGGGCCAGGCAGAGCATCATGTTGGCCAGGTCGACGGCCTGCCGCCAAGGGCTGGGCCGGACCTCGGCGAAGGCCACGTCGATGAGCAGGATGCGGCCGTCACGGACCATCAGGTTCGCCGGCTTGATGTCCCGGTGGGCCAGGCCGGCGTCCCAGAGGCCGCGGATGACGCGGAGCCCCTCGTCGATGAGGGCGTCGTCGACCTCGGCCTCGGCCAGCTCCACCGCGCCGTCGAAGAACTCGGTGACCAACAGGTACTCGCGCTCGGGGGTGAGCTCGACGAACCCGAACGGCGTGGCACTGGGGAGGCCGGCGTCGCGCACGAGGCGCAGGGCGTAGTCCTCCTGCTGCACCAGCCGGCGCACGGCGTTGAACGGCTTCTCGTCCTCGAGGCGCCCGTACAGGAGCTCGCGCCCGAGCTTGTACCAGCGGTCCGACCGGAGGTGGGTCTTGGAGTACAGCTTGCCGAACAGGTACAGCTCCGGGGTGCCCTCGACCCGCAAGCGCAGGGGCGTCGACCCGGCGGAGCCGCTCAGGCCGACGGGGCGGATGTCGGTCACCACGAGCCCGAGCTGGTCCTGGAGGGCCTGGCGGATGGCCGCGCCCCGGGCGCCGCCCACGTCGAGGTGGGCCGAGCGCCCCCGCCGGTAGGTGACCGGAAAGACCTCGTTGGGGACGAAGGCCCGGAAGGCCACGACCGGGAAGGCGACGCCGATGGCGACGGCCACCACGATGTCGGTCGGGGCGTCGACACCGAGGTGGATGCGGGCCAGGGCGACCAGCGAGAGGGCGCCGGCCACCACCCACTTCCCGACGTTGCGCCACCGGGCGGCCGGCACGAGGGTGTAGAGGGCGATCACCAGCATCCCGGTCGTGGCCAGCATCTGGCGGGACGGGAGGGCCCAGCCGCCCCACCCGGCCTCCAGGGGCACACCGAAGGGTCGAGGGCGGGTGGAGACTTCGTAGATGATGTCCGCAAGCAGCTGGGCGAGCTGGATGATGATCAGGGCCACCAGCAGGTGCCGCCAGCGCCGGAGGGCCAGCAGGGCGACCTCCACGCCCACCACCAGGAGCTGGATGGTCCACCAGGAGCTGGCGTGGGAAACGGCGAGGGCCGCCGTGTGCAGGCCGGGCGCCTCCACGCCGCTCACCCACCGCACGACCGTGTCGTCGAGGACCGAGGCCCCGATGGCCGGGCCGCGGACGCCGCCGCGGAAGATGACGATGGTCGCCGCCACCGCGGCCAGCCCGCCGATCAGCCAGCCGAGCCCCGTGGTCTGGAGGTGGTGGGGCAGCGGCGGCGGCGCACCGGACGGCCGGCGCCGCCGGGGCTGCTTGAGCGGACGCCCGGGTGACGGGCCAACCGGCCCGGCCGGGGTCTCGACGACCTCACTCACCCGTCGCCCCGCCGTCGCCGCGGCACCGGGTCGGAGTTGGTCGTCGCATGCCGGTGCATGGGAACCCTCCTCGGTACAGGCGCCCAGTCTCGCGTTCAACGGCGCCGGCCAGACAGGGCCGAAGGTCCCAAGTGGGCGATCCTTGTACCGTCCCCTCACCCGCCGAAGGAGGCGGGCCGTGCCGTGGAGCTGCACCATGGCCGCCGAGCCCGTCGGCGACACGTGGTACCCGTCCCGGCGGGCCGTGCACGGCGGCGGACGGTGACCGGCGGCGGACCGGACCGGCGCAACGACCGGATGGTGGACGCGCTCGTGCGGGCGGGCGCCATCCGGGACGGCCGGGTCGAGCGCGCCTTCCGGGCCCTCCCGCGGCACTGGTTCCTGCCCGGAGCGCCGGTCGACGACGTCTACCTCGACCGGGCGGTCGTCACCCACCGCCGGGGCGACGGCGTGCCGATCAGCTCGTCGACCCAGCCGGCGCTCATGGCCGGCATGCTGCACCAGCTGGCGGTGGAGCCGGGGATGACCGTGCTCGAGATCGGCGCGGGCACGGGGTACAACGCCGCCCTCCTCGGCCACCTCGTGGGGCCCGCCGGCCGGGTGGTGACGGTCGACGTCGATCCGGATATCACCGGCGCAGCCGAACAGCACCTAGCGGCGGCCGGTACCTCCAACGTCACCGTGGTGACCGGCGACGGGTGGGCCGGGGCGCCCTACGGCGAGGTCTTCGATCGCGTGGTGGCAACCGTGGGGGTGTGGGACGTGTCGCCGGCGTGGGTGGCGCAGCTGGCGGACGGCGGGATGCTGGTCGTCCCGCTCTGGCTCCGGGCCGGCCAGCAGGCGTCGGTCGGCTTCCGGCGGGTGGGCGAGGGTCTCCAGAGCCTGAGCGTCGAGCCGTGCGGATTCATGCGGATGCGAGGCCGCGGCGCCGGCCAGCCGTTCTACCGCCGGCTCGGCCGGTGGACGGTGAGCCTCGACGCTCCGGATCCGGACGCCGAGCGCCTGCTGGCGTCCCTCCTCGAGCAGGAGCCTTTCGTCCGGCCGGCCCCACAGCTCCCTCGGGGTTGGTTCACGCCCATCGCCCTCGGCCAGCACCACGCCGTCCACCTCTTCACCGAGGGCGACCGCGGGCCCGTGATCCGGGCGGGGATCCTCCACCGGTCACCGCCCGGGCTGGCCGTCGTCGAGTCGAACCCGCTCGCCCGCCCGCCGGTTCGAGAGACCGTCCGGTGCTTCGGGAGCGAGGCGGCGCTCGACCGCCTCCTCGACCTGCTCCACCGGGAGCCGCCGGTCGACGTGTCGGAGCTGGTCATCGTGGCCGTGCCCACCGGGGGCCGCGTGGGCTGCCGGCACAGCCTGGCCCGGCTGGTCCGGCCCGCCTACACCTTCGTCATCGGCGGCGGCGGGCCTTCTCCTGCCTGACGTACTCCGCGGCCAGGGCGGGCGGGGCGCAGGCCAGCCAGGCGTCGACGACCGCCTCCCGCAGCGCCCGCTTGCCCGCCGCCTTGAGCTGGATCAGCACGGCGGCGTAGCCGTCGAAGTGGGGGATGGTGAAGAACCCCTTCTGCCCCGCGGCCAGCACCGCCTCCTTCTCGCCCAGGTCGGCGACCCGGACGGCAAGGATCGGGCCCTCGGGCGGGGTGGCGTCGCCGAAGCGCTTGACGTCCGCCTTGCTGAACGGGCGCTCCCAGGCGAAGCCCTTGCCGGCGACGGCCCAGGTCCGGTAGCCGTGGCGCTCCCCCTCGGTGACCTCGGGAAGCGCCGCCGCCAGCCGCGCCGCGTCGTCGAGCGTCGCCATGGAGGCACGGTACCCTCGTGACGCGGGCCGGCTCAGCTGCGGTAGGCGGCCATGACCTGGCCCAGGGCCTCCATGTTCGGCTCGTGCGTGGTCACGCTGTCGAAGCCGTACCGCGCCCGCCGCCTGGACAGCTCCTCTGCCGCGTGGTCCGCGTCCGGGGCGAGCAGTACGAACGGGGTGTCGAGGATCTGGTCGACGGTGACGCCCGGCGCCCCACCGGCGATCTCGGCCGCCGCCTGCTCGGGGTCGCGGGCGATCTGGACGCGCTGGAGCAGCACGTCGGAGCGGTACCGGCGGCCGCCCGCCTCCCGCCTGACCTCCCCCACCCGCTGCACCGTCTCCGCC
>Ga0247704_1000012_pt1 | contig 56060 bp, 57 predicted proteins | sample 41W_NmetaG_FD_189042 | JGI IMG/M metagenome (GOLD analysis project Ga0247704, IMG submission 189042) | Soil microbial communities from hillslope of Landscape Evolution Observatory, University of Arizona, Oracle, AZ, United States - 4-1-W_N | ecosystem: Engineered > Artificial ecosystem >...
GCCTGGGCGAGGGCGGGCTCAGCCTCTCGGGCGGCCAGCGCCAGCGGCTGGCCCTGGCCCGGGCCCTGCTCACCGACCCCCGGGTCCTGGTCCTCGACGACGCCACCTCCGCGGTCGACGCCCGGGTAGAGGAGGAGATCCACGCCACCCTGCGCCGGCTGCTGCAGGGCCGCACGACCCTGCTGGTGGCCCACCGGCGGTCGACGCTGCGGCTGGCCGACCGCATCGCCGTGGTCGACAAGGGGGCGGTCGTCGACACCGGCAGCCACGACGAGCTGCTCGGGCGCTGCAAGCTGTACCGGCTCCTGCTGGCCGGCCCGGGCGCGGGGATCGACGAGGTGGTGGCCGAGGAGTCCGAGGACGCGGCGCCGGCCGGCGGCGGGGTCACGCCAACCGCGTGGCCCGCCCGTGACGGCAGCAGCGCGCCCCGCGCCCGGGCCGAGGTGGGCGACGGGGCCGGCGGGGGCGGGCACTTCGGCGGCGACCGCATGGCCATGGTGTCGGCCACCCCCCAGCTGCTGGCCGCGGTCGACGCCCTGCCCCCGGCCACCGATTCGCCCCTCGTCGACGTGCGCCGCGAGGCCATGCCCGACCCCGGCTTCACCCTGGCCCGCTTCCTCACCCCCTACCGGCGCCCGCTGGCCCTCGGCCTGCTCCTCGTCGTCCTCGACGCGGTCGCCGCCCTGGCCGGTCCCGCCCTGGTGCGCAACGGGCTCGACCGGGGCGTGGTCGCCGGCTCCGAGCGGGCCCTGTGGGCGACGACCGCGGCCTTCCTGGCCGTCGTGGTCGCCGACTGGCTCGTCGTCTGGGCCCAGCAGCGCTACACCGGCCGGACGGCCGAGCGCCTGCTCTTCGCCCTGCGCATCCGCATCTTCGCCCACCTGCAGCGCCAGGGCCTCGACTACTACGACCGGGAGATGGCGGGCCGGGTCATGACCCGCATGACCACCGACGTGGAGTCCCTGTCGACGCTGCTCCAGCAGGGGCTGATCAACGCCATCGTCGGCGTCCTCACCCTGGTCGGTGTCGGCGTGCTCCTCGTCGTCATGAACCCGGCGCTCTCCCTGGCCACCTACACGGTGCTGGTCCCCCTGGTGGTGGCCACCATCTTGTTCCGGCGCCTGTCGAACCGGGCCTACGGGACGGCCCGCGAACGCATCGGCGCGGTCAACGCCAACCTCCAGGAGAGCGTGTCGGGCGTGCGGGTGGCCCAGGCCTACGGGCGCCAGCAGCGCAACATCGAGGAGTTCCGCGAGGTGGCGAAGGGCCACCTCGACGCCCGCATGCGGGCCCAGCGCCTCGTCGCCACCTACTTCCCGTTCGTGGAGATGCTCTCGGAGCTGGCCGCCGCGGTGGTCCTTGGCGTGGGTGCCGCCCTCATCGGCGACGGTGGCCTCTCCTCGGGCGAGCTGGTGGCCTTCCTGCTCTACCTGAACCTGCTGTTCGCGCCGATCCAGCAGCTCTCCCAGGTCTTCGACACCTACCAGCAGGCCCGGGCCTCGGTGGCCCAGATCAACGCCCTCCTGGCCATGGAACCGTCGATCGCCGAGCCGGCGTCTCCCGTGGACCCCGGCCGGCTGCAGGGCGCCATCCGGTTCGACGGAGTCCGGTTCCGCTACGCGACGGCCACGACCGAGGCCCTGACCGGCTTCGACCTCGACGTGCGGCCCGGCGAGACGGTGGCCCTGGTCGGCGAGACCGGCGCCGGGAAGTCCACGGTGCTCAAGCTGCTGGCCCGCTTCTACGACCCGACCGGCGGGCGCGTCCTCGTCGACGGCCACCCGCTCACCGAGCTGGACCTCCACGCCTACCGCCGCCAGCTCGGGTACGTGCCCCAGGAGGCCTTCCTCTTCTCGGGGACGGTGCGCGACAACATCGCCTACGGGCGGCCGGACGCCACCGACGCCGAGGTGGAGGAGGCGGCCCGGGCCGTCGGCGCCCACCCCTTCATCGCCGGCCTGCCCGGCGGCTACCTGCACCCGGTGACCGAGCGGGGGCGGTCCCTGTCCTCGGGCCAGCGCCAGCTCATCGCTCTGGCCCGGGCCCGCCTGGTCGACCCGGCCGTCCTCCTGCTCGACGAGGCCACCTCCACCCTCGACCTGGCCAGCGAGGCCAGGGTGACCAGGGCTATGGGCGCGGTGGCCCACGGCCGCACCACCCTGCTCATCGCCCACCGCCTCCAGACGGCGATGAGCGCGGATCGGATCGTGGTCATCGACGGCGGTCGCGTCGTCGAGCAGGGCGGGCACCGCGAGCTGCTGGCCCGGGGCGGCCGCTACGCAGCCATGTGGCGGGCCTTCGAGGGCGAGCCCCCGGCGCTGGCCGCCATCTGAGCCTCGGGGCTTCCGCGTTATTTCAGGCGGGGCTTCGCCAGGGCGGCCAGGCTCTCCTCCTTGTGCTGGCGCTCGTCGCAGCCGATCTGGCGGAACAGGTCGGCCACCGACTCGAACGTGCCGTAGTCGGCGACGAAGTGGCTGTGGAAGGGCATGGCCTCGAGCTCGGGGTGCTCCTCCACGAACAGGGCGTACTCGTGCTCGGCGTGGTCCTCGAAGTCGGCGTTGAGGCGCAGGCTCCAGTCCGGCTTCAGCAGGTACAGCACGAGCGAGAGCTGGTAGTAGACCATGGCCAGGATCCGGGGCACGAGGCGGTGGCGGAACCAGTGCTCCTTCACCTCCAGGGCGCGGGTCAGCTCCTCCAGGATCAGCAGGTGCCACTGCTCGTTGTCCTGCTGGTGGCGGCTGGCCTCCACCTCCTCGAACATCCGCCGGGCCGTCTTCGGGCGTTCGGAGGCGTTGGTCACCGCGATGTACCCGGCGTGCTCCCATGACTGGTAGGGCACCCGGGCCAGCACCTCGAGCACCTTGAACTTCGAGATCGACCTGCGTTTGCCGTAGATGAGGTCGACCGAGGCGAACAAGGCCCGGGCCGGCAGCCCATAGGCGAGCCGGGGCGTGTCGAGGGTCTCCTGCTGGGCGCTTCTGAGCGTGATCGCTGTCATGGCCCGCACCCTAGGAAACGCCTGTGTCGCCCAGGTTGTCGGCGAGGTGCGACCGCGTGAACAGCGTCCCAAGCCCCGGTGAACCGCCGAGCGCCGTACGCTGGGCCTGCCGATGAGGAAGCAGCGACTGCTGGAGCGCCTGGCCGAGGCCGAGCGCCGGAGCGCCGAACTCGACGAGCGGGCCGAGCAGGCGGCGGCCGAGGTGGCCCGCCTGCGGGGAGCCATCGAGGCCCTTCCCCACGCGGTGGTGGTCTGCGACCAGGCCGGGGCCGTCGTCCTGCGCAACCGGCGCAGCCTCGACGTGGAGGGCGGCCGTCACGCCGCCGCCCTGGTCGACCGGGCCATCGAGGAGGTGGTGGCCGCCGGCGGGGGCGTCCGCCCCGCGACCCAGACCCTCGAGCTGCACGGGCCGCCGCCCCGCACGCTGCAGGTCACCGGCACGCCGATGGGCCGCGGCGACCGCCCGCTGGGCACCGTCGTCCTGGTCGACGACGTGTCAGAGCTGCGCCGGCTGGAGGCGATGCGGCGGGACTTCGTGGCCAACGTCAGCCACGAGCTGCGGACACCCGTCGGGGCCATGGGCGTGCTGGCCGAGACGCTGGCCGACGAGCGGGACCCCGACGTGATGCGCCGGCTGGCCGGGCGGATCACCGCCGAGGCCGAGCGCGCCGGCCGCCTGATCGACGGGCTGCTTGACCTCTCGCGCATCGAGGCGGGCGGCGTGGTCCGCAGCCGGCTCGAGATCGGCGCGGTGGTCGCCGCCGCCGCCGAGCGCATGGCGCCGCTGGCCCAGCAGCTGGGCGTCGAGGTGGTCGTCCCGGGCACCCCGGAGGGCGCGACCCTGGACGGGGACGAGCACCAGCTGGTGTCGGCGGTGGCCAACCTGCTGGAGAACGCGGTCAAGTACTCCGAAAGCGGCTCGTCGGTGGAGGTGCGGACGAGCGCGTCGCCGGGGTGGGTGGAGGTGATCGTCGCCGACCACGGCGTCGGCATCCCGGCCAAGGACCTGGAGCGGGTTTTCGAGCGCTTCTACCGGGTCGACCAGGCCCGCAGCCGGGATACGGGCGGCACCGGCCTCGGCCTGTCGATCGTGCGCCACGTGGCCACCAACCACGGCGGGGAGATCGTCGTGGAGTCCGAGGAGGGCATAGGGTCGGTCTTCACCCTCCGGCTGCCTTCCGGATAGGAGCTGCTCCGTTGCCCGAGACCCGCAAGCTGTACCACGAGGAGCTCGACCAGCTGCACGCCGACGCGGTGCGCCTGGCCGCGTTGGCCTCGGAGTCCATCCAGGCCGGCACCGCGTCGCTGCTCGACTTCGACCTCACCTCGGCCAAGAGCGTCATCGCCGGCGACAAGGAGCTCGACGACCTCGCCCACTCCATCGAGGAGCGGATCTACCTGCTGCTGGCCCGCCAGCAGCCGATGGCGGGCGACCTGCGGATGCTCGTCACCATCCTGCGGATCATCCACGAGCTCGAGCGCATCGGCGACCTCATGGTCAACGTGGCCAAGGGCGCACGGCGCCTGTATCCCGGCCCGCTCGACCCCAAGGTGCGCGGCATCATCGACCGGATGCGCCGGCAGGCCACCGCCCAGCTCCAACTGGCCACCGACACCTTCGCCGAGCGCGACCCGGCCAAGGCCTCGGCCCTGGCCGACATGGACGACGTGATGGACGACCTCCAGAAGGAGCTGTACCGCACGATCTTCGGGTCCGGGGCCCACGACGAGGCCGAGGTGCAGCGGGCGGTGCAGGTCGCCCTGCTGGGCCGGTACTTCGAGCGCATCGCCGACCACGCGGTGAACATCGGCGAGCGCGTCGGCTACATGGTGACGGGCGCCTTCCCGGAGTAGGGCTCAGACCGGGCGGCCGCAGAGGGGCGCGGTCGTCCACGGCGTCCACCCGTCGCGCGCCTGGAGCTTGCGGGCCGCCTCGTCCTGCACGGCCGGCGGGGCGTCCTGCGGCTTGCCCGTGTACCCCAGTGAGCGCCAGGTGGCGTCCTGGAACTGGTAGGCCCCGCCGCCGGGCGAGGTGTAGTTGTTGCCGGACTCCAGCTGGCGGATGCAGGCGAAGGTCTCCTCGATGGAATCCGAGGTCTCGACCACCGGCGATTGGAGCGGCGCAGGCGGCGCGGTCGTGGCGGGTGCCGAGGTGACCGCCCCGGGCCGGGGGGCCGGCGGGGCCGTCGTCGAGGTCGCCGCCCGCCGGGCCGCGGCCTCGGCCGCCTCGGCGTCGCGGCGCTGCTGCTCGGCCGCGACCAGCTGGGCCAGCTCGCCGTTTACCCTGGCCACCAGGGCCCGCTGCGCGCTCATCACCCGCTCCAGCTGGGCCAGGTCGCCGGCCGTGGCCTCGGTCTGGACGGCGGCCGCCTTGCGGGCGGTCTCCAGGCTCCTGCGCCGGGCCTCGAGGTCCTCCCGGGCCGCCCGCAGGCGCCCGATGGCCAGCCGGTCCTCCCCCGACGCCACCCGCAGGTAGGTCCGGCGGGCGGCGGCGTCGCTGACCGTGGCCCGGGCCATACGCCCGAGGAACGTCACCGTGCCGCCCCCGGCGTAGGCGGCCTGGGCGTGGAGGACGAGCAGGCGCCGGGCGTCGTCCTGGCGACGGGCCGCGGCGGCCAGATCGGCCTCGGCTCGGGCGACCGCCGCTTCGTTGACCGCCAGCTCGTCACGCGCCTTGCGATGCTCCCTGTCCATCTCGACGATGCGCCGGGCCTGCTCCTGGAGCTTGGCGGCCAGGGCGGCCGCCTCGGCCCGCTTGTCCTCGACCTGGGCCGACACGGCCGCCGGCGCGCCCGCCAGCAGGGCGAGCACGGCCACGACTGCGACGCCGACTCTCATCCGAGGTGGTGCGGCCATCGACCTCCTGGCAGGACATCGTTGCCCGTCCGGCGTCCCGCCGCCCGAGACGGTGCGCCGCTCACCTTACCGGGGAGGGGCCGATCGGGGGCGACCCGGCCGGTTTGGGCGGTCGTTCACCTCCTGTTCACCTCCCGTCCATGAGCCGGACGGCTGCCGCCGGTACGTTCCCGCCGTGGGGCGACGTCTGGTCGTGATGCTCGTCGTGACCGCGTTCGCCGCGACCACCGCCTGCGGCACCGACGACAACAGCGAGCGCCTCACCCGGGGGCGGACCGGAGGGGCCCCCGTCGCGGGAGCCGGCGACCGGGCGACCCTCAGCGGTGCGGGGGCCACCTTCCCGGCGACGCTCGTCCAGGAGTGGATCAAGCACTACTCGACGCTCGCCCCGGGCGTCACCGTCAACTACCAGCCCATCGGTTCGGGCGCCGGGATCCAGCAGCTCACGGCGCGCACCGTCGACTTCGCCGGTTCCGACGTGCCGCTCAAGGAGAGCGAGGTGGCGGCCTCGGGTGGACCGGGGGCGGTGGTCCAGATCCCGTGGACGGCGGGCGGGGTGGCCGTGGCGTACAACCTGCCGGGCGTCGGCGCCCTGCGCCTCAGCCCAAGGGCCCTGGCCGGGATCTTCGCCGGGCGGATCACCAGGTGGAACGATCCCGCCATCAAGGCCGACAACCCCGACGCGCCACTGCCCGCGTCGGGCATCCAGGTCGTCCACCGCTCGGACGGCTCCGGCACGACCAACGTGTTCACCGATTACCTGAAGGCGGTGGCGCCGGACATCTGGACGTACCCCTCCGGAAAGGACTGGCCGGCGGGCACCGCCGGCACGGGGGCCAAGGGGTCGGACGGCGTCACCGCCGCGGTCAAGCAGTCGACCGGCGCCATCGGCTACGCCGAGCCGAGCTACCCGAAGCAGGCCGGGCTCGGCGTGGCCCTGCTCAAGAACCAGGCCGGCCGCTTCGTGGGTCCCACCGCCCGGGCGGTCAGCGCCGCCCTGGCCGCGGGCACGGTGCGGCCGGACGGCACGCTGAGACTGAACTTCGCCCCCACCAACCCGGAGGCGTACGCCATCAGCAGCGCCAGCTACCTGCTGTTCTACGCGTCGGCGCCCGACGCGGGGAGGGACACCGCCCTCCGGAACTTCGCGGCGTGGGCCCTGACCGACGGCCAGGAGTACGCCGAGGAGCTCGACTACGCGCCGCTGCCGGAGAGCGTCCAGACCGCGGCCCTGGGCGCGGTCCGGCTGTGAGCACGGAGGCGCCCACCGCGCCGGTGCCAGGGGTCGGCATCCCCGCCGGCGGGCGGGCCGGCGACCGCATCTTCCAGGGGATCACGACCGGCGTCGCCCTGGTCGTGCTCGTCGTTCTGCTGGTCATGACCGCCTTCCTGTTCGGCCGGGCCTGGCCGGCGGTCCGGATCGCAGGGCTCGACCTGCTGACCGAGCGCCAGTGGTTCCCGGACGCCGATCCTCCGCGGTTCGGCATCGCCGCCCTGGTCTGGGGAACGGTTCTCTCCAGCGTCCAGGCCCTGGTCGTGGCCGTGCCCATCGCCATCGGGTCGGCGCTGTACGTCACCGAGTACGCCCGCCCCGCGATCGGCCGGTGGATCGGCTACCTCGTCGACGTGCTGGCCGCCGTGCCCAGCGTCGTCTACGGGCTGTGGGGGCTGCTGTTCCTCGTGCCCCGGATGGTGCCGCTCCAGCGCTTCCTGGCCGACCACCTCGGCTTCATCCCGCTCTTCGACAACCCCGACGGCGTCTACGGCAAGTCGGTCTTCGCCGCGTCCGTCGTGCTGGCCCTGATGGTCCTTCCCATCGTCGCCGCCGTGACCCGGGAAGTGTTCCGGCAGGTCCCGCAGGAGCTGCGGGAAGCGGCCATCGCCCTCGGCGCCACCCGGTGGGAGGTCGTGCGGACCGCAGTCCTCCCGCCCAGCCGCAGCGGGGTCATCGGCGCGGTGATCCTGGGCCTGGGCCGGGCCCTGGGCGAGACCATCGCCGTGGCCCTCGTGCTGGCGGCCACCTTCGACCTCGACCTCCACATCCTGCGGCCCGGCGGCAACACGATCGCGGCCAACATCGCCACCAAGTTCGGCGAGGCGGGCGAGACCGGCCGCTCGGCGCTCATCGCCAGCGGCCTGGTCCTCTTCGCCATCACCCTGGCGGCCACCATGACCGCCCGCCGGGTCATCCGCCGGACCGGCCGGGCCGCGGCAGGGGCGCCGTGAGCACGGGGGCGCCCACCGCCATCCAGCTGCGCTCCGGCCGGTTGCCGGCCGCAGGGGCGCTGGGCGCGGCCGCCGCCGGCGTGGCGGCCACGGCCGTCGCCTTCTGGCTGACGCCGCTACAGGGCCGCGCCGGCTTCCTCCTCGTCGCCTACCTGGCCGCCACCGCGGCCTACCTGGCGGCGGCCGGGCGGGTCGAGAGCCGCCGTTCCGTCGTCGACCGCCTCGCCGCCCTGGTGATGGTGACCACCGTCGGCATCTGCCTGCTGGCCCTGGGCTCGGTCCTGATCTACACCGCGGTCCGGGGGGCGAAGTCGCTCGACCTGTACTTCTTCACCCACTCGATGAACGGTGTGGGGCCCCGCGACGACGCCGGCGGGGCGTACCACTCCATCGTCGGCACCCTGCAGCAGGTGCTGCTGGCCAGCCTCCTCGCCGTGCCGTCGGGCCTGCTGGTCGCCGTCTATCTCACCGAGTACGGGCGGGGGCGGCTGGCGTCGGTCGTCCGCACGGTGATCGATGTGATGGTCGGCATCCCCTCGATCGTGGCCGGCCTGTTCATCTACGCCTTCTGGGTGCTGGGCCTGGAGCGGGGGTTCTCCGGCTTCGCCGCGGCCATGGCGCTGTCCATCCTCATGCTCCCGATCGTCGTGCGGTCGGCCGAGGAGATGATCAAGCTCGTGCCGGCGTCGCTGCGGGAGGCGGCCTACGCCCTGGGCATCCCCCGCTGGCGGGCCATCCTGCGGGTGGTGCTGCCCACCGCCTCGGCCGGGATCACCACCGGCGTCATGCTGGCCGTGGCCCGGGTCACCGGTGAGACCGCCCCCCTGCTCCTCACCGCCTTCGGCTTCGACTCCATCAACAACGACCCCTTCACCGGCCCCCAGTCGTCGCTCCCGCTCTTCGTGTTCACCCAGGCGTCGTCCGCCTTCACCACCGCAGTGGACCGGGCGTGGGCCGGCGCGCTTACGCTCATCGCCGTGGTCCTGCTCCTCACCGTCGCCGCCCGGCTGGTGACGCGGCGCAACAGACTGGTCTGAGACCGTGAAGCGCATCGAGGCCAATTCCGTCACCGCCTGGTACGGCGCGTTCAAGGCGGTGGCGGACGTCACCCTCGCCATCGAGCCCAAGCAGGTCACCGCGCTCATCGGCCCGTCGGGCTGCGGGAAGTCGACGTTCATCCGCACCCTCAACCGCATGCACGAGGTGATCGACGGCGCCCGCATCGAGGGGGAGGTGCTCCTCGACGGCCAGGACATCTACGCCCCCGGCATCGACCCGGTGTCGGTGCGGCGCACGATCGGCATGGTCTTCCAGCGGCCCAACCCCTTCCCCACCATGTCGATCCGCGACAACGTGTCGGCCGGGCTGCGGCTCAACGGCATGCGCAAGCGGTCCGAGGTCGACGGCGTGGTCGAGAAGGCCCTCCAGGGCGCCGGCCTCTGGAAGGAGGTGCGCGACCGCCTCGACCGGCCGGGCGCCAGCCTGTCGGGCGGCCAGCAGCAGCGGCTCTGCATCGCCCGAGCCATCGCGGTGGAGCCCCAGGTGCTGCTGATGGACGAGCCGTGCTCGGCCCTCGACCCGGTGTCGACCCTGCGCATCGAGGACCTCATCGCCGAGCTCAAGGACAAGTACACGATCGTGATCGTCACCCACAACATGCAGCAGGCGGCCCGGGTGAGCGACTCCACCGCCTTCTTCACCCTGGAGAAGGCGGGCGAACCGGGCCGGTTGGTGGAGTTCGGACCTACGGCCCACATCTTCACCAGGCCCGACGACGAGCGCACCGAGGCCTACATCACCGGGCGGTTCGGTTGACCGCCGTGGGCGAGCCGGCCACCACCGTCCTCGTCGTCGAGGACGAGGAGTCGTTCGTCGAGGCCCTCACCGTCGGGCTGAAGCGGGAGGGGTTCCGCGTCCACGTTGCACGCGACGGCCCCGAGGCGCTGGCTCTCTTCGACGTGGTCCAGCCCGACCTGGTGCTGCTCGACGTCATGCTCCCCCTGATCTCCGGCGTGGACGTGTGCCGGGAGATACGCACGCGCTCGAAGGTGCCGATCATCATGGTGACGGCCAAGTCGTCCGAGATCGACACGGTCGTCGGCCTCGAGGTGGGCGCCGACGACTACGTCTCCAAGCCGTACCGGCTGCGCGAGCTCGTCGCCCGCATGCGGGCCGCCCTCCGCCGCGCCCCTCCCCCGCCGGCGCCGGCCAGCGGGTCGGTCCTGGAGGTGGGCGACGTCTGCCTCGACCCCGAGCGCCACGAGGTGTTCGTGCGGGGCCAGCCGGTGAGCCTGCCCCTCAAGGAGTTCGAGCTCCTCCAGTTCCTCCTCGAGAACGCCGGACGGGTGCTCACCAGGGATCTGCTGATCGACCGGGTGTGGGGCGCCGACTACGTAGGCGACACCAAGACCCTCGACGTCCACATCAAGCGGCTGCGGGCCAAGGTGGAGGCCGACCCGTCCAAGCCCCGCAGCATCGTGACCATCCGGGGCCTGGGCTACAAGTTCGACACCCCGGCACGCGGCACCGGGGGATAACTCTCCCCGAAATCCCCAGGTTGCTCCCCTTCCATTGCACAAGGGAACCGGCGCATACTGACGACGTCCCGAACGGAACGGTGACTGCGCAAGCGGCCGCCGGGAAGGGAAGGACCAGGCTTCACACACACGCCGGTGTTCCTCCCGGGGACCATCGGGCCGGCCGGTGCCTGCCTCCGGGCGGCATTGGGCGGTGGTGCGAAGCCCGTGAGGTCGGTCCCGAGAAGTTCGAAGGCTTCGGCTGCCGGGCTACTCGGGGCCGCTTCGCGCCCGCCCGCCGGTACGATGCGGGGTCAGTGACGGACCTCGACCAGGCCTCCGGAGTCGGCACGGCACCCCCGGTCGACGAGGCCGCGCCCGAGGCGCCGCCCGACACCACGGGCCGGAACCGCTACATCAACCGGGAGCTGTCCTGGTTGGACTTCAACGCCCGGGTGCTGGCCCTGGCCGAGGACCAGGAGACGCCGCTCCTCGAGCGGGCCAAGTTCCTCGCCATCTTCAGCAGCAACCTCGACGAGTTCTTCCAGGTACGGGTGGCCGCCCTCCACGACAAGCAGGCCGCCGGCCTGGGGGCCACCTCGCCGGACGGGCTCGCCCCCGTCGAGCAGCTGCGGGGCATCCGGCCCCGGGTCCAGGCCCTGATCGCCCGCCAGGCCGAGATCTTCCTCCAGGACATCGTCCCCGCCCTGGGCGACGCGGGGATCGTGCTGTCGGACTGGGAGTCGCTCGACGACGACGACCGGGAGTACCTGGTCGACGTGTTCAACCGGCGCATCTTCCCGGTCCTGACGCCCCTGGCCGTCGACCCCGGGCACCCCTTCCCCTACATCTCCAACCTGTCGCTGAACCTGGCCGTGAGCGTGCGCAACCCCAGGACCGGCGCCCGGCGCTTCGCCCGGCTGAAGGTGCCGCCCCTGCTCCCCCGCTTCGTGGTCATGCCCGACGGCGAGCGGTTCGTGGCCGTCGAACAGGTCATCGCCGCCCACCTGGACTCGCTGTTCCCGGGCATGGAGATCGAGGAGCACCACACGTTCCGGGTCACCCGCAACGCCGATGTCACCCTGGAGGACGAGGAGGAGGCCGACGACCTCCTGGCCGCGGTGGAGCTGGAGCTGCGCCGGCGTCGGTTCGGCCGGGCCGTGCGCCTCGAGGTGTCGCGGACCATGGACGAGGAGACCCGCGACCTCCTGCTCCGGGAGCTGGAGATCACCCCCGACGAGGTGTACGTCGTCGACGGGCCCCTGGAGCTCGGCGGGCTCATGGCCGTCTACGACCTCGACCGCCCCGACCTCAAGGACCCGGCCTGGGTGGGCGTGACCCAGCCCCGGCTGGTCGACGAGGACGGCGACGCCCGCGACCTCTTCGCCGTCCTGCGCCAGGGCGAGGTGCTCGTGCACCACCCCTACGACTCCTTCGCCACGTCGGTGGTCGCCTTCATCGAGCAGGCCGCGGCCGACCCGCAGGTGCTGGCTATCAAGCAGACGCTGTACCGCACCTCGGGCGACAGCCCGATCGTGAAGGCGCTGATCCGGGCCGCCGAGGGCGGCAAGCAGGTGGCCGCCCTGGTGGAGCTCAAGGCCCGCTTCGACGAGCAGGCCAACATCGCCTGGGCCCGCGCCCTGGAGGAGGCGGGGGTGCACGTGGTCTACGGGCTGCTGGGCCTCAAGACCCACGCCAAGACCGCCCTGGTCGTCCGCGACGAGGGCGACGCCATCCACGCCTACTGCCACGTCGGCACCGGGAACTACAACCCGAAGACGGCCCGCATCTACGAGGACATCGGCCTGCTCTCGGCCGACCCCGCCCTGGGCGCCGACCTGGCCGAGCTGTTCAACCACCTCACCGGGTACAGCCGCCAGACCCGGTTCCGGCGGGTGCTCACCGCGCCGTCGAACCTCCGCCAGTCCATCCTCGACCTGATCGCAGTCGAGCGCGACGCCCCCGACCGCGACGGCCGGATCGTCATGAAGATGAACAGCCTGGTCGACACCGCGGTCATCGACGCCCTGTACGACGCGTCCCAGGCCGGCGTGAACATCGACCTGATCGTGCGGGGCATCTGCTGCCTGCGGCCCGGCGTGCCGGGGCTGTCCGACAACGTCCGCGTCCGGTCGGTGGTCGGGCGCTTCCTCGAGCACTCCCGGATCCTGGCCTTCGGCGACCGCGACGACCGCCGCTACATCATGGGGTCGGCCGACCTCATGCCCCGCAACCTCGACCGGCGGGTGGAGGCGATGGTGCCCGTCGACGACCCCGGCCTGCAGGCCCGGCTCCAGGAGATCCTCGACGTGACCCTGGCCGACGACACGCTGGCCTGGTCGCTCGACGGCAGCGGCGCGTGGACCAAGGTCCCCACCGACAAGGGGGTCAACACCCACCTGCGCCTGCAGGAGCTGGCCTTCGAGCGGGCCCGGCGGCGGCGGGCGACGGATCCCGAGCCGGCCGAACCCGGCGCCTGACCGGTCGCCGATGGCCACCGAGACCGAGGTGAAGATGGGCGCGTGGGCCGGCTTCGAGCTGCCCGCGCTCGACGGCGTGGTCGAGGAGGTCACCGCCGTCGCCCGCACGCCCCGCACGCTGATCGCCGTCTACTACGACACCCCCGACCTGCGGCTGGCCCGGTGGGGGGTGACCGTGCGCCACCGGTCGGGCGACGGGACCGGCTGGACGGTGAAGCTCCCGGAGGGCGACGCCGGGCCGGCGCTGGTGCGGCGGGAGCTGCACTTCGAGGGCCCGGCCGGGAAGATGCCGGCCGCGGCGGCAGCGCTCGTCACGGCCTACGCACGGGGCACGGCCCTGGCGCCGGTGGCCCGCATCCGCACCGAGCGCACCGGCGTCGACCTCCTCGACCACGAGGGGGCGCTGGCGGCCGAGGTCGTCGACGACGAGGTGTCGGTGCTCCACGGCGGGCGGGTGGCCGCCCGCTTCCGCGAGGTGGAGGTGGAGCTGGGCGACCGGGCGCCGGCCGGCTTGCTCGACACGGTCGTGGCCCGCCTGCGGGAGGCGGGCGCGGGCGCCCCCGACTCGACCCCCAAGGTGGTCCGGGCCCTGGGCGACCGGGCCCTGGAGGCGCCCGAGGTCACGCCCCAGCCGCTGCCCAAGAACCCCACGGCCGGCCAGGTCGTGCAGCACGCCATCGCCGCGTCGGTCGTGCGCATCCTCCGCCACGACCCCGGCGTGCGGATCGGCGACGACCCGGAGGACGTGCACCAGGCCCGCGTCGGCACCCGCCGGCTCCGGTCCGACCTGCGCACCTTCGCCCCGCTGCTGCAGGAGGAGTGGCTCGCCGCCCTGCGCGACGAGCTGCGCTGGTTCGGCGGCGTCCTGGGGGCGGTCCGTGACGCCGACGTCCTGAGCGACCGGCTGCGGGGCCAGGCGGCGGCCCTGCCCGAGCCGGACACCGCCGGGCTGGCCCCGCTGTTCCGGCACATGGCCAAGGAGCGCGACGACGCCCGCGCCGCCCTGCTCGAGGCCATGGCCACGCCCCGCTACGTCGCCCTGCTCGACGCCCTGGTGGCCGCGGCCCGCCAGCCCCAGCTGCGCTCGAAGGCCGGGGCGCCGGCGGCCGAGGTGGTGCCGACCCTCGTCGCCGCGCCGTGGAGGAAGCTGCAGAAGGCGGTGCAGGCGCTGCCCGCCGACCCGCCCGACGCCGACCTCCACCAGACCCGCATCTACGCCAAGCGAGCCCGGTACGCGGCCGAGGCGGCCGCGCCCCTGGTGGGCAAGAAGGCGGCCCGGCTGGGGGCGGCCCTGGCCGGCCTGCAGGACGTGCTGGGCGCCCACCAGGACGCGGTCGTGGCCGAGGCGTGGCTGCGGGCGGCGGTCGACGGCGCCGACCCCGGCCTCTCCCTGGCCGCCGGCGAGCTGATCGGCGTCCAGCTGGCCGAGGCCGCCGCCCACCGCACGCAGTGGCGCAAGGCGTGGAAGAAGGCGTCGGACAAGAAGCTGCGGGCGCGGCTGTGACCGTGCCCGGGACCGAGCTGGTCGAGGCGGCCGGCGGCGTGGTCTGGCGGCGCTCGCCGGAGGGAGCGGTGGAGATCCTGCTCGTCCACCGGCCAAGGTACGACGACTGGACGGTGCCCAAGGGCAAGCTGGCCGCGGGCGAGCCCCACGCCGAGGCCGCCCTCCGGGAGGTGGAGGAGGAGACCGGGCTGCGCTGCGCGCTGGGGCCGGAGCTGGCGTCGACCTCCTACCGCGACCGCAAGGGCCGCCCCAAGCACGTGCGCTACTGGGCCATGACGCCCGTCGACGGCCGGTTCACGCCCACCGCCGAGGTCGACGAGGTGCGCTGGCTGCCGGTGGAGGCGGCCAAGGCCCTGCTGACCTACCCCCGCGACAGCTCGGTGCTCGACGCCCTGGGGGCACGATGAGCGTGCTCCTCGTCCGCCACGCCGCGGCCGGCGACCGCGACGAGTGGACCGCGCCCGACGAGGAGCGGCCCCTGTCGCCCAAGGGGGTGCGCCAGGCCGACGGCCTGGTCGAGGCCCTGGACGGCTACGACCTGGCCCGCATCCTGTCCAGCCCCTACCTCCGCTGCACCCAGACCGTCGCCCCGCTGGCCGCGGCCCGCAACCTGGAGATCGAGGAGCGCGACGAGCTGGCCGAGGGCGGCGGCCACGCGGCCCGGATGCTCGTGCTGGCCCTGCTCGAGGGCCCCGACGTGGTGCTCTGCACCCACGGCGACGTGGTCGAGGAGGTCCTCGACGGCCTCGGGGTGGACCGGGCCCGCATCACCAAGAAGGGCGCCACCTGGGTGCTCGACGCCACCGGCGCCCACCACCTGCCGCCGCCCGGCTGAGGGTCAGGCCGCCGGGTGCTCCACCAGGGCCAGGACCCGGCTGGCCATGAAGCGGGCGGTGCGCACCGGCGTGCCGCCCCGGGTCAGCTCGCTCACCTCGACCAGGCCGCGGCCGGTCCGCACGTCGACCCGCCGGCCGGCGCGCGTGGCGGTGACCTCGTAGGTCTTGGCCGCGCCACCGGCGTCGATGACGATCTCTACACGATCACCTCTCACGAGCCAAACAACAACCGTGGAACTCGAAATCATCCCGCTCGGCTGGCGGGGGCGGGAACCCCGGCGACTTCCTGCGGGCCACCCCGCCGCACCAGCAGGCGGTAGCGGGCCAGCCACCGGGCCATGTGACGGTCGGTGTCCCGCAGGCCGGCTGCCGCCGCCGCCGCCCAGTCCCGTCCCGCCGGCGTCACCGTGTACGTGCGGCGAGCCGGTCCGGACGGCGAGGGGTCCCATGCCGAGGCCACGAGCCCGTCCGCCTCCATGGCCCGCAAGGTCCGGTACACGAAGCCGCGGTCGGTGGCGCGCAGGCCCAGCGGGCGGAGCAGGCCGGGGAGGTCGTAGCCGTGGGCGGGAACCTCCTCCAGCACGAGCAGCAGGGACGCCCGGAAGTGGTCACGAGGCACGACTGCCGGCTCCATGGCGTCGAACCTACGGGCCGAACATGTGCAGACGGTTTCCTGGGAGCGACGGCGGGGTGAACGTCGAAGGTCGAAACCCGTCGTATGGTCGGAGGAGATGCGCATCGCCGCCTTCGACCTGGGGTCCAACTCCTTCCACCTCCTCGTGGTCGACGCCCACGCCGACGGCACGTTCGTGCCCCTCGTCCGGGAGAAGGACATGCTGCGCCTCGGCGACGCCGTGGGCCGGGAGGGGCGCATCCCCGACGCCCTGGCCGACCGCGCCGTCGCCACCGTCGACCGGTTCCGCAAGCTGGCCGCCGGCGCCGGCACCGAGGAGATCCACGCCCTGGCCACCGCCGCCCTGCGGGAGGCCGACAACGGGGGCGAGGTGGTCGACCGCATGGCCGCCGAGGCCGGCGTGGCCGTCCGGGTCATCAGCGGCCAGGAGGAGGCCCGGCTGATCTTCGAGGCGGTGCGGGCCAGCGTGGTCATCGACCCCGGCCCCGCCCTGTGCCTGGACCTGGGCGGCGGCAGCCTGGAGATCATGGTCGGCGACCGGTCGAACCTGCGGCTGGCCGAGAGCGTGCGCCTGGGTGTGGCCCGCCTCACCGCCGAGCTGGTCACCGGGGACCCGTTCACGGCGGACGACGTGCGACGGGTCGAGAAGCGGGTCATCAGCGTGCTGGCGCCCCTCGCCGACCGGGTGGCAGGGCTGTCGCCCCGCATGGCGGTGGGCAGCAGCGGGACCTTTTGCGACCTCGGGCGCATGCTGGCCTTCCGGCGGACCGGCTCGGTGCCCCGGGCCATCAACCAGTTCACCTTCGAGCGCGAGGAGCTGCTGGCCCTGCACGAGGAGCTGCTGGCCATGCGGGCGTCGGAGCGCAGCGCCGTCCCGGGGCTGGAGGCCAAGCGGGCCGACATCATCCCCACGGGCACCACCCTGCTCCTGACCGCCATGCAGCTGTTCGGCTTCGACGAGCTGACGTGCAGCGAGTGGGCGCTGCGGGAGGGGATCGTGCTCGACGCCATCCCCCGCCACGAGGCCGCCGACTGGTCGGGCGACCCGGGGGCCATCAGGGCGTCGTCAGTCCTCCACCTGGCCCGGCGCTGCAACTGGGACGAGGGCCACAGCCGCCAGACGGCCCGCCTGGCCCTCGACCTGTTCGACCGGACGGCCGGGCTCCACGGGCTGGGCCCCCAGGACCGGGAGCTGCTGGAGCACGCCTCGCTGCTGCACGACATCGGCGAGCACGTGTCCACCGAGTCCCACCACAAGCACTCCGCCTACCTCATCCAGCACGGCCGGCTGCGGGGGTTCACCCCGGGCGAGGTCGACTTCCTCGCCGCCCTGGCCCGGGCCCACCGCGGCGGGACCCCCAAGCCGGCCCACGAGCCGTTCGGCACCCTCGACCGGGAGGCCCGCGACCGGGTCAGCCGCCTGGCCGCCCTGCTGCGGGTGGCCGACGGCCTCGACCGCGGCCGCTCGGCCAACGTGGCCGGGATCGACGTGGTGCTCAACGGGGGCAAGGCCCGGCTGATCGCCAAGGCCGAGGGCGACATCGCCGTCGAGCTGTGGGGCGCCCGCCGCAAGCGCGAGCTGTTCGAGAAGCTGTTCGACCGCCGGCTGGAGGTCGTGCAGGGCTGAGGGACTAGGACAGCGCGGCCCGCAGGGCGGCCAGGCGCTCGGGGACCACCCGGTACCAGACCCACGTGCCCCGCTTCTCCCGGTCGACCAGGCCGGCCTCGTAGAGGACCTTGAGGTGGTGGCTGACCGTGGGCTGGGACTTGCCCAGGGGCTCCACCAGGTCGCACGCGCACTGCCCCTCGGGCTGGGCCGCGATCAGGCTGAGCAGGCGCAGGCGGGCGGGATCGGAGAGGGCGGCGAAGGTGGCGGCCAGGGTGGCGGCCTCGGCCGGCTGGAGCGGCGCCTCGAGCACCGAGCCGCAGCAGGGCTCCTCCCGGACAGATATTGACACTCGTCGATCTTTCATGGCATATTGACCTCGGTCAATCTTCTACCAAAGGAGCCGCAATGTCCAGGGTGCAACTGGCGCTCAACGTGTCCGACCTCGACGCCGCCGTCGACTTCTACTCCAAGTTGTTCGCCACCGAGCCGGCCAAGCTGCGCCCCGGGTACGCCAACTTTGCGGTGGCCGACCCCCCGCTGAAGCTGGTCCTGATCGCCGGCGAGGGCGCAGGCGCCACCCTCAACCACCTGGGCGTCGAGGTGGCCACGCCGGCCGAGGTGGTGGAGGCCAGGGACCGCCTGGCCGGCGAGGGCCTGCCCACCGCCTCCGAGGAGGCGGTGGACTGTTGCTACGCCACCCAGGACAAGGTCTGGGTCGACGACCCCGACGGCGCCCCCTGGGAGGTCTACACCGTGCTGGCCGACGTCGAGGTCATGAGCTGCGGCACCGGCGAGGGCGCCCAAAGCGCCGGCGGGGCACACTGCTGCTAGTGGGCGACCTCCGGAGCCGGATGCTGGCCGAGGCGCTCGGCACCGGCCTGCTGGTCGTGGCCGTGGTCGGCTCGGGGATCGCCGCCGAACGGCTGTCCCCGGGCCAGCCCGGCCTCCAGTTGCTGGTCAACGCGCTGGCCACCGCGGCCGCGCTCGTCGCCGTCCTCCTCGCCCTCGGGCCGCTCTCGGGTGGCCACCTCAACCCCGTCGTCAGCATGGCCGCCCGGGCGTTCCGCCTCCTGGAGACGCGGGAGGTCGCGGGCTATGCCGGCGCCCAGCTGGCCGGCGGGGTGGCCGGCGCGGTGGTCGCCAACGTCATGTTCTCCCTGCCGCCGATCGACCCGTCGGCCACCGCCCGCAGCTCCGGGGGCCTCTGGCTGGCCGAGGTGGTGGCCACCTTCGGCCTGGTGCTCGTCGTCTTCGCCCTTGTGCGGAGCGGGCGGGCGGCGTCGGCCCCCTACGCGGTGGCCGCCTACATCGGCGGCGCCGCCTTCTTCACCGCCTCGACCAGCTTCGCCAACCCCGCCGTCACCCTCGCCCGAACGCTCTCCGACACCTACACCGGCATCGCGCCGGGTTCGGCGCCGGCCTTCCTCGCCGCCCAGGCGATCGGGGGCGCCCTCGCCGTCGCCGCCGTCCGCGCCCTTTCCCCGATCGGAGTCCCCGTTGCCCGACGTCCCTGAGGTCCTGTTCGTCTGCGTCCACAACGCAGGGCGGTCGCAGATGGCGGCCGCCCTGCTCGACCACTACGCCGCCGGCCGCGTCCGGGTCCGCTCGGCGGGCAGCGCCCCCGCGGCCGAGGTGAACCCGGCGGCGATCGCGGCCATGGCCGAGATCGGGATCGACCTGTCGCAGGCCTTCCCCAAGCCCCTCACCGACGAAGGGGCACGGGCGGCCGACGTGATCGTCACCATGGGCTGCGGCGACGCTTGCCCCGTCTACCCGGGAAAGCGCTACCTGGACTGGCAGCTCGCCGACCCGGCCGGCAAGGGCGTGGAGGCGGTGCGACCGATCCGTGACGAGATCGCCCGGCGGGTCCTCGCCCTTCTCGACGAGCTCCTCTGAGCTAGCGGACCCGCTCCATCTGGGCCTTGGCCTCCATGCACGGGGGCATGGCCTGGGTGGCCTCGTCGGCGGCGTTGCACACCCCGTAGACGAAGCGGGCCTCCTGGCCGTTGAGCCGGGTGCCGCCGAACCGGGCCGCGGCCGACCACTCGGCCAGCGACGAGCAGGCCTGGACCGAGGGCAGGAAGGCGGTGGCGGTCGGGGTGCCCGAACGCTCCATGTTGTGGCTGGTCGTGAACTGGTCCTCGCACGCCTTGGACACCTCGACGTTGTCCTCCGGGCGCAGGACGGGGTCGTCGTCGGGCGAGCCGCGTTCGCCGCCGCCGCAGGCCACCAGCAGGACCGCCATGGCGAGGACGGCGAGGCGCCTCACCCTTCGCGCTGCCCGACCCCTGCCGCCACCAGCTCGTCGTCGGTCGGGCCCGTGTTCCGGCAGCAGGCCAGCAGCCGGCCGTCGACCACGACGGCGGGGACGGCCTTGATGCCGTGCTCGGCGGCCAGCCGGGCCGCCTCGGCGTCGCCCTGCAGGTCGTGGACGACGACCTCCTGGTCGTCGCCGGCGAGGGCCCGGACCCGGGCCGTGCCCTCGTCGCACACCGGGCACCCGGCGCTGAAGATCTCGATGCGTCGTGTCATGGCGTGAACCTACACCTTCCCGCCCGCTGGAAGGTCAAGGGCCCCGGCGCGCTAGCCTCTGGCCCGATGCGGATCGGAGAGGTGTCCGAGGCGGTCTCCCTGCCCACCAAGACCATCCGGTACTACGAGGACATCGGGCTGCTGCCCCGGCCCGAGCGCAGCGCCAACGGCTACCGGGCCTACGACCCCTCGGCGTGCGAACGCCTGCGGTTCGTCAAGGCGGCCCAGGCCGTGGGGTTCAGCCTCGGCGAGATCCGGGAGATCCTCGCCTTCCGCGAGCGCGGCGAGGAGCCCTGCGCCCACGTGCTCGACCTGGTCGACCGCCGGGCCCGCGACATCGCCGAGCGGATCGCCGCCCTCGAGCGCATGCGGGCCGACCTCCAGCAGCTGGCCGCCCGGGGCCGGGCGCTGCGAGGCCACGACGGGTCGTACTGCCACATCATCGAGGCGGCCTCCCGGTGACCGACGTGCTGCCCGTCCTCCGGGCCCTGGCCGAGCCCAACCGGCTGCGGCTGTTCCTGGCCCTGCGCGACAAGGAGCGGTGCGTGCGCGACCTGGTCGAGGTCGAGGGCCTCCCCCAGCCCCTCGTCAGCCACCACCTCCGGGTCCTGGCCGACGCCGGTCTGGTCCGGGCCCGCCGGTCGGACGGCTTCTCCCTCTACGCGGTGAGCACCGACGGCATGGCCGCGGCCCGGGCCCTCACCATGGAACTGCTCGACCCGGGGGCGGTCGGGCCGGCGGCGCGGCCCGGGGGCAACGAGGGCTGCTGCCGCTAGGACCCGGCGCGTACTGGCGCCACTCCATGATGGCGTTCCGAGGGGCTGACCTCAATGAGTTGCGGCGTTCTAGCCCAACGTCAGTCGGCGACGAAACCAATCCGTCGCCCAGTCCGGCTCGCCGTCGTGGACCTCGACGAGCACGCGGCGTGGATCACCCCGGCCTTTCTGGTCCTCGGCGTTCGCGCCGAGCGGGTCGCAATACTCGGGCAGCACCGAAGTCCGGGTCGCCTTCGCATCGAACCAGAACGAGCCGCCGGAGTCGACGTACACGACCACGTCCTCGACGTCGCCCTCCGGATCGGACCAGCCATCGCGACCCTCGAAGTAGGCGTCCGTCGCTTCCATGGCGGTGTCGAAGAGACGGGGCACGAGCAGGTCCGATGTCCCGTGGTAGTTCCCGACCTTGACGGTCCCGTCGCCGAAGCGGACGAGCGCGATGCCGCTACTCATTGCTGCCGACCGGCCGGCGCAGCGTGGCGGGAGCTGGATTCCTGCGTCGCCGGGTGACCTCGCCATCTGGAGCGGATGAGTTGAGTAGGCATCTCGTCAGGGCTGTACCCCCGGGTCTCAGCGCGCTAACGGCAAGCGCTCCGCCCTGACTACTTCGACCCGGCCGCGCCGGTCACCGAGATGGCCGGCGGGGCGGTCAAGGTCTGGAGGACGACGCAGTAGCGCTCGGTCTTCTCCAGCACCGCCGCCAGCTGCTCCGGGGTGGCGTCGGGGGCGTCGACGGCGAACTCGAGGCGGATGGCGCCGAAGCCCACGGGGGCGTCGGGGGCGATGCCGAGCGTCCCCCGCAGGTCGAGGTCGCCCTCCGCGGTGACCGCCACCGACTCGACCGGCACACCCATGGCGGTGGCCACCATCTGGTAGGTCACCTGGGCGCAGGCGGCGAGGGCGCCGAGCAGGAGGTCGCCCGAGCACGCCGCGGTCCCCGGCCCCCCGACGCCGGTGTGGGCCTCGGCCGCGTACAGGGCCCGGCCGACGTCGACCGAGCAGGCCATGGGGCTGCCCTCCCCGCTGGCCGAGGCCCGGAGGGTGATGACCGCGCCGGCCGGCTCGGCCCGGTACTGCTGCTTGAGCGGTCGCTGCAGCGCTCGGAGGTCCATGCCGCCGAGGCTACGCCTGGGCCAGGTCGACCACGCCGGCGCACAGGCGGGCCAGCTGGTCCTGGTCGTGGGAGACGACGAGCACCGTGCGGTCGCGAATGCCCGTGATCGTCTCCTCGACGGTGCGGGTGGCCGCCGGGTCGAGGGCGCTCGTCGGCTCGTCGAGGAGGAGCAGCTCGGGGTCGAGGGCCAGGGCCCGGGCCAGGCACAGCCGCTGGCGCTGGCCCACGCTCAGCTGGTCGGCCGGGGCGTGCAGGCGGTCGGCGACCTCGTCCCAGAGGCCGGCCTCGACCAGGGCGGCCTCGGTCCGCCGGCGCAGCTCGTCGCGGGAGATCCGGGCGACGTGGCGGAGCCCGAAGGCGGCGTTGGCCAGGATCGACGCCGGGAAGACCATCGGGGTCTGGCCGACCAGGACGGCCCGGGCCCGCAGGCCGGGGAGGTCGGCCGACGGCGAGCGCACGTCGACGCCGAGCACCTCGACGGCCCCCTGCGCTTCGAGCGGCGGCGGCAGCAGGCCGACCAGGGCCCGCAGGGTGGTGGACTTCCCGGACCCGGACGGGCCCTGCAGCCCGAGGGTGGCGCCCCGGTCGAGCCGGAAGGACAGCGGCCCCACCAGCGTGCGCCCGCCGCTGCGCACCACCAGGTCCTTCAGGTGGACGGCCGGCGTCACCCGCCGCTCCGATGCAACCGGCGCCGGGCGGGGACGGCCGCGGCCACCAGCAGCCCGGCCACCACGATCAGAGCCAGCGCCGCCCCCCACGCCACCCGGAGGGCCTCCGGGTCGGCCGCGTCCTGGGCCAGCACGAAGATGTGGGTGGGCAGCGACGCCACCGGCGAGTCGACCACGCCCGAGGGCAGGACCGGCGCCCCGTTGAAGACGGTGGCCGTGAACAGCAGGGGGGCCGTCTCCCCCGCGGCCCGGGCCAGCCCGAGGAGCAGCCCGGTGACCAGGCCGGGGACGGCCTGGGGCAGGACCACCGACCGCACGAACCGGTTCCGGCGCAGGCCCAGGGCCAGGGCCGCCTCCCGCCGGGCGGGCGGCAGGGCCCCGGCCGCGGCGGCCACCGCCACCACGACGGGGGGGACGGCCACCACGGCCAGCACGATGCTGCCGGCCAGCCAGCTCTTGCCCCAGCCCAGCCGGGTGGAGAACAGCCAGTAGCCCCACAGGCCCAGCAGGATCGACGGCACGCCCCCCAGGGTGAGGGTGAGCGTCCGCATCCACCGGCCGGCGGCCGGCGAGGCGTACTCCGACATGAGCAGGCCGAGCCCCAGGCCGACCGGCGCGGCGATGAGCCCGGCCACCGCCACCAGCACGGCCGTGCCGGCCAGCTGGCCCCGGATGCCGCCGCCGCTGGCCCCCTCGGCCGCCGCCCACCAGAACCCCGGGTCGAGCGCCCTCGACCCCTTGGTGGCCGCCACCAGGGCGATGGCGGCGACGGCCAGGAACGGCAGGGCCAGCGCGGCCCAGAGGAGCAGGCGGGCGGCCCGGTCGCGCCCGGCGCGGGCCCGGCGGGCGCCCCGCAGCCGGGCCCGGGCCGGGGCGGCCGACCGGCGGCCGTGGCCGGCGACGGTGAGGGCCGCCACGGCCGCCAGCAGGACGAGGCCCAGCCCGCACAGCGCGGCCCAGTGGGCGCCGGTCGTGCCGGCCAGCACGCTCTCGGGGCCGTTCAGCTTGGTGGTCAGCGTCTGCCCGGGGCGGGCCAGCAGGTCGACCACCCCGCCGAGCGACCGGGGCAACCGGCCGTCGGCCCGGCCGACCACCAGGAACACCGCCACCGTCTCGCCCAGGGCCCGGGCCAGCCCCAGGAGCACGGCGGCCCGCATGCCCCGCCGGGCCTGGGGCAGCACGGCCGACCGGACGACCTCGGTGCGGGTAAGCCCGCAGGCCGCGGCCGCCTCCCGGGTCGCGTCGGGCACCGCGGCCAGGGCGTCGACCGACACGGCCACGATCGTGGGCAGGACCATGACGGCCAGGACCAGGCCGGCGGCCAGCAGGCTGTCGCCCCCGGCCACGCCGGTCACCTGGGCCACGAACGGCCGCACGTAGGCCACGCCGACCAGCCCGAAGACGATCGAGGGCACCACGGCCAGCAGCTCGGCGCCCGACCGGAGCGGCCGGCGCCACCGCGGGGGCGCCACCTCGTTGACGGCGACGGCCACCGCCCAGCCCACCGGCGCGGCGACGGCCAGGGCGATCGTCGCCACCGCCGCCGTCCCCCAGATCATCGCCGTGGCCCCGAACCGCTGGCGGGGCGCGTCCCAGACCGCGGAGGTCAGCAGCCCGCCCCAGTCGAGCGACCCGGAGGCGGCGCCGGCGACCAGGAAGGCCACGATCGAGACCAACGCCAGGGCGGCCGCGGCGGCGGCCGAGCCGAACCCCGTGGCCAGCCACGGGAACCGGGCCGCCCTCCGGGGGACCGGCGGCGCGGTCAGGGGCGGGCGCCGAGGTCGGCCAGCGACAGGTAGCCGTGCCTGGTCACCAGGCCCTGCCCCTCGGCGGAGAGCACGTAGTCGACGAACGTCCGGGCCGCCCCCGCCGGGAGGCCGTTGGTAACGAGGAACAGCGGTCGGGCCAGGGGGTAGGACCCGTCGACCACGTGCCCCGGCGTGGGCTCGACCCCGTCAACGGCCACCGCGGCCAGCTTCGGGTGGCCGGCCACGAACGCGGTCGACAGCGGCGTCACCCCCCCAGGCGTGGAGAGCACCTTGGCCCGGCCCTCCTCGTTCCCGCCGACCACGGCCACGCCGTCGCCCTGCGGCGGGGGGGCGGTCGCCGCGCCGTAGAGGTAGCCGTCGATGACCTCACGGGTGCCCCGCCCCGGCTCCTTGTCGTAGACGACGACGGGCACGTCGGGGCCGCCCAGCTCCCGCCAGTTCCGGATGCGACCCTCGAACAGGGCGGCGAGCTGGGTCCTGGTCAGGCTGCGCACGCCGCCGTCCACGATCTCCCGCCGGACGACGATCCCCACCGCGTCGGCGCCGATCCGGGTGCTCACGAAGTCCACGGAGGGGTGGGCCCGGCGGTCGGCCCCGTCCACGGCCTTGGAGCTCATGGCGATCTCCACCTGCCCCCGGGCCAGCTGGGCGATGCCGCCCGCCGAGCCGCCCTGGGCGTCGACGGTGATCCGCAGCCCCTGCCTGCGGAGCGCCTCGGCGGCATCGGCGGCCACCGGGTTCACCGTGGTCGACCCGCTGACCCGCAGGGTGCCCCCGCCGCCGGCCGAGGGCCCGCACGCCCCCGCGACGACGGCGACGGCCAGGGCGAGCACGACCTTGCGCATTCCCACCAACGTCCGGACCCCGCATCAACGTAGATTGTTGCGGGACTGTAGCGGTAGCGTCGGCGGCCGTGGGCGCGGAGCTGGAGCAAGCGGTCGACGGCTACGTCGCCGCCTGGAACGAGCCCGACCCGGTCGTGCGGGCCCAGCTGCTCGACGCGTCGGTCACCGACGACTTCGAGTTCACCGGGCCGACCGGGACGTTCCGGGGCCGCCAGGCGGTGGAGGGGCTGATCGTGGCCCTGCGGACGCGCATGGCGGGGGCCAGCGTCGCCCGCCTGGGGCCGGTGGACGGCGGGGTCTTCCGCTGGAGCATCGTGACCGAGGAGGGCGCCACCCTGCTGGAGGGCGTCGACGAGGTGGAGACCGGGCCCGACGGCCGGCTGGCCCGCATCTCGGTGGCCGCCTCCCCATCCGCCTGAGGTGGGGGCGCCGAATACCCCGGTGCTAGCTTTCGGGCCGATTCATCTCGGCGCGCCATGACGGGAGGCACCCCCTAGTGACCCTTACTCCACCTCGGCAGAAAGTCGACCGGGACGAGGTCTTCCTCGAGTACACCAAGAGCATCTGCCCGGTGTGCAAGACGGTCATCGACGCCGAGGTGAACGTCAAGGACAACAAGGTCTTCCTGCGCAAGCGGTGCGCCGAGCACGGCAAGTTCGAGGCCCTCCTGTACTCGGACGCCAAGATGTACTTCGACTCCCTCCGCTACAACAAGCCGGGCACCATCCCCCTGGAGACCCAGACCGAGGTCAAGGACGGCTGCCCGCTCGACTGCGGCCTGTGCCCGGAGCACAAGCAGCACGCCTGCCTGGGGATCATCGAGGTCAACAGCAACTGCAACCTGGACTGCCCGATCTGCTTCGCCGACTCCGGCCACCAGCCCGACGGCTTCTCCCTGACGCTTGACCAGGTGGAGGCCGGCCTCGACGCCTTCGTGCGGTCCGAGGGCGAGCCCGAGGTCGTCATGTTCTCGGGCGGGGAGCCCACCATCCACCCCCAGATCCTCGACTTCATCAAGATGGCCAAGGACAAGGGCGTCCACATGGTCACCCTGAACACCAACGGCATCCGGCTGGCCCACGACCGCAAGTTCCTCGCCGACCTGGCCGAGCTCAAGCCGGTCATCTACATGCAGTTCGACGGGTTCGAGGAGGCCACCCACCTGGCCATCCGGGGCCGCGACCTGCGGGCGGCCAAGCAGAAGGCGCTCGACAACTGCGCCGAGTTCGGCCTGGGCGTGTCGCTCGTCGCCGCCATCGAGAAGGGCCTGAACGAGCACGAGATCGGCGACATCATCAAGTTCGGGGTCAAGCACCCGGCCGTGCGGTCGGTGGCCTTCCAGCCTGTCACCCACTCGGGCCGGCACGTGGAGTTCGACCCCATGCAGCGGCTGACCAACGCCGACATCATCCACGGGGCGGTCGACCAGATCCCCGAGTGGTTCCGGCTGTCGGACTTCGTGCCGGTCCCCTGCTGCTTCCCGACCTGCCGGTCGATCACCTACCTGCTGGTCGACGGGGAGAACGTGGTGCCCATCCCCCGCCTGGTCAACGTCGACGACTACCTGGACTACGTCAGCAACCGGGTCATGCCCGACATGTCGGTCCGGGGCGCCCTGGAGAAGCTGTGGTCGGCCTCGGCCGTCCCCGGGGGAGACGACGGGAACACCACCGCCCCCCTGGAGTGCGCCACTTGCGGCATCGACCTGCCCGAGGCGCTCCAGGAGATCGGCGACAAGTCGTTCATGATCGTCATCCAGGACTTCCAGGACCCCTACACCCTCAACGTGAAGGCGCTCATGAAGTGCTGCGTCGAGGAGATCACGCCCGACGGCCGGCTGATCCCGTTCTGCGCCTACAACTCCGTCGGCTACCGGGAGCAGGTGCGCGAGCAGCTCTCGGGCGTGCCCATCCCCACCATCGTGCCCAACGCCACCGGCCTCCAGCCCGTCCTGCTGACCACCCGCTACGGGTCGAAGACGGCCGGCACCGGGAACGGCAACGGCGGGTCGCACATGCCCAAGGACGCCACCAACATCGGCAAGAACCTGCGATGAGCTCCCCCAGCGAACTGGTGACAGATCTGGGGGCCCTGACCCCCGGATCTGTCACCAGTTCGGCCGAGGAGGCCAAGGCGTGCTGCGCCCGGTCGTACCAGTCCGACGTGGTCGCCCTCATCCTGGGCGAGAGCTACCACCCGGGCGGGCTGGAGCTGACCCGCCGGCTGGCCCGGTCGCTCGACCTACGGGCCGGCCAGGCGGTGCTCGACGTGGCCAGCGGGCCGGGGGCCACCGCCTTCCTGCTGGCGGCCGAGTTCGGGGTGTCCGTCCAGGGCGTCGACCTGGGCGAGCAGTCGGTGGCCAAGGCCAACACCAAGGCGGCCGAGCAGGGGGTCGACGACCGGGTGCGGTTCACGGTGGGCGACGCCGAGCGCCTGCCGCTGGCCGACGGCTCGGTCGACGCCGTGGTCTGCGAGTGCGCCTTCTGCACCTTCCCCGACAAGGCGACCGCCGCCGCCGAGCTGGCCCGGGTCCTGCGACCCGGCGGCCGCCTCGGCATCACCGACGTGGCCCTCGACCCCACCCGCCTCGACGATGAGCTCAAGAGCATGGCCGGCTGGGTCGCCTGCCTAGCCGACGCCCGGCCCCTGGAGGAGTACGTCGCCCTGCTGGAGGCCGAGGGGCTCCGGGTGACGCTCACCGAGCACCACGACGAGGCCCTGGCCCGCATGATCGACCAGATCGACGCCCGCCTGGTCGCCTTCCGCATGGCCAAGGTGGCCGCCCTGGAGGGGATCGACTTCGACGGGGCCCGAGCCAAGGTGGCCTCTGCGGCCCGGGCGGTCGAGGCCGGGATCGCCGGCTACAAGCTGCTGGTGGCCGAGAAGCCCCGCCAGTAGGTGGTCCTGGTAAATACGGGAACCTTCCCGTAGAATCGTACGGGAAGATTCCCGTACGATTGGAGGGCCGTGTCGACACCAGCGGGGCTGCCACCGGTGCGACCGTTCTACCCGTCGCCCGGCCACCAGATGGACCCCGCCGACCTCGTCGGCCGCGACCACACCATCGCCGCCATCTGGGACGTGCTCACGCGATCACGAGCCACGCTCGTCCTCAACGAGCCAAGGCGCATCGGCAAGACGAGCCTGCTCGTACGGCTCTGCCACGAACCGCCGGCCCCGTGGCTGTGCGTCAGCCAGTCGTTCCAGGGCATCAGCACGACGGTCGGCCTGGTCGAGCTGGCGCTCAACGGGGTGCAGCAGCACCAGAGCCTGACCAAGAAAGCCCGAGACGCAGCCAGGGCGTTCCTGGGAAGCACCAGGGCGAAAGCGAAGGTCGAGGGAGTCGAGTTCGAGCTTGCCGCGTCGTTCCGGGACGACCCGATCGCGGCGTTGGAACGAGCGCTGCACGACGTGGACCGGTCGCTGGGCGACCAGCGGCTGCTGTTGGCGTGGGACGAGGTCCCCGACATGGTGGCCGCCATCGCCGACAACGAGGGTGAGCCGGCGGCGACCCAGGCGCTCGCCCTGCTTCGTCGCTTCCGTGAACGGTCGAGCGCCGATTCCATCAGGTGGCTCCTGACCGGCTCGGTCGGTTTCCACCACGTCGTGCGTCGGCTCGGCCGTGACGATCTTCTCAACGACGTCGAGAACGTCGACCTCGGGCCGCTCGACGCCACTTGGGCCGGCTGGCTGGCCGAATGCCTGCTCCTCGGCGCGGGGGTCACGGCCCCGTCAGCCGATGTGGTGGACGAGCTGGCGAGCAGCAGCGGAGGCATTCCCTTCCTCGTCCACTTGGCCGCCAAGGAGGTCCGGGACCGCGAGGTGCGGGCGCTGGAAACTGGAGAGATCACCCAGCTCCTCGACGCCGCCGTGGGCGACCTCGACAAGGGCCACCAGATGACGTCGTTCCTGACCAGGCTGAACCGCCACTACGGCGAGGACGCAAACCTGGCGGCGTGGCTCCTCGACCGGATCGCCGAGCGACCGCACACCCGCAGGCAGCTCCTGGACGTCGAGCGACCCGAGCACATCGAGGTGCGGGACGACGTCCACCTGCGCGAGATCCTCGACTGGCTACGGGCCGACCACTACCTGGACGCTGCGGTGGTCGACGGCGAACGACTGTACGAGTGGCGGTACCCCGCCCTCCGGCGCATCTGGGTCCTGCGGAGGCTCTGACCGCCGTGGTCGTGGGCGCCCGCTTCACCCCCAGCCTCCTCGATGCGGGCACGCTCGAGCGCCTGTTCGTCAACCGCCACCACCACCTCGACGACGCCATGGGACGGATCGAGCGGGCGGCCGTGTCGGGCGAGCGGGCGGCCAAGCTGTTCGTGGGGCCTCGCGGCGCGGGCAAGACCCACCTGCTCAGCCTCGTGTACCACCGGGCCAAGGCGCTTCCGGGGTTCGGCACAGCCTTCCAGCTCGCATGGCTCCCGGAGGATCTGTGGACCATCGGTTCCCTCGACGACCTGCTCGCGGAGATCGTCACCGCCCTCGAACCCGGCGGCGGCATCGCCAGCGGCGAGCCATGGGAAGCGATCCTGGAAGCGACGCGCCGGCGGGGGCCGATCGTGGTCCTGATCGAGAACCTCGACGCCGTCCTCGAGGCGATCGGCAGCGACGGGCAGCGCCGGCTCCGCGCCTTCCTGGAGAACGCCCGGCCGTTCCTCCTGATCGCCACCGCCACGCGTCTCGGCGACGAGCTTCTCGAGCAGGCGGAGCCGTTCTACGGGTTCTTCGACACCAGCGATCTCGAGCCGTTCGACGTCGACGGTGCCGCTCGCATGCTGAAGCGCATCGCCGAGGTGAACGGCGACGTCGAGCTGGCGGCGGAGCTCGACGAGCCACGGGCCCTCAACCGGCTGGCCACCATCGAACACCTCGCCGGCGGCCAGCCGCGAGTCTGGGCCCTCCTGGCGGCGGGACTCACCGTCGAGGGCCTGGACGACCTCGTGTCCACGCTCGTGGAGCGCTTCGACGACCTCACGCCCTACTACCAGCAGCAGCTCGACCGCCTGTCGCTCAACGAGCGGCGGACCGTGCGCTCGCTGGCTGCCGCGGACGGCGCGGTGACCGTGAAGGAGCTGGCCGAGCGGACCGGAATCGACGCCAGAAGCCTGGCCAAGACCATCACCGACCTCCGCCGGCGAGGGTGGGTCGCGCGCCGTACCGGTCCGCTCGCGGACCTGGCCGACCAGCGCCTGAGCTACTACCAGCTGGCCGAACCGCTCGCCCGGCTCGCATTCCAGCTGAAGGAGGCGCGGGGTCGCCCCGTCGGCCTCGTCGTCGAGTTCCTCAAGGCCTGGTTCGACCACGCGGCGCTGTCGGCCGACGGCGAGCCGAACCCCACGGTGGCCATGTACCGGCAGGAGGCACACCAGTCGCTGCTCGCCGATGCCCCGATGGTCATCGCCAAGGCCCTGTGCGAACGGGGAGACGGCCCGGCCGTGGCCTGGGCCACCGACCCCACGATCGGCCTGTTCCATCCGGATCCCCACGCCGGCATCGACGAGGCGGTCGGCGCGCTGCTGGTCGACCTCGACGACGCCATCGCCGCCTACCAGGCCGGCGACCCCGAGCCGCTCCTGCGCCAACCGCCGGCGCTGTCCAGCCTCCTCGAGAGACGGCTGGACCACCAGCGGGCGGCGGCGCGGCGGCTCCAGTTGGCCTTCCTCGGGTTCGACGGCGGTCGCGCCGCGGAGTGGATCCCCCGACTCGAAGGCCTTCACCCGGCGGTTACCGGCACAGACGCCGCCGAGGCCACCGCGCTCCTCGCGCTCCAGCACCTCCGGCTCTCGAACGAGGGGCCCGCCGACGTCCTCCTCGAACGGCTCGGCGAGGGTGCATCGACCGAGACTGCGCCGCTGCTCCTCTGGACCGGGAAGAAGCTGCTCGAAGCACGGCAGGCCGACCGGGCCCGGGTCGTCCTCGAGCTTGCCCAGCCCGTCACGCCGGTCACACGCAAGCTCGAGCTGGCGCTGGCCCTCGAAGCCGCCTACCAGCGCTCGGGCCGCGCCGGCAGCGTCGTCGATGTGTGGGAGCACTGTGCGAGCGTGCTCACCGCCGCCCTCGGCGCTGACCACCCGTCCACTCTGACCTGCCGCAACTACCTCGCCACCGCCTACCGGTCGGCCGGGAACCTGGTCCGGGCCATTCCCGCGTACGAGGCCACCCTGGCCGACCGCGAGCGGGTCCTCGGCACCGACCACCCCGCCACCCTCGCCAGCCGCAACAACCTCGCCTCCGCCTACGAGTCGGCCGGGGACCTGGGACGGGCCATCCCCATGTGCGAGGCCACCCTCGCCGACTGCGAGCGGGTCCTCGGCGCCGACCATCCCACCACCCTCGCCAGCCGCAACAACCTCGCCTCCGCCTACGAGTCGGCCGGGGACCTGGGCCGGGCCATTCCCATGCACGAGGCCACCCTGGCCGACTGCAAGCGGGTCCTCGGCACCGAGCATCCCTCCACCCTCGCCAGCCGCAACAACCTCGCCTCCGCGTACCAGGCGGTCGGGGACCTGCGCCGGGCCATCCCCATGCACGAGGCCACCCTGGAGGACTGCGAGCGGGTCCTCGGCACCGAGCATCCCTCCACCCTCGTCAGCCGCAACAACCTCGCCTACGCGTACCAGGCGGTCGGGGACCTGGGCCGGGCAATCCCCTTGTACGAGGCCACCCTGGCCGACTGCGAGCGGGTCCTCGGTGCGGACCACCCCGACACCCTCACCAGCCGCAACAATCTCGCGTCCGCCTACGAGTTGGCCGGGGACCTGGGCCGGGCCATCCCCATGTACGAGGCCACCCTGGCCGACTGCGAGCGGGTCCTCGGCGCCGACCATCCCGATACGCGGGCCACCCGCGAATGCGTCGCCCGGGCGAGGGCGGCCGCGGCCAAGGCCTGAGCTGGGCGGGCCCTACCCCACGCCCCGCCAGTAACCGTCCAGGCGCTCGGCGAGCTCCACGGGGCGGGCCAAGGCCGGCAGGTGGCCGCCGTCCATCTCGTCGGGCACGATGCCCAGTCGCTCGGCCACGACCCGGCGCTGGAAGTCGGCCGGGAAGCACCGGTCGTCGCGGCAGAGCAGGAAGCGGGTGGGGACGTCGGGCCAGCGGTCGAGCGGCCACGGCTTCTCGAACGGGGTGCCCGACTGGTCCTTGTCGCGCCGGCGGGCCTCGGCCGCCACCTCGGGGGGGACGTCGTGGAAGAAGATGCTGTCCACGTCGTCGCCGGAGAACCGGTGGCCGGTGTTGGCCCACCAGTCCCCCGGCGACTCACCGGGTGCGGGCACCATGGCCGCCACCAGGATCATGAGCCGCACCGGCAGGCGCTCGCAGACCAGCGGGGCGGTGAAGCCGGCCAGCGACTGGGCGACAAGCACCAGGTCGTCGAAGCCGCCGGCGGCCTCGACCACGGCGTCGGCGTACTCGGCCAGGCCGGCCGAGTCGTCGTCGCAGGGTAGGTCGACGGCCACGACCTGGTGGCCCCGCCGGCCCAGCTCGGGCTCGACGAGGTGCCAGTACCACGAGTCCGAGCCGGCGCCCGGGAGGAGGACGAAGGTCGCCACGGGAGCGGTCAGCCGCCGGCGATGTTCACCATCCAGCCGATCCCGAACCGGTCGGTGCACATGCCGAAGGTGTCCCCCCACGGCGCCTTCTCCAGCGGCACGGTCACCGCGCCGCCGTCGGCCAGCCTGTCCCAGTAGCCCCGCAGCGTCGCCTCGTCGTCGCCGCTCAGCGACACGGAGAACCCGGCGGGCGGCGTGTAGTCCATGCCGTTCGGCGTGTCGGCGCCCATGAGCACGATGCCGTTGTCGCCCTCCAGCATCCCGTGCATGATCTTCTCGGCCTCGGCCGGGTCCTCGCTGGCGTGCATCTCGGCGAAGGTGTGCAGCTGCAGCTCGCCGCCGAAGGTCGCGTGGTAGTACTCCATCGCCTGGCGGGCCGTGTCGCGGAAGCTGAGGTACGGGTTGAGGCGGACGGGCATGGTGCGCTCCTTGGCTCGGGTGGTCGTCGTCGGATCCGACGCTTGCATACGCCGGAACTCATCGCTCCGTCCCGAACGGCGGGTTGCCCACGACCACGGTGTGGCCGGGGCCGGCGGCCAGCTGCTGGAGCAGGCGCAGCTGGAGCAGGGCGGGCTGCTCGGCGCACAGCCGGGCCGCGTTGGCCAGGTTGCGCAGGGCGGCGGTCTCGCCGCGGGCCCGCTCAAGGGCGGCCTGGCCCTCGGCCCGGGCGATGAGCACCTGGGCCTGGGCCCGCTTGAGGTCGGCGGGCAGGACGATGTCCTTCAGCTCGAGCTGGTCGAGGGCCAGGCCGAGCTCGTCGACGCCCCGGACCCCCTCCAGCAGCCGGCCGCCGGCGCCGGCCCGGCCGGCCACGAGGTCCTCGACGGTTGACCGGGCGACCAGCTCGCGCAGGGCCACCTGGACGGCCAGGTACAGCGCGGCCACCGGCTCCTGGGCCGCGGTCACGTACACGCCGGCGTCGGCCACCCGGACCCGGCCGGCCACCGTCACCTTGACCGTGACCCCGTCGGCCGTGGGGACCTCCTGGGTCGGGACGTGCAGGATCCACGGGCGCACGTCGACCCGGCGCAGGACGGACGCGCGGGTCCAGAACCGGTAGGCCCCCGGCCCGAGGGTGCCCACGAGAGCGCCGTCGCGGAACAGCAGTCCCTGCTCCCACTGCGCCACGACCTCACGGCGACCCGGCCGGGGCCGGGCCTCGCGCGTTCGGTATCCGTATGTCGTCCACTGCTGCATCTGTCGCACCTTCGATCTCGTGGGTCGCGCCCGCCCTCCGGCCGGCTCCGGTTCGGTGGCGGGGGCCGGAGCCCGCAGGGCCACCTGGCGGCGCACCGGGGTGCCACCGGCCGGAGGTCGAACGCATGACGGGGAGTCGAACCCCTGGTTTGCCAACCAAGCGGCGGGCGAACACGCGGAACGCGCCCGGGCACGCCCGGGGCGCCGCTCACGTCGCCGCTGGGCCCGATGGTACGGACGCGGGCGCCCCGTGTCGCCTGGATTTCCTGGGGTGAATGCCTCATGACCGGCCACCGCCCGATCCCCCAGGATCACCCTCAGCAGGCACACCCAACGGGAGGAACCATGACCACCACCATCACCGCCGCCAAGAAGTCGATCGAGGCGCCCGACGAGGTACGGGAGTTCGACAAGGGCCGGATCGAGATCCTCACCATCGGCGACACGACCTTCGCCCGGACCGTCTTCCAGCCCGGCTGGCGGTGGTCGGAGTCGGTCAAGCCGATCGTGGGCACGGAGAGCTGCGAGCTGCCCCACACCGCCTACCTGGCCTCCGGCGCCCTGCACGTCAGCATGGACGACGGCCGGGAGGTCGACGTGGTGGCCGGTGACCTCTTCGTGGTCGGCCCCGGCCACGACGCCTGGGTGACCGGCGACGAGGCGTGCGTGCTCTACGACTTCGGGGGCGAGGACGCCGACTACGCCAAGCCCGCGGGCTGAGCCGGGTCGGGCTCGGGGTCGACCAGGCCGTGCTTCGCCGCGAACAGGCTGGCCAGGGCCCGGTTGTTGACCCCGAGCTTGGTGTAGATGTGCTCGACGTGATTGGCCGCGGTCTTCCTGGAGATCCGCAGCTGGTGGGCGATCTGCTTGGTGGACAGGCCGCGGGCCAGGAGCCGGAGCACCTCGATCTCCCGCTGGGTCAGGCCGGCCACCGCGTCCCGGCGCTGCCGGGGCCGGTGGCCGGCCGCCCGGAGGACGGCCTCCACCGCATCCCCGTCGAGGCGACCGGCCCGGACCTCGGCCCGCAGGATCGACGCCGCCTCGGCCGGCGAGGCCGGCGTGCGGTGGGGCCGGGGCTCGATCTTGGCCCGGTAGACGTCGGCGGCGGCCAGCACCCGCCCGGTGGGCAGGAGCGCCTCGCCCTTCAGCCCTCGGGGGTAGCCGGAGCCGTCCAGCCGCTCGTGGTGCTGGACGGCGATGGCGCCGAGGGGGGCCAGGGCGGGCGAGGAGGCCAGGGTGCGCTCGGTGAGGTACGGGTGCATGCGCACCCGCTCGGCCTCGACCACGCTGAGCTCGCCCTCCTTGTCCCAGATGGCGTTGGACACCCCCAGGCGGCCGAGGTCGTGGACAAGGGCCGCCCGCCGGGTGGCAGTGGCGTCGGCCGCCGACAGGCCCACGGTGGAGGCGCCGTCGCCGGCCAGGTCGGCCACCCCCCGGGAGTGGCCGAGGGTGTACGGCGACTTCACGTCGGTGAAGTCGGCGATCGCCTCCAGGGCGGCGTCGAGGTCCGCGTCGGCCAGGGGGACGGCCAGCCCGGGCTCGGCCTCGATCACCCTGTCCCAGGTGGTGACCGCGTCGAGGTCGCGCAGCAGGTCGCCGGCATCGGCGCAGAACAGCTCGACCAGCTCGGGGTCGAACTGGGTGCCGCTGCGCTCCCGGGCCACCGCGCAGGCCGCCTCGGGCCCCCCGGCCCGGTGGTAGACCTCCACCACGTCGGCCAGGTTGACCAGGCGGGCGGTCATGCGGATGTCGTCGCCCTTGGCCCCGTGCGGCGAGCCCCGCCCGTCCCACCGCTCGAAGGTCTGCTCGATGCTCTTGCGGACGTCGTCGTTCATGCCCAGGCTGGCCGACAGCCCGTCCACCGCCCGCCAGTGGGTCTCCAGGATGGCGTCGATGTCTTTCATGGCCCCGGTGGCCACCATGCCGAGGGCGGCCCGGGCCCGGCCGACCATGGGCCGGCCGGCGGCGAGGTGGCGCAGCACGAAGGCCACGTCGGCCGCGGTGTTCGAGAAGTCGACCAGGCGGGCCTCGGCCTTCACCGCCAGCTCGTCGCCGAACCACTTGGCCTGCTCGTAGGCGTCGACGTGGCAGCCGACCCACGCCAGCAGGCCCGTGTAGTAGGTGGCCTCCCGTGCCCCTTCGTCGAGGCCCAGGCGGTCGGCCATCCGCAGGGCGATCAGGCACTGCCGCAGGGCGTGCTCCATGGGCAGGCCGAGGCCGAGGTCGCTGACCAGCGACAGGACCCCGAGCAGCTCGGCCAGGCGCACGTCGGACCGACCGGGGGGCTGGCTCACGGGCCAAATCTAGGGCTCGGCGCCCCCCTGGCGGCGGCGGTAGGCCTCGACGTCGGCCGCCCGCAGGCGGATGGTGCGGCCGAACCGGTAGGCGGGCAGGGCTCCCTCGTCGATCAGGCGGTAGACGGCGCGGGTCGGGACGCCGAGCAGCCGGGCCACGTCGATCGGTTTGAGCCACTCTTGTTCTTCCATGTTATTTCAGTTTATTCCACACTGAGCGGTTATGCTAGGGGCGTGGCCGGCTACTCGGGAACGCCGCTCGCCCGCAAGCTGGGGGTGAAGGAGGGCGCCCGGGTGGCCCTGCTCGGGGCGCCGGACGGCTTCGACTCCGAGCTGGCCCCGCTGCCCGATGGCGTGCGGGTGCTGCGCCGGCTCGGCCCGGACCTCGACGTGGTCGTCCTCTTCGTGACCGAGCGCCGGGACCTGGAGCGGCGGTTCGCGGCCGCGGCCGATGCGGTCAGGCCGGCGGGCGGCTTCTGGGTCGCCTGGCCGAAGCGCTCGTCCAAGGTGCCCACCGACCTGACCGAGGACGTGCTGCGGGAGGTGGGCCTGCCCTACGGGGTGGTCGACAACAAGGTCTGCGCGGTCACCGACGTGTGGTCGGGCCTGCGCTTCGTGTGGCGGAGGGAGAACCGCTAGCGGCTACCGGCCGAGGCCGTCGATGCGGCGCAGCTCCTCGTCGTCCAGTGAGAAGCCGAAGACGTCGAAGTTGGAGGCGATCCGCTCGCGGTTGGCCGACTTGGGGATCACCGGCACGCCCCGGTCGACGTGCCACCGCAGCACCACCTGGGCCGGCGTGACCCCGTGTCGGCCCGCCACCTCGGCCAGCACGGGGTGGCCCAGGTCGGTGGACTTGAACGGGCTGTAGCCCTCCAGGATCACGTTCCGGCGGCGGTGGGCGTCGAGGACCTCGGCGTCGTAGACGCCCGGCCCCCAGCGGATCTGGTTGACGGCCGGCGCCTCGCCGGTGGCCCGGGCCAGCTCGTCGAGCTGGCTGGTGGCGTAGTTGCTGACCCCGACCGCCCGCACCAGGCCCTCGTCGCGGAGGGCCAGGAACCGCTCCCACGTGTCGATGCCGGCGCCCCGCCCGGGCGGCCAGTGGATGAGCCAGAGGTCGACCTGGTCCACGCCCAGGGCCCGGAGGCTCGCCTCGAGCGTCCGCCGCTCGCGGCCGGCATGGTCGGGCGGCAGCTTGGTGGCGAGGAGCACCTCCTCCCGGGGCACCCCGCTGCCGGCCACGGCGCGGCCGACCTCGCGCTCGTTCTCGTACATGGTGGCGGTGTCGATGTGGCGGTACCCGACCTCCAGGGCGTCGGCCACGGCCTGGTAGCACGCCGAGCCCCGCAACCTCCACGTGCCGAATCCGACCGGGGGGAGCATCTCGGAATCATGGCCGATCCCGTTCGTCCCCGGCCCGAGCGGGTAGGTGTTCTCGCACGCCGACACAGGAGGTGACCATGGACGGTCGGGCGAACGTCATCGCCGACGTGCAGGTCGTGCACATCGAGCAGGAGGGCCGGGAGCTCGTCGCCGACCTGATCGGCAGCAGCGAGCCGGTGGTCATGGCCGAGGTCATGGTCCGCTCCGAGGACGACGAGGAGCACCGGGAGGTCGTGGCCATGTTCGAGCGGTGGGAGGGGGCGGCGACCCCGCTCACCCTGGTGGAGGGCGAGGACGGGGTGGTCACCCTGGTCGACGCCGAGGCGCCCTTCCGCGCCGCCTGAGCGACCCGGAACGCCTACGGCTGCAGGGCGGCCCTCAGGAGGGAGCGCAGGTGCTCCAGGCGAGCCTGGACCACGTCGACGGCCAGCGGGTCGCCCCCCAGGAGGCCCTCCAGCAGGGGGATGTCGCTGAAGTAGCTGACCAGCGCCCCGTAGATGGTGAAGAACAGCTGCTGGGGGTCGTGGCGGCGCAGCCGGCCGGCGGCCATCTCCCGCTCGAAGAAGGCCACCGCGGTGGTGAAGTACGGCCGCAGCCCCTCCCCCAGCTCCATGCCGAGGCGGGAGCCGCCCTCGAGGGCCTCCCGGCGGACCAGGCGCACGAACTCGGGGTGCTCCATGAAGAACCGGAACCCGGCGGTCAGGATCTTGTCGACCTGGGGCCAGCCCTCCTCGGGGACCTCGGTGGCCGCGTCGACCTCCAGGTACCAGTCGGCCAGGGCCCGCTCGAAGACCTGGCGGTACAAGGCCTCCTTCGACGGGAAGTGGTGCAGCAGGCTGGGCCGGCGGATGCCGACCCGTGCCGCGATGTCGTTGAGCGACGTCCCCTCGTAGCCGTGCTCGGCGAAGCACCGGAGGGCCTCGGCGAGGATGGCGTCGCGGGTCGAGAGGGGCGGCTGCGACGGTACGAGGCCGGTCAACGGGCTGGCCTCATGAGTGGAGGGTACCCGCCCGGCCGCGACCGGGCGGGGGACGGCTCCGAAAGCAGCCGCCGAGGGTGCGGGCCGCGCCGGCGGGTCAGCCGGCGAGCTTGCGAGCGGCGCCGGCAATCGACTCGGCGTCGAGCCCGGCGGCGGCGATGCACTCGTCCGGCTTGGCCGATCCGGGCATCTGGGTGACGGCCAGCTTCACCAGGCGTAGGGGGATGTCGAGCGAGGCCTCGCCCAGGGCGGCGGCGACCGCGTCGCCGATGCCACCCTCGGGCCAGTGGTCCTCGACGGTGAGCACCCGGCCGTCGGTGGCCCGGGCCGCCTCGGCCAGGGTGGCGGCGTCGATGGGCTTGACCGAGTACAGGTCGATGACCCGGGCGTTGATGCCCTCGGCGGCCAGGGCGTCGGCCGCCTTGAGGGACTCGTGCAGGGTGATGCCCGCAGCCACGATGGTGACCTTGTCGTCGCCCGAGGAGCGCAGCACCTTGGAGCCGCCGATCTCGAAGGTCTCGTCCGGCCCGTAGATGACCGGCGTGTTGCCCCGGGTGGTGCGCAGGTAGGCGATGCCCTCGGGGAGGTCGGCCATGAGGGCGACCAGCTGGGCCGTCTGGACCGCGTCGCTCGGGTAGAGGACGGTGCTCTTGTGGACGGCCCGGAAGGCGGCCAGGTCCTCCAGGCCCATCTGTGAGGGCCCGTCCTCGCCGATCGACACCCCGGCGTGCGACCCGCAGATGTTCAGGCGGGCCTGGCTCACCGCGGCCATGCGGATGAAGTCGTAGGCCCGGGTGAGGAATGCGGCGAAGGTGGAGGCGAAGGGGTTCCAGTGCTGGACCTGCATGCCGACCGCCGAGGCGATCATCTGCTGCTCGGCGATGTAGCACTCGAAGTACCGGTCGGGGTGGGCGGCCCGGAAGATCTCGGAGTAGGTGGAGTTGGAGACCTCGCCGTCGAGGGCGACCACGTCGCCCCGGGCCTTGCCCAGGGCGGCCAGGGCGTCGCCGTAGGCCTTGCGGGTGGCGACCTTCTCACCCATCTCGTAGGCGGGCAGCTCCAGCGGCCCCGACGTCTCGAAGGTGTGGGGCTGCGCCCCGGCGGGAGGCTTGGGCACCTCGACGGTGACGCCGCGGTCGCCGCCGAGCTCCTCGATGGCGTCCTCGTAGTCGGGGACGGCCTTGCCATGGGCGTTGAGCTGGTCCTCGACCGACTTCACGCCGGCGCCCTTCTTGGTTTTGGCGATGATGACGGTGGGCTTGCCGGTGGTGGCCACCGCCTCGGCGAAGGCGGCGTCGATGGCCTCGGTGTCGTGGCCGTCGATGGTGATGGTGTGCCAGCCGAAGGCCTGGGCCCGCCGCTCGTAGGCGTCGAGGTTCCAGCCGTGGCGGGTCTCCCCGCTCTGGCCGAGGCGGTTGACGTCGATGATCGCGGTCAGGTTGTCGAGCCCGTTGAAGCTGGCCTCCTCGAAGGCCTCCCACATGGAGCCTTCGGCCATCTCGGAGTCGCCGCACAGGACCCAGGTGCGGTAGTCGAGCTGGTCGAGCCGCTTGCCGGCCAAGGCGACGCCGACGGCGATGGGCAGGCCCTGGCCGAGGGAGCCGGTGGCCACGTCGACCCACGGGATGGTGGGCGTGGGGTGGCCCTCCAGCCGGCTGCCGAGGGTGCGGTAGCTGGCCATCTCCTCGGCCGTGACCGCGCCCACCGCCTTGTAGATGGCGTAGAGCAGCGGCGAGGCGTGGCCCTTGGAGAAGATGAGGTGGTCGTTCCCCGGGTTCTCGGGGTCGTTGAAGTCGTAGTGGAGGTACTTGCTGATCAGCACGGCCATCAGGTCGGCGGCAGACATCGACGAGGTCGGGTGGCCGGACCCGGCGACCCCACTCACCTTCACCGCGTCCACTCGAAGCTGCTGCCCGAGCTCCTGCCACTGCGTCTTCTGGTCGTCCATGGCGGCAATCTTATGTCGGCCACCCGTCACGGCCCCAAACGAGAACTAGCGTCAGGCCATGGACATCGTGGCTGCCCTGTTCGTGGAGGGAATCAACCAGCGCCAGGTCCCCGGACCCTCCACCCGCTTCGACCTGACCGGCGTCATGTTCTCCCTGCCGGCGTCGGGCCCGCTGCCGGTGGAGCTGGATCCGCACCTGGTGGTGTTCGTCCGCTGCCCCCCCGACGAGCCGGGCACGGGCACCCTGGAGGCGGAGTTCCTCGACGCCGACGGCAAGGAGGTGGCCCGCAACGCCCAGCCGGTCACCGTGCAGCCGGGCAAGTTCGGCCGGCTGCTGGTCAAGGCCAGCCTGACCTGGGAGGCCTACGGCACCATCGAGGCCCACGTGAAGTTCACGGGCGGCACCCCGGTGGTCGTGCCGTTGACCCTCCTGCCGCCGGCCTGATGCCCCGGTCGTTCGCCGCCGCCCTGTCGGAGCACCCCGACCCGGCCGTCGCCACCGGCGAGGTCGTGGGCCAGGTGCTTGAGGCCCTCGGTGAGGACGGCGGGCCGCCCGACCTCGCCCTGGTGTTCGTGACCCCGGTCCACGCCCGGGCCATGGAGGAGATCGTGGCCGCCATCCGGGCCACCCTGTCGCCCCGGGCCCTGCTCGGGTGCGCCGCGGTGTCGGTGCTGGGCGGCGAGCGCGAGGTCGAGAAGGGCCCGGGCATCTCCCTGTGGGCGGGACGGACGGGTGCGGTCACCCCGTTCCACCTCACCGTGAGCCGGTCGCCCGACGGCCTGACGTTCACCGGCTGGCCGGACCACATCCCCGCCGACGCCAGCGCCCTGCTGCTCATCCCCGACCCGTACACCTTCCCCACCGACGACCTCCTGCGGCGCATGGAGGAGGACCGGCCCGGCATGCCCGTGGTCGGGGGCATGGCCTCGGCCGCCCGGGCGCCCGGCGACAACCGCCTGGTGATCGACGCTCGGGTGGTCCGCCAGGGTGCGGTGGGGGCCTTCCTGGGCCCGGACGTCAAGGTCGCCACCGTGGTGTCGCAGGGCTCCCGGCCGGTGGGCAGCCCGTTCGTGGTCACCAAGGCCGAGCACAACGTCGTCTACGAGCTGGCCGGGAAGAGCGCGATCGAGCGGCTCCAGGAGGTCGCCGCCGAGCTGGGCGACGAGGACCGGGAGCTGCTGGCCGGGATGGTCCAGATCGGCCGGGTGATCGACGAGAACAAGCTCGACTTCGGCCAGGGCGACTTCCTGGTCCGCACCGTGGTCGGCGCCGACCCCAACAGCGGGGCGCTGCGGGTGGGCGACATCATGGAGGTCGGGTCCACCGCCCAGTTCCAGGTGCGCGACCCGGAGTCGGCCGACGCCGAGCTTCGCCGCCTGATCAGCGGCCGTGCCGCGCAGGCCGCCCTGGTCTTCACCTGCAACGGCCGGGGCACCAACCTCTTCCCCGAGCCCCACCACGACGCCACCGTCGTGTCCGAGAGCCTGGGCAACCCGCCGGTGGCCGGCATGTTCTGCGCCGGCGAGCTGGGGCCCATCGGCGGCCACAACTTCATGCACGGCTTCACCGCCTCGGTGGTGCTCCTCAGCAAAGAGTGAGTGTGCAGCATTCCGTCCCAGAGACGGAATGCTGCACACGTGTCAGCTGGTGTGGCCGTGGGCGCAGCCCTGGCCGTGGCCCTCGATGCCGGCGAAGGGGCCGCAGGGGTGGTCCTGGAGCCAGACGTGGAGCATGGGCGGGGTGGCCCGGAGGGTCCCGCCCGGGAAGCAGCGGCCGTTGAGCAGGATGCCGGCCAGGCGGGTGCCGGAGGGGTCCCAGCACAGGTTCTGGTGGTCGTGCCAGGTGGTCAGCTCACCGGCGATGTCCGGCACGTCGGCCATGGTCTTGCCCGCCTCGAGGATGTACATGGCCGAGGCCACCCGCCAGCCGGTGGGCGTCCGCTCCATGACGATGGACTCGATGCGGTCGGGGTCCAGCTCCCGGCCGTCGTTCATGTAGTCGGGCTGGATGAAGTGGTCGTACGGCGTGAGGAGCCCGTCGCCGATGGACCGGTAGCCGGCGGCGAGCAGCGAGGCCTGGTCCGGGAACCGGGCGGCGGCGGCGCGGGTCGTCTCGATCAACCGCTTGGCCGCCGCCAGCTGGGCCGGGGTGGCGTGCGACGTGTCGGCGCCGCGGAAGACAGGGTCGACGCCGGCGGCGACCTCGTGGTGGTCAGCCCCGCCCTCGACGTGGGTCGCCGGCGTCGCCATGCCGACCATGGCCGGCACCAGGGCGAGGAGGAGCACGGGCGACCAGGCGGCACGCGCCGGGCCCGCCGCCCACACCGCGACCAGGGCGAGCACCGCAGCCACCACCTCCAGGGCGGTGGCGGTGACGTCCTGGACGCCCACCGCCTCCCGCTGGGCCAGCTCGGCGATCAGGGGCAGCCCGGCGGTGCGGGAGACGGCCCAGGCGGTGGCCGCGGCCAGGTTCACCCCGGCGCCAGCCACCAGCGCCCAACGGGAGGGCCGGCCGATCAGCAGCGCGCCCACGCCGACCTGGACGGCCGCCGTCACCGCGAACAGCAGGACGACGCTGGGATGCTCGGCGTGGGCCCCGGCCGCGGCGGCGTGGACCAGGCCGGCGGCCACGGTGAGGGCGCCCGCCATCGCAGGCAGTGATGTCACCGGTCCATTGTCGACCGGGTTCGGGCGCTACGTGCGTCGGAAGCCCGGAATGGGGAATAGCGTCGTAGGCATGACGCGACTCGAGCGGCTGTTCCGGGAGCAGGGTCAGAGCCCGTGGCTGGACAACCTCAAGCGGGGGTACCTGTCCAGCGGCGAGCTGACGCGCTACATCGACGAAGGGATCCGGGGTATCACCTCCAACCCCACGATCTTCCAGAAGGCCATCGCCGGCCAGGCCGAGTACGACGACCAGTTCCGGAGCCTGATCGACAGCAAGGAGCCGGTCGACGACGCCTACTGGGACCTGGTGATCTCCGACGTCCGGGCCGCCCTCGGCCTGCTGCGCCCCGTCTACGACGAGAGCAACGGCGGCGACGGCTTCGTCTCCATCGAGGTCGCCCCCGGGCTGGCCCACGACACCGAGGGCACCATCGCCGCCGCCCGCCAGCTCCACGAGCGGATCGACGAGCCGAACCTGCTGGTCAAGATCCCGGGCACCAAGGAGGGCCTGCCCGCCATCCGCCAGATGATCGCCGAGGGCCGCAGCATCAACGTGACCCTGATCTTCTCCCTCGACCGCTACGACGAGGTCATCGAGGCCTACCTGTCCGGCCTGGAGGACTGCGACGGCGACCTGGGGCGGGTCCACAGCGTCGCCTCGTTCTTCGTGAGCCGGGTCGACACCGAGGTCGACCGCCGTCTCAACAAGATTGGCACCGAGGAGGCCCTGGCCCTGCGGGGCAAGGCCGCGGTCGCCCAGGCCAAACTGGCCTACGAGCTGTTCTGCAGGCGGTTCCGGGGCGAGCGGTGGGACGCCCTGTGCGACCAGGGCGCCCGGGTGCAGCGGCCGCTCTGGGCGTCGACGTCGACCAAGAACCCCGCCTACCCGGACACGCTCTACGTCGACAACCTGATCGGCCCCGACACGATCAACACCATGCCCGACTCCACCATCGACGCCTTCGAGCTGCGGGGCACGGTGGCCCGCACGGTGAACAAGGACGTCGACCAGGCCCACCAGGTGATGGACGACCTGGCCCGGGTGGGCGTCGACATGGCCGACGTGAGCCGCACCCTGGAGGAGGAGGGCGTGGCCTCCTTCGCCAAGTCCTTCGACGAGCTCATGGCCACCCTCGCCGACAAGGCCGCCGAACTGAGCTCCACCAGCTGACCGGCGCCTTGACGACGCACATGGAGAACCCGCTGGCCGAGGCCACCGTCGAGCGGGTGGCGCCGCCGGCCGTGCTCGTCGTCTTCGGGGCCTCGGGCGACCTCACCAGCCGCAAGCTCATGCCCGCGGTCGAGAACCTGGCCCTGCGCCGGCTGCTGCCACCCGGGTTCTCGGTGGTGGGCGTGGCCCGCACCGACTTCGACGACGAGCAGTTCTTCGAGAGCATGCGGCAGGCGGTCGAGAAGGCCGGCGGCGGGGGCGAGGAGGCCCGGCACGTCTGGGAGTCCTTCGCCCAGGGCGGCTTCCGCTACGTGGCCGGCGACTACGGCGACCCCGAGACGTTCAAGAGGCTCAAGGACGTCCTCGACGAGATCGACGCCACCCGGGGCACGGCCCAGAACCGGCTGATCTACCTGGCCACCCCGCCGAGCACCTTCCCTACGGTGATCCAGGGCCTGGCCCAGTGCGGCCTCAACCGCCCGGCGAACGACAACGCCTTCGTCCGCATCGTCATCGAGAAGCCGTACGGCCGCGACACCCGCTCGGCGGAGAAGCTCGACGCCGTCGTGCACGAGGTGTTCGAGGAGCCCCAGGTGTACCGCATCGACCACTACCTGGGGAAGGAGACGGTCCAGAACGTCCTGGCCCTGCGCTTCGCCAACGCCATCTTCGAGCCCATCTGGAACCGGCGCTACGTCAACCACGTGCAGATCACCGTGGCCGAGCAACTGGGCGTGGGCCACCGGGGCGGGTTCTACGAGAGCGCGGGCGCCCTGCGCGACATCGTCCAGAACCACGTCCTGCAGGTGCTGGCCCTCACCCTGATGGAGCCGCCGTCGACCTTCGACCCGAACGGCATCCGCGACGAGAAGGTCAAGGCCCTGCGGGCGGTCGACATCCTGAGCCCGGAGGAGGTGGCCCAGAACGTGGTGCGGGCCCAGTACCGTGCCGGCTGGGTGCAGGGCACCGAAGTCCACAGCTACCGGGACGAGGAGGGCGTCGACCCCCACAGCCAGACCGAGACCTACGTGGCCATGCGCCTCAAGGTCGACAACTGGCGGTGGGCGGGCGTGCCGTTCTACGTCCGCACCGGCAAGTACCTGCCCAAGCGGGTGACCGAGGTGGCCATGGAGTTCAACCGGGTGCCCCATCTCCCCTTCGCCATGAGCCAGGCCGAGGGCCTCGACCCCGACGCCCTGGTCCTGCGCATCCAGCCCGACGAGGGCATCACCCTGCGCTTCGGGGCCAAGGTGCCCGGCCAGGCCTTCCGGGTGCGGTCGGTGTCGATGGACTTCTTCTACGGCGCCGCCTTCCTGGAGGAGACGCCCGAGGCCTACGAGCGGCTGCTGCTCGACGCCCTGCTCGGCGACCCCACCCTGTTCATCCGCGCCGACGAGGTGGCCCAGGCATGGCGCATCGTGCAGCCCGTGCTCGACGGCTTCGAGGAGGGCGACCTGCCCCTGGCCCGCTACGAGGCGGGAACCTGGGGGCCGCCGGAGGCCGACCACCTCCTCGACCGTGACGGCCGGCGCTGGCGCAAGCCCTGATGGAGGAGCCGGTCGTCACCACCCTCGGCTCGTGGGAGGCCGACGACGTCACCGTCGCCCAGGTGGAGGCGGCCCTCAGCGACCTCCGCCACCACGAGCAGCGGGCCGCGGTGCGTACGAGCGTGCTGACCCTGGTCGCGGTGGTCAAGACCGACGCCGAGGCCGACGCGGCCCGCGCCATCATCGACGAGCTGGGGGGCCGGCACCCGTCCCGGGCGCTGGTCATCGTGGCCGTCGACGACGAGCCCGACGCCCCCAACGGCACCGACGCCGCGGTGTGGGTGCGGGCCATCGAGCGCGAGGGCCGGGCCGTCTGCTTCGAGCAGCTGCTGCTGCGGGTGCGGGGCAAGGCCCGCCACCACCTCGACTCCATCGTGGAGCCCTTCGCCCTGCCCGACGTGCCCATGGTCGTGTGGCTCCCCGCCGGCCTCCCCTCCCCCGGCGACCCGCTGATGCAGGCGGCCAACCGGGTGGTCGTCGACAGCCGGGCGGTGGCCGAGGCCGGCGGCGACGTCCTGACGAGGAGCCTCAGCCTGGCCCGGCGGCTCCCGGTGGCCGACCTGTCGTGGATGCGCCTGGAGCAGTGGCGGAGCATGCTGGCCGGCCTGTTCGAGGGGGCCCTCAACCGCCCGTTCCTCCAGGCGGTCGACCGGGTGGAGGTGTGCGGGAACCACGGGCCCCGGTACCTGCTGGGCGGCTGGCTGCTGCGCCGGCTGGAGCTGCCCGCCTCCCGGGTGGAGCTGCGGCCGGCCGAGCACGTCTCGGTGGACGTCCACGCCGTCTCGGGCGGCCGCCGCGGTAGGTTCAGGGTGGCGCGTGACGGCGCCGAGCGGGAGATCAGGTCCTGCGTCGACATCGAGGGTGGGCCGCAGCTGGAGCAGACGGTCCGCATGCGCCAGCAATGGCCGTCCCTCGCGCTGGCGTCGGCTCTGACCAGAGTCGGCCACGACGAGATCTACGAAGAGGCACTCGCCGGCGCCCGGGAGCTGCGACAGGCCGAGGGAGGCCGATGAACGGAGGGCCGACAGCCGTGCAGGGAGACGTGCCAGCTATGCCAGGGGATGTGAAGGTGGTGGAGGACGTACCCGGCGAGTTCGCCGAGCGCGTGGTGGAGGCCTTCCTGAACCGCCCCGGCGACGGCTTCTGCCTGGTGCTGTCCGGAGGCAACACGGCTCGCCGCTGCTACGAGCGCCTGGCCGCCGACGGCGCCGACCAGATCGACTGGTGGCAGGTCGACGTCTACTGGGGCGACGAGCGCTGCGTGCCGCCCGACCACCCGGACTCCAACGAGCGCCTGGGCCGGGAGTCGTTGCTGGAGCGGGTGGGCGCGGCCAACGCGGTCTACCCCATGCGCTGCGACGAGGGCCCCGACCCCTACCAGCAGCGGGTGGCCCAGGCCGGCCGGCTCGACCTCGTCCACCTGGGCCTGGGCCCCGACGGGCACACCGCCTCGCTGTTCCCCGGGTCGGCGGGGCTCAACGCCGACCCCGGCCGGCTGGTCGTCCTGAACGAGGACCCGCACGGCAGGAACCCCCACCAACGCATGACCCTCACCTTCTCGGGCATCGCCCGGGCCCGGCTGGCCATCGTCACCGTGGAGGGCGAGGAGAAGCGCGACGCCTTCGCCGCGGTCCGCCGGGGCGACCCCGACGTCCCCGCCGGCCGGATCACCGCCGACCGGGTCATCTGGCTCGTCGACCCCGCCGCCGCGGGCTGAAGCGGGTGGGGAGGGCGCCGGCCCGTACTGTGGGGGCGTGACGCCGGCCGACCTCCTGGGCGCCCCCCTGCCCGACCTCCTGGCCGGGGCCGGGGCCGTGCGCGACCGGGCGACGGGCCGGCGGGTCACCTACTCCCCCAAGGTCTTCATCCCGCTCACCCGCCTGTGCCGGGACCGCTGCGGGTACTGCACGTTCGCCACCGCCCCCGCCCGCCTGGCCGCCCCGTACCTGCCCCCCGAGGAGGTGCTGGCCATCGCCTCGGCCGGGGCGGCGGCCGGCTGCCACGAGGCCCTCTTCACCCTGGGCGAGGCGCCCGAGGACCGCTACCCGGCGGCCCGGGCCTGGCTGGACGAGCGGGGGTACCGCTCCACCGTCGACTACCTGGCCGCCATGTGCGCCCTCGTGCTGGCCGAGACCGGGCTCCTGCCCCACGCCAACGCCGGGGCCCTCTCGAAGGAGGAGCTGGCCCGGCTGCGGGAGGTGTCGGCGTCGCAGGGGATGATGCTGGAGAGCCTGAACCCGGACCTGGGCTGCCACCGGGGCGCCCCGGACAAGGAGCCGGCCCGGCGCCTTGCCACCCTCGAGGCGGCGGGCGAGCTGGCCATCCCCTTCACCACCGGGATCCTCGTGGGCATCGGCGAGAGCCGCCAGGACCGGCTGGAAACCCTGGCGGCCATCGCCGCCAGCCACCGCCGCCACGGCCACGTGCAGGAGGTCATCGTCCAGAACTTCCTGCCCAAGCCGGGCACGGCCATGTGGGCGTCGGCCCCCTGCCCGCCCGAAGAGGAGCTGTGGTCGCTGGCCGTGGCCCGCCTGCTGCTCCCGGCCGAGGTCGCCCTGCAGGCCCCGCCCAACCTGTCGGAGGACTTCGGGCGGCTCCTCGCCGCGGGGATCGACGACTGGGGCGGGGTGTCGCCGGTCACCCCCGACCACGTGAACCCCGAGCGGCCCTGGCCGGCCCTGGAGCGCCTGGCCGAGGTGACCGAGGCGTGCGGCTTCGAGGTCGCCCCCCGGCTCACGGTCTACCCCCGCTACGCCCTGGAGCCCGGGCGCTGGCTCGACCCGGCCCTACGCACGGCCGTGCTGACCAGGTCCGACGCCGAGGGCCTGGGCCGGGACCGGCCGGACTGGCACGCGGGGGCCACGGTGCCGCCTCCCCGCCTGCTGCCCGGCACGCCGAGGGCGGGCTCGGCGGTGGGCGAGGTGCTGGCCGGGGTGCTCGGCGGCCAGGAGGCCGGCGTCGCCGAGATCGTCACCCTGTTCTCGGCACGGGGCCGGGAGGTGGCGGCGGTGGCCGGGGTGGCCGACGACCTGCGGCGGCGGGCGGTGGGCGACGCCGTCACCTGGGTGGCGAACCGGAACATCAACTACACCAACGTCTGCACGTTCAAGTGCCGGTTCTGCGCCTTCTCGAAGGGCCCGCTGTCGCTCAACCTGCGGGGCGACCCCTACCTGCTGGGCGTCGAGGAGATCCGGCGCCGGGTCGTCGAGGCGGTCGAGGCCGGCGCCACCGAGGTCTGCCTCCAGGGCGGGATCCACCCCAGCTTCGACGGTGACTACTACGTCGACGTCTGCCGGGCGGTGAAGGAGGCGGCGCCGGGCATCCACGTCCACGGCTTCACCGCCCTCGAGGTCACCGAGGGGGCCCGCCGGCTCGGCGAGCCGCTCGCCGACTACCTCCGGCGCCTGATGGACGTCGGCCTGGCCACCCTGCCGGGCACCGCGGCCGAGATCCTCGACGACGAGGTGCGGGCCGTCCTGTGCCCGGACAAGATCGGCACCGACGAGTGGCTGGAGGCCCACCGCACGGCCCACGGCCTCGGCCTACGGTCGAACATCACGATCATGTTCGGGGCCGTCGAGCAGCCGGTGCACTGGGCCCGCCACATCGTGCGCACCCGGGCGTTGCAGGCCGAGACCGGGGGGTTCACCGAGTTCGTGCCGCTGCCGTTCGTGCACATGGCCACGCCCCTGTTCCTCCAGGGTCGGGCCCGCCGGGGGCCGACGTTCCGCGAGGCCCTGCTGATGCACGCCGTGGGACGCATCGCCTACACCGGCTACGTGGACAACATCCAGGTGTCGTGGGTCAAGCTGGGCGCCGAGGGCGCCCGCCAGGTGCTCCGGGCCGGGGCCAACGACCTGGGCGGCACGCTCATGGACGAGAACATCTCCCGGGCCGCGGGCGCCGACCACGGCCAGCGCATGGACGAGTCGGCCTTCCGGGCCGTCGTCGAACCCCTGGGCCGCCCGCTGGAGCAGCGCACGACGGTGTACGGCCGGGTGGCGGCCAGGCGCTAGCCGGCGGTGGTGGCCCGCTCGGCCCGCTCCGTGGGGCTCAGGGCCAGGTCATGGATCAGGGACTCCGACTGGAGGGCGACCAGCTTCTCGACGTGCTCGGCGGGCGCCTGACGGGAACGGGCGGCGTGCACGATGAGTGCTTTGGGCGACAGGATGCGCTGCTCGAACCATGACATGCCGAAGAGGAGGAGGCTCAGTAGGCCCAGCGACACGAGGACCAGGACCAGCGGGTACAGCATGCCTACATCTTGCCCCAGCGAGGTCGGGCGAAACGAGGATGCCCGGCCGGGGCGTGAGAAGCTAGGACGTGAACGAGCGCGAGCGCTACCGGACCGACGACCCGGACCTCGACCAGCGCCTGCTCGACCTGTTGGCCTCGGCCGGCGCCGGTCGTGACCTCGACCAGCTGTTCGAGATCCTCGTGTCGGTGGTCAAGCTGGCCGGCGACCAGCCCGACCGCCTGAACCTCAAGATCACCAACGCCGCCCTGCGGGAGATGCGGGAGGCCTTCAAGCTGTTCGCCCCCTTCCGCCACACCCCCAAGGTGACGATCTTCGGGTCGGCCCGGACCCTGCCCCACGACCCCCTGTACGCCCAGACCTGTGAGCTGGGCGCGGCCTTGGCCTCCGCCGGCTGGATGATCGTCACCGGCGCCGGCCCCGGCATCATGGCCGCCGGCGTGGAGGGCGCCGGCGCGGAGCACTCCCTCGGCGTGAACATCCGGCTCCCGTTCGAGCAGCCGAACCCGGCGATCGAGGGCGACAACCGGCTGGTCAGCATGAAGTACTTCTTCACCCGCAAGCTCATGCTGATGAAGGAGTCGGCGGGCTTCGTGGTCCTGCCGGGCGGCTTCGGCACCCTGGACGAGGTCTTCGAGCTGCTCACCCTCCTGCAGACGGGGAAGGCCGCCCCGGCACCGCTGGTCCTGCTGGAGGTGCCGGGCGGCACGTACTGGCGGAGCTGGGAGCGCTTCGTGCGGGACGAGGTGGTGGCCCGGGGCCTGGTCTCGCCGGACGACCTGCTGCTGCTGCAGATCACCGACGACGTGGGCGCCGCCACCCAGGAGATCTTCGGGTTCTTCCGCAACTACCACTCGATGCGCTACGTCGGCTCCCGCCTCGTCATACGGCTGCGGGCCGCGCCCACCAGGGCCGAGCTGGCCGACCTGAACGAGCGCTTCGCCGACATCTGCACCCGGGGCCGGATCGAGGCCACGCCGCCCCAGCCGCCCGAGGTGGCCGGCGACGACCACGTGGAGCTGCCCCGGATCGCCCTGCACTTCGACCGGGCCAGCCACGGTCGCCTGCGGGCCTTCATCGACGCCCTCAACGGCCTGGGCTCGGCCCCGGCCATCACCGTGCCCGACGCCGACAGCGCGGTGGCCGCCGGGTCCCCTCCCGAGGTCGACGCCGGCCCCGACAACGGCGAGAGCCTGGCCGGGTAAGGCGCTACGAAGGGGCCAGGGCCTCCAGCACCTCCTCGGCCCGGCGCATCGACGCAGCCGGGTCGGCGTCGGGCGAGCCGATCTCGGGGTCGAAGTTCAGGTCGACGAAGGTCTCGGTGAGGCCCTTCGCAGCCAGGCCGGCCAGGTCGGATCTGATCTCGGACAGCGACCCCTCCAGCGGCCCCCGCGAGCCGCCGCGCACCTTGACCACGCCCCGGCACACGAAGCGCAGGGCGGCGGGGTCGCGGCCGGCGGCCTCGGCGGCCCGGCGGATGACGCCGATGGGCTCGTCGATCCGGCCGAGGTCGGCCCGGCTGCTGCTGATCCATCCGGCGGCCAGGCGCCCGGCCCGGCGCAGGGCGGGCTCGGCGGTGCCGCCGAGGAGGATGGGCGGGTGCGGGCGCTGCACGGGCTTGGGGTCGATCCGGGAGCGGGGCACCCGGTAGAAGTCGCCCTGGTACTCGACCACCTCGTCGGTCCAGATGGCCCGCAGGCAGCGCAGGTAGTCCTCGGCCCGGGCGCCCCGCCGCTCGGCGGTCGTGCCCACCGCGACCAGCTCCTGGGGGAGCCAGCCGATCCCGAGGCCAACGTCGAGGCGGCCGCCGGAGAGGTGGTCGATCGTCGTCAGGGCCTTGGCCAGGACGACCGGCGCGTAGTACGGCATGTTGACGACGGCCACGCCCAGGCGCACCGAGGTGGTCTGGCCGGCGAGGAAGGCCAGAGTGGTGAGGGGGTCGAGCACCCTGCGGTACTGGGGATCCAGCTGCGGGGCGTCGCCCTCCAGCGGGGAGAGCAGGCGCTGGAAGGTCCACAGCGAGGTGTACCCGAGCGCCTCGGCCCGCCGGGCCACGCGGGCGCAATTGGCCGGCGTGGCCCACGAGCCGGAGACCGGGGCGGCGAAGCCGAGCAGCATCCGGCCACCGTACCGGGGTGCTCCGGCTCAGTCCCTCCGGCCGGCCTGGTCCAGGGCCCGGAGGGGGGGCACGGCGTCGATCACCCGGCTGAAGGACACCATCTCGCCGGCCACGTTGAGGGTGCCGACGAACACCAGCACGATCTCACGGGTCGAGGGGCCGCAGGCCAGGACGACGCCGAGGCCGAGGACGGCGCCGAGCACGTTGGACCCGGTGTCGCCGAGCATGACCCGCTCGTGCAGGTCGTCGAGGACCAGGCCGAGGGCGGCGCCCACGAGCACCGCGGTGCCGCTGAGGGCCGAGGTCCGCTCGGCGGCCACGGCAAGGAGCAGGAAGGCGCCGGTGCCCACCTTGATCGTCCGCCCCGGTGCCCGGTCGAGCAGGTTGGCCAGGTTGGCACACAGCCCGACCAGGGCGGCGTCAGCCACCAGCCGGGCGGGGGACTCGCCGACGACGGGTGCGACCACCAGCAGGGCCAGCACCCCGCCCCCCACGAGCTTGAGGACCCCCGTGGTGACCCGGCCCTCGGCCAGCGCCCCCAGGTGGCCCCGGAAGCCCCGCTCGGTGCCGGCCCCGCTCCCTGTGCCGGCCCCGCTTCCTGTACCAGCAATGTCGTCGAGCAGCCCCAGGACGGCGAAGCCCAGGGCGGCCAGCAGCACGAGGGACCGGCCGCCGGCCATGCCGGCCCCCTCGCCGATGCCGAAGGACCCGGCCACCGCCCGCCCGCCCTCCACCAGCATGGCAGCCAGGGGCAGCACGATCCCCACCGACGTGGGCACGGTCCGGCCCCGGAAGTTCCGGCGGGTGAGGGCGGGCAGGGTGAAGAACGGCCGCACGACCAGCCACGTGAGGCGGGCGGCCAGGTAGCCCACGACCACGGCGGCCAGCACCGACGTCACCGGATCACCGCCTGGGCCGGCTCCCCCGCCGGCTCCAGCAGGGCCGGGCGCCCGGCCGGATCGGCCAGGGCCAGGAGGGCCAGGAACGGGCCCACGGACACCATGACCATGGCGACCACCACGATCCCCGAGTCGTTCACGGCCGTGCCGACCAGCCCGGCGGCCAGCGCCCCGAGCACGCCGGCCCGCAGCGGCGAGCCGGGCGGCAGGAGGGTGCGGCCGTACCGGGTCCAGAGCACCGCCCCCAGCACCAGCAGGGCGATGACCGGGGTGACGGCGGTCCAGAAGGAGTCGCCCACGTTGGCGACGGTCACCTCCAGGCGCCGGGCCAGGCTGGCGCCGACGCTGTCGTCGCCCCAGCGGGCGACGTGCGACGCGAACCGGCCGAGGTGCGTGCGGGCGTCGGGCGGGCGGAGGAGGTCGACGGCCGTGGCCGCCGCCAGCACCCCGGCCGTGGCCAGGGCGGCGACGGCCACCCGTCGCCGGGTCAGGCGCAGGCCGGCCAGGGCGACGACCACCAGGAGGCAGATCGGGACCAGGGTGACCATCCCGCCCACGTCGGCCCCCAGCACGGGTGCCGCGTCGGCGTAGATCACCAGGGCGAAGAGGGCGGCGGTGGCAGCCACGGCCTCGGTGCGCCGGGGGGCGCGGGCCACGTGCAGGGCGCCGGCCAGGAGCGCGGCCCCGGCCAAGACCCCGAAGGCGGTGTTGCCGAGCCCGTAGAAGCGGCCCGAGGTCTGGGGGGCGTAGCCGAGCAGGCCGGCGAGCTGCAGGCGGGCCCCGGTGGCCAGGTCGAGGAGGAGGACGGCAACCGTGGCCCCCAGGATCCACCCCAGCCCGGCCAGCGGATGCCGGCGGGCCCGGGCTGCCAGGGCGGCGATGGCCAGGTCGACGGCCACCAGCACGGCCAGGCCGGCGTCGCCCATCCCGGGGACGAACGGCAGGGCCCGCAGGACGAGGGCGGCCAGCGGGAAGGCGGCGACCGCCAGGGCCGCCGCCCGCAGCCACGACCGGCGCATCCACGGCAGCAGCCCGGCCACCGCGGCGCCGGTCACGAACCACAACGCGACCTGGGCGACGATGAACACCGTCGTCACCCGCAGCCACCGGGCCTCCCGCCACGCCGAGTCCCGGTCGAGGCGGGCCAGGCGGGCCAGGTCGACGGCCTCGGCCGGGTGGTAGCGCAGCACGGTGCCCGGGAGCTGGGGAGGCACCGGCGCGCCCAGGGCGCCGAGGACGGTGGGCGCCAGGTCGGTGAGCGACACCAGACCCAGGCGCCGGGTCGACGGCGAGTGCAGGTAGCCCGGCACCACGCCGGCGCCGGCGGCCACCACCGGCGTGAGCCGCCACTCGTCGGTCGGAGGGGTGACCGACACCACGAGGAGCAGCGTCCCCGGCGGGAGGGCGCCGCGGAGGTGGCCCAGCAGGTCGTCGGCGCCGTCGAGGGCCCGGGCCCGGGCGGGGAGGGCGTAGCGGTCGACCGCCCCCATGTCGGCCACGGCGTCGGCCCGTTCGAGGTCGCCCGGGTCGGCCAGCACCACGTCGAAGGCGCCCAGGGCGGCGATGACCTGGCCGGCGAGCGCCTCGGGATCGGCCCGGCGCGAGAACGGGGCCCTTCCGTCCTCGACCAGGAGGTCGTCGCCGGTGACGTTGCCGCCGTCGACCACGCCCTGGCCGTCCATGAGGGCGACGGCGCCCGGCCGGGCCACGCTCGGGTGGGCGGCCAGGTCGATCCCGGTCAGGCCGGCCGGGAGGTCGGCGGTGCCGATGACGGCCGTGCGCCGGCCGGCGGCGTGGAGGGCGTCGCCCAGCGAGCCGGGGAGGCTGGACACGTAGGACCCGGCCTTGGCCCGGATCTGGGCGGCGGCGGGCACGACCACCCTGCCCGCCACCTCGATTGCGTCGTCGGCCGCGGGATCGGCGTGGACCCGGCTGCCGGCGCCCAGGGTGGCGTAGCCCTCCCGAACGGTCGGCACCCGGGAGCGAGTGCGGACGTTCATGGCCGCCACTGCGCCGTCGGCGGCCAGCCGGTCGAGGTTGGGCATGGCCCCGGTGCCGACGTCGTCCCAGGACAGCCCGGGCAGGCCGACGAGCAGCACCCGCCCGGCCGGGCCGGACGCTGGGGTACTGGAGGGGGCGGCCCGGGCTCCCGACCACGACCCCGCGACCACGGCCAGCACCAGGGCGGCGACGACGATGCCGGTCCGGCTGCGCCGGGAGGTGAGCCGGGGCCACAGGGCCCGGGCGATGTCGGCCCCCTGGCGGGCCCGGTGGGCGAAGCCGGCCACGCTGCGACCGGTGTGGCGGTGGTCCATGGCGACGGGGATCTCGACCACCCGGGCCCCCGCCCGCACCGCGTCGACGGTGAGCCCCACCTCGAGGCCGAAGCGGGGCGCGAGGGTGAGCGAGCGCAGCAGCGGGCCCCGGACCGCCCGCTGGCCCGAGATCGGCGCCCGGGCGGCGAACCCGCCCGCCGCCCGGCCGATGCCAGCGGCGGCGGCCCGGCGCACCAGCCCGAACCCACCCCGCCCGCGGGCCGACGGCAGCACGCCGACGGCCATGTCGGCCTCCCCGGCAAGGACCGGGCCCAGCAGCCGGGCCGCCTCGGCCGCCGTCGCCCCGGTGTCGGCGTCGACCAGGAGGTAGACGTCGGTCTCGGGTGTGGCCGCCACCGTCGTC
>Ga0247704_1000013_pt1 | contig 53836 bp, 39 predicted proteins | sample 41W_NmetaG_FD_189042 | JGI IMG/M metagenome (GOLD analysis project Ga0247704, IMG submission 189042) | Soil microbial communities from hillslope of Landscape Evolution Observatory, University of Arizona, Oracle, AZ, United States - 4-1-W_N | ecosystem: Engineered > Artificial ecosystem >...
TGGTGGCGCTGGACTGGGCCCGGGCGTCGCCCGAGTCGCCCGTGGTGGCCTTGGGGTTGGAGGTGATGGTGGCTGCGCCGCCGGCGCCGCCGTTGGCCTCGGCCGTGGCCACGGAGTGACCGCCGACGGCGGTGGCGGTGGCGCCGCCGATGACCAGGCTGATGGCGAGACCGCCGGCGCCGGCCACGGGGAGGGCCACGCCGCCGTCACCGCCGTCGGCGCCGATGGCGGTGGCCAGGACCAGGTTGTCGGCGTCGCCGGAGTCGCCCGACAGGGAGGTGGACACCGCGTCGGCGCCCGAGATGGCGGTGCTGTCGGCGTCGCCGTCGGCCACCGCGTCGCCCGTGTCGCCCGAGTCGCCCGAGTCACCGGAGGTGGCGTTGCCGCCGGTGGCGGTGGCCGAGCCGAGGATGTCGGTGTTGACCGCGCTGGGGCTGGCCTCGGCCAGGCCGGTGTCGCCGGTCACGCCCGAGTTGCCCGAGCGGGCGGTGGGGCTGGCCGTGGCGGTGGAGGTGGCCGCACCGGTGTTGCCGGTGTTGGTGGCGCTGGACTGGGCCACGGAGGCACCCGTGGTGCCCGTGGTGGCGGTGGGGTTGGTGGTCAGCGTGGCCGACCCGCCGGCCGCGCCGTTGGCGGTGCCGGTGGCGACGGAGGAACCGACGCGCAGGGTCGCCGAACCGGTGGTCGTCGCCGCCGCGCCCGGGGCACCGGCCGTACCGGCACCCGCCGCGCCCGCACCACCCGCACCACCGGCCGCGCCGGGGGCGGCGGCGCCAGCGGCGCCGGGGGCCCCGGCCGCGCCGGGGGTGGGGACAGCCACGCCGGTGCCGATGATCACAGCCGCCGCAGCACCGCCGGGGCCTCCCGCTCCCCCAGCGCCGGCCGCGGCCGGGCCGCCGGCACCGCCGGCACCGCCGGCACCGCCTGCGCCCGGACCGCCGGCGCCGCCGGCTGCACCGGTGCCGCCGAAGATGAGGTTGAGCGCGGGCGCCGGGGCGACCGACGTGAAGGCGGTGGTGCCGATGGCACCCGCGTCGCCGCCGATCACGATGCCGTCGACCAGGTTGCGCGCGTCGCCGCTGTCACCCGACAGGGCGTCGGCCTCCACGGTGGCGCCGGAGGAGGCGAAGGAGTTGGCGTCGCCGGCGGCAACGGCGTCGCCGGTGTCGCCGGAGTCGCCGGTGTCGCCCGAGGTGGCGTTGCCGCCGATGGCGGTGGCGCTACCGAGGATCGCCTCGTTGACCGCCGCGGGCTCGGCCAGGGCGTCGCCGCTGTCGCCGGTGTTGCCCGAGGTGCCGGAGGTCGCCGACGGGGCCGACGTGGCCGTGGAGGTCGCCCGGCCGGTGTTGCCGGTGTTGGTGGCACTGCCCTGGGCCCGGGCCTCGCCCGAGTCGCCCGAGGTGGCCGAGGGGTTGGACGTCATGGAGGCGTTGGCGCCGCTGGCGCCGTTCGCCGTGCCCGTGAGGACGGCCGAGCCGGCGTTGGCCACGGGGTTGCCACTGGCCAGGCCGCCGCCACCGCCGGCGCCGCCTGCGCCGCCCGTGCCGGCTCCGCCGGTGCCGCCCGTGCCGCCCACGCCGCCGAAGGCATCGCCGCCCGCGCCGCCGGCGCCGCCCGCACCGCCGGTGCCGATGGCCGTGCCCGTGCCGAAGGGGTCGAGGATGATGGCCGACGCGGTGCCGGCACCACCGGTGCCGCCGCCACCGCCGAAGCCGCCGAAGCCGGCGCCGCCTGCGCCGCCGCCGCCGCCTGCGCCGCCGGTGCCCGCGCCGCCCGTGCCGCCGGCCGCACCCGCGCCGCCGAGAATGATGTTGACCGCGGCGCCGCCGTCGGCGCCCACACCGTCGGCCACGCCTCCGTCGCCGCCGCTCCCGCCGATGGCCAGGCCGAGGACGAGGTTGTCGGCGTCGCCCGTGAACCCGGACTCGGCCGTGGTGACGACGTCGGCACCCGAGATGGCCACGCTCGAGGCGTCGCCCAGGGCGACCGCCTCGCCCGAGTCGCCCGAGTCGCCCGAGTCGCCGGAGGTGGCGACGGGCGGGTCGGCGACCGCGCTGCCCAGGATGTCGGTGTTGACCGCGCTCGGGGACGCGTCAGCGTCGCCCGTGTCGCCGGTGGTCCCGGAGTTGCCGGAGGTGGCACGAGGCGCGGAGGTGGCCGTCGAGGTCGCCGCACCGGTGTTGCCCGTGTTGGTGGCGCTGCCCTGGCTGCGGGCCGCACCGGAGGAGCCGCTGGAGGCCACCGGGTTGGAGACGATCTCCGCCGTGCCGCTGGCGCCGCCGTTGGCCTGGGCGGTCCCGACGCTGGCACCACCGTTGGCCACCGGGTTGCCCGTGGCTGCGCCGCCGCCGCCGCCGGCGCCACCCACGCCACCCGTCCCAGCCCCACCGGTGCCGCCGGCACCACCGAAGCCGCCGAAGCCGGCACCACCGGCCCCACCGGCCCCGCCGGCCCCGCCGGTCCCGGTGGCGTTCCCTACGCCGAAGGTGGCAGTGACGTCGACGATCGCGGTGGCAGTGCCGGCACCGCCGGTGCCACCCGTGCCGCCGAAGCCTCCGAAGCCGGCACCGCCGGCACCGCCGGCGCCGCCGGCGCCGCCCGTGCTGGTCCCGCCGGTGCCACCGGTGCCGCCGGTGCCGCCCAGCAGGACGTTGAGGGCCGGCCCGCCGGCACCCGCCACGGGGAGGGCCACGCCGCCGGCGCCGCCATCGGCACCGATGGCCAGCAGGTCGACCACGTTGGTGGCGTCACCGCTGTCGCCGGAGACGGCCAGGGAGTCGACGGTCGCGCCGGAGCTGGCGAAGGAGTCGGCCTCGCCGGCGGCCAGGGCGCCGCCGGTGTCGCCGGAGTCGCCGCTGTCGCCGGTGGTGGCCGGCCCGCCGGTCGCGCTGGCCGAGCCCAGGATGCCCTCGTTGACCGCGCTGGGCGCGGTGGTGGCCACGCCCGTGTCGCCGGTGTCGCCCGAGTGGCCCGAGGTGGCGCGCGGGGCGTCGACCGCCGTCGACGAGGCCGCGCCGGTGTTGCCGGTGTTGGTGGCGCTCCCCTGGGAGACGGCCTCGCCGGAGTCGCCCGTCTGGGCGTTGGGGTCGCTCTTCAGGCTGACCGAGGCGCCCGCCGCGCCGTTGGCCTGGGCCGTGGCGACCGAGGAGCCGCCGGTGGCGACCGGGTTGCCGCTCGCCGCCCCGCCGGCACCGCCGGCACCGCCGGCGCCGCCCGCCGACGCACCACCCGTGCCGCCCGTGGCGCCGAAGCCGCCGAAGCCGGCGCCGCCGATACCGCCGGCGCCGCCGATACCGCCGGCCGCGCCGGCGTTGGCCACGCCGAACGGCGCGGCGACCGACGCCAGCGCGATGCCCGCGCCGCCGGTGCCGCCCGTGCCGCCGAAGCCGCCGAAGCCTGCGCCGCCCGCACCGCCGGCACCGCCGGCGCCGCCGGTGGACGCACCACCGGTGCCACCCGTGGCGCCGGTGCCGCCGGCCACGACGTTGACCGCGGCGCCGCCGGCGCTCGAGACGGGGATGGCCACCCCGCCGTCGCCCCCGCTGCCGGGCAGGGCGGTCAGGAGCAAGAGGTTGGTGGCGTCGCCGGTGTCGCCGGAGAAGGCGGTCGAGACGACGTCGGCGCCGCTGATGGCGAGCGACGACGCGTCGCTGAGGGCGACGGCGGGGCCGGTGGCGCCCGAGTCACCCGTGTCGCCGCTGGTGGCGGCGCCGCCCACGGCCTCGGCCGTGCCGAGGATGGCGGTGTTCACTGCGGTGGGGACGGAGTCGGCGTCGCCGGTGTCACCGGTAACGCCAGAGTTCCCGGAGGTGGCCTGGGGGGAGGACGTGGCGCTCGAGGTGGCCGCCCCGGTGTTGCCGGTGTTGGTGGCGCTGGCCTGGCTGCGGGCCGCACCCGAGAAGCCGGAGAACGCCGTGGGGTTGGTGGGAGCGATGTCGGCGGTGCCGCCGGCCCCGCCATTGGCCTGGGCGGTGGCCACGCTGGAGCCGCCGGCGGCGACCGGGTTGCCGCTGGCTGCGCCGCCGGCTCCACCCCGGCCACCGGCCCCGCCGGTGGACGCGCCGCCCGTGCCGCCGGAGCCCCCGAAGCCGCCGAAGCCGGCCGCGCCGGCGCCACCGGCACCACCGGCGCCACCGGCGCCGATCGCGGTGGAGACGCCGAAGGCGGCAGTGATGCTGTTGGTGGCAATCGCAGTGCCGGCACCGCCGGCGCCGCCGCCGCCGCCGAAGCCGCCGAAGCCTGCGCCGCCGGGACCACCGACACCGCCGGCGCCGCCGGTGGACGCGCCACCGGTACCACCCGTGGCGCCCGTGCCGCCGGCCACGACGTTGAGGACCACCCCGCCGGGGCCGGCGACCGGGAGGGCGACGCCGCCGTCGCCGCCGGCGCCGCCGATGGCCAGGAGGTCGACCACGTTGAGCGCCGTGCCGGAGTCGCCGGAGACGGCCAGGGAGTCGACAGTGGCCCCGGAGCTGGCGAAGGAGTCGGCGTCGCCGGCCGCCAGGGCCCCGCCCGTCGCGCCCGAGTCGCCGCTGTCGCCGGTGGTGGCGTCGCCACCCACGGCACTCGCGGTGCCCAGGATGGCGTCGTTGGTGGCACTGGGCGCGGTGGTGGCGTCGCCGGTGTCACCGGTGTTCCCGCTGTTGCCCGAGAGAGCCACCGGGGTGGAGACCGCGCTGGAGGTGGCCGCGCCGGTGTGCCCGGTGTTGGTGGCGCTGGCCTGGGAGACGGCCTCGCCCGAGTCGCCGGTGTCGGCCTTGGGGTCGGCCTTCAGGCTGGCCGTGGCCCCTGCCCCTCCGTTGGCCTGCGCGGTGGCGACGGATGACCCGCCGGTGCCCACCGGGTTGCCGCTCACCGCGCCACCGGTGCCGCCCACGCCACCGGCACCGCCCGTGGAGGCGCCGCCGGTCCCACCGGGGCCGCCGAAGCCGCCGAAGCCGGCACCGCCGGCACCGCCGAGGCCGCCGAGGCCGCCGGTGCCGATGGCAGTCGCCACGCCGAAGGGCGCGTCGTTGGTGGCCACGGCCGTCCCCGCGCCGCCGGCACCGCCCGTGCCGCCGAAGCCGCCGAAGCCGGCGCCACCCGCACCTCCGGCGCCAGCGGCGCCGCCGGTGGACGCGCCACCGGTGCCGCCCGTGCCGGCCGTGCCCCCGGCCATGAGGTTGATCACAGAACCGCCGGGACCTGCCACCGGGGCGGCTACGCCACCGGCGCCGCCGCTCCCCGGGAGCGAGGTCAGCAGCACGAGGTTGGTCGCGTCGCCGGTGTCACCGGAGACGGCCGTGGAGACGACGTCGGCCCCCGAGATGGCCACGCTCTCGGCGGAGCCGAGGGCGGCAGCCGGGCCGGTGGCGCCGCTGGCGCCGGAGTCGCCCGAGGTGGCCGGGCCGCCGACGGCGGTGGCGTCCTCGAGGATCGGCAGCGGGCCGTCGCCGGTGGTCGCGCTGGGAATGGCCTCGGCATCGCCGGTGTCGCCCGTGGCGCCCGAGTTGCCCGAGGTCGCGCGCGGCGTCGAGGTGGCCGACGAGGAAGCCGCACCGGTGTTGCCGGTGTTGGTGGCGCTGGCCTGGCTGTGGGCCCCGCCCGAGAAGCCGGAGAACGCGGTGGGGTTGGTCGTGATCTCCGAGGCCGCGCCGGCCCCGCCGTTGGCCTGCGCCGTGGCCACGCTGGCCCCGCCCGTGCCGACCGCGTTGCCACTGACCGCGCCGCCCGCACCGCCGGCACCACCGGCGCCGCCGACCGAGGCACCACCCGTGCCGCCGCCGCCGCCGAAGCCGCCGAAGCCGGCGCCACCCGCACCGCCGGCGCCGCCGGCGCCGCCCAGGCCGATTGCCGTCGCCGTGCCGAAGGCGCCGTTGATCGTGTTGACGGCGGCCGCCGTCCCGGCGCCACCGATGCCGCCCGTACCGCCGAAGCCGCCGAAGCCGGCGCCGCCCGCACCGCCGGCGCCGCCCGCACCGCCGGTGGCGGCACCGCCGGTGCCACCCGTGGCACCGGCCCCGCCGATCACGATGTTGGCCACGTCGCCGCCCGGCCCGGAGACCGGGAGCACCACGCCGCCGTCGCCGCCGATGCCGCCGAGCGCCGTCAGGACGACGTCGTTGAGCGCCTCGCCGGTGTCACCGGAGAAGGCGGCCGAGTCGACGCTGGCGCCCGAGGAGGCGAAGGAGCTGGTGTCGCCCACGGCCAGGGCGGAACCGGTGTCCCCGGAGTCGCCACTGTTGCCGGTGGTGGCCTCGCCCTCAGTGGTGGTGGCGTCGCCGGTGTCACCGGTGTCGCCCGAGTTGCCGGAGGTGGCGACCGGGGCCGAGGTGGCCGTCGACGTCGCCGCGCCGGTGTTGCCGGTGTTGGTGGCGCTGGCCTGGGAGCTGGCCGCACCGGTGTCGCCGGAGGTGGTCCGGATGTTGGCGTTGATCGTGGCGGTGGCGCCCGCGCCACCGTTGGCCTGGCCGGTGGCCACGCTGGACCCTCCGGTGGCCGTGGGGCTGGCGTTGACCGCGCCACCGGCGCCGCCCACGCCGCCCGCGCCGCCGGTGGCCGCGCCACCGGTGCCGCCCGTCCCGCCGAAGCCGCCGAAGCCGGCCGCGCCGGCCCCGCCGGCACCGCCCGCACCGCCGATGCCGACGGCCGTCGCCGTGCCGAACGGGCCGTCGTTGACGGCGGCCGCGGTCCCCGCGCCGCCGGCCCCGCCCGTCCCGCCGAAGCCGCCGAAGCCGGCGCCGCCCGCACCGCCGGCGCCGCCGACGCCGCCCGTGGCGGCCCCACCGGTGCCACCGGTGCCGCCGGCACCGCCGACGAGCAGGTTGAGGGCGTCGCCGCCCGCGTCGGAGGTGGCGGCGACCACGCCACCGTCGCCGCCGTCGCCGCCGAGGACGGTGGTCGTGACCAGGTTCAGCACGTTGCCCGAGTCACCCGAGGCGGCCTCGGAGACCACGTGGGCCCCGGAGTTGGCCGCGCTGTTGGCGCTGGCCAGGGCGGTGGCGTCGCCGGTGTCGCCCGAGTCGCCCGAGTCGCCGGACGTGGCCGGGCCGCCGATGGCGATGGCGGTGCCCAGGATGCCGGTGTTCTCGGCCTCGGGGATGCTCTCGGCGTCGCCGGTGTCGCCCGTGGTGCCGGACGTTCCGGTGACCGCGACGGGGCTGGCCGTGGCGCTGGACGTGGCCGGGCCGGTGTGACCGGTGTTGGTGGCGCTGGCCTGGGAGCTGGCCGCGCCGGTGGCGCCCGAGGTGGCGTTGGGCGCGAGGGCCAGGCTGGCCGCAGCACCGGCGCCGCCGTTGGCCTGTCCGGTGGCCACGCTGGAGCCGCCTACCGCGGTCGGGCTGCCGGTGACCGCGCCACCCGTGCCGCCGGCGCCGCCGGCACCGCCGGTGGCCGCGCCACCCGTACCACCCGCGCCGCCGAAGCCGCCGAAGCCCGCGCCGCCGGCGCCGCCGGCCCCGCCGGCGCCGCCGATGCCGACGGCCGTCGCCACGCCGAACGGGTCGGTGTTCACGGCCGCCTGGTTCCCGTCGCCACCGGCGCCACCGGTGCCGCCCGTGCCGCCGAAGCCGGCGCCGCCCGCGCCGCCGGCGCCGCCCGTGCCGCCCGTGGCCGCGCCGCCCGTGCCGCCGGCGCCGCCGGCGCCACCGAGCATGATGTTGGCAGCCAGGCCGCCGGGACCGGACGTGGCGTCGACCACGCCGCCGTCGCCGCCCACACCGCCGAGGACGAGGGCGTCGACGTCGTTGACCGCCGCACCGCTCTCGCCGGAGAAGGCGGCGCCGTCGACGTGCGCGCCGGAGTTGGCGAAGGAGTTGGCGACGGCCGCCGCGGCGGCGTCACCCGTGTCACCCGTGTCGCCCGAGTCGCCCGAGGTGGCCGGGCCGCCGACGGCGATGGCCGTGCCCAGGATGGCGGTGTTGGTGGCCGTGGGGTTGGAGATGGCGTCGCCGGTGTCGCCCGTGCCGGCCGAGTTGCCCGAGCGGGCCACGGGGTTGGCCGTGGCGCTGGAGCGGGCCGCCCCGGTGTTGCCCGTGTTGGTGGCACTGGACTGGGAACTGGCCTCGCCGGTGTTGCCGGACGTGGCGTTGGGGCTGGAGAACGTGAGGGCGGCCGCCGCACCGGCGCCGCCGTTGGCCTCGCCGGTGGCCACGCTGTGGCCGCCGCGCGCCGTCGGGCTGCCGCTGACCGCACCGCCCAGGGCGCCGGCCCCGCCGGCACCGCCCACCCCGGCGCCGCCGGTGCCACCGTTGCCGCCCGCGCCGCCGAAGCCGGCGCCGCCGGCCCCGCCGGCACCACCCGCGCCGCCGATGCCCGTGCCGCCGCCGGCCGCGCCGGCACCGCCTGCCGCGCCGGGGGCGCCGACGCCACCGGCACCGCCGGCGCCGCCGAGGCCGCCCACGCCCACGGCACCGGCGCCGGGGGCGCCGCTGGCCGTGTTGGCGCCGATGAGGATGTTGAGCGCCGGGCCGCCGGCGCCCGAGGTGGAGGTGACCACGCCGCCGTTGCCGCCGAGGCCGCCGACCACGGTGGCGACCGTGTTGTTGAGGGCCAGGCCGCTGTTGCCGGTGACGGCGAAGGACGATGTGCTGGCGCCGGAGTTGGCGAAGGAGTTGGCGGTGCCGACGGAGGCCACGTTGCCGGTGGAGCCGGAGGCGCCCGAGTTGCCGGAGGTCACCGGCGCACCGACCAGGTCGATGACCTGGGCCAGGGCGGAGCGGGGACCGAACACGTTGGCGATCCCGAGGATGCCGGTGTTGAGGGCGAAGGGGTTGGAGACGGGGGTGCCGGGCGTGCCGGGGGTGCCGGAGTTGCCGGACTGGGCGACCGGGTTCGAGATGGCGCTGGAGATGGCCGGGCCGGTGTTGCCGGTGTTGGTCGAGCTCGACTGGGTCGAGGCCCCGCCGGTGTTGCCGGAGGTGGCGTTGGGGCCGGCGTTGAGGGTTGCCCCGCCGCCGGCGCCGCCGTTGCTGGATCCGGTGGAGACCGACGAGCCGCCGCCGGCCGTGGCGTTGACCGCCGCGTTCGGGGTGCCGGCCACGACGTTGACCCCGGCGCCGCCGTTGCCCGAGGTGGAGTTGGCCGCGCCGCCCGAACCACCCGAGCCGCCACTGGCTGCGGCGTTGGTGTTGTTGACAGCCCCACCGGTCGACCCCGACTCGGCGGTGGCGTTGGAGGCGGCGCCGGAGTTGGCGCTGCTCCGGGACGTGCCGCTGCTGGCCGAGCTCCCGGTGTCGCCGCTCTGGGCCACCGTGGTCGGCGTCTGGGCCGGGTTCTCCGCCGCCGGGATGGTGGCCGGCGGCGCGGTGGTCGAGCTTGAGGCCGGCGGCAACGTCGCCGGCGTCTGGGCGACGGCCGCGCCACCGCAGAACACGAGGAGGGCGGCGATGAGCGCGCCCAGCGAGGCGGACACGCTCGAGATGCTCCGGGAAACAGGCTTGCCAGTGTTCATGCTCATCCCTTGTCGGTGGGGCCGGGGTCGACCCTGTCGGTACTCAGTGCTCAAGACTTCCGAGAGGCCGCCCTGGCCTCTCCCTGCCAACGGTCCGCTACCTGCGACCGTCCGTGGTTGCGATCTTCGAAACGGGGGCAAAGGCGGGCTGACCTGCAGTTTCAGGTCCGGCGACGGCGGGCGGGACGGCGACGGGAAGGGCCCGCCGCAGGGGCCTCACCGTGTCGATCCGCTGGCTCGTGCTCATGTGCTTGCCGACCGCCTGGTGCTCGTAGGTGCGCGACGTGCGCACGGTCTCCCGCTTGGACGGCAGTGGTCTATCACGGGCCGGCCAGGAACGGAAGCACCGATCGGGGGCCGTTTTGGGCCCCTGACCTGCACTTTTGCCCCTGTTGGAGCCCCGTTGGAGAGCCAACGCGCGACGTTGGAGGAGCCCATGGGGCCCCAGGAGCGCCCGTCCGGGGCTTATCCACAGTTCCGGCGCCCCTGGCCGGCGCCGGAACAGCCTTCGACCGGCGCAGATTTTTTTTTCCGGCCGAGGCCTCCGGAGGCGAGCCCGACCCACCCTCGACCACCGCGTCCACCACCCCTCGCGACCCTCCACCAGGGTGTTGGGGGGCCGTTGGAGCAACCCTCAACCCTCGACGTGCGGGGCTCCAACACTCGACCAACCCTCGACCAGGCGTGGTTGAGGCCTCCGAGGCGCTGTTGGAAGCCGTCGACGCGAGGCCCCGCCCCCACCCTCCGCCAGCGCCCGATAGTTCACCTCTGGGTGTATCGTGGGGCTCGTGCCAATCACCGTCTCGGGCGATCTGGACACCCTCGGGCGCATCGGCGCCGCCCTCGCCGACACCACCCGGCGGCGCATCCTCACCCGCCTCCTCGAAGGCCCGGCCTACCCGGCCGAGCTGGCCGCCGCCCTCGATGCCAGCCGCTCGAACGTCTCCAATCACCTGGCCTGCCTCCGGGGCTGCGGCCTCGTGTCCACCGCCAGAGAGGGTCGCCAGGTGCGCTACCAGCTGTCGGATCCGCGCCTCGCCCGGGCCCTCCGCGCCCTCGCCGGGCTGACCTTGCCTGTGGACAACTGCGCCGCCGAGCCGGAGCCTGCGCCATGAAGACCGCCCCTCCCCCGACCGCCGACGTCCGGGAGCGGGCCGTCCACCGGTCCCGGATCCTGAACCGCCTGACCATCGGCTGGAACTTCGCCGAGGGGGTCGTGGCCGTGATCGCCGGGGCGGTCGCCGGGTCGGTCAGCCTGGTCGGCTTCGGCCTGGATTCGGGGATCGAGGTGTCCGCCGCGCTCATCCTCGGGTGGCGCCTCCGCAAGGAGCGCGAGGCCGGGTGCATGAGCGATTTCGACCACCGCGCCACCCGGCTGATCGCGGCGTCCTTCGCCGTGCTTGCCGCCTACGTGGGGGTCGAGAGCGTCCGCGATCTGGTCGGCGACAGCGCGCCCGAGGTGAGCATGGTCGGCATCGTCATGGCCGCCCTGTCGCTGGCGCTGATGCCGATCCTGGTCCGGGCCAAGCGCCGGCTGGCCCCCGTCCTGGGCTCCCGGGCGGTGGACTCGGAGGCCAATCAGACCCGGCTGTGCGCCCTCATGTCGGGGGTGCTCCTGACCGGTCTGGGCCTCAACGCCGCCTTCGGCTGGTGGTGGGCCGACCCCTGCGCCGGCCTCGGGATCGCCGCCCTGGCCGCCGTGGAGGCGGTCCGCACCTGGCGGGCGGAGGCGCTGGCCGACACCTGCTGCGCCTGACTCAGACCCCTTGGCAACTCGAACATATGTTCGCCTACACTGCGGCCCGTGGACAAGCATGAGCTCGAGCGGCTGCGCCGCAGCATCGTCATGATCACCCCCGGCCAGCTGGCCCTCCGGCGGGAGGAGGCCATGGTGCTGCTCGAGGATCTGGCCGGGGTCCAGGAGCGGCTCGACACCCTTCGGGCCGAGCTCCGCCGCCTGGCCGAGGGCTGAGCAACCTACCCGCCGGCCGCTCCGGCCAGGGGCAGTTCCGGGTGGCTCAGGTCGAGGTGGTGGCCGGCGCCGGGCACCTCCAGGATCGCGCAGCGGGCCAGGGTGCCGGCCAGCCGGCGGGCGTCGGCCGCCGGAAGCTCGGCGTCGGCACCGCCCCGCCAGAGGTGGACCTCGGGGCGGATCTCCCTGACGGCGAGGCCCCAGTCGGCGGTCGCCAGGCGCAGGTCCAGCGCCGGGCCGCGGGCCCCCGAGCGGAAGGTCTCGGCCAGCGACTGCCCCAGGAGGGCCCTGATCTCGGGCCGCTCGAGGGCGGCGCGATCGGCCTCCCCCGCCGAGGCTGCCATCCGCCCGATGGCCTGCTCCGGCCGCCGGAGCGACACCTGCCCGAGGAGCGTCATCGCCGCTCGGATGGTCGCCGGCGCAACCGCCGACCGGCGCAGGGGGCGCCGGATCGGCGGTGTCCCGGGGGGCAGCTCGCGCAGCCCGACCGGGAGCGTGGGCCCCACGAGCACGACCCGACTGAGCCGCCCGGCCAGGCCCGAGGCCGGGCCGGCGCACGCCAGGGCGTAGGCCGCCCCCGCGCCCACCCCGAGGACGGCGAAGCGGTCGACGGCCAGCCGCTCGGCCAGCTCGGCCACGTCCGCCGGCCAGGCCGCGATCGACCGCCCGGGCTGGAAGTCGGAAAAGCCCATCCCCGGCCGGTCGGGCGACACCACCCGCACCCCGAGCTCGCGGGCCGGGGCGTCGAACGCCCGGGCCAGCAGCCGGGACCCGACCTCGCGGTGGAAGACGAAGACGGCCGGCCCGCCGGGGTCGCCGTACTCGGCCAGGCCGAGCAGCCGGCCGCCGGCCAGCCGGATGGCCTGGTGCTCGCGCCGGTCCTGGCCGTCGTACCGCCCCATGCGGGCATCCTGCCAGGCACGCGGTGCGCGACGCGAGCCTCGAGCTGGTGTCGGAGAGGGGACTTGAACCCCTACGCCCTATGCGGGCACCAGGCCCTCAACCTGGCGCGTCTGCCTATTCCGCCACTCCGACGGGGGTGACCCGCCCACTGTACGACACTCTGGCGGCTCGGCTAGCGGAGCCGACCGATCACATTGGCGACTCGGCTACGCCGAGCCGACCCGAGTTTGCTGGCGGCTCGGCTACGCCGAGCCGACCCGAGTTTGCTGGCGGCTCGGCTACGCCGAGCCGACCCGGACCTTGGTGGCGTCGAAGGTGCCCAGCCCCGACACCACCAGCCCGCTCACCCGGGGTGAGGAGACCGACTGGAACTGGAACTGGGCCAGGGGCACGATCGGCATCTGGTCGAGGATGAGCTTCTCGGCCGCCTGGTAGGCCCCGGTGCTATTGGCCGCGTCGCCCTGGGCCCGGGCGTTCTTCAGCGTGTTGTCGACCGGGGTGGAGGCGAAGGCGGTGATGTTGTCCCGCGCCCCGCCCAGGAAGAGCGGGGTGAGGAAGGCGTCGGCCGTCGGGTAGGCGCCGATCCACCCGAGGCGGAACAGCTCCTGCTGGCCGCTGATGGCGAAGCGCAGGTAGTCGGCGTAGGTGTGCGGCCGCAGGGCGGCCGGGATGCCGACCTCCTTGAGGTTGGCCTGGAGGGCCTGGGCCACCGCCCGCTGGGTGCCGTCGTCGTCGAAGTCGATCTGGACCTCGGGCACGGGCTTGCCGGCGGGGAAGGCCTCGGCCAGCAGGGCCCTGGCCCGGGCCGGGTCGTGCCGGCACCGGTCGCCGCAGGCGTCGGCCTGGGCGCCCGGCACCCCCTCGGGAATGAGCCCCCGCAGCACCTTGGCCGACGGCCCGTAGACCACCCGCACGATGGCGTCCCGGTCGATGGCGGCCACGATGGCCTGGCGGAACCGGACGTCGGCGTACTTGGCGTTCTTGAGGTTGAAGCCGTAGAACAGCTCGCCCAGGTACGGCTTCGACCCGGCCCCACCCTGGCGCTCGGCCACCTGCTCGACCCGGTCCGGGGGCACGGACGTCCAGTCCAGCCGCCCGGCCAGGAACCCCTCGTAGGCCGAGGCCGCGTCGTCCTCCAGGTAGAAGTCGACCGCCCGCAAAGCCACCCCGGCCGCCCCCGGTGCCGGCACCAGGTGGAGCATGGTGTCCCGCCGGCTCTCGAGCTTGAACGGCCCGCTGCCCACCGGCTCGACCGCGAACGGGGGCGACTCGGCGGTGACCGCCTCGCGGGGCACCACCCCGAAGGTGGGATGCCCCAGCACGGCGGGCAGCGAGGAGAACGGCTGGTCGAGCTCGATGCGGACCACGTCGGCGGACGGGGTGGTGACGCCCGACAGACTCTCCCCCCTGCCGTCCACGTTGAGCGCCCGGAAGCCGACGACCGTGTCCAGCTGGCCGGCGGCGGGCGACGCCGAGCCCTTCTTGGCGATCCGGTCGAGGCTGTACTTCACGTCGGCCGAGGTGATCGTGCGCCCGTTGGCGAACGTGGCGCCCGGGCGAAGGGTGAACTCCCACCGCTTCTGGTCGGCGGTGGCCTGCCAGCGAGCGGCGAGCGACGGCACCACGGCCAGCGTCTCGGGGTCGTACGCGGTCAGCCCGTCGAAGAGCTGGTCGGCGACCAGGAGCTCGCTGGGGGTGCGGGCCTGGGCGGGGTCCAGCGACTGGGGCCGCTCGATGCCGACCCGCAGCACGCCGGGGGGCGGCTCGTCGGGGCCGCGCCGCACCGCCGACGGCGACCCACTGCTGCACCCGGCGGCGAGCAACGCCACCACCAAGGCGCCCGCCGGCCCCCGATACAGCCGCATGGAAGGAGAACTACGACGCCTGCAGGCGGATGGCGAGGATGATCGTGGTGAAGGCGAAGACCACCGCCACCGACACGGTGATGCGGTCAAGGTTGCGCTCCACCACCGTCGAGCCGGACGACGCCGCGCCCATCCCGCCGCCGAACATGTCGGAGAGGCCGCCGCCCCGGCCGCTGTGCAGCAGGACGAGCAGCACGAGGGCCAGCGAGACGAAGACGTGGATGACCGTGACGAATGCCGTCAGCATGAGAGGAGAGATTAGCCCCCCGACCGGTACTGCACGATGCGGGCGAAGTCGTCGGCGTCCAGGCTGGCTCCACCGACGAGGGCCCCGTCGATGTCGGGCATGTCCATCAGCTCGGCGATGTTCGTGGGCTTCACCGACCCCCCGTACTGGATGCGGATGCGGGCGGCCACATCGTCGCCCGACAGCCCGGCGGCCACCTGGCGGATGAGACCGATGGTGGCCTGGGCGTCGTCGGGCGTGGCCGTGCGCCCGGTGCCGATGGCCCAGATCGGCTCGTAGGCGATGACCAGGCCGGCGACCTGCTCGGTCGGCAGCCCCTTGAGGGCCGCCTCCACCTGGCCCCGCACCTTGTCCTCGGTGGACCCGGACTCCCGCTCCTCCAGGGTCTCGCCCACGCAGACGATGGGCGTCATGCCGCCGGCGATGACCGCCTCCAGCTTGCGGCGGACGTCGTCGTCGGTCTCCCCGAACAGCTCCCGCCGCTCGGAGTGGCCCACGATGACGTAGACCACGTCGAGCTTGGCCAGCATGGGGACGCTGATCTCGCCCGTGAAGGCGCCCTTCTCCTCCCAGTGGCAGTTCTGGGCCCCCAGGGCGATGGGGATGCGCTGGTCGTCGATGAGGAGCTGGATCGACCGCAGGGCGGTGAAGGTCGGGTGCACCGACACGTCGACCGCCTCGTAGTCCTCCGAGGTCAGCCGGTACGAGAGCTTCTGCACCACCTGGATGGCTTCCAGGTGATTGTGGTGCATCTTCCAGTTGCCGCTGATGAGCGGCCGGCGGCCGGTCGGCGGAGAGCCGCCATAAGACTCAGGTTGGGGCATTCGACGCCTCTCTCAGTGCGGCGAGACCGGGCAGGTCGCCCTTCTCGATGAGTTCCAACGACGCGCCGCCCCCGGTGGAGACGTGGTCGATGCGGGTGTCGAGGCCGAACTTGGCCACGGCGGCCGCGCTGTCGCCCCCGCCGACCACGGTGAACCCGTGGGAGTCGGCCACCGCCTCGGCCACGTCGACCGTGCCCTCCTGGAAGCGGGAATCCTCGAACATGCCCATGGGGCCGTTCCACAGGATGGTGCCCGCGTGCTCCAGGGGGGCGATGAATGCCAGCGTGCTCTCGGGACCGATGTCGAGCCCCTTCCAGCCGGCGGGGACGTCGCCGTGGAAGACCTTGACCTCCTCGCCGGGGCCGAGGGCCACCACGTCGGTGGGGATCAGCAGCTTCTTGGCGTTGGGGCCCTCGAGGAAGCGCGCGCAGGCCTCCACCCAGTCGGGCTCGACCAGGGAGTCACCGACCTGGTGGCCCTGGGCCAGGAAGAAGGTGAAGCACATGGCCCCGCCGATGGCCAGGAGGTCGACCTTGCCGATGAGCGCCTCGATGACCCCCATCTTGGAGCTGACCTTGGACCCGCCGAGGATGGCGACGAACGGCCGGTGGGGCCGCTCGAGCAGGCCGCCGAGCACTTCCACCTCCCGGGCCAGCAACCGGCCGGCGGCGCTGGGCAGCCGGGCCGGCGGCCCCACGATCGAGGCGTGGGCCCGGTGCGACGCCCCGAAGGCGTCGTTCACGTAAAGGTCGAAGCCGTCGACCAGCTTCTCGAGGAAGGCGGCGTCGTTGCCCTCCTCGCCCGGGTCGAAGCGGAGGTTCTCCATGAGCTCCACGTCCGGCGCCAGCTGCTTAAGCCGGGCCCGGACGGGCGCCACCGAGTACTTCTCGTCGGGCCTTCCCTTGGGCCGGCCCAGGTGGGTGCAGGCGGTGACCTGCGCCCCCCGCTCCTGCAGCCACTCGATGGTGGGCAGGGCCGCGGTGATGCGCAGGTCGTCGTCGATGCGGCCGTTGGAGATGGGGACGTTGAAGTCGGCCCGGAGCAGGACCCTCTTGCCCGACGGGTCGGGCAGATCCTCCAGGAGGGGGAGGCCCACCCCTACTGGTTGGCGGCGCCGACGAGGGTGGCCAGGTCCACCAGACGGTTGGAGTACCCCCACTCGTTGTCGTACCAGCCCATGACCTTGACCAGGTTGCCCATGGCCATCGTCGAGCCGGGGCTGAACGTGCAGGAGGCCGGCGAGCCGATGATGTCGGACGACACGATCTTGTCCTCGGTGTAGTCCAGGACCTTGGCCAGGGGGCCCTCGGTGGCCGCCGCCCGGTAGGCGTCGTTGATCTCCTGCACGGTGACGTCCCGGCTGAGGATGGCGGTGAGGTCGGTGATCGAGCCGTCCTTCACCGGCACGCGGAGGGCGGTGCCGTCGAGGCGGCCCTTCATGGCCTCGAGGACCAGGGAGGTGGCCTTGGCCGCCCCCGTGGAGTTGGGCACGATGCTCTGCGCCGCGGCGCGCATGCGGAGCAGGTCGCCGCTCTTGTTGACCACGTCGAGCAGGCCCTGGTCGTTGGTGTAGGCGTGGACCGTGGTCATCAGGCCCCGGTCGATGCCGAAGGCGTCGTCGAGGACCTTCACCATGGGGACGAAGCAGTTGGTCGTGCAGGACGCGTTGGACACGACCGTGTGGCTGGCCGCGTCGAACGTGTCGTCGTTGACGCCCACCACGAAGGTGGCGTCCACGTTGGAGGCGGGGGCGGAGATGATGACGCGAGGGGCGCCACCCTCGATGTGGGCCCGGGCCTTGTTGCCGTCGGTGAAGAAGCCGGTGGACTCGATCACCACGTCGACGCCCACGTCGCCCCACGGGAGGGCCTTGGGGTCGGCCTCGCTGAACACCTTGACCAGGCGGTCGCCGATCTGGAAGCCGTCGTCGGTCACGTCGACGGACTCACCGAACCGGCCATGCGTCGAGTCGTACTTCAGCAGGTGGGCGTTGATCGAGGGGGATGTGAGGTCGTTGATGGCCACCACCTCGACATCGCCCCGCTGGTGCGCAGCCCGGAAGAAGATACGTCCGATGCGACCGAATCCGTTGATGCCGACACGCACTGCCATACGGGTCCCCCTTGGGCTCTGCTCTTGTGCTTATCCGACCAGATCTTCGAGTGCGGCCGCCAGGAATGACGGATCGTGGCCCGAACCGTCTTGCCGGGCCACCGGCCGCTCTACGCACTCTACGTCGAGCCGGCCCACCGGAAGCGAGTCGGGCTGGCACAGCACGACGTCGATGTCCAATCCGTGGGCCCGCAGGGCGTCCACGTGGGCGGCCACGTCGTACCCCGCGGTCTCCGGGATCTGGGGCCGCAGGTTGCAGACGTAGACCTTCCGGCCCGGGGTGGTGGCCAGCGCCTCCCGCAGGGCGGGCACGGCCACCACGGCCAGCACGCTGGTGAACAGCGACCCCGGGCCGATCACCACCTGGTCGGCCCGGGCCAGGGCGGCCAGGGCTGCCTCGGGCGCCCGGGCGTCGGCCGGGACCAGCGACACGCCGGCGATCCCCTCCGAGCGGGCCACCGCCACCTGCCCGGTGATCGAGTCGCCCCGGACGCCTCCCGACCCCCGGATGACAGCCTTGAGGACGACCGGCTCCACCGTGGCCGGGATCACCCGGCCGACCGCGCCCAGCAGCCGCCCGGCCTCGGCCAGGGCGGCCTCGAAGCTGCCGGTCGACGCGGCCAGCCCGGCCAGGACAAGGTTGCCGAAGGCGTGGCCCTCCAGCTCCCCCGCGTCGAACCGGTGCTCGAAGGCGGTCGTCCACAGCGACCCCGGGTCGGCCAGGGCCACCAGGCACTTGCGCAGGTCGCCCGGCGGCGGGATGCCGAAGGCGGCCCGCAGCCGCCCGCTCGACCCCCCGTCGTCGGCGACGGAGACGATGGCCGACAGGTCGTCTGCGTAGCGCCGGGCTGCGGCCAGCGTGGCCGCCAACCCGTGCCCCCCGCCCAGGGCGACGACTCGCGTCACGTCACTTCCCGAGGTCGCGGTGCTTCACCATGGGGTTGAAGCCCCGCTTGCGCAGCAGGTCGCCGAGCTCCTCGGCCAGGAACACCGATCGGTGGGTGCCGCCGGTGCACCCCACGCCGATCGACAGGTACGACTTGCCCTCCTTCACGAAGGCCGGCAGGAGCAGCTCGAGCAGGTCGTCGAGGCGCTTGAGGAACTCGCCGGTCTCCGGCTGCGACCGGACGTACTCCTGCACCGGCAGGTCGAGGCCCGTCAGGGGGCGGAGGTGCTCGACCCAGTGGGGGTTCGGCAGGAACCGGCAGTCGAAGACCAGGTCGACATCGAGCGGCAGGCCGTGCTTGTAGCCGAACGACACCACACTGGTCTGCAGCGGGGTCTCGGCGTCCCGGGCGAAGAGGTCGAGCAGCCGGTCGCGCAGCTGGTGGACGTTGAGGTTGCTCGTGTCCACCACCACGTCGGCCTCGGACTTCACGCCCTCCAGCAGGGCCCGCTCCCGCTCGATGGCCTCCGACACCCGGTCCGAGCCCGACATCGGGTGGCGCCGCCGGGTGTTCTCGTACCGGCGGACCAGCACCTCGTCGGAGGCCTCCAGGAACAGCACCCGCACCCGGGCCTGGGTCTTGCGGAGCTGCTCCAGGGCGGTCTGCAGCTCGTCGAGGTAGTGCTCGGTCCGCACGACCAGCGCCACCTTCTGGGTGGTGGACTCCGGCGTCTGCACCAGCTCCACGACCTTGCTGATCAGGGCCGGCGGCAGGTTGTCGATCACGAACCAGCCCAGGTCCTCGAACGTGTCGCCCGCCGTGGAGCCGCCGGCCCCCGAGACGCCCGTGATGATGAGGAACTCGCTCATGCCCTCATGCGAGCTTCGCTGCGGCGAGCACGAGGCCGGCGACGCTGGCCATGATCGGGACGTTGGCCCAAAGGAAACGGGGGATCTGCCCGTCGATCCGGGCGTTGAGCAGGGCGAGCTCGCCGCGGACCTGCCCGATCTCGGCCGTCACCTCGCCCCGTAGACCACCCATCTCGCCGCGGAGCTCGGCCCGCAGCTCGCCCATCTCACCGCGGAGCTCGGCCCGTAGCTCGCCCATCTCACCGCGGAGCTGGCCCATCTCACCGCGGAGCTCGCCCATCTCACCGCGGAGCTCGCCCATCTCACCGCGGAGCTCGCCCATCTCACCGCGGATGGCCACCAGATCCGACTGGCGGGCCAGGTCAGCCCAGCCCACAGGGGGCAACAGCTCCATCAGTGTGCCTGCGGCGCGAGGACCGAGGCGGTCTTCGAGCGCCTCATACAGCTCGCGACGATCGTGGTCCGATGCCATCGTGCCTTCCCTTCTGTCCCTTCGTGATGCGGGGGAAGCACATGGGGACAGGATATCGGGGCGGTACGACAACCCCCGAGGTCCGAGCGATCGACTCGACTAACCGGTCTTCTCGGCCCGGAGGAAGAGGAGCCGGGGGATGGTGGCCGCGGCCGAGTACTCCTCGGCGCGGCTGAGGAACCCGGGCGGAGGCGGGGGCTCCTCCATGCGGTGCACGAAGAGCCCGGCCGACGCCATGGCGTTCACGTACCTCGACAGCGGCCGGTGGACGAAGGGCAGGAAGACGTCCTTGTCGACCTCCTCCAGCGAGACGTCCTCCACCAGGTACGGGCCGATCCGCCAGTACTGCTCCTCCAGGATGTGGTCGTCGATCCACCCCGACCCGGGCACCTGCAGCAGCGGGTGGTTCAGGAAGAAGAGGAACCGGCCGCCCGGGCGCAGCACCCGGCCGACCTCGGCGACGGCCTCGTCCACGCCCTCGATGTGCTCGAACACCAGGCAGGCCAGCACCGCGTCGAACGCCCCGTCCGGGAACGGCAGGGCCACCGCCTCGGCCCGCATATAGAGAGGTCCCCCACCGCGCCGCCCCGCCTCGGCCAGCTGGGCCCGGGCCGGGTCGACGCCCACCACTCGCCGCGCCCCGCCGGCGTCCGCCACCCGGGCCAGCTGCCCCTCCCCCGTCCCCACGTCGAGCACGTCGACCGCCCCGGCCAGGTGCTCGGCGGCCAGGGGCACGATCTGCTCGACGTACTCGGCGTCGGCCCCCTCGGTGAACGCCCGCTGCCACCACCCGGCGTGCTTCTCCCACAAGCCCTCGTCGAGTGTGGACGATTCGGTGCGGTATTCCGCCGCGAACTGTCCACTCTCGTCGGTCATGGCGACGAGTGAAGCCGCTCGTGGACCGATCGGGCCACTGCGTCGGGCAGCCAGGGCAGGGCGAGCAGGTCGTCGAGCGGCGCGGCCCTGACCGCGGCCACCCCGCCAAGCTCCTTGACCAGCCGCTTCTTGCGGGCCGGGCCCAGCCCGGGAATGCCGTCCAGGCTCGACTTCGTCATGCGCTTGCCCCGCAGCTCGCGGTGGTAGGTGATGGCGAAGCGGTGGGCCTCGTCCCGCAGCCGCTGGAGCAGGTACAGCGCCTCGGACTGGCGGGGGATGCGCACCGGGTCGGCCTGGCCGGGCACGAAGACCTCCTCGTACCGCTTGGCCAGGGCGGCGACGGAGATCTCCCCGTCCAGGCCCAGCTCCTCGACGACCTTCATGGCCACGCTGAGCTGGCCCTTCCCGCCGTCGACCACGAGCAGGTTGGGCGGGTAGGCGAACCGGCGGCGGCCCGGAGCGCCGGCCGGCAGGTCCCGCTCCGCCAGCAGCGCGGTCAGCCGGCGGGTCAGCACCTCCTCCATGGCCGCGAAGTCGTCGTTGCCGGGGACCTCCCGGATCTTGAACCGGCGGTAGTCGCTCTTCTTGGCCAGCCCGTCCTCCATGACGACCATGGACCCCACGTAGTCGCTGCCCTGGATGTGGCTCATGTCGAAGCACTCGATCCGCAGCGGAGCCTCGGGTAGGTCCAGGGCCTCCTGCAGGGCGTTCAGGGCCCGGGCCCGGGCGTTGTGGTCCGACGCCCGCTTCAGCCGGTGGCGGACGAACTCCTCCTTGGCGTTCTGGGTGACCATGGCCTGCAGCGCCCGCTTGTCGCCCCGCTGCGGCACCCGGATGCGCACCTTCGACCCCCGGGCCCACGACAGCCAGTCGACGTAGAGGTCGAGGTCGTCCGGCAGGTCGGGGACCAGCACCTCCTTGGGGACGGTCGACGCTTCGGCGTCGCCGTACAGCCCTTCGACGACGGTGCCCATGAGCTGCTCGGGGGTGACGTCCTCCACCTTGTCGACGACGAAGCCCTTGCGGCCCATCACCCGGCCCTTCCGCACGTAGAAGACCTGGACCGCCGCCTCCAGATCGTCGCCGTGGATACCGATGACGTCGAGGTCCTCGGGGCGCTCGGTGACCATGGCCTGCTTCTCGATGGCCTTGCGCACGCTGGCCAGCCGGTCCCGCATCCGGGCGGCCCGCTCGAACTCCAGGGCGTCGGCCGCCTCCCGCATCTGCTGCTCCAGGCGGCGGACGACGGCCTGCGTCTCCCCGCCCAGGAAGTCGATCAGCTCGCCGACCAGGCGGTCGTACTCGGCCTTCTCCACCTCGCCCACGCACGGCCCCGTGCACTTCTCGATGTGGAACAGCAGGCAGGGCCGGCCGAGCCGGGCGTGGTGGTTGAACTTGTTCTCGCTGCAGGTACGGATGGGAAACGTCCGCAGCAGGAGGTCGAGCGTCTCCCGGATGGCGTAGGCGTGGCCGTACGGGCCGAAGTAGGTGACGCCCTTGCGCTTCTTGCCCCGCATGACCATGGCCCGGGGCCACCGGTCGTCGGTGGTGATGGCCAGGAACGGGTAGCTCTTGTCGTCGCGCAGGCGGATGTTGAACCGGGGCCGGTGCTGCTTGATGAGGCTGTACTCGAGCATGAGCGCCTCGACGTCGTTGCGCACCTGGATCCACTCGACCGAGGCGGCGGCGGCCACCATCTGCGCCGTCCGGGGCGGCATCGACGACGGCGACCCGAAGTAGTTCGACAGGCGCGACCGCAGGCTGTGGGCCTTGCCCACGTAGATCACCCGGCCGTCGGCGTCCTTGAACTGGTACGAGCCGGGCGCGTCGGGGATGGTGCCGGCCGGCGGGCGCTGGACCACGCATCCATCCTACCGATATCGCATTCGATATCGTGGAGGACGTGAGCGCGGCGACGTACGTCAACCAGGCCCGGCGGGCCGCCGGGTTGTCCCAGCGGGAGCTGTCCCGCCGTACGGGCGTGCCCCAGGCCGCCATCGCCCGCATCGAGCGAGGGCTCCAGATGCCGCGTGCCGACACCCTCGAGCGGCTCCTCCAGGCGTGCGGCTTCGAGCTGCGGCTCGGCCCGATCCGGGGCGGCGGCGTCGACCGGAGCCAGCTGCGGGAATGGATCGACTTCTCCCCCGCAGAGCGGCTCGAGCGGGCGGCAGGGTACGGGCGCATGGTCGAACGGATGCGGTCGGCTCGTCCGGTCCCCGCAGAGCCGTGACCTTCGAGCCGTCACGGGCCTTCCGGGTCCTCAACGCCCACGACGTGCGGTACGTCGTCGTCGGCGGCCTCGCCGGCGAACTGCTCGGCGCGGCACTGGCCACGAACGACATCGACGTCTGCTACGAGCGGTCGCCCGACAACATGGCCCGCCTGGCCGATGCCCTGCGCGACCTCCACGCCAAACTTGGGGTCGTCGGCGTGGAAAAGGACCTCCCGTCCATTCTCGACGGCCGGACGATCGCCGCCGGCGACTCCTTCGGCTTCACGACCGACGCCGGCGACCTCGAGATCCTCGGTACCCCGCCGGGCACCGGCGGGTTCCGCGATCTCGACGCCGACGCCACCTCCTACGACCTCGGCGACGACCTCGTCGTCCGGGTGGTCAGCCTCGACGACCTCATCCGCATGAAGGAGGCGTCGGGCCGGCCCAAGGACCAGGCCCATCTCCACGTCCTGGCCGCGCTGAAGGAGATGATCGCAGCCGACCGGGGGGAATGACGTGGGCGGGGCCCAGCGTTACACTGGACGCAACGCCGGCCTGGTATCCGGCGACATATCAGCTCCGAGGCCGACATCCCCGCGTGAGGCGACCAGGCTGTCTCCGCCGGCCGATTTCGGAGCTCCCAACAGGGAGAATCACATGGTGCGGATTCAGGGTGCGCTCCCGGAGCGCTACGTCGCGGCCAGCCAGGACGAGCTGGCGTCGTGGATCGGCGCGGCCAGAGCCGAGCTGGGCGAGCGGCTGCTCATCCTCGGCCACCACTACCAGCGCGAAGAGGTCATGCGGTGGGCCGACGCCCGAGGTGACTCCTTCGGGCTGTCGCGCCTGGCCGCCGGCTCGACCGCCGAGTACATCGTGTTCTGCGGCGTGCACTTCATGGCCGAGTCGGCCGACATCCTCACCGGGGGCACCCGCCAGGTGATCCTCCCCGACCTCAACGCCGGCTGTTCCATGGCCGACATGGCCGACCTGGACTCGGTCGAAGAGGCGTGGGACGCCCTGGCCGCGGTCACCGACATCGAGCGCGTCGTGCCCATCACCTACATGAACTCCTCGGCCGCCCTGAAGGCGTTCGTCGGCCGCCACGGCGGAGCCGTGTGCACGTCGTCGAACGCCCGCGCCGTCGTCACCTGGGCCCTCTCGCAGGGCCGGGGCGACAAGCTGCTGTTCTTCCCCGACCAGCACCTCGGGCGCAACACCGGCTTCCAGCTCGGCCTGACCGCCGCCGACATGCGGGTCTGGAACCCCAAGCTCGAGCTGGGCGGGCTCGACGAGGTCGACGTCAAGGAGGCCACCCTCCTGCTCTGGAAGGGCCACTGCTCGGTGCACCAGCGGTTCAAGGTGGCCCACGTCGAGGCCTTCCGCGCCGAGCACCCCGACGGCATCGTGGTCGTCCACCCCGAGTGCTCCCACGAGGTGGTCGCGGCCGCCGACCAGGTCGGCTCCACGGATTTCATCATCAAGGCCGTCGACGCCGCCCCGCCCGGGTCGGTGCTCGGCATCGGCACCGAGATCCACCTCGTCCAGCGGCTGGCCGCCGAGCGCCCCGACCGCACGATCGTCTCGCTCGACCCCCTGGTCTGCCCCTGCTCCACCATGTTCCGCATCGACGCCGCCCACCTGGCGTGGGTCCTCGAGAACCTGGTCGAGGGCAACGTCGTCAACCGGATCACGGTCGATGAGGAGACCGCAGGCTGGGCACGGGTGGCGCTCGAGCGGATGCTCGAGATCACCTAACCGCCGGCGCCTCCCAGGCCCAGGGCCTGCAGGAGCCAACCGCCGAGCTGGCTGACCGCGTCCAGCACCGAGCCGGTGCTGGGCACGGTGGTGGTGGTGGTGCTCGTCGAGGTCGTGCCGATCGGCGGCGGCGCGACCGGCACCGTGGTCGGCACCGGCGGCAGCGCCGTCGTCGGCGGCGGCGCCGTCGTCGGCGGGATGGTCGACGAGGTGGTGCTCGCCGGCGGCGGCGCGGTGGTCGTGGTCGACGTGGTAGTGGTCGACGTGGTAGTGGTCGACGTGGTCGTGGTCACGGGCGGCGGCGTCGTGGTCGACGTGGTCGTGGTCGTGGTCGTGGTCGTGGTCGACGTTGTCGTGGTCGTGGTCGACGTGGTCGTGGTCGTGGTCGTGGTCGACGGGACCGTGGTCGTCGTGGGCGGGGGGGCGGTCGTGGTCGGTGTGGACGTCGTGGAGCCCGAGATCACGACCGAGTTGGCCGCGTCGCACACGGTGGACACCGGCGCGTTGTTGGCGTCGCCGGAGTACTGGACGGTCCAGCGGTGGACCGCAGCCTGCCGCGGGGCGAAGTCGTTCGAGGTGGCCACGCCGGCGATGTTCAGCGGGTTGGTCGAGCGGAAGACCTCCACGCGGCAGGCCGGGTCGCTGAAGAGCCGGAAGGTCATGCTGCCGGTCGGGACCAGCGCGCCCACGAGCGTGCCCGTGGCCCGTACGACCGTGCCCAGGGCCCCTCCGGTCGACGGCGCGGCCAGGATCGCCGGCACCCGCTTGGCAACCACGATCGTGAAGGTCTGGCACGCCGGCACCCCGCCGAGCTGCACCCCGCATACCGTCGTCGGGCCGAAGCTGCCGGCCCCAAGAGGCACCCCGGTGACGAAGCCGACCGGGGAGAGCACGAGCCCGGGCGGCAGCTGGCCGCTCCGCACCCAGAACGTCGTGTCGGGCGCCTGCCCGCTGGCCGTGAACTGGTGCAGGTAGCCGTTGCCGGCGACGCCCGGCGGCGGAGGGCCGCTGCTGATCGCCGGCGCGGCCTGCGCCGCCGCCGGGGCGAACCCGCCCACGCACGCGGCAACGACCGCGACCGCCGCAACCACCACCGCGCGCATACCCAGGTTCCGCCTCCTTGCCGCGGCAGCACGTTAGCAACTCCCACGCGGCATCAGGCAGAACGGGACGATCACCGTGGTCACCCCAGGCAGAGGTTGGAGCTCTTCGGCGATGCGGCGAGCCCTGCTCCGGAACAGGAGCGGCTGCCACCAGCGGACGACGTCGAGCTCGGGCACGACGACGGTGACGCGGTCGCCCCCGTCCGCGTCCTTCTCGATCGCCCGCCGCACCGACGCGAGAACGCCCTCGGCCGCCGCTTCCTCGATGTGGAGCGGGAGCCAGGACAGGCCGAGGTCCATCCAGTCTGCAGCCAGCTTCCGAGTCGCTTCGGCGTCGACCGACACGTGCAGGGCCCGGGAGTCGCTGCACCCGAGACGCGACACGACGTGCAGCGCGGGCACGATCCGCCGGTCCGCGACCGAGACGAGCACGACGACGGTGTGGTTCCTCGTCCGTCGGAGCTCGAAGATGCCGTCCGGCCTCGCCATCCCGCTCGCCCGCGCTACTCCACCTGGTACGGCACCGAGGTGACCACGGTGTCCTTGCGGAACAGAAGGGCGAGCTTGAGCGCGGCCGCGCTCTGGTTGTGCAGCAGCTGCGTCGGCGAGAACAGCCCACCCACCACGAACTCGGGGATCACCACGGTGATCGTCTCGTTGCCCCACCGCTCGTCCAGCTCGTCGAGGTACCGCAGCACCACGTCGACCAGCTCCCGGTACGGCGAGTCGACGATCTCGAGGGTGATGTCGAAGCCGAACTCCTTCCACTGCGACTCCAGGCCCTGCCGGCCGTTGTCGTCGTAGGTGACGTACAGGGCGGCGAGATGGTTCGGCCGCAGCGACCGGGCGTACTGCAGCGCACGCACGACGCCTCGGTGGATGCCGCCGACGAGTACGACGACCGTGTGGCGTGCCGGCCGCGGCCGCACCTGGTCCGGCGTGATGGCCAGGCTGCGGCCGACACGGCGGTAGTGGCGCTTGATGCCGGCGAACAGGGTGATGATGCCCGGCACGACCACGATCGGCAGCCACGCGCCCACGGCGAACTTGGTGACGGCCACGATGACCAGCACGACGAACGTCGCCACCGCGCCCACCGCATTGACGACGACGCCGCGCTTCCACCCTTGGGCACGGAGGCGCTGGTGGTGCCGGACCATCCCCGCCTGGCTGAGGGTGAAGGAGGTGAAGACCCCCACCGCGTACAACGGGATGAGCAGGGTGGTCAGGCCCTTGAACGCCACCAGCAGCAGGGAGGCGACGACGGCCAGGAACACGATCCCATTCGAGAACACCAGCCGGTCGCCCCGGCTGGCGAACTGCCTGGGCAGGTAGCCGTCGCTGGCGATGATGCTGGCCAGGCGGGGGAAGTCGACATAGGCGGTGTTGGCCGCCAGGATCAGGATGCCGGCCGTGGCGAACTGCAGGATGGTGTGCACGGGACCGGTGCCGAAGACGGCGCGGCCCATCTGGGAGATCACCGTCTCGTCGTGCGTCGGGAACGGCTGGAGGTGGCGGGCCAGGATCGACACTCCGAGGAACAGGGTGCCCAGGATGCACGCCATCGTCGTGAGAGTCGTCGCCGCGTTCTTCGACTCAGGCTTGCGGAAGGCCGGGATGCCGTTGGAGATGGCCTCGACACCCGAGAGCGCCACCGCACCGGAAGAGAAGCCCCGCAGGACAAGGAACAACGACAGGGATCCCCCGGCCTGGGCGACGTGCTCGGCCCGCTCGGGGTCGAACGGCACCGGCTCGACGTGGCCGAAGAACACGCGGGCGAGGCCGTAGCCCACGAGCAGCGTCAGCGACACGATGTACACGTAGGTGGGGAAGGCGAAGATCTTCCCCGACTCCTTCAGGCCCCGGAGGTTGCCAGCGGTGAGGAGGGCCACGAAGAACAGGCAGAGAAGCACCCGGTCCTCCTCGAGGCTGCGGAAGGCGTCGAGGGAGACGATGGCCGCCACGCCGGCCGACACCGACACGGCGACCGTGAGGACGTAGTCGACGAGCAGCGAGGCGCCGGCGATGAGCGACGGGTACTCGCCGAGGTTCTCCCGGCTCACGATGTAGGCCCCGCCGCCGTTGGGGTAGGCGAAGATCGTCTGCCGGTACGAGGCGACGACGACGGCCAGCAGGATGGCGACTGCGATCGCCATCGGGATCAGCTTGGTGAGGCCGAGAGCCAGGCTCGACCCGCCGACCGCGGTGACGAAGAGGATCTCCTCGGTGGCGTAGGCGGTGGACGAGATGGGGTCGGATGAGAACGTGGCCAGCGCGATCCTCTTCGGCAGGCGCTGGTGCTCGGCTTCGGCCGACGAGAGTGGCCGCCCGACCAGGAACCGCTTGGCCAGCGAGAGCACGATTCCATTGGATCGCCGGTCGGCATTAAAAGGCCGCAAAGATCACGCCGGCGGCGCGAAGCGTCCGTAAAGATCGTCATGTGCGCCTCGCCCGCCTCCCGTCGACCGCCGGATGGGGCATCGCCGCGGGCGTCGGCCTGGTTGTCGCGGCCAGCGCCGCGCTGGTGCCCGTCCGGGACGACATCAGCCGGGCGTCCCCGGCCCTGGTGCTCGTCATCCCGATCGTGATCGCCGGGCTGGTCGGCGGTCGCGTCGCCGCCCTGGTCACCGCGGGCGGTGCCGCCGTCGCCTTCAACGTGGCGTTCATCCCTCCCTACTGGACGCTCGACGTCCATGCGCCCGACGACTTCATCGCCCTCGCCGTGTTCGTCTTCGTCGCCACCGTCGTCGGGACGCTTGTCGCCCGGGAGGGCGAGCGGCGGCAGTCGGCCGAGGAGCGGACCGCCGAGCTGCAGCTGCTCAACGACGAGCTGCAGTCGGTCCAGGCCGAGCGGGAGCGGCTGGCCGAGGAAGCCGTGCGAGCAACGGTCCTCGAGCGGGTCGACGAGCAGCGCAGCGCGCTCCTGCGCTCGGTGTCGCACGACCTCCGCACGCCCCTCGCCGCCATTCGGGCCGTCGTCTCCGACCTCCTCGGAGACGCGCCCTATGACGACGCCACCCGCACCGAGCTGCTCACGCTCGTCGCCGACGAGGCCGAGCGCCTCGACCTGCTGGTCGCCAACCTGCTCAGCCTGAGCCGGATCGAGGCCGGCGCCCTCCGTCCGGAGCGCCAGGCCGTCGCCCTCGACGAGCTGGTTGCCGATACCGTGCGACGGCTGGGGCGCCTCCTCGTCCACTGCCGGGTGCAGCTCGAGCTGCCGCCCCTGCCCCTGATCAAAGGCGACTACACCCAGCTGTCCCAGGTGATGAGCAACCTGCTGCAGAACGCCGCCCGGCACGCCCCGCCCAACTCCACCGTCCGCATCGGTGGCCGCGACACGGGCGACTTCGTGGAGGTGTGGGTCGACGACGAGGGCATCGGCGTGATCCCCCCGGAGCGCGAGCGCATCTTCCAGCCCTTCCGCCGTGGGGAGGGGAGCTCGTCCAGCGGCATCGGCCTGGCCATCTGCAAGGCCATCGTGGAGGCCCACGGGGGCCGGGTCGACGTGGTCGACGGGCCCACCGGGGGCGCCCGCTTCCGGTTCACCCTGCCGAGGACGTCATGAGCGACGGCGCGCTCGTCCTGATCGTCGACGACGAACCGGCCATTGTCCGGGCCCTCACTGCCGCGCTGCACGCCAGGAACCACCGGGTGGCGGTGGCGACGACGGGCGCCGAGGCGTTGAGCGAGGTCGCCACCCGGAGCCCGGCCGTCGTCATCCTCGACCTCGGCCTGCCCGACATGGACGGCGTAGAAGTCTGTCGGCAGCTGCGCCGGTGGACCGACATCCCCATCATCGTCCTCACCGCCGAGGAGGCGGAGCACCGCAAGGTGGACGCCCTCGACGAGGGGGCCGACGACTACGTCACCAAGCCGTTCTCGACGCCGGAGCTCCTCGCCCGGGTACGGGTCGCCCTCCGGCACCGGCGCGAACCGGCCGGCGGCGAAGGCTCGCCCGTGCTGCGCGTCGGCGACATCGAGATCGACATCCCGAGCCACCGGGTGACCGTGCGCGGCAGCGAGGTGGAGCTCACCCCCAAAGAGTTCGCCTTCCTCGCCGCCCTCGCCCGCCACCCCGGCCGGGTGCTCACCCACGGGATGCTCCTGCGGGAGGTGTGGGGACCGGGCTACGGGACCGAGACGCAGTACCTGCGGGTCTACGCCAGCCACCTGCGCAAGAAGCTCGACGACGACCCGACCCGCCCGTACCTGGTGACCGAGCCCGGTGTCGGCTACCGCCTCGTCGACCCGACCCGGCCCACCTGACGCGGCCGCGGACGCAGCCCCGGGCGGCGGCTGCACGGGCCGTCCTTGTCGAACGCGCCCGCCGGCCCGTCCCGTCCATGGACTGCACCGGGACCGCCCGAGGAACGCAGAAACATAGTGTTCATGGCGGCGTGACGGGTGTGACACACCGCCTGTCTACGGTGCCGTCAGGGTGAGCCGGGAAGTCTGGTCGGCACAAGGACCCTGCGCGACCAAAGGAGCCCGATGCCGCCCTGCCCGTCCCTCTCCACCCCGAAGGCTGGGTCGGGAGGTCCTCCGTCCGGCGCCGTCCATCGGCCCCCTCATCCGCAGGATGACCACACCAGGAGAACTGCATGAGATTGCGAAAGAAGCTCCTCGCGACCGGCGTAATGATGGCCGGCGCCATGGTGTTCACCTCCGCCCCGGTCTGGGCCCAGGGCACGGCGGAGGTGATCGCCGAGGACGTCCAGACCAACTTGGACAACGTGTTCGTGCTGCTCTGCGCGGTGCTCGTGATCTTCATGCAGGCCGGCTTCGCCCTGGTGGAGGCGGGCCTGACGCGAGCAAAGAGCGTGGCCAACATCATGATGAAGAACCTGATGGACTTCTGCGCGGGGGCGATCGCCTTCTTTGCCGTCGGCTACGCGATCGCGTTCGGGGCGGGCAACGACTTCTTCGGCACCACTGGCTGGTTCGTCGGGGACGGGGCCTTCCAGTACGGGACGCTGACGGTCCCCGTCACCTTCATCTTCCAGGCGGCCTTCGCCGCCACCGCGGCGACGATCGTGTCCGGGGCAATGGCGGAGCGGACGAAGTTCAAGAGCTACTTCATCTACTCGATCTTCATCTCCGCGCTGATCTACCCGGTCGTCGTGCACTGGAACTGGGGCGGCGGTTGGCTGTCGCAGCTGTCGACGCCTTTCCACGACTTCGCGGGCTCGACAATGGTCCACATGACCGGCGGGGTCGCCGCCCTCATGGGGGCCATCGCCCTCGGTCCCCGTCTCGGCAAGTACGGCCCTGACGGCAGGGTTCGCGCCATCCCGGCGCACAACATCCCCTACGCGGTGCTCGGCACGTTCATCCTCCTCGTCGGCTGGTACGGGTTCAACCCCGGCTCGGAGCTGGCCGCCGACGGTGCCATCGGTGGCATCGCCCTCACCACCACGCTGGCCGCGGCGGCCGGGGCGATCAGCGCCATGATGACCATCTGGGCCAAGTCGGGGAAGCCCGATGTCGCCATGGCCGCCAACGGGATGCTCGCCGGCCTCGTCGGCATCACCGCCGGCACCGCGGCGGTCAGCAGCGTCGGCGCGCTGATCATCGGCGCGGCGTCCGGGGCGCTGGTCGTCGCCGCCGTGCTGTTCATCGACCGCATCCGTATCGACGACCCGGTGGGCGCCATCTCGGTGCACGGCGTCTGCGGCGCCTTCGGCACCATCTGCGTCGGCCTGTTCGCCACCGAGGACAGCGACTTCTGGCAGCAGGGCCTGTTCTACGGCGGCGGTGCCGGTCAGCTCGTCAGCCAGGTCATCGGCGTGGTCGCCGTCGGCGCCTTCGTGGCCATCACCGCCGGTATCCTCTTCGCCGTGATCAAGGCAACCGTCGGCCTACGGGTCAGCGCGGACGAGGAGCTGGCGGGGCTCGACGTGCTGGAGCACGGCGCTCCGGGCTACGGGCCCGACGTCACGCCGGCCATCGCACCGACGCCGGTCGGGGCCGCCGCCCGGCAGTCGTCCGGCGCGTCCATCGAGGCCGGCCGATGATCAAGCTCGTCACCGCCATCGTGAAGCCGCACATGCTCGATGCCGTCAAGGACAGCCTGCGGTCAGCGGGCGTGCAGGGTCTGACCGTCACCGAGGTGCGGGGGTTCGGGCGCCAGGGCGGTCACACCGAGACCTACCGGGGTGCGGAGTACACCGTCGACCTCGTGCCGAAGCTGAAGCTGGAGGTGCTGTGCTCCTTCGACGACGCCGAGAAGATCATGGAGATCATCCGTAGCGCCGCCCACACCGGCAAGATCGGCGACGGCAAGGTGTGGGTGGTCGGCGTCGACCGTCTTCTGCGCATCCGCACGGGCGAGTTCGACGGCGACGCCGTGTGATCGTGATCTGACCTAGGCCTGGGCACGGCCGGCCGTCCCCAGGGCCGGCCGTGCCCACCCGATCGAGACGCAGTGGGGTGATCGTCGTCATCCCCGCAGCTCGCCGGCCGTGACGGCCAGCTGCTCCACCTGTCGCTTCACCGCGGCGTCCCAGCCCCACCGGGGGACGACGGTCCACCGCAGCTCCTCCGGCCGGCGTCCGAGCCCGCCGGCGAGGACCCTGGTGATCCCCTCGGCCAGCGCAGGAACGGACCGGTCGACGAGATAGCCGTTCACGCCGTCGACCACCGTCTCGCGGTAGCCCGCCTCGCGGGTGGCCACCACCGGCGTGCCACAGGCGACGGACTCCAGCGGGACGAGGCCGAAGGGCTCCAGCCGGGCGGACACGACGGTGGCCGCGGCGCGCGAGTACATCCGGGCCAGCTCGGCGTCGGCGATCCCGAAGTGGAGCCGCAGGTCGACGCCCTCGTTCTCCGCCATTGCCTCGACCTCGGCCCGGAACGCCGGGTCGCACCGCTCGTAGACCAGGTCGAGCGCCGGCCGAGAGGCGGGGGGCAGCATGGCGAGGGCCCGCACCACGAGGTCGTGGCCCTTGGACCGGTCCAGGGCGCCGACCGACATTACGGAGTGCGACCGCTCGACCCCGGGCACGATGTCGAAGGTCGCCGTGTCGATCCCCAGGTAGCAGACGGCCGCGTCGCGACCGTAGGCCCGCCGGATGGACTCGGCGGAGTAGTAGGAGTTGGTGACGATGCGGCCGGCGGCGACCGCGCTGGCCGCGTCCTGCCGCCGCAGCAGCCGCTCGAGGCCCCAGGCGGCGGCCCGGCGCGGGAAGGGGGCGCCCCGGTCGAGGGCCTGGTAGCCGGCCTCGAAGCTCCGGCGCCTCGGCTCGTTCATGTAGTAGAGCGACGGGGTCCGCAGGTGGCGCAGCAGCCCGGGGCTGTGGGTCAGGTGGCAGGAGTACACGAGGGCCACGTCGTAGCCCCGGGCGTCGACGTCGGCGGCGATCCGCCGCTGGGCCCGCGCGATCCAGGCCAGGGAGGTGGGGGTCCAGGCCGGGCGGGGGAGCCACGCCGGGGCTACCGGGTAGCGGTAGGCGTTGGCCACCCACGGGGTGAGGTCGTGCCGCTCGGCCCGGTCGCGGGCGTAGGCGAAGGTGTCGAAGGGGCCGAGGTCGAGGGTGTACAGGTCGTACTCGTGCTCGGCGTGGGATTGGCGCACGAACTCGTGGAGGACGCGCAAGGCCCCTCCCGGGGGCAGGTTGTGGTAGATCGCCACCCTCACGGGCGGGCCTCCACCGGCTCGCCGGCGGCCCGGACCGCGGCCATGGCGTCGCGGTGGGCCTCCAGGTAGGCCCGGCCCCAGCGCTGGCAGGGCTCCAGGTGGCAGCCCTCGCCCCACTCGTTCCAGGCGTTGGTGAAGACCAGGGCGTCACCACCGGGGGTCGACGGCGCCGCGCCGGCCGCGGCCCGCAGCCAGCGGCCGTAGCCCTCGGGCGTCGAGTGCTTGAGGACGACCGCGCCCTGGGCCCGCCGGGCGGTGTTGTCCCAGCTCGGGACCACGCACGGGAACCGGGTGTAGCCGGGGTCGGGTTTGGCCAGCATGCGCCGGGCCAGGCCCTCGTAGTCGTGGGCCTGGTGGTCGAGGCCGGGGAGGTCGACCACGCCGGCCCGGCGGACACCGGCCCTGAGCAGGCCGCCGACGCTGGGGCGCAGGAGGGTCCAGTCGGGGGCGAACTCGACGGCGGCGTCGAAGCCGAGCGACGTGGGATCCGAGTGCTCGTTGACCGCGCTCTCCACCCGGCACAGGTACAGCTCCCCGATGCCGGCCCTGCGGGCCTCGTCCCGCCAGATGGCGGTCGTCCGGCGGGGGTCGTCCATGGCGCCGGCCCGGTAGACCAGGAACAGGGGCTTGCCGTCGACCCGGATGTAGCGCTCGTCGGCGAAGGCCCGGGCCAGCCACCCGCCGTGGCGGCGGTCGTCGTCGGCGTCGTAGGACTGGCGGACCAGGACCGACGCCTCCTGGCCGTCCCAGCGGCGGGTCCAGTTCTCGTTGGCCCAGCAGAGGGCGAAGGGCAGGTCGGGGCGGCCGCTCTCCAGCACCTCGTCGAAGGGCCGCTCGAGTAGCCGGCGGCCGTTGAACCAGTAGTGGTAGTAGACGAAGCCGTCGATCCCGTAGGCCGACGCCAGCGCGGCCTGGGCCTCGCGGGCCTCGGGCAGGCGCAGGTCGTAGAAGCCCAGGTCGGCGGGGAGGTGGGGCTGGTGGTGGCCGGGGAAGCGGGGCCGGGCCTTGACCACGTTGGTCCAGTCGGTGAAGCCGGTTCCCCACCACTCGTCGTTCTCCGGGATGGGGTGGAACTGCGGGAGGTAGAACGCGAGCGACCGAAGACGGCGGTGATGCCTCACCTTGTAGGTATCGACCACCTGGAAGGCCGTATTGAGCCCAGGACCCTCTCGATCCGGGCCCCGCCGGCCTCGGGCGAGAACCGCTCGGCGGCGGCCTGCCGGGCCCGGGCGGCGGCCTCGGCCAGGGCGGCGGGGTCGCCGGCGATCCGCCGGAGGTGCTCGGCGATGGTCGACGGCTCCCGGTCGGGCAGGACCCAGCCGCAGCCGGTCTCCTCCACCAGCGCCTTCATGTTGCCGGCGTCGCCGACCAGCACGGCCCGGCCCTCGGCCATGGCCTCCAGCATGGAGATCGGCGTGCCCTCGGCCGCCGACGCGAGGACGAGCAGGTGGGCGGCCCGCAGCTCGGCCCGCACGCCGGCTGGGCCCAGCTCGCCGGCGAAGGTGACGTGACGCAGGTCGCCGGCGGCCGCCGTGAGCCCGGCCAGGGCCTCCGGGCCGTCCTCGCCGGCCCCGCCGACCAGCCGCAGCTCGACGGCGTCGCCCTGGAGGGCCCGCATGGCCTCGACCAGCTGGGGCGCGCCCTTGCGGCGGACCAGGCCGCCCACGAACACCACCCGCAGCGGGGGCTGGGGCGGCAGGGGCGCGGCCTCGCCGGGCACGTCGACCCAGTTGGGCAGGACGTGGACCCGTCCGCGGCTCAAGGCGGTGCCGGCCCCGTCGTAGAGAACGACCAGGGCGTCAGCCAGCCACATGAGGGCCCGGAGCACGGCCCGCAGCGGCAGGCCGCCCCGAGCCACGAAGCCCTCCAGGTCGTAGGCGTGGAAGTGGACGACCGCCGGGCGCCCTGCCAGCCGGGCGGCGACGACCATGGCCAGCGCCCGGAGCGCGGGCAGGGCGGGCACGCCGAAGGTGTGGATCCACACCACGTCGGCCTTCCCCCGACGGGCCCGGCGGGCGACCGAGGCGGCGTCGGCCACCACGGCCCAGACGTTCTCCAGGTTGAACGCGCCGCCCCGCCGGCGCATCCGCTCGCCGGCGTGCAGCCGCTCGGCGGTGTGGCCCAGCGCCGGCAGCGTGCGGGCCATCTCGTCGGCCGCGCTGGAGATGCCGCTGACGATCGATCCGCCCGTGCCGACGACGAGTACCTTCAACGCAGCCTCCCATGCCCGATCCCGCCACCGTCGACGCCGTGATCGTCACGTGGAACTCGGCCCCCGACCTGCCGGCCTGCCTGGCCGCCCTGCCGGCGACGGTCCGGCCGATCGTCGTCGACAACGGCTCCGAGGACGCCAGCCTGGCCGTGGCCCGGGAGGCGGGCGCCACCGTCCTGGCCCTGGGCGAGAACCGGGGCTTCCCGGCCGCGGTCAACGCCGGCCTGGAGCTGGTGACCGCGGACGTCACCCTCCTGCTCAACCCCGACCTGGTCGTGGGCGAGGGGACGGTCGAGCGCTGCCTCGACGTGCTCCTGGGCGACCCGTCGATCGGGCTGGTCGGGCCGAACACCCTGCGCTCGAACGGCGAGCCGGAGCCGCCCGCCGCCCGCCGGGACCGGGCCGCCCTGCACATCCTCCTGGAGTCGCTGGCCCTGACCCGGCTGCACCCGTGGTTCGACCGGGGGACGATCCGCGACCGCTCCGTCGACCGGGACGTCGACGCGGTGAACGGCGCCTTCATGCTCGTGCGCACCGAGCTGCTGCGCCGGCTGGGCGGCCTCGACACCGCGGTGTTCATGTACCTGGAGGACGGCGACCTCTGCCGGCGGGTGCGCGACGCCGGCTACCGGGTGCGGTTCGTGGCCGGGGCCACCGCGGTGCACGCCGGGGCCACCAGCACCTCCCGGGGCGACACCGCCCGCCAGGCCCGGGCCTACCTGCACCGGCTCGACGCCGACATCGAGTTCCTGCGCCGGTACGGCCGCCCCGGGGAGGCCGGGCTGGCCGTCGCCGCCTTCCTGCTCCGCTCGGTCATCGGCCTCGTGGTGTCCACCTGGATGAAGGATCGTCGCATGCGGTACGCCACCGCGCTGCGCTGGACGTGGGCCCAGCGCCACGGCCGCCGCCCGCCTCCGGCCGTCTAAGGGCCGAACTGGTGACAGAAGTGGGGGTCCCGACCCCCACTTCTGTCACCAGTTCGCAGGCCGGCGGGCGAAGAAGACCGAGGGTGGGAACCAGCCGACGACCCGGTAGCCGTGCTCGGCCAGCAGGGCGGTGACCGGGCTGGCCGTGATCCCGTCGAGGGTGGTGTCGAGGATCTCGACGCAGAACAGCTCGGGCGAGCACCGGTCGAACGGGAAGCCGGCCAGGATGTCGGCCTCCAGCCCCTCCACGTCGATCGACACGAAGTCGACCTCCTCGGCCCCGGCCTCGGCCAGGATGTCGGCCACCGTCCGGGTGGCGACGTCGCCCGGGCCGCCGGCGAGCTCCAGCTTGTCCATCGACCCGTACGACGAGCCGTGGTCGCGCCGCAGGACGGCCCGGCCGCCGCCGGGGCCGGCGACCGCCGCGCACACGTTGCGGTCGGAGCGGCGGAACCAGTCGAACAGCCTGATCTTGGCCGGGTCGGCGTCGACGTTGATGCCCGTCCAACCCCGCCGGCGGAGCTGCTCGGTGTTCGAGGCGATCCTCGGGTGGAAGGCGCCGATGTCGAGCCACATACCCGTGGGCCGGCCGGCGAAGAACTTGCCGACGAAGACGTCCTCCCCGAACTGGCTGTTCGTGCGGGCGCCCCGCCAGAGCATCCCGGCCAGGCCCTTGGCGGTGCGGACGGCGCTCACGAGGCGACCGGCTGCGGGGTGCGCGCCTGGCGCTGCAGGCTGCCCACCGCGACGCCGGCCAGCCAGGCGCCGGCCACGCCTGAGAGCGCCACCAGGGCGGCGAGGTGGGCGAGGACGCCGCCGCGGGGCCCGTCGGCCCCGGCCACCTCGACGGCGAGGGCCAGGGCGATCGCGGCCCCGGCCAGGCCGAGGGCGGCGCCGGGCCCGAAGGCGGCGAGGGCGGCGGCCAGCAGGGCGGCACCGGCGAGCGGCGCCCCCAACAGGACCAGCTGGCGGGGGCGGGGGCGGTCGCCCGAGGTGCGCCAGTACCGGGCCTTCCCGACTCCGAAGGCCCAGTACTGGCCGAGCAGGCCCCGCAGCGAGGCGCGGGGCAGGTAGTCCACCGTCAGTCCCGCTTCGAACCAGACGGTCCCGAAGCGGGCCAGGCGGCGGTTGAGGTCGAAGTCCTCGTTCACGGCCAGGTCGGTGCGCCAGCCGCCCGCCGCCCGCAGCTGGCCGGTGCGGTAGGCGCCCAGGTACACGGTGTCGGTCTCGCCGCTGGGGCTGCCCGGGCGGCGGTACCGGGAGAGGCCCATCCCCCACCGGTTGTTCAGGGCCCGGGCCACGCCAGCGTCGAGGGCCCGGTCGCCGGCGGGCACGGCCCGCTGGCGACCGCCGACCACGGCCACGCCGGGCCGCTGGTCGAGCAGCTCGGCGCAGCGGCGCACGTAGTCGCGGGGGATGCGGCTGCGGGCGTCGACCCGGACAAGGATCGGGGCGGCCGCCTGCTCCAGGCCGAGGTTCAGGTTCGACGACCGGTCGCCGGCATCGCAGTGCAGCACCGCGGCGTGGGCCCACAGGTGCCGGGCCAGCGCGGCCCGGGCCAGCGGCACCGTGCCGTCGGTCGAGCCGCCGTCGACGACCAGCACCTCCACCGACTCCCGGGGCAGGTCCTGGGCGGCGATGGCGTCGAGGCAGGCGCCCAGGCGGGAGGCCTCGTCCCGCACCGGGACCACGACGGTGACCCGGGGGCCGGCCATCAGCGCCCGCTGCGGGCCAGCACGCTGCGCAGCGTGCGGCCGGCGATGCGCACGTCGAGGGCCAGGCTCTGGTGGCGCAGGTAGAAGAACTCGTACTGCAGCTTCTCGAAGGCGTCGCCCTCGCTGGCCCCGTAGGGGTACTTCACCTGGGCCCAGCCGGTCAGCCCGGGGCGGACCAGGTGGCGCAGCCCGTAGAACGGGATCTTGGCCTCCAGCTCCTCCACGTAGTGGGGCTGCTCGGGGCGGGGGCCGACCATGGACAGGTCGCCCCGGAGGATGTTGACCACCTGGGGCAGCTCGTCGAGGTGGGTTCGGCGCAGCCAGTGGCCGAACGGGGTGATGCGGGGGTCGTTCTCCGACGTCCACGCCGGCGGGCGGCCGTCGCCCTCGGGGGCGGCCACCATCGTGCGGAACTTCAGGATCTCGAACTGCCGGCCGCCCTTGCCCACCCGGACCTGGCGGTAGAGGAGCGGGCCCTGGTTCCCGGCCTTGTTGCCGAGCCAGACCAGCGGGGTGGCCACCGCCAGCACGGCGAAGCCGGCCGCCGCGGCCACCGTGTCCAGGATGCGCTTGATGCGGCCGTAGCGGGCCCGGTGCAGCTCGCCGATGTCGAAGAGCAGGGCGATGCGCTCCAGCTCGGAGACCGGCAGCTTGCCCAGCCACTCGTCGTAGAACAGCGACAGGGTGCGCACCCGCACGCCCGACTCGTGGAGGGTGGCGGCCTGGGCGACGATCGACTGGTCGCCGAGCGCGGTGCGGTCGAGGACGACGGCGGAGGCGCCCGTGGCCCGCACCACGTCGACCAGGGGGTGCTCGGCCGGGCCGTCGGAGACGGCGTCGTGGGGGGCGAGGACCCAGACCAGCACCGCGGGCCGCTCGGGGTGGGCGTCCAGCTCCCGGGTCAGGTTGGCGCTCTCCTCGGGCCCGGCCACGGCCACGATCCGGTCGCGCTGGCTGTCGCGCGCCCGGCCCTCACGGGCCAGCGACGAGCAGAGCACGGCGAAGGGCACGAGCAGAGCGGGCGTCCCGAAGACCACGAAGCGGGGAAGCAGGGCGGAGCCCACGAGCAGCTGCAGGACGGACATGGCCAGCGCCGCGGCCCCGGTCGAGGCAGCCGCGGTCAGGGCGGCCGACCGGCGGTTGGAGGGCAGGTCGGGCAGGCCGGCCCCGTAGGCGGCGACCCATAGCAGGCCGACGTAGGCCAGCGACCAGGCGAAGCGGAACGACGACGTGTAGTCGTAGCCGTGGGCGGCGGCGTGGGCCTTGCTCAGGCCGAGGACGGCGAGCGCGATGCCACCGAGCAGCAGTGGGCGGGCCAGGCGTCGCACCTGGTATGTATCGACCACCGGGAAGGGCTGGTTGAGCGTTAGGAACCGGCTGATGCCGCATGTCGGGTACGCCGAAGGCGGGCGCGCACGCCATGCACGAGCGGCCGCAGCGGACGTTTCACCGTCGCCGGCACGAGGGCGGCCAAGCTCCAGAACAACCGGTTGGGCGCTCCCTCGCCGATGCGGCGCACGGCCACCGCGCTGTACCCCCCGCCCCGGATCCAGGTACGAAAGAACCTCCGCATCGCCCGATCCGGCCTGCTGATCGACCCGTCGAGGTCGTCCCCGTCGATCAGGACGAACCCGTCGGGACCCCACAACAGGTTGTGAGGAGCCGGGTCGAGATGCTGCGGTTCGGCGCCTCGGGCGGCATCCCACCACCACTCGAGCTGGGCGATGCCGGGGTAGCGGCAGCGGCCGAGCACGGCCAGGTTGGCCACGTTGACCGCCGGCACACGCATCCGTTCGACACCCCGCACCGACAGGTGCACCTGGTGCTCGTCGGCCAGGATGCGGTAGTCGCGTCCGAGCGGATGGTGACCACCCGGACCAAGGTAGGGCCGGCCCGGGTGCCGGTCGATCGATCCGTCGATGACGAACAACCACGAGGCGACGGGGCTGGTGTGGCGGGACGGCCGGCCGAGCAGCCGCACCGGCCTGCCGGTCTGGGCGCGTAGCCAGCCCTCGGGGTCGGTGCCCCACAAGGCCCGCTTGTCGCCGCCGCACGCTCCGGCATCGGCCGCGTCCGGAAGCTCGACGATCAGGCGGCGCGACAAGGTGCTCAGTGCGGCGAGGGCCCGACCCGGCTCGTCGAACCAGTGCACGATCGAGAGGAGCAGGCAGCAGTCCACGACATCACAGGTGTCGGCCCAGGCCTCCGCCCGCTCCGCATCGATTGAACCGACCAGGAGGACGAAGCGGTCGAGGCTGTTGGCCGTGAGGATCTCTGCCTGCTTGGCGGCGATGGCTTCATCGGCCTCCATCGAGAGCACGGCAAGCCGGGGCCGAGCCCTGACCGCCGAGATGCCGTAGAAGCCCAGGTTGGAGCCGACGTCGAGGAGGACCCCCTCCTCGGGCAGGTGCGGGGCGATCATGGCCCACCGTTCGGCGCAGCCGCGTTCCCCCTCGACTGTGCCGGTCGGCCATAGGGCGTCCTGGTAGGTGAGCACGGGCGGAATCCTCTACTCGATCTCGTTCGGGTGCGGTGTCATGCGAAGCCGCGGCCGGAGCAACCGGAGGGCGCTTCCCTCCACCACGAAGGCCACGCCGACCAGAGCGGCGCCGATGAAGGCCAGCCCACCGGCCTGTGCCCAGCGCCCCTGGAGTGCGTCGACGAACGGCTGGGCGGCGGCGGCCGCAGCGGTGGCGGCGGCAAAGCAGGCTCCGGTGAGGCCGAGCGGCAGCCGGGACTCGACACGCCCGTCCCGCCGGCAGAGGGCCGAGGCGACCCCGAGGGCGGCGACGTAGGCGGCGGCCGTGGCGACTGCCGCCCCCACCGCTCCGATTACCGGGACGAGCAGCAGGATCACCGCCACGTTGACCCCGAGGGCGATCAGCGGCGACACCGCAGCCCACCCGCTGCGGCCCCAGAGCATCAGGTGCTGGTTGCGGTATGGGAGCAGGCCGAAGCACCACAGGCCCACGGCAAGCCAGACCACATGGCGGGCACCGCCGGCGAACTGGCTGGGGGCGAGGACGTGCAGGATGGTGTCGGCGTAGAAGCCGAGCCACACGACAACCGGGACGGCTGTCGCCGTGTAGATCCGGGACGATCGCCGCAGCAACTCGACCGCTGCCGGGTACCCCTCGCGCTCGTGTGCCACCACAGCGTGGCTCCAGGTCACACCCGAGAGGACGGTAAACGCGCCGGCCAGGGGTGCGGCGACGAGAACGTAGGCCAAGCTGTAGAGGCCGAGCTCCGTGCGGGAGACGAGTCCCGCCAGCAACGGCCGGTCGATCCACGTGACGAGCATCCACGCCCCGTTGCTCACGGCCAGCGGGGCGGAGTACCGGGCGAGCCGCCCGAACTGCGAGCCGGATGCGACCCGGAGCCCGGCCACGATCGAGGGGCCGAGGAGCACGCCCGCAAGGGCAATGGCGACGACGTCGGCGGCCGCCCACCCGACGAGTACCCCGACCGGGCCCATGGGGACGATCAGGGCGGTGCCGGCCGCCACCCCGAGGATGCTGCCGCTGAGCGCCACACCGGCCAGGGTTCGGAAGCGGCCGACGGCGCGCGCGTAGCTGGTGGCCGCGATGATCAGCGCCTCAAGGGCAAGGATCACCGCCACCCACCCCCACACCCGCCCGGCATGGAGCGCCCAGGCCCCGGCCCCGAGGGTGAGCAGGCCAATCGTCCACGCCGTCGCCTGGATCCAGGCCCTGAGCACCGTTGCTCGGTCGGCCTCGGTGCCCGCCGGCAGGTAACGCATCATCCCGGTCGTCGGCCACAGCGCGAACCCGGACACGACGGCGATGGCCGCGGCCCAGAGCGAGACCTCGCCGAAGTCGGCCGGCGAGAGCAGCCGCACCCGGACCGGCGTGGCGGCAAGCCGGACGGCGAGCGGCACGGCGACCACCAAGGCCATCCATCCGGTATCGGCTACGAGACGGCGCAACAGCGGCAGAACCGGAGGATCGCCTGCGGCCGCGCTCGGTGCATCCACCACGGATGCGGTCACGGCGCCCACGCGCCGGCCAGCAACGGCCTCACCCGGCATCCCATGCTGTATGTATCGACCACCGGGAAGGGCTGGTTGAGCGCCGGTCGCTCAGGGCCCGGGCCCGCCCTCCGATACTTCGAGGGTGAGGTCACGGTGGCGCGCCGCGGTGGTCGGGACGCTGCTCGCCCCGGGCCTCTTCCTCCTCGACGTCCGGGCCGGCGGCGACGGCGTGCTGCGACCGATCCGGGCCGGCTCCACCGGCCCCGCGGCCGAGGTCGTCGCCGGCGACTTCCCCGACCGGCCCCTGCCCGAGGGGATCGGCTCGGCTCTGGCCGGCGCTGGCCTTACTCCTCCGCCCGACCGGCGGCGGTCCCGGCCTGGTCTGGGTCCTGGTGGCCGCCAGCCTGCTCGGCCTGCTGCTCGGCGGCCCCTGGCGCAACCGGTGACAGATCCGGGGGCCATGACCCCCAGATCTGTCACCAGTTCGGTGGGTTAGGACCTGGCCAGTACCTCGGACAGGAACTGGCCGGTGTAGCTCTCCGGCGTCTTGGCCACCACCTCGGGCGGGCCCTCGACCACCACCATGCCGCCGCCGTCGCCCCCCTCGGGGCCGAGGTCGACGACCCAGTCGGCGCTCTTGATGACGTCGAGGTTGTGCTCGATGACCAGCACGGTGTTGCCCTGGTCGACCAGCCGGCTGAGGACGGTCAGCAGCTTGCGGATGTCCTCGAAGTGGAGGCCGGTGGTGGGCTCGTCGAGGATGTAGATGGTGTGGCCGGTGCCCCGCTTGGACAGCTCGCTGGCCAGCTTCACCCGCTGGGCCTCCCCGCCGGACAGGGTCGGCGCCGGCTGGCCCAGGCGCACGTAGCCCAGGCCCACGTCGACCAGCGTGGTCAGGTGGCGGGCGATCACGGGCTGGTTGGCGAAAAACTCCGCCCCCTCCTCGCACGAGAGGTCGAGCACCTCGGCCACGTTCTTGCCCTTGAACGTGACGTCGAGTGTGTCCCGGTTGTACCTCCCTCCCTTGCACACCTCGCAGGGGACGTACACGTCGGGCAGGAAGTGCATCTCGATCTTGATCGTCCCGTCGCCGGCGCACGCCTCGCACCGCCCGCCCTTGACGTTGAACGAGAACCGCCCGGGCATGTAGCCCCGGACCTTGGCCTCCTGGGTCTGGCTGAACAGCTTGCGCACGTGGTCCCACACGCCGGTGTAGGTGGCCGGGTTCGACCGGGGGGTGCGGCCGATGGGCGACTGGTCGATGTTGATGACCTTGTCGAGCAGCTCGTCGCCCTCGATCTTGCGGTGGCGGCCGGGCACGGTCTTCGACTTGTAGATCCGCTGCATGAGCGCCCGGTACAGGATGTCGTTGACCAGCGTCGACTTCCCCGACCCGGACACGCCGCTCACGCACACGAAGCACCCGAGGGGGAACTCCACGTCGATGTTGCGCAGGTTGTGCTCCCGGGCCCCCCGGACGACGAGCCACCCCTCCTTGGGCTCCCGGCGCATGGCCGGCACCGGGATCGACCTCGCCCCCGACAGGTACTGCCCGGTGATCGACCGCTCCTCCCGGACCAGGTCCTTCACCGACCCGCTGACCACGATCTCCCCGCCGTGCTCCCCCGCGCCGGGCCCGATGTCGACCACGTGGTCGGACACCCGGATGGTGTCCTCGTCGTGCTCGACGACGATGACCGTGTTGCCCAGGTCGCGCAGGCGGACGAGGGTGTCGATCAGCTTGCGGTTGTCCCGCTGGTGGAGGCCGATCGACGGCTCGTCGAGCACGTAGAGCACGCCCACCAGCCCGCTGCCGATCTGGCTGGCCAGGCGGATGCGCTGGGCCTCGCCGCCGGCCAGGGTGCCGGCCGACCGGTTGAGGGTGAGGTAGTCGAGGCCGACGTCGAGGAGGAACCGCATGCGGGCGTTGACCTCCTTGACCACCCGCTCGGCGATCATCCGGTCGCGCTCGGACAGCTCCACGGTGGCCAGGAACTCGGCCGAGCGGGCGATCGACAGGTCGCACACCTCGTGGATGTTCCGCCCGCCCACGGTGACGCCCAGCGACTCCGGCCGCAGGCGGGCGCCCCCGCAGTCCGGGCAGGGCACCTCCCGCATGTAACCCTCGATCTGCTCCCGCATGTAGTCCGACTCGGACTCGGCGTGCTTGCGCTGCAGGTACGGGACGGCGCCCTCGTAGTGGGTGAAGTAGGAGCGGGTCCGCCCATACCGGTTCCGGTACTGGACGTGGACCTGCTTGGTGCCCGACCCGTACAGCAGGATCTTCTGCTGGGCCTTGGTCAGCTTCTTGAACGGGACGTTCATGCGGAAGCCGTAGGCCTCGGCCACCGCCCCCAGCACCCGGTGGAAGTACTCGCCCCTGGCCCCCGACCAGGGCGCCACCGCCCCTTCGTCGATGGTGAGGTCGGGGTTGGGGACCACCAGCTCGGGGTCGACCTCGAAGCGGGTGCCCAGGCCGTCGCACCTGGGGCAGGCCCCGTACGGCGAGTTGAACGAGAAGTTGCGAGGTGCCAGCTCGGGGAACGACGTGCCGTCGTTGGGGCAGGCCAGGTGCTGGCTGAAGGTGAGGATGTCCGGGTCGCCCTCTTTGGGCACCACCTCCACCTCGGCCACCCCCTCGGCCAGGCGCAGGGCGGTCTCCAGGGAGTCGGTCAGCCGGCGCTCGATCCCCTCCCGCCGCACCAGCCGGTCGACCACCACCTCGATGGTGTGCATCTCGTAGCGGGCCAGCTTGTCGTCGGCCTTGACCCCGAGATCCCGGAGCTCGCCGTCGACCCGTGCCCGGGTGTAGCCCTGGGAGGCCAGCTCCTCCAGCAGCCCCTCGTACTCGCCCTTGCGGCCCCTGACCACCGGCGCCAGCACCTGGAAGCGGGTGCCGTCGGGCAGCTGGAGGATGCGGTCGACGATCTGCTGGGGCGTCTGGCGGGCGACCACCGCCCCGCACTTGGGGCAGTGGGGGACGCCGATCCGGGCCCAGAGCAGGCGGAGGTAGTCGTAGACCTCGGTGATGGTGCCGACCGTCGACCGGGGGTTGCGGGACGCCGACTTCTGGTCGATGGAGATGGCCGGCGACAGGCCCTCGATGAAGTCGACGTCGGGCTTGTCCATCTGGCCCAGGAACTGGCGGGCGTACGACGACAGGCTCTCCACGTACCGGCGCTGGCCCTCGGCGTAGATGGTGTCGAAGGCCAGGGACGACTTGCCCGAACCGGACAGCCCGGTGAAGACGATCAGCTTGTCGCGGGGCAGCTCGAGGGAGACGTTGCGGAGGTTGTGCTCCCGCGCGCCGCGAATCACAAGCTTGTCGGACACGCTCCGAGGATAGGCGTCTCAGCCGATTTGCAGGACGTGAATCTCCCACGCTCCGACGGTCTCCGATGGCGTCCCGTCCACCGGTTCGGCGCCGGCCCGTTGGAGGGCCGGCCGGTCGCGGTCGGGGTGGCGGGTCACGAAGCCCACCCGTTGGTAGCCGCCCTCGCGGAGCCGGCGGAGCAGGTCCTCCAGACCCTCCGGGGTGGCCAGCAGCCAGCGCTGGCGGTCGAAGGTGGGCCAGGCGAAGCGGGGCATGGCCCCCTCGGTGGTGACCAGGACGTCGGCCGGCGCCCGGTCGGCGGCGGCCACCAGCTCGGCCACGGCCCGGTGCGAGGACCGCAGGGCAGTCAACCCCATCACCGCCATGGCCACCGAGCACACGGCGAGGGCCAGCGCCGCCGAGCGGGCCGCCTTCCGGTCGAGCCGCGGGCCGGCGTTCCGGAGGGCGAGGAGGAGGACGGGCACCGCGATCGGGATGGCCAGGGCGAAGTACCGCCCGCCCCACTCCCCGCTGCCGCCCTTGGCGTACTGGGTGGTGGCGACGGCAAGGCAGAACAGCCCGCCGACGGCGGCGGCCAGGCGGGCGGTCGTCGAGCCCAGGGTCGTGCGCCGCACCAGCAGCAGGCCGGGCACCGCCAGGGGGAAGGCCAGGAGCAGCCCGGGGACGACCGTGCCCGGGCCGGCGACCAGGGCGACCAGGGCGGCCGCGGCCGCTGCTGCTCCCCAGGCGACGGCCCGGTGGCCGTTCTCGGGGTAGGCCCGCAGGCTCAGGCCGCCGAGCATCAGGGCGAGCAGCATGACGAACAGGGCCAGGCCGACCAGCGGCCCGCCGCCGTAGCTCGGCAGCAGCCACGTCACCACGAAGCCCTGGATGCGCCCGGCCAGGAAGCCGCCCGAGTCGGTCGCCGCCGGGGCGGCGGCGCCGGCCACAGCCTCGCCGCCGACGATCTGGGCCGTCCACCAGCGGTCGAGCAGGTAGGCCCCGATGCCTCCGGCCGCGGCACCGAGGGCGACCACCGCGGCCGCGGCCCGCGCCGGGCGATTGCGGATGGCGACGGCCCCGGCCGCCGCGGCGAGGGCCAGGGCGACGAACAGCCCCTCGCTGCGCAGGAGGACGCACGCGGCCAGGGCCGGCGCCGCGGCCAGGGCGACGGCCGGTCGCCGGCGCTCGATGGCGACCACGGCGGCCAGCACGGCGGCGGCAGCCAGCGCGGCGGCCGCCGAGTGGGCGATCAGGAGGTACCCGTCGAAGAGGAGCGGGCTGGCCAGGCCGACGACCCAGACGGTGGGCCGGCTCAGGGCCGGATCCAGCCGGCGGGCCAGGGCGGCGGCCAGCCCGGCGGCGGCAACCGTGCCCAGCAGGGAGAGCAGCACCATCGCCGGCACGCCGCCCAACCGGTCGGCGCCGGCCAGCAGGAGGGCGTACAGGGGGTGCTTGGCGAAGGGCGCCCACCCCTCGGGGCCGTGCTGTGACAGCTCGAGCGGGAAGTTGGCGCCGGTGGGGTCGACCTCGGGGACGGGGTGGTCCACGAACCAGCCGTCGCCGCCGGCCAGCGACCGGGCCTGGACGATCACCGCCCCCTCGTCGGCCGAGAACGACGTCGACGTGCCGACCACGGCCATGAGGGCGACGAGCACCACCGCCAGCACGCCGAGGTGCACCCACACCGGCGACGCCCACGCCGCGGCCAGCCCGCCGCGCCGCTGGGGGGTCGCCCGGTCGGGCGCGGTCCGGTCCGCCAAGAGGCTCACCTCAGATCTATCGACCAGGCGAAGGTGGTTCTCAAGCCCGGGTCGAGCGATGACGACAAACCGGGACGGGGCCATGCCGTGGTCGGCGCGCTCACTGCCGCGACCTTCCTGGCCCTACCTGCCCGGCCTGGGCCCCCGCTCTCGTTCTTGGCGCGCTCATCCGTACAGAGCACGGGTGAGCGCGCCAAGAACGCCCGGGGACGTCACACGACCTGCTTGAGCTCCCGCTTCAGGTCGTGGATCTCGTCGCGCAGGCGGGCCGCGTACTCGAAGCGGAGGTCGGTGGCCGCCTCCCGCATCTCCTCCTCCAGGGTCCGGATCAGCCGCTCCAGCTCGTCCTGCGGCAGCTCGGCGAAGTCCGACCGCACCCTGTCGCGCTTGCGCGACCGCCGGTCCTTGCCCGGCCGGGGGGCCTCGCCGTCGCCCTCCGGACGCAGGGTGGCCAGGATGTCGGTGACCGCCTTGCGGATGGTCTGGGGGTCGATCCCGTGCTCCCGGTTGTACGCCTCCTGCACGCCCCGGCGGCGGTTGGTCTCCGACAGGGCCCGTTGCATGGAGTCGGTCACCTTGTCGGCGTACATGATCACCTGGCCGTCGACGTTGCGGGCCGCCCGGCCGATGGTCTGGATGAGCGACGTCTCGCTGCGGAGGAACCCCTCCTTGTCGGCGTCGAGGATGGCGACGAGCGACACCTCGGGCAGGTCGAGCCCCTCCCGCAGCAGGTTGATGCCGACCAGGACGTCGAACTCCCCCAGCCGCAGGTCGCGCAGGATCTCGATGCGCTGGATGGTGTCGACCTCGCTGTGCAGGTACCGGACCCGCACGCCGAGCTCCAGCAGGTAGTCGGTGAGGTCCTCGGCCATCTTCTTGGTGAGGGTGGTGACCAGCACCCGGTCGCCCTTCTCGACGGTGACCCGGATCTGCTCCATGAGGTCGTCGATCTGGCCCTTGGTGGGCTTGACCACCACCTCGGGGTCGGTGAGCCCGGTGGGCCGGACGATCTGCTCGACCACCTGGGACGACTGGGCGATCTCGTAGTCGGATGGCGTGGCCGACAGGAAGATGCACTGGTTGACCCGCTCGTACCACTCGTCGAAGCGCAGCGGCCGGTTGTCGGCCGCGGAGGGGAGCCGGAACCCGTGGTCGATCAGGGTCTCCTTGCGGGACCGGTCGCCCTCGTACTGCCCGTGGAGCTGGGGGACGGTGACGTGCGACTCGTCGATGACCAGCAGGAAATCCTTGGGGAAGAAGTCGAGGAGGGTGTGGGGCGGCTGGCCGGCGGCCCGCCCGTCGATGTGGCGGCTGTAGTTCTCGATCCCGTTGCAGAAGCCGACCTCCTGCATCATCTCCAGGTCGTAGCTGGTGCGCATGCGCAGCCGCTGGGCCTCCAGCAGCTTGCCCTCCTTCTCGAAGTACTTCAGCCGCTCCTGGAGCTCGGCCTCGATGCGGGCGATGGCGCTGCGCATCCGCTCCTCGCCGGCCACGTAGTGGGTGGCCGGGAACACGACGACCTCCTCCAGCACCTCCAGGATCTCCCCGGTCAGGGGGTCGACCCGGCTGATCCGCTCCACCTCGTCGCCGAACAGCTCGATCCGGGTGGCGTGCTCCTCGTAGGCGGCGTGGATCTCGATGGTGTCGCCCCGGACGCGGAACTTCCCCCGGATGAGGTTCATGTCGTTGCGCTCGTACTGCATGTCGACCAGCTGGCGGAGGATGGCCCGCTGGTCGATCTCCATGCCCCGGCTGACCGGCAGGACGTGCTTGGTGTACTCCTCGGGCGTGCCCAGGCCGTAGATGCACGACACCGAGGCGACCACGATCACGTCGCGCCTGCTCACCAGGGCCCACGTGGCCGAGTGGCGCAACCGCTCGATCTCGTCGTTGATCGAGCTGTCCTTCTCGATGTAGGTGTCCGAGCTCGGTAGGTAGGCCTCGGGCTGGTAGTAGTCGTAGTAGGAGACGAAGTACTCCACCCGGTTGTGGGGGAAGAACTCCCGGAACTCGTTGGCCAGCTGGGCGGCCAGCGACTTGTTGGGGGCGATGATCAGGGTGGGCTTCTGCACCTTCTCGATCGTCCAGGCGATGGTGGCGCTCTTGCCCGACCCGGTGATGCCGAGGAGGGTCTGGAACCGGTCGCCCCGCTCGACCCCGTGGGCCAGCGCCTCGATGGCCTTGGGCTGGTCACCCGCGGGGGCGAAGTCGCTGACAACCTGGAACGGGGGCACGGTGGTCAGGGGCTCGGAACCGCAGTCGCCGGGCATGGGCCTTCGCCGTGAAGTGAGCGGCTCGGCTCCCCCGTTGTATCTCTGACGAGGCTGCAGGACTCGCGCCGCTCAGCCCGCCGCCTCTCGACGACGGACCGGGGCCTGCTACCGGGCGCTCCGACGCTTACCCGGACGGGACTTGCACCCGTTGGTCTGATCCAGCTTCCAGGACGCACCACCTGACCAGCCTACGGGCGCCCTGCGACATTTAGGGTCCCTCGTAGGGTCCACCACCTCGGTGGGGGACCTCCGTAGGGTTCGCCGGGTCGGTTCTTCCGGTTCGGCTGGGACTGTGACTGGAGCGCGGCGGCTCGACTCCTGACCGCTGATCGTCGAATCGGACGAACCCCTCGGCACACGTGCATCCCTGTTCAGGAACTCGGGGCCAGCGGCGAGATGGACCCCTGCTTGTGGAATGTCCGGATGGACACAGCCCTCACGGAACGTGTGAGCCGGCAACTGGGAGGACCGGCGATCGGAGCGAGCAAGAAGGGAAGGGGAGAAGTGGGACAGACGATCCGCTTGGGCATCGACGTGGCCTGCCGGGCCGACCACCAGGCCAGCTGCGCGGACGCCACGGGTGAGTTCCTGTGGTCGGGGTGGCGGTTCCGGACGACGCCAGCCGATCTGGAGCGGCTGTGGGCCAAGGTGCCCAACGGCGCCGAGGTCACCGTCGTGCTGGAGCCGACCCGCAACGCCTGGGTGCCCCTGGCCGCCTGGCTGCGGGCCCGGGGAGCGAAGGTGGTCATGGTGCCGCCCGAGCAGTCCGCCGACCTGCGGGACTACTACAACAAGCACACCAAGACCGACCGCCTCGACTCCCGCATCCTGGCCCGGCTGCCGCTACTGCACCCCGACGGCCTCCGCTCCATCGACCACCTCGGACCGGCCCAGCCCCTGGTGCGGGCCGTGCGCCTGCGCTCCAGCCTGGTCAAGCGCCGCACCGCCACCGCCCAGCGCCTGGACTCCCTCGTCGAGCTGCTGGGGCCAAGCTGGGGCGATGTGCTGGGCACCGGCGACTACAACAAGAGCTCCCTGGCCGTGCTGGAGCGCTACGCCGATCCGAGAGCACTCAAGAAGCTGGGCCGCAAGCGGCTGGCCACGCTGTTGATCCGGGCCAGCCGGGGCGCGTGGCGGGAGGCCAAGGCCGACGAGCTGCTGGCCGCGGCCGAGGAGTCCATCGAGCTGTGGGCCGCCGGCGGCCTGGATTTCGAGGAGCTGGCCGGCGACATCGCCACCGAGGTGCGGTTGCTTCGCAACCTCGGTGCCGAGATCGACGCCATGGAGGACCGCATCGAGGCCCTCTATGACGAGGCCGACCCCAAGGGCATCGTGGTGTCGGCTCCCGGCATCGGCGTCACCCTGGCCGCCGGCATCCTGGGCCGCCTCGGAGATCCCGACCGCTTCGCCAACCTGGCCGGGGTGCGCTCCTTCACCGGGATCGTGCCCAAGATCGACCAGTCCGGCCTGGCCAACCGCCACAAGGGCGTGACCAAGGCCGGCGACCCGGGTCTGCGGGAGGCGCTGTACCTGGCCGCCGACCAGGCACGAAGGGTCGATCCCACCATTGCCGAGCGCTATCACCGCCTGGTTGTCGAGGGTGGCCGCCACCACGTGTCGGTCACCTGCACCTTGGCCGCGGTGATGGCCACCCGCATCGCCGCCTGCTGGCGCCGAGGAGAGCGCTACGTGCTCAAAGACGTCGACGGGAGGGAGATCACCGAGGCCGAGGGCCGCAAGATCTGCGCCGAGCGCTACAAGGTCAGCGCCGAGGTCCGAGCCGCCCGCCGGCGGGCCGGCGCCGCCCAGCAGATGAAGAAGGGGGCGGGCCGGGGCAGTAAGGAGTCGACCAAGGCCGCTCCGGCGTCCGACCCACCCAGTGCCAACGCTATTCCGGTGGCCGGGGCGGCTTGACCGGCACCGCGTGCATCACTTCCGCCAGTGTTGGAATCCAGACACCATGAACGGGCAGAGTCCATCAGGGCGGAACTGGTGGCCGACATCGTCCGGAACGGCGAGCCTCAGCACGCCGCCCGGGAGGGTGAGATCAACCGCCGCCGGCATCACGACTCGGCCTGATGCGAGCCACTTCTCGTTCTGGCATTCGCCGGCCACGATGACGCTCAGCCGGGCCGCGTCTCCGGGGCCGATGGTGGCAGCAGGCCCTGCATCGGGGAAGCCGGCAACGACCACGCCGCGGGACGCTAAGACCGGCGGATCATTGCCTCGCGTCGCGGTCACAAGCGGATCGCCTGCGAGCTGGCACTGGTCGGCGGCCATGTTCGAGAGCCTGAACTCCAGCCATTTGCTTCCCGGCGCGACCGAAACGCCGACGAAGGTGGGCACGACATCTTGCGCGTGGCATGGACGCGCCGGTGGAGCCGGAGCGGGCTCTGGAAGAACGCGAGCTACTGCATCCGGCGCAGTGGCCGATTGGGCCGACGGCGGACCTGACCTCGGTGTCGCCGGCTCGCGCCCGAACAGCACTATCGCTGAGGCAGTCGCCGATAGGGCGAGAGCGACCACCAGCACCCTCCTCATCAGCGTGGATCTTGACATCTGGCCCGAGGGGCTGCCCGACCTGCTAATCACCCGACCCGGCGGCCGAGCTGGACTTGACGTCGGTTAGGAACTCATCGTCCCCCCGAACTGGTGACGCTGAACCGCAACTGTTGCGGTCGAGCGTCACCAGTTCACGAGGGCGAGGCGCTGCGGCTGCTACGGACGTCCGGGCACGTTGGCCGGGATGCGGCCGGCGGCCGGCGTGCCGTTGGCGACGCCGATCCCGACGTCGGCCTGCGCGCTGGCGTCGGCAACCGTGGCGGAGGCTACGGGCGGGATGGCAGGGGCGACGGGCGGGACGCTCGTCGGGACCCGGTCGCCGCCAGGGGTTCCGGCTGCGGTGCCCAACCCGTTCGACGCCGCCGCGCCGGGCACCGGGACCGAGGTGGGAACCCGTCCGGCCGCAGGCGTCTGGTTGGCGCGGTCCAAGCCGGTAGCGCCCTCGTTGGCGCCCACGGCCACGCCCTCGCTGTCGCCTTCACCGCCGCCCAGCCCCTTTGCCGCGTCGGCGACGGCTCTGCCGTCGACCCCCGGGACGCCATCGGAAGCCCCCGTCGCGTCCGCGCTCACGCTGGCGCCCACGCTGGCGTGGACGTTGGATGAGTCGGGGAACGTGAACGGGGTGGCAGTAGCGACCACGGTGGCCACCGAGTGCTGGACGGGGTCGGGGAGCACTCCTGCGGCTCCCGCGGTGGTCACGCTGACCGCGGCCACGCCGAGGCCCATACCAGCCTTGGCGGCCACACCGAGGCTGGCCACCTTGGCCGCCAGCCCTGTGAGCAGTTCGCCGATAAGCATTGTCAATCTCCTCCACTTCGGTAGTCCGGCCGCCTGCAGCGCAGGCCCGGTGACGTTGCTTGCTGCCGTCGCCGGCAGGTCGCCTTTTCGGTAGGCCCGCTCCTCGGCGGGCACTCGCCACCGTCATCGCCGTCCGAGCCCGGGGCGATACCTCTTGCGCCGAAAATAAAGAATGGGGTGCGGCTCCCCTGGACGGACGTTCAGGCGCCCACCTCAGCCTGCCGATACCTTTCCCATGGCGATGAGTCCGTCATGACGCCGACACGCCGGCGCGGCCCTCGCATCGGCGAGACGTTCCCCACGCTGCTGGCCGCCGCCCAGCGGGGTGACGGTCCCGCGTTCGAGCAGCTCTACCGAGCCCTCGCGCCGGCGGTGGCCGGCTACCTCCGCCTCCAGGGCGCCAGCGATTCCGACGGCCTCACCAACGACGTGTTCATCGGGGTGTTCACCGCTCTCGCCAGCTTCCGGGGCGACGAGGAGCAGTTCCGCTCCTGGCTCTTCACCATCGCCCACCGCCGGCTGACCGACGACCGGCGCCGCCAGGGGCGGCGACCGGCGGTCGCCGACGGCGTCGCCGTGGAGGACGCCGCCCCCGCCGGCGACGTCGAAGACGAGGCGCTGCGCCACATCGGCACCGAGCGCGTCCGCATCCTGGCCGAGGGCCTTGCCCCCGACCAGCGGGACGTCATCCTGCTGCGCATGGTGGGTGGGCTCTCCGTCGAGCAGGTCGCCGAGGCCCTCGGGAAGCCACAGACGGCCGTCAAGGCGCTGCAGCGGCGGGCGGTGGCCGCCCTCCGGCGCCGGTTCGAGCGTGAGGGGGTATCGCGGTGAGCCCGTTCGACGATGACGTGGACGACATGGGTCCTCTCGCCGATCTTGTGAGCGACGACGCCGTCGAGGCGTTCCTGTCGGGTGGCCCCGGCGCCTGGGAGCAGGACGCCGCCCTGGTCGCCATCGACCGGCAGCTAGCGGCGGCTGCCGGCGGCCCCGCTCCCGCGGTCGGGCCTGCCCTCGCCCGGCTGATGGCCCCCTCGCGGGCTGCCACCCCCCTCACCGTGGTGCCCCCCGTGCAGCCCGCCGGAACTCCGGCGTTCCGGCGGGCTGCACGGGGGGCACC
>Ga0247704_1000016_pt1 | contig 47722 bp, 46 predicted proteins | sample 41W_NmetaG_FD_189042 | JGI IMG/M metagenome (GOLD analysis project Ga0247704, IMG submission 189042) | Soil microbial communities from hillslope of Landscape Evolution Observatory, University of Arizona, Oracle, AZ, United States - 4-1-W_N | ecosystem: Engineered > Artificial ecosystem >...
ACCCTCGGCCACCCCCGCCACCACGGTCCCCCGCTCCCGGGAGCTGGCCGCGGGCATCGACCGGCCCGGCCTGTCCGGCGGCGGCGCCGCCAACCGGCCGGCCATCGCCTGGGGGATCATCGCCGCCAGCATCTGGCTGGCCGCCTGGGCGGTCGGCCACTGGACCGGCCGCCGCTGGACGGCCTACATGGTGGGCACGCCGGTCTTCCTGATCGCCCTGTTCCTGTTCTTCGAGAACGTCGCCCGCCTGCTCCCGGCCAACATCTGACCCGCTCCGGCGTGCCACCATGCGGCGGTGGCCCTCCCCCCTGACCCGGCGAACGACCCGGTTCTCGCCCGGCGGCGGCGGATCGAGCGCTACGTCAACCTGGCCCAGCGGGCCGGCTACTCGCTGTGGCTGGTGGCGATCGTCGTCTTCTTCGCCGGGGCCCTGACCAGCTTCCGCCCGGTCATGGTCACGGTGGTGATCGGGTGCCTTGGGGTGGGCTCGGCCCTGCTGGCACCGTCGATCGTGATCGGGTACGGGGTCAAGGCCGCCGACCGGGCGGACAGAGGGGAGCCCAGTGGGCACTAGCGCCGCGGTGCTGACCGGGGTGGACCGGCCGCTGGCCGTGCGGGACGACGTGGTCGTCACCTCGCCCCGGGAGGGCGAGGTCCGGGTCCGGGTGGCGGCCTGCGGGGTGTGCCGGTCCGACCTCTCCATGCAGGACGGGACCACGCCCGTCCCCATGCCGGTCGTGCTGGGCCACGAGGCCTCGGCGGTCGTGGTGGAGGTCGGCGAGGGGGTCAGCGACCTGGCCGTGGGCGACCACGTGGTCGTCTCCTGGGTCCCCCAGTGCGGCCGGTGCTACTTCTGCGGCCGGGGCCAGCCCCACCTCTGCCAGGCGGCCGACGCCGTCCTCCTGGCCGGCGGGCTGCTCGACGGCTCGCCCCGCCTCCAGCTCGACGGCGCCCCGCTCTTCCAGATGTGCGGCACCGGCGCCTTCTCCGAGGAGACCGTGATCCCGGCCTGCGCCGCGGTGAAGGTGCCCCACGACATCCCGCTCGACGTGGCCGCCGTCCTCGGCTGCGCCGTCCTCACCGGCGTGGGCGCCGCCCTCAACACGGCCGCCATCCAGCCGGGCGACTCGGTGGCCGTCATCGGCTGCGGCGGCGTGGGTCTCAACGTGATCCAGGGCGCCCGCATCGCCGGGGCCGAGGTGATCGTCGGGATCGACGTCATCCCGGCCAAGCTGGCCACCGCCCGGGCCTTCGGGGCCACCCATGCCGTCGACGCCACCGCCACCGACCCGGCGAACGCGGTCCGCGACCTCACCGGCCAGCGGGGCGCCGACGTCGTCTTCGAGGTGCTGGGCCAGGGGCCCACCATGGAGCAGGCGGTGGCCATGAGCCGGCGGGGCGGCCAGGTGGTGCTGGTCGGCATCCCCCGGCTCGACGTCTTCCTCACCCTGCCGGTCATGCTCGGCATCGTCCTCCAGGAGCGCACGATCAAGGGCTGCTGGTACGGGTCCTCCGACATCCGCCGCGACGTCCCCCTCCTCGTCGACCACTACCGCCAGGGCCGGCTCCAGCTCGACGAACTCGTCTCCCGCCGCATCGAGCTGCCCCAGGTCAACACCGCCCTCCAGGCCATGAAGGCGGGTGAGGTGGCCCGGTCGGTGATCGTCTACTGAGCGGTCCGACGGCGGGGGGCGGCCTTCTTGGCCGCCCGCGCCTTCTTGGTCGCCCGCGCCTTCTTCACGACGGCTGCCTTCTTCGGGACCGCAGCCTGGGCCACGGTGGGCGCCTTGCGCACCGGCCGCACCGCCGGGAGCACCGGGCCGCCGGCCGTGCCCGCCGGCGCCGGCTTGCGCCGGGGACGGACCTCGTACATCAGCTCGGCCAGCTCGGCCACCTGGTCCTGGAGCCGGCGGACGTCGCTGCGCAAGGGCGCGAGCATCCCCTCCTCGGCGAAGGCGGCCTTCCTGGTGGCCTCGGCCACCGCCCGGAACTGCTCGGCCAGCCCGGCCACCTCGGCGCGGCACTCCTCGACCTGGCGGGCCACGGGGTCCAGCTCCGACAGCCGGCCCTCCACCGCTCCCGCGGCGCGGGCCTCGGCCTCGCGCAGGCGGTCCTGCACCGACAGCCCCAGCGACTCCAGGCGGGCGACGGCGTGCGACACCTCCCGATCGAGCGAGGCCTGGCGCTCGGCCTCCAGCGCGGCGGTCCGGGCCGCCGCCTCCCGCAGGCGGTCCTGCGCCGCCACGGTGAGCGACTCCAGCCGGGCCTGGCGCTCGTCGAGCTCCTCGCGGGCGCCGGCCACCTCGGCCCGGGCCTTGCCCAGCTCCTCACGGGCGGCGCCCGCGGTCATCGACACCTCCACCCGGGTATCGGCCAGGTGGTTGTCGAGGGCGGTGCGCAGCTGGCCCCGGAACTCCTCCAGCTCGGCCAGGCGCTCGCCGGCGATCTCGGCCAGCTTGCCCTCCACCAGCTCGGTCAGCCGCTCGTCGGTGCGCCGGGTGTGGATCTCCAGCGCCTCGATCCGGCGGCCGCCGGCCGCCACGGCCTCGTGGACGGCTTCCAGTCGGTCGACGAGGGAGGCCGACTCCTCGCTCACCGCGACCATCCGCTCGTCGAGGCGCTCCACCGAGAGCAGGAACCGGCGGTGGGCCTCGGACACGGTGGTGCCGATCTCGGCCCGGGCCTCGGCGACCTGCCTGGCCAGGTCCTCCTGGAGCTCCCACTTGAGCTGGTCGAACTCGGTGCGGCGCCGGTCGACGACCTCGGACAACTTGGTCTCCACCAGGGCGGCGACGTGGGCCTCGGCCTCGCCGTACTTCCGCTCCACCTCGTCGATCCGCTCCTGGGCCTGGGAGAACCGGGCCCGCAGGGCGGTGGCCGTGGTGGCGATATCGGCCCGCAGCTCGCCGGCCTGCTGGCTCAGGGCCTTGGAGGTCTCGGCCCGCAACCCGTCGATCTCGCCCTGGCGGGCGGTGCCGACCTCGGCCAGCTTGGACTCGACGGACTCGCTGAGCCGGCTCATGGCCGCCCGCACCCGCAGCTCGAGGCCGTCGGGGCGACGGGACGTGTCGCTCAGCGACCCCAACAGCTCGGATCGCACGGCCTCCGCGTCCGCCCGCTGGCGCTCGGCCGACGACGAGATGCGGGCCTCGACCTGGTCGTGCAGCTCGGCCAGCCGGCGGGCCACCCGCTCTTCGACTTCGGTCAGCTGCGCCGGTACTTCCTCGGCGCGACTGGCGGCCGCGCCCAGCATCGCCGCCTGCTCGGCCCGGATCTCGGCCAGCTGCTCCGACACGACGACCTGCAGCTCGGTGCGCAGCGCCTGCATGTCGTTGCGCCGGTCCTCGAGGGACTGCACCAGCTGCGCCTCGACCCACCCGGCCAGGCGGCTCGTCAGCTGGCGGACCTGCTGCTCCAGGGCATCCAGCCGGTCCACGTCGGCAACCTCTGGCCGGCGCGACGGCTCGGCGCTCTCATCCACCGCCGACAGCGTACCGACCACGCATCCTCCATCCGGGACGCTCCCGGGGTGGCCCGGACGCGCGCCGTCGGGGGCCCCCGCTGGCCCCGCCCGCCTACCTGCTCCGCCTCGCCGCCCCCCGGCGGCGCGTCACGCCGTGCGCTTCGTGGTACTAACCCCTGGGGCGGACGTTGGCCGCCTGCAGGCCCTTCGGGCCCGTCTGGACGTCGAACTCGACCGGCTCGCCCTCCTCCAGGCTCCGGTAGCCCGGCTTCTGGATGGCGCTGAAATGGACGAAGACGTCGCCCCCGTCCTCCTGCTGAATGAACCCGTAGCCCTTGTCGGCGTTAAACCACTTGACGGTTCCGGTCGCCACGGTGGCGATCCCCCTTCTCGCGTTGGACTTCCTTTGGGGGACTGCCTAACCGTGCTGTCGATGCCGTGCAGAAGCGAATTCCCCGCGGCGGAAACTACCAGTCGAAGGCGGCGCTGTCTCTACCTGTCTTTGCGGTGCACACGGGGGCCCTCGGGGGTGTCTTCGACCACCCAGCCGAGGGCGTCCAGCCGGTCCCGGATGTCGTCGGCGGCGGCGAAGTCGCGCCGGGCCCGGGCCTCCTCGCGGCGGGCCAGCAGGTCGGTGACCTCGGCCGGGATCTCGCCGGTCCCACCCACCAGGTTCAGACCCACGGCGTTCGCCATCTCACCCACGGCGGCGGCGAGGGGGGCGGCGGCCGCCGGGTCGCCGGCGTCGAGGGCGGAGTTGGCCGCCTTCACCAGGCTCATCAGCTCGGCCACGGCCCGCGGCGTGTCCAGGTCGTCGTCCATGGCCGCCCGGAAGCGGTCCAGCGCCCGGGCGTCGGCCGGGCCCGCGGGCAGGTCGGCCACCCGCCGGGCGAAGGCGTCGAGGCCGGCAAGGGTGTTCGACGCCGCCTCGACGGTGCCCCCGGTGACCTCCACCGGCGCCCGGTAGTGCGACTGGAGGACGACCAGCCGGTAGGCCCGGGGGTCGACCACTTCGAGCATCTCGGTGAGCGTGCGGAAGTTGCCGAGCGACTTCGACATCTTCTCCCCGCCGACCTGGACGTGGCCGTTGTGCACCCAGCGCCGGGCGAACGCCTTGCCGTCGGCGACGGCCTGGGCCCGCTCGTTCTCGTGGTGGGGGAAGGCGAGGTCGATGCCCCCGCCGTGGATGTCGAACCCCTCCCCGAGCAGGTCGAGCGACATGACCACGCACTCGGTGTGCCAGCCGGGCCGGCCCGGCCCCCACGGCGACTCCCACGTGGGCTCCCCCGGCTTGGCCTTCTTCCAGAGGGCGAAGTCCAGGGGCGACCGCTTCTCCTCGACCACCTCCACCCGGGCGCCCGAGCGCAGGCTGTCGAGCGACTGGCGGGCCAGCAGGCCGTACCCCGCCACCTCGTCGACCGAGAGGTAGACGCCGTCGGACGTCTCGTAGGCACTGCCCGCGGCCACCAGGTCGCCGACCAGCTCCACCATGCGCTCCACGTAGGCGGTGGCATGCGGATCGACGGTCGGCCGCTTGACGCCCAGCCGGTCGACGGCGTCGTACCAGGCCGCCTCGTACTGGGCCGCCACCTCCCCCGACGTGCGCCCCTCCTCGTTGGCCTTCCGGATGATCTGGTCGTCGATGTCGGTGATGTTCGACACGAAGCGGACGTCGAGGCCGGTCCATTCCAGGTAGCGGCGCAGCACGTCGAAGACCAGGGCCATCCGGCCGTGGCCGATGTGGGGGACGTCGTAGACGGTGGGCCCGCAGACGTACATGGAGACCTTGCCCTCGTCGCGGAGCTCGACGTCGGCCAGGCGGCCCAATGCAGTGTCGTGGAGGCGGATCACCGGGTTACCGTACCCATGTGCCGGCACCCGAGGTTCCCGAAAAACCGTCTCTCGATGGCCTGGAGGAGAAGTGGGGCGCCCGCTGGGAGGCCGACGGCACCTACCGCTTCGACCGCTCGAAGTCCCGGGCCGACATCTACTCCATCGACACGCCGCCGCCCACGGTCAGCGGATCCCTGCACGTCGGCCACGTGTTCTCCTACACCCACACCGACACCGTGGCCCGCTTCCAGCGCATGCGGGGCCGTGAGGTCTTCTACCCCATGGGGTGGGACGACAACGGCCTGCCCACCGAGCGCCGGGTCCAGAACTACTTCGGCGTCCGCTGCGACCCCGCCCTGCCGTACGACCCGTCGTTCGAACCGCCGGAGGCGCCGCCGTCGCGGCCGATCGCCATCTCCCGGCCGAACTTCGTCGAGCTCTGCGAGCAGCTGACCGGCGAGGACGAGCGCGTCTTCGAGTCGCTGTGGCGCCACCTCGGGCTCTCCGTCGACTGGGGGATGACCTACACCACCATCGGGCCGGCGGCCCAGCGGATCTCCCAGCGGGGCTTCCTCCGCCTGCTGGCCAGCGGCGACGCCTACCAGGCCGAGGCCCCCACCCTGTGGGACGTCGACTTCCAGACCGCCATCGCCCAGGCCGAGCTCGAGGACCGCGAGATGCACGGCGCCTACCACCGCATCCGCTTCGGCGGCCCGGACGGCGCGGGCATCGAGATCGACACCACCCGGCCCGAGCTGATCCCGGCCTGCGTCGCCCTGGTCGCCCATCCCGACGACGAGCGCTACCGGCCGCTGTTCGGTTTCGAGGCCGTCACCCCGCTGTTCGGCGTGCGGGTCCCGATCGTCGCCCACCATCTGGCCGAGCCCGAGAAGGGGACGGGCGTGGCCATGGTCTGCACGTTCGGCGACGTCACCGACGTCCAGTGGTGGCGGGAGCTCAGGCTGCCCGTGCGGACGATCGTCGGGCGCGACGGTCGCATCCAGGCCGAGCCGCCGGACGGTGTCGAGCCGTCGGCCGCGTGGGCGGAGCTCACCGGGAAGAAGATGGAGCCGGCCCGCCAGCGCATCGTCGAGTTGCTGCGGGAGTCGGGCGATTTGCTCGCCGACCCCCGGCCGATCACCCACGCGGTCAAGTTCTTCGAGAAGGGCAGCAAGCCCCTGGAGATCCTGACCAGCCGCCAGTGGTTCATCCGGACCCTCGACCACCGCGAGGCCCTGCTGGCCCGCGGCCGTGAGCTGCGGTGGCACCCGCCGTACATGGGCGCCCGCTACGAGTCGTGGGTCAACGGCCTGAACAGCGACTGGCTCATCAGCCGCCAGCGCTTCTTCGGCGTGCCGTTCCCGCTCTGGTACCGCGTCGGGGCGGACGGCGCCGTGCGCTACGACGACCCCCTGATCCCCGACGAGAGCCGCCTGCCCGTCGACCCGTCGACCGACGTCCCCGACGGCTTCGGCCCCGAGCAGCGCGACCAGCCCGGCGGGTTCACCGGCGAGCTCGACATCATGGACACCTGGGCCACGTCGTCCCTGACGCCCCAGATCGCGGCCGGATGGGGCGACGACGCCGACCTGTTCGACCGGGTGTTCCCGATGGACCTGCGCCCGCAGGGCCACGACATCATCCGCACCTGGCTGTTCGCGACCGTCGTCCGCTCCCACCTGGTCCACGACAGCCTGCCCTGGACCGACGCCGCCATCTCCGGCTGGGTCCTCGACCCCGACCGCAAGAAGATGTCGAAGTCCAAGGGCAACGTGGTCACGCCCCTGCCCCTGCTGGAGGAGCACGGCGCCGACGCGGTCCGGTACTGGGCGGCCAGCGGGCGTCCCGGCGTCGACACCGCGGTCGACTACGGCCAGATGAAGGTCGGCCGCCGGCTGGCCATCAAGATCCTGAACGCCTCGAAGTTCGTGCTCTCACGTCTGAGTCCCTTGCCGGCGGAGCCGGACGCGGAGCAGGGCGAGGTCACCGCCCCGCTCGACCGGGCCATGCTTGCCGGGCTGGCGTCCCTGGTCGACGAGGCCACCGCCTCCTTCGAGGCCTACGACTACGCCCGGGCCCTGGAGCGCACCGAGTCCTTCTTCTGGGGCTTCTGCGACGACTACCTCGAGCTGGTCAAGAGCCGGGCCTACGGCGGCCAGGGCGACGAGGGGGCGGCCTCGGCCAACCGGGCCCTGACCCTGGCCCTGTCGTCGCTGCTGCGGCTGTTCGCCCCGTTCCTCCCGTTCGTCACCGAGGAGGTGTGGTCGTGGGGCTCGGGAGCGCAGTGGCCGGAGGGCTCGGTCCACCGGGCCGGCTGGCCGGACGCGGGCGAGCTGGCCGCGGGCGCGGGCGGGGACCCGCTGGCCCTCGAGGTCGCCTCGGCCGTGCTGGCCGAGGTCCGCAAGGCCAAGACGGCGGCCAAGGCGTCGATGCGGGCCGACGTGGCCCGCACGGTCGTCCGCGACAGCCACGACCGGCTGGCCGCGCTGGCCCAGGTGGAGGCCGACGTCCGCGACGCCGGCCGCATCGCCGAGCTGGTCGCCGAGGAGGCCGGGTCGTTCTCGGTCGAGGTGGAGCTCATCCCGCCAGCGTGAGCAGGGCGGCACCTAGGCCGAGAGCGGCCAGGGCCGCCCCGGCCCCACTCCTTCGGACCGTTGGTCGCGGGCCAGGGTCAGGGCTGCACGGCCGGTGCGGTGACCCTCGCCGCCGCCTCTCTGGCCCGGTCGAAGGCCCGGCGCGCATCCTGGATCTTGGTGGCGTAGGTCACGGGGTCACCGTTGCGTAGGGCGGCGTCGGCTTCGGTGAATGCCCGGCCCGCCTCCTCGAGGAACCGGCGCGCCTCATCGGCCAGTACCGGTGTTCCGGGTGTCGCCGGGTCCACCGGCGTCGTCCCGGGGCCCTCCTCCAGGGTCCTCGGAGCGTCCCCGAACACGGCGACCAGCGCATCCTGCAGGGTGTCGCGCAGCGCGATGCGGTCCCCGAAGGCGACGATCACCTTCTTGAGCTCGGGGACGGCGTTGGCGCCGGTCGCCTGGACGTACAGCGGGCGGATGTAGATGAGCGACTGCTCCACTGGGATGAGCACCAGGTTGCCCAGGAGGACCTCCGAGCCGGCCCGGCTCAGGAGCGTGATGAGCTGCGAGATCTCCGGGTCCTGGTTGATCCGAGCGTTGACGATCGCCGGACCGTCGACCTGCCGGTCTCGAGGCATCACGAACACCTCGAGCTTGCCGTACTCGTCCGGATCGGCTTTGGCGACCATGAACGCCGACAGCTCCCGGCGGGTGTCGTCGGGTGAGAACGGCACGAACGGCTGCAGGATCAGGAACTCACCCGTGCGCTCGCCGGGCAGTCGCATCAGCAGGTAGTAGGGGTCCATCCGCCCGGCCGCCGATGCCACGGGCTGGCCGGTGGTGGGATCGATCACCGGCGCGGTCAGGCCCGTCCCCTGGCCCGGGTCCTGGGCGACGTTCCACCGGTCCGACTGGGAGTAGAACTCGTTGGGGTCGCTGATGTGGTAGCGGCCCCACATGCTTGTCTGCACCCGGAACAGGTCCTCCGGGAAGCGGAAGTGGGCCCGGAGCTCCGCAGGGGCCTCGGCCACGTCCGAGAAGAGCCTGGGGAAGGCCTTGGCGTAGGCGGCGGCGATGGGATCGTCGGGATCGACGATGTAGAAGGTCACCGTGCCGTCGTAGGCGTCGATCGCGACCTTCACCGAGTTGCGGACGTAGTTCAGCTCCTGGCGCAGGCCACTGGCGCCGCTGACCCGGCTGACGTCGGCGTGCTGGGCGTAGGGGTAGCGGTCCGTGGTGGTGTAGGCGTCGAGCAGCCAGGTGATCCGCCCGTCGAGCACCACCGGGTAGGGGTCGGCGTCGTACTCCAGGAAGGGGGCGATGGTCTGCACCCGCTCCCTGATGTCCCGGATGTAGAGGATGCGGGACTCGGGGCGCATGAACCCGGAGATCACCGGGTTGATGTCGCCGAACCGCAGGGCGAACGCCACCCGCCGGGTGAGCGAGCCGATCCCGACGCCGCCTTCGCCGTCGTAGCGGTTGGTGACCGGGGTGCCGTCGTCGCGCACGTAGTCGATCTCGTCGCGGCCGGTGTTGACGATGGCGAAGCCACCGATGGCCTCGCCGTGGTAGAGGCGGGGCTGGCTGATGGCCGGTTCCCCCTGCGGAGGGATGTTCCGCACGAGGAAGTCGGGCTGGCCGTCCGCGGTCACTGCGTTCGCCGGCGACAGCACCGCGCCGTAGCCGTGGGTGAAGGCCAGGTGGCGGTTCTCCCACGTGTCCGACGGCAGGCTGGCCGCGTTCAGCTCCCGGGCCGACAAGACGATCTGGGTCAGGTCGCCACCGATCTGGTACCGGTCGACGTCGACATCGGTGAACCGGTAGAACGTCCGCACCTCCTGGAGCCGCTGGTAGGTCTGTTGCAGGACGCTCGGATCCCACAGCCGCACGTTGCGGATGGTCTCGGCGTTCCGTACCAGGGCTTCAGGGCTGAGCTCCTCGTCGTAGGCGAACTGCTTGACCTGCACGTTCCCCAGGCCGAGGGCGGCCTTCGTCGCCTCGATGTTCCGGGCGATGTACTGCACCTCGCGGGTCGACTCCGCCGGTTCCACACGGAAGCGCTGGACGAGGGCGGGGTAGACCGATCCGGCCACGACCGCCACCAGGAACCACAGCCCGACGGCGGTGAGCGGGAGCATCCACCCCTGCTGGCGGATGTTGACCAGAAACAGTGCCGCGGCCACGACCGAGATGACGATCAGGAGGTTGAACGCGGGCAGCTGGGCGTTCACGTCGGTGTAGGTGGCCCCCTGCACCGCTCCTCTCGTCGAGTACAGCAGCTCATAGCGGTCGACGAGGTAGTTCGCCGCCTTGGTCAGGGCGATGAGGCCGGCCAGGACCGAGAGGTGGGCTTTGACCCCAGGCGTGACCCGTGGCGGCGGCACCTGGAAGCGGATGCCGCCGTTGAGGTAGTGGGCGACTGCCGTCACCATCAGCACGACGAGGAGGGCGCCGAAGAGCCAGTCGATCAGGAACGAGAGGAACGGGAGCTGGAAGACGTAGAAGCCGATATCCCGGTCGAACAGCGGATCCTGCACCCCGAAGGAGACGGAATTGCGGAAGAGGATCCACTCCCGCCACTGCCCGGCCACGCCGAAGCCGAACATCGTGGCCAGGAACAGCGACACTGCGGCCCACAGCGCCCGAGGCCGGCTCTCGGTCAGCGCCCGGAACGGCGCCAGCGTCTGCTCCTCGGGGCCCGGGCGGCGGAAGGCCGGGGCAAGGCGCTGCGCGATCAGCAGGTTCCCGAAGAGCAGGACGAAGAAAACGGCCGTGAAGACCAGGGCGAGACCGACCTTCGCCCCGAGCAGGTGAGACCAGACGCTCGAGGCGCGCAGGGAGTCGAACCAGAGGTAGTCGGTGTAGAGGCCGGCCACGCCGCGGGCCGACAGAAGGACCAGGGTGATGGCGGCGACGACGAGGGAAACCACGACTCGCATCGAACGCCCCCGGCGAGGAGAGCGCTGGGGCAGCTCCGTGGGGGGAAGCATGACGTCACGAGCCTAACCGTGTCGTGCCGACGGGGGGCCGCGGGCCCGTGCGGGCTTACAGCAGCTGGGGCTGGGCCTCGCCGGGCAGCGCCTCCACCAGGTCCGGTCCGTCGTTGCGGGCGTCGTTCACCCGGGTGCCCACCGGCCGGGCCCGGAGGTGCACGGCGTTGGCCTGGTGGAGGAGCCGGAGGAGGGCGTCGACGTCGTGGTTGGCCGGGTCGAGCCAGGCGTCCCACTGGTCGCGGTCGAGGCGGACGGGCATCCGGTCGTGCAGCCAGGCCAGCTCGTCGTCGGCCGGGCCGGTGACGACCGCGCAGCTGACCTCGCCGTCGTGGCGGTCCCAGAGCCCGGCCAGGGCGAGCGGGTCGCCGGAGCCGTCGGCCCGGTCGAGCAAGTACGGCTGCTTGGGACCGCCGGGCGGGCGGCGCCACTCGTAGAACCCGTCGACGACGACCAGGCACCGGCGGCGGGCCAGCGGCTCGGCGAACGACGGCCGGTCGAGCAGGCCCTCGACCCGGGCGTTGATCGGCCGGGGCCCGCCGGAGGGATCGGTGGTCCACGACGGGACGAGCCCCCAGCGCATCGTGCCCAGGCGCCGCCCGCCGCTGGTGCCGGCGACGGCCAGTATGTCGGCGCCTGGCGCCACGTTCCAGCTCGGCTCCCGGTCGCCGGCGACGACGTCGGCCACGCCGAAGTAGCCGGCCAGCACGTCGACCGGCGTGGCCACGACGATGCGACCGCACATGGCCGTCCAGGCTACCGGCCCCTCGACGGCCGCTCCCGACCCCTTGACTTTCGCGGGCTTTGCAGTACAAAGTACTTTCCATGAGCGCACACGAGGAACTGGCGGCCACCCTGCAGCAGGTGGAGGAGGCCCGGCAGCGGACCAGGGCCGCCGTGCATCCCGTCTGGTTCCCGATGCTGCTCTTCGGCGTGATCGGCCTGCTGTCGACCCCCTTTCACTTCGTCGCCGACGGCGCGGGCGTGGCCCTGTTCTGGGTGGTGGCGGGCCCGCTCGGGGGCGCGGCCACCGCCCGCCACTACCGGAACCGGGCCCTGTCGGTGGGCGCCGGCATGCGGGGCGGGACGTACATGGCCATCGGCGCCGCCGTCTTCGTGGGCGCCTGGGTGGGCGGCGCCCTCAGCGAGTCGGCGGCCGTGCCCCTGCTGGCCGTCGCCGCCGGCTACCTGGGCTTCGCCTGGCTCGACAAGAGCTGGCCGGTGGCCGCCGTGGCCGCCGCCCTGGCCCTCGGGTCGGCCGCCGTCGCCCTCGCCGACCCCGCCCACGGCGACGTGGTGCTCACCCTGGGCTTCGGCGCCGCCTTCACCGTCACCGGCCTGCTGCTCCGCCGGGGCGACCGTGGGTGACGGCGCCCACCCGTCACAGCGGCTCGACGACGTCGTCCACCAGCGGGTGCGCCTCGGCATCCTGGCCGTGCTGTCGGAGGCCGACCAGGCCGACTTCGGCTACCTCAAGGAGACGCTCGGCCTGACCGACGGCAACCTGTCACGGCACCTCCAGGTCCTCGACGACGCCGGTTTCGTGCGTATCGAGAAGACCTTCGAGGGCCGCCGCCCCCGCACGTGGGTGTCGTCCACCAAGGCCGGGCGGGCCGCGTTCGCGTCGGAGCTGGCCGCCCTGCGGTCGCTGATGGCGTCGGTGGAGCGCCGGGGCGCCGCCGGCGACCCTGGCTAGAGTCGCTCGCTATGCCGGCCATCCGGGTGCGGGACCTCCGGAAGTCCTACGGCGTACTGGAAGCCGTGCGCGGCGTGGACTTCGACGTGGCCGAGGGCGAGGTCTTCGGCTTCCTCGGGCCCAACGGGGCGGGCAAGACCACCGTGGTGGAGATCCTCGAGGGGTACCGGTCGCGTTCGGGCGGCGAGGTGGACGTGCTGGGCCACGACCCGGCGCGGGGCGAGCGGTCGCTGCGGGAGCGGATCGGGATCGTCCTCCAGGAGACCGCCGTCGAGCGGTTCCTGCGGGTGGCCGAGGTGCTCGAGCTGTACTGCGGCTACTACCCGCGGCCCCTGCCGGTCGACGAGCTGCTGGCCCTCACCGGGCTGGAGGCCAAGCGCAACGAGCAGGTCAAGCTGCTGTCCGGCGGGCAGCGCCGCCGCCTCGACCTGGCCCTCGGCCTGGCCGGCGACCCCGAGCTGCTGTTCCTCGACGAGCCCACCACCGGCTTCGACCCCTCGGCCCGCCGGGAGGCGTGGGAGGTCGTCCGCAACCTCCGCGCCCTGGGCAAGACCGTCTTCCTCACCACCCACTACATGGACGAGGCCCAGGCCCTGGCCGACCGGGTGGCGGTCATCGCCGCCGGGCGGATCGTCGCCGAGGGGCCGCCGCACCGGCTCTCCGGGCGGGACCCCTCCGCCGAGATCCGCTTCACCGGACCGTCGCCCGGCGAGCTGCCCGACCTCGGCGAGGGCGCGGTCGTCGCCGAGGACAGCCGGGGCGTCGTCGTGCGCACCGCCGAGCCGACCGGGGCCCTGCACCGGCTCACCGGCTGGGCCCTGGAGCGGGACGTGATCCTCGAGGGGCTCACCGTCACCCGGCCCACGCTGGAGGACGTCTACCTGGAGCTCACCGCCGAGCCGTCCGCGGGATGACCGGCGACCTGGCCATCGCCGCCCGCCAGCTCCGCTTCGAGCAGAAGTCGTTCTGGCGCAACCCGGCGGGCGCCGTCTTCACCTTCGCCTTCCCGCTGCTGTTCCTCGTGGTGTTCTCCACCATCAACTCGGGCCAGCGTCTCGAAGGGCGCGGCAACATCTCCTTCGTCACCTTCTTCGTGCCGGGCATCCTCGCCTTCGGGTTGATCTCGGCCTGCTACACGAACCTCGCCATCCGCATGACGACGCACCGCGACGCCGGCGTCCTGAAGCGCATCCGGGGCACGCCCGTCCCGACCTGGGCCTACCTGGCCGGCCAGGTCGGGTCGTCGGTCGTCGTCACCCTCCTCCTGCTCCTCGTCACGGTGGGCGTGGGCGTGGTGGCCTTCGGCGTGGACTTCCGCACCAGCACGGCCCCCGGCCTCCTCGCCACCCTGGCCCTGGGCGCGGCCTGCTTCTGCGCCCTCGGCCTGGCCGTGAGCGGCCTGTGCCCCAACGCGGACGCCGCCCCGGCCATCGTCAACTTCTCGATCTTCCCCCTCCTGTTCGTCTCCGGCATCTTCTTCCCCCTCGACGACGCTCCCGCGTGGCTCACCACCGTGGCCGGGCTGTTCCCGATGCAGCGCCTGGCCGACGGCCTGCAGTACGCCTTCGACCCCCGCACCACCGGTCTCGGCTTCAACGGCGGCGACCTCTGGACCCTGCTCGCCTGGACCGTCGCCGGATCGCTCCTCGCCCTCCGCCTCTTCCGATGGGACTCCGCCAAGACATGAGCACCTCCGTCCCCACGCCCGTCGCCCGAGGCGTCGACCTGGTCAAGGTCTACGGGCAGGGCGACGCCGCCGTCCGCGCCCTCGACGGGGTGTCGGTGACCTTCGCCCAGGGCCAGTTCAGCGCCATCATGGGCCCCTCGGGATCGGGCAAGTCGACCCTCATGCACTGCATGGCGGGGCTCGACACCATCACCTCCGGCCACGTGTTCGTGGGCGACACCGAGCTGTCGGCCCTCGCCGACAAGGAGCTGACCCGCCTCCGCCGCGACAACATCGGCTTCATCTTCCAGGCCTACAACCTCGTCCCGACCCTGACCGCGGCCGAGAACATCACCCTCCCGCTCGACATCGCCGGGCGCAAGCCCGACCAGGCCTGGCTCGACCAGCTGATCGACACCGTCGGCCTGCGGAGCCGCCTGTCGCACCTCCCGTCGCAGCTCTCGGGCGGCCAGCAGCAGCGGGTGGCCGCGGCCCGAGCCCTGGCCTCCCGCCCGACGATCGTGTTCGCCGACGAGCCCACCGGCAACCTCGACTCCCGCGCCGGCGCCGAGGTGCTGGGCTTCCTGCGGCGGTCGGTCGCCGAGTTCGGCCAGACCGTGGTCATGGTCACCCACGACCCGGTGGCCGCGTCGTACGCCGAGCGGGTGGTGTTCCTCGCCGACGGCCGCATCGTCGACGAGCTGGCCGACCCGACGGCCGAGCGGGTGCTCGACCGCATGAAGGGCTTCGGGGACTGATGCGCCGGGCCGTGCTGAAGGGGCTGCTGGCCCACAAGCTCCGCCTGTTCCTCACGGCCATGGCCGTGGTGCTCGGCGTGAGCTTCGTGGCCGGCACGTTCGTCCTCACCGACACGATCAACAAGACCTTCGACACCCTCTTCACCGAGATCACCGCCGGCGTCGACGTCTCGGTTCGGGCCACCTCGGGCTTCGGCGACGACTCGTCGCTGGAGACGGTGCGTGACACCGTCCCGGCGTCGGTGCTCGACGTGGTCCGGCGGGTGCCGGGCGTGCAGGCCGCCGAACCGACGGTGGGCGGCTACGCCCAGTTCGTCGACGAGAAGGGCAAGGCGGTGACCACCACTGGCGCGCCCACCCTGGGATTCAACTGGACCGACCCCGCGCTGTCGCCCCTCCGCCTGCGCTCGGGACGGGAGCCGCAGCGGACGGGCGAGGTGGTCGTGGACGCGGTGACGGCCAAGGACCACGACCTCGCCATCGGCGACCGGGTCAAGGTCCTGTTCCGGGGCCCGTCCGAGGAGTTCACCGTGGTCGGCATCACCGGCTTCGGCGACGCCGACAACCTGGCCGGCGCCACCCTCGCCATCTTCGACCTGGGGACGGCCCAGCGGGTCTTCGCCAAGGAGGGGCGGTTCGACTCGGTGGACGCCAAGGCGGTCGAGGGGCTGTCGGCCCTCGACCTGCGCGCCCAGGTGGCGGCCGTCCTGCCCCCGGGGCTGGAGGTGGTGACGGCCCAGCAGGTGGCCGACGAGAGCGCCGAGTCGGTGCAGCAGGCGCTGGGGTTCTTCGGGACCGCCCTGCTCGTCTTCGCCGGCATCTCGCTCTTCGTGGGCGCCTTCATCATCCTCAACACCTTCTCGATCCTGGTCGCCCAGCGGACCCGGGAGCTGGCCCTCCTGCGGGCCCTGGGCGCGGGCCGGGGCCAGGTGATGGTGTCGGTGGTGGCCGAGGCGTTCGTGGTCGGGCTGTTCGCCTCGGTGGTCGGGATCGGCCTGGGCGTGCTGGTGGCCATCGGCCTCCAGGAGCTGCTCAAGGCCTTCGGCATCGACCTCCCGGCGTCGGGCGTGGTGATCAAGCCCCGCACGTTCGTCGTCCCCCTCCTGGTGGGCGTGGTCGTCACCGTCGTGTCGTCGATCGCCCCTGCCCGGCGGGCCTCCCGCATCCCACCGATGGCCGCCCTGCGCGAGGGCGGCGTGGAGCAGGGCGGCTCGCTGCGGGGACGGTCGATCGCCGGCGTCGCCGTCACCGGCGCGGGCACGGCGGCCATGGTCTCCGGCCTCTTCGGGGGGAACAACGGCCTCCCGCTGCTGGGCCTGGGCGCGGCCCTGGTGTTCGTCGGCGTGGCCCTGCTCAGCCCGCTGGCCGCCCGACCCATGGCCCTGGTCATCGGCGCGCCGATCGCCCGTCTCACCGGCATCTCCGGCAAGCTCGGGCGCCAGAACGCCATCCGCAACCCCCGCCGGACGGCGTCCACCGCGGCCGCCCTCACCGTGGGCCTCGGCCTGGTGGCCTGCGTGAGCGTGCTCGGGGCGTCGATCAAGGCGTCGGCCGCCGAGGTCGTCGACGACTACCTGGCCGCCGACTTCATCATCAGCACCTCCCAGTTCATGCCGACGATCAGCACCGACCTGGCCCCCCGCCTGGCCCGGCTGCCCGAGCTGGCCGCCGTGTCGGGCCTCCAGACCGGGGAGTGGCGCTCGAAGGGCGAGGGCCGCTCCCTCTTCGCCGGCGACCCGAACACCCTCGGCCGCGTCCTCAAGCTGGAGGTCACCGGCGGCGACATCGGGGGGCTCAGCCGCGGCGAGGTCATGGTGGCCGAGGACGCCCTCGACGACCTCGGGCTCGGCATCGGCGACCTCCTGCCGATGACGTTCGCCCGCACCGGCGACAAGGAGCTGCGCATCGCCGGCACCTACGCCAAGAACCAGCTCCTCGGCAACTACCTGGTGTCGACGGCCACCTTCGACGCCAACTTCACCGACCGCCTCGACTTCGCCGTCCTGGCCAAGGCGGCCGGCGGCGTGACGCCGGGCGCGGCCCGGGCCGCGGTGGAGCGGGTGACCGCCGAATTCCCCAACGTGGAGCTGCGGGACCAGGCCGAGTTCAAGCAGCAGCAGGAGGACCAGGTGAACCAGATCCTTGGCCTCATCACCGCCCTCCTGGCCCTCTCGATCATCATCGCCCTGTTCGGCATCGTGAACACCCTCGCCCTGTCGGTGTTCGAGCGGACGCGGGAGCTGGGGCTGCTCCGGGCCGTCGGGCTGTCGCGCCGCCAGGTGCGGGCCATGATCCGGGGCGAGTCGGTGATCATCGCCGTGCTGGGCGCCGTCCTCGGCCTCGGCGTCGGCGTGGTCTTCGGCTGGGCCATCGTGGCCGCCCTCGACACCGAGGGCGTCCGCCAGGTGGTCGTCCCCGGCGGCCAGCTGGTCTCCTACGTCGTGCTGGCCGCCCTGGCCGGCGTGGTGGCGGCGGTCTTCCCGGCCCGCCGGGCCGCCCGCCTCGACGTGCTGGCCGCCATCTCCTACGAGTAGGCCGGGGCGGCCACCCGGCGCGCCCGGCTCATACCTCGCCCAGGACGTCCTCGATCCAGGCGCTGGCGGCGACCGACGTCGGCCATCCGGCGGTGGTGATGGCGAGCAGGGCGACGTGGCGGATCTCCTCGGGGCTCACGCCCGTACCGAGCGCCTTGCGAACGTTCGAGCGGACCGCTCCCTGGCCCTCGGCGCCGATGGCGATGCCGAGCTTCACCAGCCGCTGCGTGCGCCCGTCCAGGGGCCCGGCCCGCTCGGTGACCTCCCCCAGGCGGTCGAAGGCGTCCGCCACCTCGGGGTACGCGTCTCGCAGCCGCACGTAGATGTCGGGTAGGTGATCGCCCATCGCGCCTCCTCCTCGCCGGTCGGAGCGACGGTACCCGCGGCGGTGATCAGGCGGCGATGGCGCCCCCGGCCGCGCACTGGTTCTTGCCGGTCTCCAGTTCGTCCAGCCGATCGGCGGCCAGCTGCTCCACACCCAGGTTCACCTTCCGGATCTGGGCGTACTCGGCCGGCGCGGGCCGGGCCTGGCCGATCACGTCCTCCAGGAACTGGTCCACGCCCTCGCTGAACTCGGCGTGGGCCCGGAGCTCGCCGAGGGTGGCGGCGAAGACGCCGTCGGCCCGGGCCTCGCTGCGCTCCTGGAAGTGGGCGGGGAGCACGACCACGTCGTCCGGCAGGCCGGCCAGCCGCTCGGTCAGGGTGCGGTGGAGCTCGCGGCCCCAGGCGTCGGCCTTGCCCCCGAGGTCCGGGCGCCCGACGCCCCGGACGAACAGCGTGTCGCCCGACAGCAGGAAGCGACCGGCGACCAGGACGCCCATGCTGCCCGGCGTGTGGCCCGGGGCGTGGAGGGCCACGGCCTGGGCGCTGACCTGGCCGTCGAGGAGCAGATCGCCGTCGGTGGCGTGGATGTGGTCGACGGTGGCCCCGGCGTCGTCGGCGAGGAAGTAGGCCGCGCCGGTCACATCGGCCAGGGCGGCGCCCCCGCTGATGTGGTCGGCGTGGAGATGGGTGTCGACGACGGATTCCACCCGGGAGCGGTGGACCCGGGCGGTGTGCAGGTAGGCCTCGTCGAACCGGTCGGGATCGACGATCATGGCCGGGCCGCCCCGTACCCCGACCACGTAGGACAGGCAGCCCTTCCCGAGCCGCTCGAGCTGCATGACGTACGTGCCTTCGGGCACGCCGGGGACGCTGCGGGCCACGTGGCTCTGGCCCCACAGCAGCATCCCGCCCTGGAGGTTCACCGCGGGGACCCCGATGCCGCGCAGCTCCTCGGCGACGAGGGCGGAGGTGTTCCCGTGGGCGCAGATGACGACCGCCACCGCGCCCTCGGGCACCTCCGCGGCCAGCACCTCGGGCGTGCCGAGCACGTCCCAGTACGGCCGCTCGACGCGCGGGATCTCCCGCGCCCCCTCGACCTTCCAGCGCTCGACCTCGCCCGGGGCCCGCAGGTCGACCACGACGAGCTCGCGCTCGGGGTCGTCGAGCCACCCGGCCAGCTCGGTCGGCGCGACGTCGACCCGATCGATGGTGGGTCTCATGGCGTCCTCCCTGTCGTCCGGCGCCGGCGGACCAGGTGCCGCCGGTCGTGTTCATCGGCCATCACTTCGCGGAGCAGGTCGATCGCGTCGAGGACCTTCGGGTGCCGCAGGGAGTAGTACACGTTGCTCCCCCGGCGCTCGGTGTCGACCAGGTCACGGTCGCGGAGGACGGCGAGGTGCTGCGAGGTGTTCGACTGGGGGGCGTCGAGCATCTCGCACAGCTCACTGACAGTGTGCGGGCGGTCACGCAAGGCGTACAGCACCGCCAGTCGCTTCGGGTCGATGAGGGCCTTGCAGAGGGTGGCGGCCAGCTCGTCGAGCTCTTCGCGCAGGTGGACGTCGACCGCGGGCCGCACTGTCGTCATGTCTGCAGATATTAGGGTCTTTCGACCTGCGTGTACAGCCACATCGCTATATTACAATAGACGCATGGATTCCACCGGAGACCCTGTCGAGCAGCGGATGACGATCGTCGCCTGGTCGGGCGAGCTGGACAAGGTATGGCCGCAGCTCATCCTGGCCACCACCGCCGCCGCCTACGGCATGACCGTCACCATCTTCTTCACCTTCTGGGGCCTGTTCGCCCTCAAGCGCCCGGAGGTGAAGATCACCGGCGACAACTGGATGACCAAGACGCTGGCGGCCATGAACCACGACCGGCTGTCGCACCTCAACATGGGCGGCGCCGGCCCGCTGATGATGAAGAAGCTGGCCGCCGACCACAAGGTGGCGCTCCCCCAGGAGCTGCTGGCCACCGCCCAGGAGCTGGCGTCCGCCTCTGGCCGTGCAGCATGACCATGGACCTCCTGGGCCTGAGGCCCGGGGACCTGATCGACGGCGTGGGCCAGCCGGTGGGGGCGGCCACGGCGCTGGCCGAGATGCAGAAGTCCACCATCAACCTGTTCATCTGAGAGGGGGTCCGCGATGACCGCCATCGCACAGACGCTGGACGTGAGGGGGCTGGGTTGTCCCATGCCGGTCGTGAAGACCCGGCTGGCGATCGACAAGCTCGAGAAGGGCCAGGTGCTCGAGGTGATCGCCACCGATCGGGGCGCGCTGGTCGACATCCCGGCGTGGGCCGGAGCGACCGGCCACCACGTCCTGGAGGTCCGCGACGAGCCCGACCAGCTCGTGTTCCTCGTCGAGAACTAGGCCCATGGCCCGGTACGGGTTCCTCATCGACCAGGACACCTGCATCGGCTGCCACGCCTGCACGGTGGCGTGCAAGGCGGAGCACTCCGTGCCCCTCGGCGTGAACCGGACGTGGGTGAAGTACATCGAGAAGGGGGAGTTCCCCGACAGCCGCCGCCTGTACTCGGTGATGCGGTGCAACCACTGCGAGGACGCGCCGTGCGTGAAGGTCTGCCCCACCGGCGCCCTGTTCCACCGCGACAACGGGATCGTCGACTTCGACACCTCCAACTGCATCGGCTGCAAGTCGTGCATGAACGCCTGCCCCTACGACGCCATCTACATCGACCCCGAGGAGCACACCGCCCAGAAGTGCAACTTCTGCGCCCACCGGGTGGAGCTGGGGCTGGAACCCTCGTGCGTGGTCGTCTGCCCCACCCAGTCGATCGTGGCCGGCGACCTCGACGACCCCACGTCGAGGATCAGCCGGCTGGTGGCCCGGGCCGACGTGGCGGTCCGCTCGCCCGAGCAGCACACGAACCCGAAGCTGTTCTACAAGGGGGCCGACCAGGCGTCGCTCGACCCGACCCGGAGCCGGATCGCCGGCGACGGGCTCATCTGGGCCGACACCACGCCCGACCACCCGACGCCGCCGGCCAACGGCGCCAACGGGCACGACGGCCAGGCCGTGGCCCGCACCGCCTACACCACGGCCCACCCCATGCCGTGGCGGGGCAAGGTGACGGCCTACCTGGTCACCAAGGCGGTGGCCGCCGGCGCCCTCATGGTCGGCGCCCTGCTGGTCCTGCTCGGCCACGCCGGCGACCAGGCCGCGGTCGGCCTGTTCCCGCCGCTGGTGGCCGGGGTCTTCAGCCTCGTCACCGGCATCCTGCTGGTGGCCGACCTCAAGCAGCCCCGGCGGTTCCTCTACATCCTGACCCGGCCGAACTGGTCGTCGTGGCTGGCGCGGGGTGCGCTCATCCTCAGCGCCTACGCCGCGGTGACCGGCGCCTGGTTCCTGGCCGGCGCCTTGGAGCTCACCGGCCTGGTCGAGGTGCTCGCCGTCCCCGGCCTGGTGCTCGGTGCGGCCACGGCGGGCTACACCGCCTACCTGTTCGGGCAGTGCGAGGGGCGCGACCTGTGGCAGACGCCGCTGCTGCTGCCCATCCTGCTGGCCCAGGCCGTGGTGGCCGGGGCGTCGGCGTTCCTGGTCGCCGACGTGTTCATGGCCGTTCCCGAAGCCGACGCCCTCCGGTGGGTCCTGCTGGCCGGCGTGGGGGCCCTCGCCCTGCTGACCTTCGCCGAGGTCAGCGGCCGGGGCACCGCCCACGTGGAGCTGGCCACCAAGGCCATGACCCGCGGCCGCTACGCCACGCGGTTCTGGCTGTTCGGTATCGCCCTCGGGCTGGCCGTCCCCGCCGCCCTGGTGATCATCGGCGGGACGGCGCTGGGCGCGGCCGCCGGCGTGGCTGCCCTCGCCGGCCTGGCCGGGTACGAGGACGCGTTCGTGCGGGCCGGGCAGTCGGTCCCGCTGTCGTGAGGAGGTAACCCGTGGCCCGCACGCTCGACGAGATGGAGGCGGCCAGCCGCGACGTCGACCTGGCCCGGTTGCTCCCCGGCTCCGCCCTCACCAACTACCCGCCGGCGGAGCGGTGGCGGGACTGGGAGACGCTCGACGCCAAGGCGTGGAGCAAGGGGCGCAAGGTCGCCCGCCGGTACTCGTTGATCCCCACCACCTGCTTCAACTGCGAGGCCTGCTGCGGCCTGCTGGCCTACGTGGACAAGGACACCGGCCAGATCGCCAAGCTGGAGGGGAACCCGGCCCACCCGGCCAGCCGGGGCCGGAACTGCGCCAAGGGCCCGGCGACGCTCAACCAGGTCCACGACCCCGAGCGCATCCTCTACCCGCTGAAGCGGGCCGGGAAGCGGGGCGAGGGCAAGTGGGCCCGCGTCGACTGGGACACCGCCCTCCACGAGATCGGCTCCCGGATCGGCAAGGCGTTCCGGGAGGGACGCCAGGACGAAGTCCTCTACCACGTGGGCCGGCCGGGCGACGACAGCTACATCGAGCGCGTCCTGCACGCCTGGGGCATCGACGGCCACAACTCCCACACCAACATCTGCTCGTCGGGCGCCCGGGTGGGCTACGCCACGTGGATGGGCTTCGACCGGCCCTCGGCCGACTTCGCCAACGCCCAAGTGATCCTGCTGATCTCCTCCCACCTGGAGGCCGGCCACTACTTCAACCCCCACGCGCAGCGGATCATCGAGGGGAAGATGCGGGGGGCGAAGATCATCACCGTCGACCCCCGGCTCTCCAACACCGCCTCCATGTCGGACTACTGGTTCCCGGCGTGGCCGGGGACCGAGCCGGTCTTCCTCCTGGCCATCGCCCGCCTGCTCCTCGAGGCCGGCGCGTGGGACCGGGACTTCGTCCGCCGCTGGGTGAACTGGGAGGTGTTCCTGCGGGAGACCAGGCCCGACCTCGAGCCGGTCTTCGAGAACGTCGGGCCGGCGCTGCTCGACCTCTACGCGGACTACACCCCCGAGCGGGCCGAGCAGCTCTCGGGGATCGACGCCCGCCGCATCCGCGAGGTGGCCGAGCTGATCGGCAGGAACCTCGGGCGCTTCGCGTCGCACAGCTGGCGGGCCGCCGCCGCCGGCAACGAGGGCGGGTGGGAAGCCGCCCGCTGCCTCTTCCTCCTCAACGTGCTGACCGGCAGCGTCGGCACCGAGGGCGGGACCAGCCCCAACGGGTGGGACAAGTTCATCCCCGTGCCGCCCAAGGCCGTCCACCCCCACGGCCGGTGGAACGAGCTGACCTGGCCCATCGAGTACCCGCTGGCCCATCACGAGATGAGCATCCTCCTCCCCCACTTCCTGAAGGAGGGGCGAGGGCGGATCGACACCTACTTCACCCGGGTCTACAACCCGGTGTGGACCAACCCCGACGGCTTCAGCTGGATCGAGGCCCTCACCGACGAGGACATGGTCGGCTGCCACGTGGCCCTGACGCCGACGTGGTCGGAGACGGCGTGGTTCGCCGACTACGTGCTGCCCATGGGCCTGGCGCCGGAGCGCCACGACGTGGCCAGCTACGAGAGCCACGCCGGCCGCTGGATCGGGTTCCGCCAGCCCGTGCTCCGGGTCTTCGCCGACCAGGAGGGGCGGCCGGTCAAGCGCACGCACGAGGCCAACCCGGGCGAGGTGTGGGAGGAGGACGAGTTCTGGATCGATCTCGCCTTCCACATCGACCCCGACGGCGACCTGGGCATCCGCCAGCACTTCGAGAGCATCGAGCGCCCGGGCGAGCCGATGACCATGGACGAGTACTACGAGCACCTGTTCAGCCACGCCGTCCCCGGGCTCCCGGAGAAGGCGGCGGCCGAGGGCAAGTCGCCCCTGGAGTACATGCGCACCTACGGCGCCTACGAGCTGCCGGGCGACGTGTACCGGGTGCACGAGCGCGTGGTCGACGCCGACGCCCTGGCCAAGGCGGTGAAGGGGGCCGACGGTGTCTACCGGGTGCCGGGGACGGCGGGCATGCACCGGTCGCTGGAGGAGATCGAGGGCCACATGCCGTTCATCGGCGACGGCTCGCTGGCCGTGGAGATCGACGGGGTGGCCCGGTTCGGGTTCCCCACGCCGAGCCGCAAGCTGGAGCTCTACTCGCCGACCATGGCCGAGTGGGGGTGGCCGGAGTACGCCCTTCCCACGTGGATCCCCAGCCACGTGCACTGGGAGGACCTGGACCTCGAGGGCGGCGAGCGCATCCTCCTGCCCAACTTCCGGATCCCCACGCTGGTCCACACCCGCTCGGGGAACTCGAAGTGGCTGAACGAGATCAGCCACGGCCACCCGCTGTGGATCCACCCCTCCGATGCCGAGAAGCTCGGGATCGAGCCCAACGGCCTCGTGCGGGTCACGACCCAGACGGGATGGTTCGTGATCAGGGCGTGGCGCACCGAGGGCATCCGTCCCGGGGTGGTCGCCGCCTCCCATCACATGGGACGGTGGCGGCTCGAGGAGGCCGCGGGCACCGACCGGTGGACGTCCGGCCTGGCCACGCTGGGGCGCGACGCCGACGGCCGCTGGCTGCTGCGCTCCGAGCACGGCATCCGGCCGTTCGACAGCGACGACGGCGACTCGGCCCGGGTGTGGTGGACCGACGCCGGCGTGCACCAGAACCTGGCCTTCCCGGTCCAGCCCGACCCGATCAGCGGCATGCACTGCTGGCTCCAGCGGGTGCGGATCGGCCCGGCCCAGCCGGGCGACCGGTACGGCGACGTGGCCGTCGACACCGGCCGGTCGACCGAGGTCTACCGGGAGTGGCTGGCCAAGACCCGCCCCGGCCCCGGCCCTGGCGGGCTGCGGCGGCCGCTGTGGTTCGCCCGGCCGGTCAAGCCGCTGGCCACCGCCTACGCCTACCGCCCGGCGGCCCGGTCGTGAGCCTGGCCGTGCCCGCACCGGATCTGGTGGCCCAGGCCGGCCGGCGGGCCCGCCTGGCCGCGCTGCTCGGTGCGCTGCTGCTCGAGGAGCCCGGCCCCTCGGTGGCCGGGCTGGCCCGGGGCGTGCCCGCCCTGGAACCGCTCGCCGGCGGCGACCCCGAGGTCGCCGTCGAGTACGAGCGGTTGCTCCTGCGCGACGTCCCGCCCTACGAGAGCGTGTTCCTGGCCGAGGACGGCCGGCTCGGCGGCGAGACGGCCCGGGCGGTCGCCGAGCTCTACACCCGCCACGGCTTCGACGAGGAGGGACGCTGGCGCGTCGCCGGCGCCGACCACCTCGGCCTCGAGCTCCGGTTCTACGCCCAGCTGTGCGCCGAGGAGTCGGCGGGCTGGGACGACGACCGGCCCGATCGAGCGGTGGCCGCGGTCGAGGCCGAGCGGGCGTTCCTCGCCGACCACCTGGGCCGCTGGGGGCCGGTCGCGGCCGACGTGCTCGTGGCCGGCGCCGGCGCCGGCCCGTACCACGCCCTAGCCGAGGCGCTCGGCGACTTCCTGGCCGAGGAGGCCGAGCGGCTGCGCCCCGCGCCGGACCACCCGGAGCTGCCGGCGCTGGAGCCCCGCGTCCCTCCCATCCGGCTCGGCCCCGCCCGCCTCGCCCGCTGGCTGCTCGCCCCCGGGGCGTCGGGGGTCTGGCTCGACGGAGCCACGCTGGCCCACGCCTCGCTGCGCCTCGGCATCCCGTGGCGGGCGTCGGACCCGCGCAGCCAGTTCCGCAAGGTGATCGAGGACGCGACCGACGCCGGCGACCTGGCCGACCTCCTCGCCGGCCTCCGCCCCACGGTCGAGCGGTGGCGCGACCGGCATCTCGCCCGTGAGTCCTCGGCACCGGGCGCGGCCCGCATTTGGCGGGCATGGCGGCTCCAGGCCGAGCAGACCCTCGCCCTCATCGACCGCATGCCCGAGGGCGGCGGCGAGCACGCCGAGCGCCCGGTCGTGGTCACCGTCGCCGACGCGGGCGGCGCCCGCTCGGCGGTCGAACGCCTCGGCCGTCTCGGGCTCCGGACCGCCGTCAGCGTCGAACTGCCTCCCGGACTGCTCCACGCCGCCGCCGCCCTGCTCGGCGCCGGCGCCGACGAGCTGCTCCTGCACGGCCCCGGCGTGAGCGCCGCGGCCTGGGCGGACGGCGGCCCCGGCGAAGCCCGGGAGGGCAGGCTGCTCCCCGACGTCGACGTCGTCATCCGGGTCGTCCCGGCGGCCGGGCCCACCACGGTGACCGGCAGCGGGGACGCGGCGGCCCGCGTCCGGGCCGAGCTGGGCGTCAGGTAAGCGCAGCCACGAGGGCGCCCACCGCGGGAAGGGCCAGCAGGCCCACGGCAGCGGCGAAGAACCGCCAGTCCGGCGGGTGCGCCCAGCGGACGGCCAGCCAGGCCACCCGCAGGAAGGGCACGGCGATGAGGGTGGCCACCATGGCCCACGCCGCCGCCCGGCCCGCGGCCCCGGGCAGCACGAGCGCGGCGAGGGCCAGGGCCGCAGCCAGGCCGGCCGCAGCCTGGAGGTAGCCGGCAACCTGGTCGTCGCCCGGTGACCCCCGCTCCGTCCGGTGCGTCGTCGCGCTCATGCCGTCACGATCAGGACGAGGCCGATGACGACCAGCGCGGCACTGAGGCTCCGGCGGACGAGCGGCGGCGAGAGCCGGCCCTGCAGCTGGGCGCCCACCTGGGCCCCGATCAGGCTGCCCAGGGCGACCGCAGCGGCCGGCACGGGCGAGATCCGACCCTGGACGGCCAGCACGATCAGGGCGGCCGCCGACGTGATGCCGACGGTGAACGTCGTCGTCGCCGCCGCCACCTTGACCGGGACCCGCATCACCTCGGACATGGCCGGCGTCTTCAGGAAGCCCCCGCTGGTGCCGGCCAGGCCGGCCACCAGCCCGGCCACGCCCATCATCCCTAGGCCGGCGCCCAGGTGACGGGCCCGGTAGGGAACCACCGCGGCCCGCAGCGGGTAGGCCCCGGCCAGGGCCCCCGGCTCCTCGCCCACGTCGTCGGGACCGAGGGCGGGGTCGGGCAGGTTCCGCACGCCCTTGCGTCGCCCCCCGACGACCGCGGTGCTGATGGCCACCAGCCCGAGCACCCACTTGAGGAGCGCCTCGCTCACCACCCCCGACACCAGGGCGCCGGTGAGGGCCCCGAGCGTGGCGGCGGTCTCGGTCGTGACCCCCAGCCGGTGGTTCACGGTGTGCTCGCGCAGCTGGAAGGCGCCGGCCGCCAGCGACCCGGCGGCCACCGACACCAGCCCGAGGGGCGCCGCCTCGGTGATCGACTTGCCGGTGAATACGAGGATCGGCACGAGGATCACCGCCCCGCCGAGCCCGCCCACCGCGCCGATGCATGCGGTCAGCAGGCCGAGGGCGGCGAGGCCGAGATGCTCGAGAAGCACGATTCCAGCGTGCGCCCGGCCGGCGTTCCGACGGGAGGGCCGAAAGACCCGTTCGCGGCGGTGCCCGGCCGGCCTTAGCCGCCCTCGACGACCACCTCGTGGATCCGCACCTCGGCCGGCTCCGGGTCCCACGGCCGGGCGTAGGAGCAGCGGACGGTCGCGGCACCGGTCGATCGGGCGGCGAGGCGGACGACGTGGTGGTCGCGCTCGGCGCGCTGGCCGACCACCGCCACCGACGGGCCGTCGACCTCCACCCGCCAGACGAACCCCGGCCGGCCCGGCCCGGCCGGCAGGCGAAGCTCGAAGGTCGTGCCCACCTCGACCTGCACGAGCGACGCGCCGTCGACCGCGGCGGAGCTCGCCGGCGCCGGCCGGGCCGCCCGCTGCTCCAGCGCCGGGTCGTACGACGCCGGCGGCGGCGACGGCTCGTCGGCGACCCACACCCAGCCGTCCCGCTCCTCGACCGCGAACACCGGAAGGTACCCGGGCGCCGACTTCCAGAGCTCGGCCGGGTCGGTTTCCCGCCGAGGCACGACGTTCTCGCCTGTCACCACGTCGTACTCGTAATGGTGCAGGCGGCATTGGATCCGCTCCCCCACCAGGCAGCCGTCGGCCAGGTCGGTGGCCTGGTGGGGACAGGTGGCGGCGAACGCCACCGCCCGGCCGCCGGCCAGGCGGACCAGCAGCACGTCACCGACGCGGTGCAGCCCGGAGCCGAGCTCCGAGCCGGGGATGGCCCTCAGCCGCCGTCCCCGCGGTCCGGGCGATCAGGCAACGGGGATCGACACCCCCACGCCGCCCCGGGTGTCGGCCCCGTAGCGGGCCAGCTCGCCCTGGAGGTCGAGCGGCCGGGGGCGGGTCAGCGTGCGGGTCGCCTCCCGCATCTCCTCGGTGATGAGGTCGGCCGGCACCAACCACGACACCTCGAAGTCGATGCCGTCAGGGTCCTTGGCGTAGAGGGCCTTGGTGGTCACGTGGTCCGACGCGCCGGTCAGGGCGCCCCGCTCGATCAGCAGGTCACGGATCCGCACCAGCTCGGCCAGCGTGTCGACCTCCCAGGCCAGGTGGTACAGGCCGACCGTGGCCCGCCCCGCCGCCGACGGGCCGGCGGCCGAGCCGATCTGGAACGTGCCCAGGTCGTGGTCGTTGGTGGACCCCGGGGCCTGGAAGAAGGCGGCCTGGCCCGGCGCCCAGATGAGGGTCCGGAAACCGAGGACGTGCTCGTAGAACTCCCGCGTGCGCTCGACGTCGCGCACGTAGAGGACGGCGTGGTTCAGGCGGGTCACAGGCATACTGGTTCCAACCCTAGTTGAGGCATCAACTATTCCGGAGCGGGGCCGGCGTCCAGCCGGGCCGCCAGCCAGCGGGCGTCGTCCACCGCGAACCCGGCGTCGTCATTGTTGAAGTAGGCGTAGACGTCGCACCCCTCGTCCAGCCAGCCGCCCAGCCGCTCGGCCACCGGCGCCAGCCGCGCCGGCCCGTAGCGGCCCTGGTACTTGCGCTCGAGGGCGGCCGGCCCGTGGAAGCGGACGTAGGTCCAGCCGGCCGTGCGCGCCCACGGGTGCCCGGCCAGGAGGTCATGGACGCACAGGGCCGCCCCGTGCCGGGCCAGCACCGAGTAGACGTCGTCGTGGAGCCACGACGACTCCCGCACCTCCACCGCCCACCGCACGGTGGTCGGGGCCACCGAGAGGAACTCATCGAGCCGCTCGGCGTTGCGCTTCCAGCGGGGCGGGAGCTGCACCAGGGTGGGCCCGGCCGCCTTGCCCAGGCGATCGACCCGGTCGAGGTGGTTCGGCAGCCACGAGGCGGCGTCGCGCAGCTTCATGCGGTGGGAGCCGAACGACCCGAGCTTCAGGGCGTAGACGAAGCCCGGCGGCGCCTGGGCGGCCCACCCCTCGACCGCCGCCTCCGTCGGCAGCCGGTAGAAGCTGTTGTTGATCTCGACGGAGTCGAACATCGACGCGTAGTGCTCGAACCACCGCTTCGAGGGAAGCTCCGGCGGGTACACCGGGCCCCGCCAGTGCCGGTAGACCCAGCCGGAGCACCCGACGTGGGCCCGGCCCCGACTCACGACTCCAGCTGGGCGAGGAAGCGGTCGGCGTCCTCTTCGCTGCGACCCTCGGCCACCAGGCGGTCGCGGAGGAAGCCGCGGAGCTCCTCCTCGCTGGGCTGGCGGTCGCCGAAGCGCTGGCCCACCGCCTCCGTGACCTCCGCCAGCTCGGCCTCGAACCGCTCGTGGTCGATCCCATGGTCGTGGTCGTGGTCGTGGTCCGCGGCGTCGACCGTCACCGCGCCCAGCAGGCGCCCGTCGGGCGTGCTGACCAGGTGGCGGCCCCCGCCGCCGTCGCCGAGCAGCGCCTCGACGGTCACGCTCGGCCGGTAGGTGCTTGGGACGGGGTGCATCACCTCGATCAGCGGCTTGTCGCCGGGCCGGCCCTCGACGTCGCCGGCCTCCACCAGGCCCACGGCCAGGCCCTCGGCCACGACCACCACCGGGCCCGGGAGCAGGGGGCGGGCGTCGGCCACCGTGGCGTCGACGTCGCAGGTCGGCACGCTGCCCACCTGGTCGCCGATGAACGGCCCGTCCTCACCCTCCACGGGCAGGCCGTAGGCCATCCAGTCGACCTTGCCGTCCACGTAGTCGTAGACCTCGGTGAAGCCGTAGCGCTCGAGCAGGCACGCTGCCCGGGGGCTGAGGTCTCAGAGGGTGTCGAAGCAGTAGACGACCACCGGCCGGTTCCGGTCGAGCGCCTGCTCGGCCCGCTCCCGGGACAGCTCCCACGCCGGGACGTGCACCGCCCCGGGCAGGTGGGCCAGCCGGTACTGCCGGCCCTCGAGCACCTCCAGGACCTGCGCCCCCTCCTCGACCAGCTGCCGGACCCGCTCCCTGCCTACGCTCTCGAACATGGGGGTGACCTACCCATCCCCGGCCCGGAAAAAATTCCTCGAATCCGGTTTGGCCCCGACGTCGGCGGGTAGGAGCCGTGTGCGCCGCAGCGCGGTGTGAACAACCCCCTCCCGGGCAGGGGCCTCCGCCAGTCGAGGCCCCTGCCCGCCCCCTTTCTCGGCAATTTCCGCTGGACATTGCCGCGCCTCGGGGGAGTACTCCCGGTGCGTGGTGCGGCGCCGGGTGGCCGTGGCTGGTGGCCAGCCTGCTGGCCATGGTCCTGGCCGGGGCCCTGCGCGGCGGGCTGGCCCCGCACCTCTCGGCCGGCAGCTTCGAGGACCCCGGGCCGAGTCCACCGAGGCCCGCCAGGTGCTCGAGCGCGAGTTCGGCAGCCGCAATCCCAAGTGGTCCTGCTGGTGACCTCCGCCGACGGGTCGGTCGACGGCCCGGCGGCGGGCCCGGTGGCCAGGGCGCCTGCCGTCCCCCGTGAGAGAGTGGCGTCGTGAGCCCCGCCACCCGACGCGCCCGGGCCCGCCGGGGCGAGGGCGAGCGGCTGCGGGAGGAGATCCTGGCCGCCGCCGAGCGCCTCCTGATCGAGACGGGCGACGAGGGGGCCGGGCCGATCTGGGCCATCGCCGAAGCGGCCGGGGTCACGCCCCCCGTCCATCTACCTCCACTTCCCCGGCAAGACCGACTGCTGGGCGCGGTATGCGAGGCCCGCTTCCAGGAGTTCGACCGCGACCTCGAGGAGGCGGTGGCCGGCATCGAGGATCCCCTGGATGCCCGGTGGGCCCGGGGCCGGGCCTACGTGCGCTTCGGGCTCGACCACCCCGAGCACTACCGGATCTGTTCATGACCCGGCCGGGCCCACTCGCCGGGCCGCCGTTCGACATCGCGGTCCCCAGCCCGCGGGTCGAGCCCACCCCGCGCTGGGTCCGGGTGCGGGCGGGCGACGAGGTCATCGCCGACAGCCGCCGCGCCCTACTCCTGGCCTGGTACGGGCCCGGCATGCTGCCCACCTACTGCTTCCCGCCCGACGACGTGCGCACCGACCTGCTGCGGCCTTCCGCCGGACCGGCCCGCACGCCGGGGGTCGACCACGACGTCCACCTCGGCGGCCAGGTGCTCGAGCGGGCGGCCCAGCGCCTCACCGACCTGGCGCCCGCCCTGGCCGCGGCCGAGGGGTGCTGGACGTTCACCTGGGACGGGCCCCTGCGGTGGTTCGAGGAGGCCCTGGAGGTCCACGTCCACGCCCGCGACCCGTCGAAGCGGGTCGACGCCGTGCCCAGCGAGCGCCACGTGCGGGTGGAGGTCGGCGGTGCGGTGGTGGCCGAGTCCCGCCGCCCCGTCGCCCTCTTCGAGACCACGCTGCCCACCCGCTGGTACCTGCCGGTGGACGACGTGGAGTGGGAGTTGCTGGCGCCCTCGGACACCGTCAGCCGCTGCCCCTACAAGGGCACGGCCCGCTACTGGTCGGTGCGGGCCGGGGGCGAGGTCCACCACGACCTGGCCTGGTCCTACCCGAACCCCGTGGTGGAGTGCCCGCGCATCGCCGGGCTCGTGGCCTTCTTCAACGAGCGGGTCGACCTGGTGCTCGACGGCACCCTCCAGCGGCGCCCGTCCACGCCCTGGTCGTGAACCCGGTTTCTACCCCGGGGCGGCCGGGGACAGGTTGCGGTTGACGCGGAAGAGGTTGCCCGGGTCGTAGGCGGCCTTGACCGCCTGGAGCCGCTCGTAGTTGGCGCCGTAGGCCGACGCGGTGCGGGCGCTGTCGTCGTCGGCCACCTGGAAGTTCACGTAGTTGCCGACCGAGAACGGCCGGATGCCCCCCCACGAGTCGCGCACCCAGGCCAGGTGCTCCTCGCGACGGGCATCGTCCGGGCGCCAGCAGCCGGCGAAGCCGGTGACGTAGCCGGCACGGCGATTGCCGACCGCCCCGTCGTCGTCGGGCCGCTCGTTGAGGGCGCCGGCCAGGTGGAAGATGATCGACTGGGCCAGCGGCGAGGTCACCCGCAGAGCCGCCGCCTTGTAGGCGGCGAAGTACTCGTCGGTGAGCGCGGCGACGTACTCGGTCTTCCAGTAGTAGTGGAGCCCCTTGGGCTGGGTGGCGTCGAGCATCGACTGCTGGCTGACGTAGGGCTTCTCCATGATCAGGTCGACGATCGGCGACCCCACCTCGCGCAGCGGAGCCAGGTCGGCGGCGGCGTTGGGCCCGGTGTGGCAGGCGACGACACCGACGATCGGGCGGCCGTGCCACTCGGGCGGGATGAACGGGGCCGGCGGGGCCAGCCGGACGGTGAGCACCAGGGTGAGATCGCGGGTGACGGACTCAGTCAGCTGCCGGTAGAGGGCCAGGACCTCGTCGGTCCGCTCGGCCCCCCATGCAATCAGCCCGCCGGTGATCGTGGGGCCGACGTCGAACAGCCGGAAGCTGAAGCGGGTGGCCACGCCGAAGTTCCCCCCGCCACCCCGCAGCGCCCAGAAGAGGTCGGCGTGCTCGCCGGCGCTGGCCCGGCGGGCCTGCCCGTCCGCGGTGACGATCTCGACCTCCTCCAGGCTGTCGACCGTCCAGCCGTGGCGGCGGGTGAGGTAGCCGAACCCCCCGCCCAGGGTGAGCCCGGCCACGCCGGTCTCGGAGACGAACCCCAGGACGGCGGCCAGGCCGTGCTCCTGGGTCACCCGGTCGACGTCGCCCAGGCGGCAGCCGGGGCCGGCGTGCACCAGCCGGGCGTCGAGGTCGACGGTAACGTCGCGCATCCGGGACATGTCGAGGGTCAGGCCCCCTGCGGCGATGGACGTGCCGGCGATGTTGTGACCGCCACCCTTGATCGACAGAAGGATCCCGTGCTCGGCCGCGAACCGCACGGCCTCGGCCACGCCGGCGGCGGACGCCGGCTGCAGGACGGCGGCCGGCGCCGCCGCCACCATGCCGTTCCAGATGAGGACGGCGTCGTCCCATCCCTCGTCGCCGGCCTGCAGCAGCGGGCTGCCCACCCGCGCTGCCAGCTCCCCCGCCTGCTCGCCCGACAGCGTGACGATCCCGCCGTCGAGCCCCGCGAACTGCACCGTCATGCGACCACCTCCGGGCCGGATGGTAGGGCGATCGAGCGCCGCCCGCGCCCGCGCCCTACCGGTCGACGAGGACCAGGCGGGACACGCCGTCGTAGGCCACCGCCGCGGTGCCCGCGGCGATGCGGCCGACGGTCTCGCCCAGAAGCTCGGCCCGCCAGCCCCGCTCCAGCTGGTTGTCGGGGACCCGGCGAAGGAAGGCCTCGATGTCGCCCCGGGTGGCGACCAGGGCAGGGTCGATGGACAGGTCGCGCGACTGCTGGGTCACCCACGCCGAGAGCAGGGTGGCCAGGGGCTGGAGGTGGGACGGCAGGTCGGTGTCCGGTGGCAGCCGGAGATCCTTCTTGGTCAGCTCGAGGCCCCGGGCGACCGCGGCCACCAGCTCCTCGACCCAGGCGTCGTCGAGCCGGCGAGCGTCGAAGAGCCGGGAGCGGGGCATGTCGCGGACCGAGCGGGGCGGCCGCTCGGCCAGCAGGAGGACGGACTCGTCGCTCAGCACCCGCCGGGCCGGCTTGTCGGTCTCCATGGCCTTGCGCTCGCGCCAGGCCGCGACCTCCTGGGCCACGCCCCGGGCCGCGCCCCGCAGCTGGCGCCATCCCTTCAACCGCCACCAGGCCGTGTGCACGTCGGACTCGCGCACCCGGCGGCGGCGCTCGGACTCCTCGTAGGCCCAGGCCAGCCGGCCGGCGGCGAGCAGGCGGGCCTCGATGACCGCCCGCAGCTCGAGGAGGTGGTCGACGTCGGCCGCGGCGTAGGTGATCTGCTCGTCGGTGAGCGGGCGCTTGAACCAGTCGCTCATGCGGGCCCCCTTCTGGAGGCGGACGCCGAGCAGGTCGCCGACCAGCTTCAGCAGCGACGGCGAGCCGAACCCGAGGAACCCGGCGGCGATCTGGGTGTCGAGCATCCGACCGGGAATGGCGCCGGTGGACCGCAGCAGCACCTGGAGGTCCTGCTCCCCGGCGTGGGCGACCATCAGGCCGGGCCCTTCGAGGATCGTCCGCAGCGGCCGCACGTCGACGACGGTGGCGTCGACCACGCCGACCCGGCGGGGCGTGGCCAGCTGCAGCAGGGCCAGGCGGGGGAAGTAGGAGCTCTCGCCCTGGAACTCGGCGTCGAGTGCGTAGGCCTCGGCCCCTGTCAGGTCGTCGAGCAGCGCCGTGAAGGAATCGTTGTCGGCGACCAGCATCTCCCCAATACGATGACATGCAACTGCGGGCAACAGCAGCGTGCGGGGCACGGGGGTGCTGACGGTGGGCAACGCGATGCGGTGCGCGGCGCGAGCCGGTGGCGTGGTGGCGGTGGCGGCCGTCCTGGCCGGGGCGACCGCGGGGAGTGCCGGGGCCGAGGCCAGGACCGTGCCGCAGAACGTCGCGTTCGGCCCGCAGCGGGCCGGCACCCAGAGCGAACCGCAGGTGGTCGAGCTGGTCAACATCGGCCAGCACCCCATGTACGTCCATCGCGGGGTGGTCAACAGCGGGCCCGACAACGCCGACTTCCTGGCCGTCAAGGACGGGTGCACCGACGCCACGGTCGCCCCCGGTGAGCGGTGCGCGGTCGAGCTGGCGTTCAAGCCCCACGCCGAGGGCGCCACGTCGCAGACCTACGGGTTCGACGTCAGCGGCCTCGACTACCGCCTCCTCGCCGAGCGGGCCGCCGTGGTGACCCTGACCGGCACCGGGCTTCCGGGCCCGCCGCAGCCCAGGCCGACGGTGCCGCCCGACCCGGTCCCGATCGGCCTCTATCTGCCCGTCGCCGGCTTCCTCGCCCTCGGACTGGGATGCATGCTCCTGACCTTCGCCAGGCGAGGGCGCTGACCGTCTGCGCCGGTTTGCCTCCTCCGAGGTCGGGATACGAGTCGACGTATGGATGGAACCTCTCTGCTCGTCTTCCTGCTGGTCCTCGCCCTGTTCGGCCTGATCGTGGGCGCCATCGCCCGCCTGCTCGTGCCCGGCCCGACACCGATGGGCGCCCTCACCACCATGGCCGCCGGCGTCGGCGGCGCGCTCCTCGGGGGCCTCGTCGGCCGCCTCCTGTTCGGCCCGACCTACATGCCGGGCTGGATCATGTCGATCCTCGGCGCCGTCCTCATCGTGTGGCTGATCAGCCGCCGCCGGGTCTCCTACTACTGATCGACCCGGCCTGAACGACCTACCGGGTCCGGCGGCGCCGGCTCTCGATCAGGTCCAGCACCGACTGCGGCGCCTTCTCGGGCGAGCCGGCGTCGAACGGCGGTTGGGGGTCGTACTCGAGGATGAGCTGGATGGCCATGGCCACGTCGTCGCCGTGGGCCAGCTGGGCCAGCCGCAGCGCCATGTCGATCCCGGCCGACACGCCGGCCGCGGTGATCACCTTGCCCCGGACGACCACCCGCTCGTGGAGCGGCTTGGCCCCCAGGGCGGCGAGGTCGTCCATCGACGACCAGTGGGTCGTCGCCTCGATCCCGTCCAGGATGCCGGCCGCGGCCAGGGTGAGGGCACCGGTGCACACCGACGTGGTCCAGCGCGACGTGTCGTGGGCGGCCCGCAGCCACGCCAGCACATGCTCGTTCTTGCGGATGACGGCCTCGCCCGGCCCTCCGGGCACGAGGATGATGTCCGGGCGGGGGACCTCGGCCAGCGTGTGGTCGGCCACCAGGGCCAGGGAGCCGTTGCGGGCGGTGCGCTTCGCCCCTCGCTCGGTGGCCACGAACCTGACGTGGGCCTCGGGCATCATGGCCAGGGCTTCGTACGGGCCCACCGCGTCCAGGGCGGTGATCCCGTCGAACAGGAGGATGGCGATCTCGATGCCGCCACACTATCGACAGCCCCGCGACAACTAGCATCGATCCCGTGAGGCGAACCGCACTCGCCGTCGTTGCCGCGCTTCTCGGCCTGGTCGCCATCGTCGGCGCGGCCGTGGCCCTGACCTCCGGCGGCGGCAGCACCGAGGTGGGCGCCAACGGCTTCGTGAACCGGGAGGGCCCGATCGACGTGGCCAACTCCCCCACCGTCGCCTCCAACCCGGCACGGGAGGGGAACGTGGTGGTCAGCTACCGGCTCGACCGCCCGGGCTACTCGGCTCTCCTGGCCTACAGCTACAACGGCGGCGAGACGTGGGAGCAGACGCTGCTGCCGCTGCCCCAGGGCACCGAGGTGTGCACCGCCTCGCCCCAGCGCACCCCCTGCCCGTTCGCCCCCGACGTGGCCTTCGGCCCCGACGGCACGCTCTACGTGACCTACGTCAACCTGGTCGGCAACGGCAACCGCCCCGACCAGCTCTGGCTGTCCACCTCGTCCGACGGCGGGCGCACCCTGTCGCTGCCCACCCGCATCGCCGGCGCCCTCACGTTCCAGGCCCGGGTGACCGTGGATCCGAAGGGCCCGGTCTACGTGACCTGGCTCCAGGCCGACGAGGTGGGGCTGCTGCGCTTCGCCGGCCGCCCGCCCCAGATCGTCACCGCCCGCAGCGACGACGGCGGCAAGACCTTCGGCCCGCCGGTGCGGGTCAGCGACCCCCAGCGGGAGCGGGTGGTGGCGCCCAGCCCGGTGATCGACAAGGACGGCCAGCTGGTCGTCCTCTACCAGGACCTCAAGAACAACCGGCGGGACTTCGAGAACCAGCCGGGCCCGGCGGCCGAGAACCCCTTTGCCCTCGTGCTCACCCGCTCCACCGACGGCGGCAAGACGTTCGCCCCCGGGACCGAGTTCGAGAGCGACATCCTGGCCACCCGGCGCTTCCTGCCCTTCCTGCCCGAGGTGCCGCAGCTGGCCGCCGCGCCCGACGGGAAGCTGTACGCCACCTGGGCCGACGGGCGCGACGGCGACGACGACGTCTTCCTCCGGGCCTCCTCCGACGGCGGGGCGACCTGGACCGGCCCGGTCAAGGTCAACGACAACGGCGCCGACGGCACCGCCCAGTTCCTCCCCAAGGTGGCGGTCGGCCCCGGCAACCGGGTGAGCGTGCTGTTCCTCGACGGGCGCCACGACCCCCAGAACAAGGTCAACCTCGACGCCTCCCTGGCCACCTCCACCGACGGCGGTAAGACCTTCGACAACGTGCGCGTGTCGCTCAAGTCCTTCGACGAGCGGATCGGGCCCACCTTCGGCGACGAGTACGGCACCGACTTCGGCACCCGCCTGGGCCTGGCCGCGGGCGACGGGAAGCTCTACGCGGCCTGGGTCGACACCAGCGCCGGCTCGGCCGCCACGGGTCGCCAGGACGTGAACTTCGCCGCCGTGGACCCGCCGGGCGGCGGCTCCCGGGGCATCGTGCTGGGCGCCGTGCTGGTGGCGCTGCTGGGTGCCGCCGCCCTCGCCGTGGCCGCCTCCCGGCGGGGCCGTGGCCGCTCCCCCGACCCATCCGACGCCGAGAACAGGCAGGTAGTGACCTCATGAGACTGGCATTCGTGGGCAAGGGAGGCGCCGGCAAGTCGGCCATCTCCGGCACCTTCGCCCGGTACCTGGCCCGCCAGGGCCACAACGTCCTGGCCATCGACTCCGACCCGCTGCCCGGGCTGGCCTTCTCCCTGGGCCTCCCCATCGAGTACAGCCCGCCCATCCCCGACGACGCCGTCGTCGAGCGCAAGGAGGGCGAGGAGGGGCCGCGCTGGCGGCTCAACCCCGACGTCGACCCCCTGGAGGCGGTCGAGAAGTGGTCGGTCGAGGCCCCCGACGGCGTGCGCTTCCTCCAGTTCGGCAAGATCAAGGGCGATCCCCGGAACCTATGGAAGTCCCAGATCGCCTTCCGGTTCGTCGTCAACCGGCTGCCGCCGGGCAACTGGAACGTGGTCGGCGACCTCCCCGGCGGCACCCGCCAGGCCTTCACCGGCTGGGGCAACTGGGCCCAGACCGTGCTGATCGTGGTCGAGCCCACGGCCAAGTCGCTGCTCTCCGGCCGCCGCCTCGCCCGCATGGCCGACCTCGACCCCGAGAGCCCCAAGCGGGTGCTGGCCGTGGCCAACAAGGTCAGCGAGGCCGGCGACGTGGACATGATCGCCACCGGGACCGGCCTGGAGGTGGTGGCCGCCATCCCCCTCGACGACGCCCTGGCCGAGGCCGAACGCCGGCAACTGGCCCCGATCGACTTCGCACCGGATTGTCCGGCCGTCCTGGCAGTAGAATCCCTGGTTGAACGCTTGAGCGAGGAGAGAGTCTCTTGAAGCTGGCTGTAGTCGGCAAGGGCGGGTCCGGAAAGACCACGACGTCGTCGGTCATCGCCCGCACGCTTGCCAAGGGCGGCCTGGCCGTCGTCGCTCTCGACTGCGACTCCAACCCCAACCTGGGCATCTCGCTCGGGGTGGGCGACGAGGAGACCGAGCGCCTGGTCTCCATGCGCCAGGCCCTCGACGAGGGCGAGGAGGCCCACGCCCCCACCTGGGACACCCTGATCAGCCGCTACGGCTCCGACGGGCCCGACGGTGTTCGGCTGGCGGTGGTGAGCCGGATCGACAATCCGGAACCTGGCTGACTCTGATGTGGCCTTTCGCCCGAGCAGTTGCTCGGCTCCGCCGATTTTGATGAGCAGGACGTCGTCGTCGCCGACTTCGAGGCCGGCGTCGGCACCCTCACCCGCCTCGGCGAGGAGCACGTCGACACCGTCGTGATCGTCGCCGAAGCCACCCCCAAGAGCCTCGAGGTCGGCGCCCGGGCCGCGTTCCTGGCCGACCAGAAGGCCGTGGGCCGCATCGTCGTGGTCGCCAACCGCATCCGCGGCCCCGAGGACCTCGAGCGGGTGCGGGCCGCCTTCCCACCCGGCACCGAGGTCGTCGGCGTCCCCCACGACCCCAAGATCGTGGAGGCCGACCGCAAGGGCGTGGCCCCCATCGACCTCGACCCCGACGCGCCGGCGGTCAAGGCCCTCATCGCCCTGGCCGCCACGCTGCTCCCGCACTCCAACTAGTGGCCAAGGGGCGGGCCAAGCCGGAACCCGAGGCCGTGGCCCCGCCGAGCCCGAGCGGCCCTGGGAGCGGGAAACCGGGCCCCGACCTGGCCCGCATCCTGCCCCTGGTGGGGCTGGCCATCGCCTTCTGGGCCACCATGCCGCAGTGGAGCGGCCCGAAGCTCAACGTCGACTCGTCCAAGGAGGTGGCCGACCACGTCGTCCCCGGCGTGTTCGTCCTGCTGGCCTCGCTCGCCAGCATCTGGGCCGGCCGCCGTCCCCAGGGCCCGGGCGCCATCCGCTTCATGGGCGGCCTGGCCGTGCTCCTGGCCGGGCTGTGGATGATGGCCACCCACATCCCCCTGCTGATGCAGAACCTGCGCAACGACCCCGACGCCGCCTCCTGGCCGGCCACGATCTACCACACGTCCTCCGCCCTGGCCGTGTTCGGGTTAGGGCTGCTGTGGGCGACGGTCACCTGGTCGGAGGCGGGCGACGAGGAGCAGCCCGCCGCCAAGGCCGAGAAGTAGCAGGCCCAGGGCCATCAGGGCCGGCGTCCGCCGGCCCGCCTCCTCCACGTCGACGCTGACCACGGCCAGGTCCTGCACGCTGTCGTCGATCGTGCCCCGGCCGGTGTCCGACCACAGGGCCAGGACCCGGTCGGTCTCCGACAGCACCGCCACCTGGCTGCCGAGCACGGGGATGCCCTGGAGGCTGCCGAAACCGATGCGGGTGTCGAAGGGGGCGTCGGAGACGGTGGCGGTGCGGAACGTGCGCCCGCCGTCGAACGACGAGGCCAGCGTGACATGGGCCCGGTGGTCCTCCGGGTCGTCGCGCCGGTCGTAGAACAGCACGTCGACCCGCCCGGTGGGCGCCACCCCGACCGCGGGCAGGAACTGGCCCCGGGGCCCGGGGGCGACGGCCGCCGGCGCCGACCACGTGGCCCCGCCGTCGCCGGAGCGGGCCAGGAACACGTCGCGCCCGTCACCGCGGCCGGCGTCCCACGCCGCGTACAGGCCGCCGGCGCCGGACGCGAAGCTCGGCGCCGGGGCCAGGTTGGCGATGATCCGCTGGGGGGCGACCAGGTCGTCGGCCACGGTGACGGTGGGCCCGAAGCTGGCCCCGGCGTCGGTCGACGTCCACGCCACGATCCGCCACGGGCTCTCCGGGGGTGGCCCGCCCTGGCCGCCGTGGCGGGCCTCGTAGTCGGCAAAGTCCTCGGCCAGGTCCAGGGCGCCGACCACGAGCCGGTCACCGCCGAGGGCCACGGGCGTGGGCTGCACGACCCGGCGGCCCTCGCTCACCGTCCGGGGCGGGTCGAAGGTCGCCCCGCCGTCGGTGGAACGGGCCACCCGCACCGGCCCCGGCGTGGCCGAGAAGCCCAGCGGCTTCTCCGCCGCCCCGTCGACCTGGACCCACGTCACCCACACCCGCGACCCGTCGACCGCCATGCGGGCGTGGAAGGCCTCCGCCGGCGCCACCCGGACCGGCGGCCCCGACGCGGTCTCGCCGTCGAAGCGCTGGACCCACGCCCCCACCGGCTGGTTGAAGCGCCCGCCGGTGGCCGTGTAGAGGACGAGGAGGCGGCCGGAGCCGTCGTGGGCCACGTCGGGCTGGTGGCAGTTGGGGGCCTCGGGCGGCAGGGGCAGGTTGAGCTGCTTCCACGTGGCCCCGGCCGTGGTCGACACCGACACCGTGCAGCCGAAGCGGGGGGTGTCGATGCGGTCGGCGACCACGATCGTGTTCCCGTGAGCCGCCACCGCAGGGGAATTGTGGGCGTTGATCCCCGGGCGGTCGGCGTTGACGAAGCTGGGGTCGCCCGGCCGCAGCCCGGCCGGGCCCGACCGCAGCCCGAGGTAGCCGGCCACCAGGCCGGCCAGGACCAGGCCTGCCGCCGCGGGAGGGGTCACACGGTGAGGAACACGCCCTCCCAGCGCTGGGCACCCGGGAGCACCGCGGGGTCGAAGCCCCGGACCCGGGGGGAGATCAGCCACTCGGTGCGCAGGGAGGCGATGGACACCGCGGTGATCCGCTCGACGGTGACCACCTGCATGATCTCGGCCGCCGTGCGGCGGGCGGTGTCGATGGAGGGGGCCGAGAAGATGCGGTCGTAGGCGTCGTCGACCTTGGGCCCGCCGCCCACCGAGCTGGCGAAGCTGAGCTGGCCGCCGGGGCGCAGGGTGAAGAACCGGCACAGGGCGCAGGGGTTGGCGTCGTCCTGGGCCCGCACGTCGAGGAAGAGGTCGAAGGTGGCGTTGTTGATCTTGGTGAACGGGGTGTCGCCCCCGGGGTCCTGGACCTCCATGCCGATGCCGACCTCGGCCAGCTGGGCCTTGAGCGCCTCCGCCACCTTGGCCTGGTCGTCGGGCCGGGAGAGCAGCAGGCGGAGCACCAGCGGGCGCCCGTCCTTGGCCCGCATGCCGTTGGCCAGGGTGGGCATCCACCCGGCGGTGTCGAGGAGCTTCTTGGCCTCGTTGCGGTTGAGCGGCAGGGGCTTGATGCGGTCGACCGCCTCGGAGCCGAGCACGATCTCGGGGACCAGCGTGTCGGCGTCCTCGCCGTGGGACTCGAACCCCGTCTTGGTCAGGTCGTTGCGGTCGACGGTGTGGGCAATGGCCTTGCGGACGTTGTCGTCCTTGAGCACGGCCCACTCGTCGATGCCGCCGGTGTTCAGCAGCAGGTAGGCGGCCAGCCCCGGCCGGGACTGCACCTTGCGGTCGGTGCGGCCCGACACCGAGGCGAGGGCGCCGTAGGAAACCATGCCGGCCATCTCGGCCTGGCGGGTGGCCAGCAGCCGGCTGGCATCTCGCTCCGGGCCGAACTTGAAGGTCAGGCTCTTGAGCTGGGGAGCGCCGTTCCAGTATGTGTCGTTGGCCTTCATCTTCAGCTCGACGCCCTTGGTGTAGGACACGAAGGAGAACGGGCCGGTGCCCGTGGGCGTTGTCTCGGGAGACTCCCCGCCGCCCGGCCGGGTGCCGGGCGCTATCACGGCCATGCTCGGGTTGGCCAGCTGCTCGGGCAGCCGGGCGTTGTCGGCGGTGAGGTTGACCTCCACCATGTCGTCGGCCACCGCCTTGGCCGTGCCCGGGTCGAGGCCGCGGGGCTTGGTCTGCCGGCGGGCGATGGCGTCCAGGGCGCCGACCGCGGCCTCGGCGTTGAACGGCGCACCGTTGTGGAAGGTCACGTCCTTGCGGAGGAAGAACCGCCACACCTTGGGCGACGGCGACTCCCAGCGCACGGCCAGGGCCGCCTCGGTCCCGTAGGTGGGGCTGAGCCGGGTGAGCGTCTCGAAGATGCCGGGGTTGGGACCGTTGGTGCGGATGCCGATGTCGAGGTTCGGCGGGCTGCCGGCGAGGAAGGGGTCGTCACCGACGGCCACCCGGAGATCCTGGGCCGCGGCCCGGGGCTCCGACGTGGCCTCGTCGTCGGTCTCCTCGGTGCCCCCACTCGAGCAGGCGGCGGTGAGGAGGCTGAGCAGCACGAGCGCGACAAGACTTCGACGTAGACCGGACACGGCCGGGCACCCTAGCGGGTGCCCGGCACGTGAATGGTTGCGGGTGGTGCGAGTGCTCAGTGAACGGCTGCGTCTGCCCGGTCGCCCACGGTGGTCCGGGGCGCCGAAGGGGTCCTGCGCTTGGAGCTGACGGCCACGGCGAGGAGGACGAGGCCGACGAGAACCAGCCCGCCCACGGCGGCCAGGGCGATCTTGGCCGCGTTCGACGTGCCGCCGCCGACGACCTCGAACTGGACCGCAGCGGTGTAGATGTCCTGGAGGCCGTCACCGAAGGAGGCCCGCGCCGCCTCCTCACCGTAGAACTGGTAGGAGTTGCGGGTGTCGTCCCAGCCGAAGAGGGCGAAGGCGTCGGTGGAGGTCACCGAGGGCGGCGAGTTGATGTCGTAGTTCGCCCCCCAGACGCCGAGCCGCCGGTCGACCGACTGGTCGGTGATGCGCTGGTTCTTGCTCCACGTCTTGCCGTTGTCGCTCGAGTAGGCGTAGTAGACGTCGTTGGAGCGGATGCCCGGGTCGCTCCGGGTATCCCACCACACCACGTCGACCCGCCCGTTGGGGGCCACGCTCAGGTTGGGGTGGTACTGCCCGGTCAGCGCCTTGGGATCGTCGTCGGTGATGGCCCTGGCCTCGCTCCAGGTCTTGCCACCGTCGGTGCTGGCCTGGTGGTAGATCTCGCCGTAGCCGTTGATCTCCGGCGTCGGGTTGCGCCCGTAGGCGATGTGGATCACGCCGTCCTTGCTCACTGCCATGCGGGGGCTGGCATTCTCATAGCTGAACGGCATGGCCTGGGTCGTGCTCCACGTCTTGCCGCCGTCGGTGGACGTGGACAGCATGCGGGCCGCGGGCGGCGACGGCGTGACGTTCGCCGTGCCCGTCAGCCACAGGACGTACGCCTTGCCCTTGCCGTCCACGCCGGTCTGGACGCTCGACCGCGCACCGCTACCGCCGAAGTTGGCGGCCTGGTTGGGCTGGGCCGCCCTGGAGGTGGCCGGCACGGTGGTGGTGGTCGCCGCCGTGGCGTTCGGCGCCGCCGTGGTGGTGGTCACCGCCGAGAAGGCCTGCTGGCGGACCGCGGCGTCATCGAACATCTTGTCGGCCAGGTGCACCGGCGCCCCGAAGGTGCGGCCGCCGTCGTTCGACACCGACACCACGGGCATGGGCGGGTTGGCGTTCGGCGCGCTCGGGTTGGGCTTGGCGATGTTGAACGTGACGTACAGCGTGTCGTCGCTGCCGCTGAAGCGGTCGACGGCGAAGGAGTGCACGGGACGCGGGTTCTCCGCCGCGTCGTCCGTCTTGCCCCGGGCGTTGTGGACCATCGTGGTCTCCCACGAGTCGCCCAGGTTGGTCGACCGGGCCACGAGGATGGCGCCGGCGTTGCGGGTACCGTCCTGGTCGTCCCAGCCGCCGAGGGCCATGTAGAGGGTGCCGTTGCGGCCGAACTGTACGGGCGCCTGGATCACCCCGCCCTGGCCCTGGGCGCAGAAGGGATACGACGGCAATGCCGGCGAAGCCTCGAGCATCGTCCAGGAGCTGCCGCCGTCGAGCGAGCGCATGAGGCCGCAGCGGCGGGTGCGCAGGTCGGCGAAGCCGGCCACGACACGCATGGAGTTCTTCGGGTCGACGGCGAAGGCCGGGCTGGAGAGCAGGCGGCCGGGATCCACGCTCCCCTTGCTGGCGTGGACCGGCGCCGTGAGCCCGATGGGCTCCTCCGCACCGAAGGCCACCCCCTGGGCGAGCATTGCACAGGCCGCAACAGCCACCGCCGCGCGTGCGGCGGACGATCTCTTCATATCGGTTCCCCCTCGAGTGCGAACACGGTCACAAACTCGATCGCCCGAGTCTTTCGGTTCTTGTCGCCCGATTCAATACGTGTGAATCACACCTAGCGCTGCAGGCGGCCCTTGACCCATGTCGCCAGCTGTTCCGTGGCGTCTTTGTCACGGTGGTCCACCGGTCCGGTCACCGAATTGGAGTGCTCGTGGCCCGCCGAGCCTGCGGTGGACAGGTTGTGGTCGGCCTGGGCGCTCCCCACGATGACCTCGGTTCCGGCCCGAAGGGCGGCGGCCAGGCGGTCGGTGTCGGCCGGCGTCACGCTCTTGTCGGCGCCGCCTCGCACGAGGGCCACCGGCACGGGCACGGCGGCGGCCTCCGCCCGGGGGTCGACCGACAGGACGGCGGCCAGGTAGGCGTCGTGGCCGGCGGCGAAGAGCGGGCGGAGCAGCTCCGGCACGGTGTCGGCGGGCGGGGCCTTGCCGGTGGCCATCAGCGTGGAGGCCGCGGCCCGGAACTCCTCGGCGACAGCCTGCCCTCGGGCCCGGGCCAGATCGTCGGCCAGCACGTCGACCAGGGGCCGCCCGGCGGTGGAGACGGCGGCGACGGCCCGCACCCGGTTGTGCGCCGCAGCCAGCCGCATGGCCACCAGCCCGCCGGTGTCGTGGCCGATGGCGCCCAGCGGGGCCGTCCCCACCTCCTGGCGTTCGCCGAGCAGGGCGAGGGCGGCCCGGGCATCGGTCACCTCGTCGTCGAAGGACAGCGTCTGGCCCGGGCGAAGGGGGCTGCCCTCGGTCCCCCGCTTGTCGTAGCGGAAGCTGGCGATGCCCGCCCGGGCCAGGCTCTCGGCCAGGTCCTTGTACAGCGTGTCGCTGGCGCCGAGGGTCCTGCCGCTGAGGCTCACCACCAGCGCGTCGCGACCGGCGTCGACCGTGGTCGCCCCGCTCACCGTGTTGCGGTCGATGGCGCCTTGGCCGGGGACGATGAGCACGGCGGGTACGTTGCTGACCTCGGTGGAGCTGGGAAGCGTGAGGGTGCCGCCGAGCGTCACCCCGCCGCCGCCGACGAAGGTCGTGTGGCGCTCGATCATCTCCATCGCCGGGCCGGTGCCGAGCCCGAGGTCGTCGGTGGCCGTGGGCGCCTTGCCCCTCGCCATGATGCCGAAGGCGGCCACCACCAGCACGCCCAAGCCGGCGGCCACCAGCACGACCGCCCAGGGGCGGCGCCGGGCGCCGGCGGCGGCGTCGTGGCGCAACGAGCCGTCGGACGCGTTGGCGCCGGTGCAGGCCCGGCACTTCACGCCCACCGCCGTGTGCACGACGCAGTCGGTGCACAGCGCGCTCCCACACGTCCCGCAGGCGGCCACCTTCGACCGGCGGCGGTGGTTGACGCAGGACGTGGTGCCGGCCGCCTTCACCATGGTTAGGACCCGGGGGTGGGCACGGAAGGCTTGACGTCGGGGCTCTTGGTCGTGAGCAGGAGGTCGTCGAGGGCGTCGCCCTCCAGGCTCTCCTGCTCCATGAGGGCGTGGGCCACCTGGTCGAGCACCGAGCGGTTCAGGGTGAGGACCTCGCTGGCCCGGGCCTCGGCCTCGGCCAGGATGGCCTGGACCTCGTTGTCGATCTCGCTGGCGATGCGCTCGGAGTAGCCCACGCCCATCTCGCCCTGGTAGCCGTTGGAGAAGGGCTTGACGATGTAGGGACCGAGCCTGGTGGACATGCCGAAGTCGGCCACCATCTTGCGGGCCAGGGTGCCGGCCTGCTCCAGGTCGCTCTGGCTGCCCGAGGAGAACTCGCCGGTGACGATCTGCTCGGCCACCCGGCCGCCCATCATGGCCGCGATGCGGTCCAGCAGCTGGGAGCGGGTGACGGAGAGGCTGTCGCCCTCGGGCACGTACCAGGTGAAGCCCCCGGCATGGCCCCGGGCCACGATGGACAGCTTGCCCACCCGGTCGGTGCCGGGCAGGGCGGTGGCGGCCACCGCGTGGCCGGCCTCGTGGAAGGCGATGCGGTAGCGGTCCTGGGGGCTGAGGATGCGGGTGTGGCGCTCGGGGCCGGCCACCACCCGCTCGATGGCCTCGAACATGTGCTTGGACTCGACCTGGGTGGCCCCCCGCCGGGCGGCCAGCAGGGCGGCCTCGTTGACCACGTTGGCCAGATCGGCGCCGCTGAAGCCCACGGTGCGCTTGGCCACCGCGGCCATGTCGATCTCGGCGGCCAGGGGCTTGCCCCGGGCGTGGATCTTCAGCACGCCCTCCCGGCCCCGCACATCGGGGCGGTCGATGCCGACCCGGCGGTCGAAGCGCCCCGGGCGCAGCAGGGCGGCGTCGAGGATGTCGGGGCGGTTGGTGGCGGCCAGGACCACCACGCCAGAGCCCGACTCGAAGCCGTCCATCTCCACCAGGAGCTGGTTGAGGGTGGCCTCGCGCTCGTCCTGGCCGCCCACGGCCATGGCCGTGCGGCCCCGGCCCACGGCGTCGAGCTCGTCGATGAAGACGATGCAGGGGGCGGCCGACTTGGCCACCGCGAAGAAGTCACGGATTCTGGCCGCGCCCACGCCCACGAAGATCTCCACGAAGTCCGAGCCCGAGATGGAGAAGAACGGGACGTTGGACTCCCCGGCCAGGGCCCGGGCCAGCAGGGTCTTGCCGCAGCCCGGGGGGCCGGTGAGCAGGATGCCCTTGGGCACCGCCGCGCCCATGGCCAGGAACTTGTCGGGCGAACCCAGGTAGTCCCGGACCTCGGCCAGCTCCTCGATGGCCTCGTCCACCCCGGCCACATCGGCGAAGGTGATCTTGGAGTCCCCCGAGGCCATGCGCTTGGCCCGGGACTTGCCGAAGGCGCTGTAGCCGTCGCCGCCTCCCCCCCGGAACAGAAGGAACAGGATGAGGAAGCCGTCGACCACGATGAAGGCGGGCAGGATCAGCGACGCCGGCACCAGGAGGTTCTTGAGCGGCTGCTGCTGGACCTTGAGGGGCACGCCGGCATCCTCGAGGGCGCTGGTCAGGCGGGCGAAGATCGTCTCCCGGCCGGCGGCCACCGCCACCCAGTACTTGCCGCGGTCGTAGGTGCCGGTGATGCGGTTGTCGGTCTCCAGGATGGTGGCCGAGGAGATGCGGCCCTGGCGCAGCAGGGTGATGTACTGGTCGAGGCGGAGCTCACGACCGTCGGTGCGGGGGCTGGACCACCACAGCAGGGTGGCGTAGAAGCCGATGAGCACCGGGAACGCCAAGATGGCGAAGAGCAGGGCTCGCTTGCGGTTGCCGGCCCGCTTGGCGTCGTCGTCCGCGGGGGAGGGCGGCGCCTTGGGGTCCTTGGTGTTGCGTGCCATGCTCGATGTCTCCTTGTGTGGCTGACAAGGACGTGGCCCCCTCGCCGAGCGAGGGGGCCACTTCCGGTTGCTTCAAGTGGGTCGGACCGCCGGAGCGGTCGGGCCGGACTAGCTGCGGGCCTTGGCCGCCTCGGGAGCGGTGCTCTTGCGGCCGGCGAACAGCGCCGCCATGCCGGCGAGGAACATGCCCACGCCGCCGACGCCCAGGGCCACGAGGGCGAGGG
>Ga0247704_1000017_pt1 | contig 46962 bp, 41 predicted proteins | sample 41W_NmetaG_FD_189042 | JGI IMG/M metagenome (GOLD analysis project Ga0247704, IMG submission 189042) | Soil microbial communities from hillslope of Landscape Evolution Observatory, University of Arizona, Oracle, AZ, United States - 4-1-W_N | ecosystem: Engineered > Artificial ecosystem >...
GGGTGGGCGCCTGGGGGCGGCCCGGGCCCCCGGCCCGCCCCCAGGCGCCCACCCAGTCGCGGGGCCGGGTCCTCGTCGTCGACGACAACCCCCTGAACCTCCGGGTCGCCGTCCTCTTCCTGCAGCGCATGGGGTACGAGGTGGAGGAGGCGGCCGACGGTGTGGCCGCGCTGGCCGCGGCCTCGACCACCGCCTACGACGTGATCCTCATGGACTGCGAGATGCCCGTGATGGACGGCTACACGGCGGCGGCGGAGATCCGGCGGCTCGACGGTGCGCTGGGGCGGGTGCCGATCATCGCCCTGACCGCCAGCGCGCTGGCCGCCGACGTGGAGCGGGCCCTGGCCGCGGGCATGGACGCCCACGTGGCCAAGCCCGTCGGGGCGGCCAAGCTGGAGGCGGCCATGGCCGCCGCCCTGGCCCCGCGCACCGGGGTGGCGCCCGCCTCCGGCGGAGGCTGCTGACCGGCTGGCGGCCGGAGCGCCAGGCAAACCCGCGTTCTTTACCCCCGGTCGTTGCCCTCCAAACCGGATTTCCCGCGTTTTTCCGAACAGCCCCCTCAAGGCGGGGTACATTCACCCGACATTTTCGGACGGAAACAGTTCGTCCGACGGGGAGCCTTGGGGGCCGGATGGGGTCTTGGAAGCACGCGCGCGTCGTTGGGCTTGTCGCCGCGGTCATGGTCTCTGCGGCCAGCCTGGTCTGCGGTCCGGTGGTGACCACCACGACGCAGCCGCAGCTGCAGCTGGAGCCGGCTGCCGACACCCACGAGGCCCGGCCCGCAGCGGCCGTGCTCGCCCAGGGCCAGGCGGCGGCCGGGGCGGTCGCGATGGCCGAGGCGCCGCCCTTCGTGGTGCCGACCGGCGTCGAGCAGTGGTTCGAGCCCTCGGGGCGGAACATGGGCACCGAGGGGCCGGCCATGTTCCTCGCCGCCCTGGCCCTGAAGGACAACCCGCCCCTCTACATCAGCGAGACCCACGGCCGCACGACCGGCGGCGCCCAGTCGGACCACCACATCAGCCGGAACGACTCCTGGGCGGTCGACGTGGCCGTCCGCGGCATCCAGGCCCCCACCCCCCAGACCCACCTGGCCGCCAAGCGCATCTCCACCGCCCTCGGCGTCAAGGACTGGGCCGGCGGCGACCTCACCAAGACCGTCGGCAACTACCGCATCCAGGTCCTGTGGCTGGTGGCCGGCCACTACAACCACGTCCACGTAGGCGTTCGACGCATCTCCTGACCGTTCTTGGCGCGCTCATCCGTGCTGTACACGGGTGAGCGCGCCAAGAAGGCCCAGGGGTCCCGTTGCTGCCTGGTGGGTCGGGCACAGCATGGCGGAAGCGTGTGCTCCTCCGCTGACGTGGTCCTCCCTGAGTGCTCGGGCTGGGGGAGGGCCAGGACACGCCTCAGGCGTCGTCGGCGGCCTCCCCGGCCCGGCCGTGCTTCCAGTAGCCCCGCACGGTGGTCGCCGACCGGGGCAGGCCGAGCTCGTCGAAGAGGTGCTTGCGGATGCGCTGCACGGCCGCCGCCTCGCCGGCCGCCCAGACGCGGGTGCCGCCGTCGACGGTCGCGCCGCGGACGGCGGCCACCAGGGCGTCACCGGGCGGGGCGCCGGCCGGAAGGTCGTGCCAGGTGACGGTGGCCCCGGGGTGCCCGGGGAGTGGGAGGCGGGCGTCGGAGTGGGCGACCTCTACGTGCACGTCGAGGTGGCGGTCGGCGGGCATCCGCTCCAGGAGCTGGCTGATGGCCGGGATGGCGCTCTCGTCGCCGGCGACGAGGAAGGTGGGGGCGTCGGGGATGGCGTAGCCCCGGCCCGGCCCCGAGACCGCCACCGGGTCGCCCGGCGTGGCCCCGGCCGCCCAGGCCGCGGCCACGCCCTCGCCGTGCAGGACGACTTCGACGTCGAGCTCGATGGTGGCGGGGTCGAACCGCCGCGGGGTGAGGGTGCGGATGGCCGGCCGCCGACCGCCGGGCAGGAGGAACTCGTTGCCGTTCCAGTCCGGCAGCACCGGCTCCTGCTCGCCCGGCGAGGGCAGCAGCAGGCGCACGCTGGCCGCCGGGTCGTCGAGGGCGAAGCCGCCGAGCTCGTCACCGCCGAGGGTGACCCGCACCAGGCGAGGGCTCCGGCGCTCGACCCGCCGCACCTCCACCCGGCGGAACGGCGGAGGGGGGCGGCGGACTCGCAGGGTGGGGCTCACCGCACCAGCGTCGCATCCCGGCCCCCTATGAGCTGTATGGACATGGCTGTCGAGGTGCTATAGCGTTCCCGCACTTACCAGGCCACACGGGCTGGAGGGGCCGGGGGGCCTGGGGTTGAGAGTACGAAAGATGCGTCGCGGCGGGCGGGCGGCCGTCGCCGTCCTGGGGGCCGTGGCCGGCCTGTCGTTCTGGGCCGCCTATGCCAGCTCGCCGAAGACGGCGCTGGCCGAGGTGTGGGTACAGCGGGCCGACGCCGGTGACGGCGTCGGCGCCGAAGCCGTGCCGGCGGCCGCCGTGGTGCCGGTCGTCTTCGCCGTGCCCGAGGGGCCGGAGGGGTGGTTCGCCCCGTCCGGGCGCAACCAGGGGACGGAGGCGATCGCCACCGCCCTGGCCGAGCTGGCGCTCCACGAGAACGCCCCCCTGTACGTGAGCAGCGGCTGGGGGCGGACCACCGGGGCGGTCGCGTCCGACCACCACGCCAGCCGGACGGACTCCTGGGCCGTCGACCTCGCGGTGCGGGGGAGCAGCAGCCCGACGCCGGCCACCAGGACGGCGGCGGCCCGCATCGCCAGCGCCCTGGGCGAGCCGGGTTGGGGCGGGGGCATCCTGACCAAGCACATCTCCGGCTACCGCGTCCAGGTCCTGTGGCTGGTCGCCGGTCACTTCGACCACGTCCACGTGGGGGTGCGCAAGGTCGGCTGACGGGTTGGACCGTCGCAACCGGACGATCACTCTCCTTCGCCCGCGAGGGTCGTGGAGGACCCTTCCCTCAGCCGCGGCGCGGGAGTATCTTGACCCTCGGGGTGTAAGGGAGGAAGTGGCGATGATTGGCACACGGAGAGAGGCCCTCAAACGGGGCCTCGTCCTGATCGGCGCCGCGGTCGGGGTCGGCACCGCGGGGAAGGCGATTACGGCCGCCGACCGGTCGGGCGCCCCGGCCCAGACCCAGGGCGGCAACGGCCGGCGGGTGGAGCAGCTGACCCTCCACGGCCAGCAGTGGCACGTGTCGTCCAGCGGCCTGCGGCCCGGCGAGCTGCCGGACCGGGGCCAGCGGCTGCTCGGCCAGGGCGAGCTGGTCGACCGCCCCGGTGGCGCCAAGATCGGCGAGTTCTTCGCCAGCTCCTTCGGCATCGACTCGCCCGGGCGGGCGGGCCCCGACGGCGCCGCCACCCTGGAGCTGCACACCTTCAACCTGGCCGGGGGCTCGATCATCGGCACGGGCACCGCCCGGGCGTCGCTCGATGCCGAGGACGTGTTCGCCATCGTCGGCGGCACCGGCCGGTACGTTGGTGCGAGAGGCAGTTACGTCGCCCGCCAGCGGCCGCAGGAGTTCGGCGGCGACGGCACGGCTGCGTTCACGCTCACCGTCATCACCGAGGAGGACCCCAATGGCGGTTGACATGTTCCTGAAACTCGACGGCATCGACGGCGAGAGCATGGACTCGAAGCACAAGGGCGAGATCGACATCGAGAGCTTCAGCTGGGGGGCCACCAACTCCGGCTCGGCGTCCCACGGAGGGGGCGGCGGCGCCGGCAAGGTGGCCATGCAGGACTTCCACTTCGTCATGCGGGTGAGCAAGGCCTCGCCCCGGCTCTTCCTGGCCTGCGCGTCCGGCGAGCACATCAAGACGGCCCTGCTCACGGCTCGCAAGGCGGGCAAGGACCAGCAGGAGTTCCTGAAGGTCACCCTGTCCGACGTCCTGGTCTCCAGCTACAAGCAGGAGGGGAGCGCCGGCGCCGAGGACAGCCTGCCGATGGACCAGGTGTCGTTCAACTTCGCCAAGATCAAGGTCGACTACGCGCCGCAGCGGGCCGACGGGACCCTTGAAGGTGCGGTCAGCGCCGGCTGGGACGTGGCCAAGAACGTCAAGCTCTAGGCGGGCACGAGGAAGCCGCACTGGAGCAGGCGGCGGACCATGGCCGGCCACCGGCCGGTCAGCTCGGCGGCCTCCGGGCCCACCGACCGGGCCAGCTCGCCCAGCAGGTCGGCCATGGTGCGGGTGCCGTCGCAGCGGGCCAGCAGGGCGGCGCCGTCGGTGTCGACGCCGCCCACCCAGTGGAGGCCCGCCACCCGCCGCAGCTGGCCGCCGGCCAGCTCCCAGCCGCCGTCGCCGGGCGCGTACTGCTCGTCGAGGCGGACGTCGGCCGCCAGCCGGAAGGCGGTCCCCAGCAGGGCGTCGTTGCCGGGGTGGGCGGCCAGGAAGTCCTCGGCCTCGAAGCGCTGCAGCACGTCGGCCCCGGCGGGGAAGGTCAGGCTCTCCGGGGTGTCGTCGGTCCGGAACCAGGCCGAGGTGCCCGACCTGCGCATGGTGATGAGCCCGCTGTCGATGGCCTCCACGCCCAGCCTGTCGTAGTAGGCCATCCAGGCGTCGAAGGACTCCTCGAAGCGGCTGTCCTCCTCCTCGCTCTCGATCCAGATGGCGGCGTACTCGTCGGGCGACGTCGACCCCCGGCGGAGGACGAGCGCGTCGCAGCCGGTGCCCTCGAACCAGCCGGCCAGCCGGTCGCTCCAGTCCTCGCCGGCCACCGTCACCCAGTTGGCGAGGAACTGGCAGTACCCGCCCTCGGCGAGGAAGCGGGGCGCCTCCCGGGCGATGGCCCGGCACACCTCGTCGCCCGTCCGCCCGCTGTGCAGGAAGTAGAAGATGTTGTCCGGGGAGACGATGAAGGGCGGGTTGGAGACGATGAGGTCGAACGTCTCGCCCTCCACCGGTTCGAACAGGTCGCCCTCCCGGGACTCGACGTGGGCCAGCCCGTTCAGGCGGGCGTTGAAGGCGGCGATCTCCACCGCCCGGGGGTTCCGGCCGGTGACGACCACCCGCTCGCTGTGGCCGGCGGCCACGAAGCCCTGGAAGCCCGAGCCGGTGCCCAGGTCCAGGGTCGCCCCGCTCGGCCGGCGGATGGTGAGGCCGGCCAGCGTCAGCGAGCTGGCGCTGATGCCCATCACGTAGTCGGGGGCCAGCGGGGCGCCGCCCCGCCGGTGGAAGTCGAAGGCCACGACCAGGCCCTGGTAGCACCGCAGCTGGACGGCGGCCTCCACCTCGCCGTCGACCAGCCGCACCAGCCCCCGCTCGGCCCACCACGCCGGGCCCATGGGCGCCAGGGCGGCGGCGGCCGCCTCGGGACCGACCCGCACGCCCAGGATGAACAGCCGGATCAGGGTTTCGAGCGGTGTGCCGCCTCGGGTCCGGCGCAGCAGGACCGGCAGCTTCTTGCCCCCGAGCGCCGAGAGGCTGGCGCCGAGGGTCTCGGTGACCCGCCGGTCGTCGTAGCCGGCGGCGGCCAGCGTGTCGCGGATGCGGGGGTAGTCGCCGGGGTCGTCGATGCGGAACACGCCCACCCGCGCACGCTACCGGTGGCGGTCGACGGCTGCCGTGTAGGCGGCCCGCACCCCGGCGGCGGCGTCCCGGTCGATGGAGGGGTCGACCCGGCGGGGCTCGGTGCGGGCCCCCGCCCAGCGCCTGGCGACGGTGTCGACCGGCCGGCCGGTGGCCGCCGCCGCGGCCTGGACGGCGGCGCCCACCGCCACCCACTCGGTGGCCGGGTCGGGGACCTCCACCTGGCGCCCGGTCAGGTCGGCGATCAGCTGGGGGAACAGGCCGGTGCGGGCCCCGCCGCCCACCACGGCAATGCGCCCGCCCGCCGGCACCCCGGCCGCGGCCAGGGCGTCGAGCCCGGCGAGCTGGCTGCACACCACCCCCTCGAAGGCGGCCCGGGCGATCTGGGCCCGGGTGGTGGAGGTGCGCAGCCCCGACACGACGCCGGTGGCGTCGGGGCGGTTGGGCGTGCGCTCGCCGTCGAAGTGCGGGACGACGACCACCCCGCCCGCGCCGGCCGGGACGCCGCCGGCCATGGTCTCCAGGATGTGCCGGTCGACCCGCAGCAGGGCGGCGGCCCAGTCGGTGACCCGGGTGCAGTTGAGCGTGCAGACCAGGGGCAGGAAGCGACCGGTGGCGTCGGCGAAGCCGGCGACCAGGCCGGTGCCGTCGGCGGTCGGCGCCTCCGCCACCGCGAACACCGTGCCGCTCGTGCCCAGGGAGACGGCCACGTCGCCCGGCCCCAGCCCGAGGGCCAGGGCGGCGGCCATGTTGTCGCCGGTGCCGCAGGCGACGACGGCCCCGGGGGCCACCTCACGGGCCTGGCCGGCGGGCTCGACCGGGCCGAGGACGCGGGGGAGGGCGCCGGCCAGCTCGCGGCCGGGGTCGACGAGCGCCAGCAGGTCGGGGCGCAGCCGGCCCTCGGCCGGCGACCACCAGCCCGTCCCCGAGGCGTCGCCGCGGTCGGTGACCGCCTGGTCGGGGCGGCCGGTCAGCCACCACGTCAGCCAGTCGTGGGGCAGCAGCACCCGGGCCAGCCGGGACCACGCGCCGGGCCGGCTGGCCCGCAGCCAGGCCAGCTTGGTGATGGTGAAGGAGGCGGTGGGCACCGAGCCGCACGCCGCGGCCCACGCCTCCGGCCCCAGGGCGGCGACCAGCTCGGCGGCCTGGGGCGCCGACTCCACGTCGTTCCAGAGCTTGGCCGGGTGGACGGGGTGGCCGGCGGCGTCCAGGGCCACCAGCCCGTGCTGCTGGCCGGCGACCGAGAGGGCGGCGACCCGGTGCGAGCCGGCGGCCTCCCAGGCCTGCCAGAGGGCGTCCCACCACGCCTGGGGGTCCTGCTCGCTGCGGGGCGGGGCGACGGCTGGGTGGGGCGCGGTGCCGGTGGCGAGCACCGTCCCGTCGTCCGCGTCGCAGACCACCACCTTGCACGACTGGGTCGAGGAGTCGACCCCCGCCACGATCACCGGCCCAACCGGCCCTCAGCGCACGCCGAGCAGGTGCTCCACGGTCAGCTGGTCGAGCCGCTCGTGGCCGTAGTGCCGGGCAGCGAGGGCGTCCTCGTCGAGGGCGGCCACGTGGGCCCGGAGGGCGGCCACCGACCCGTCGCCGACCACGGTGGGCGTGGCCAGGTCGGCCACCCTGGCGACGGCGAGGGCGGCCTGGACCTCCGGGTCGGCGTCGAAGGCCCGAGCCCGCTCGGCCAGCATCAGGTAGGTCCGCATGCAGCCGAGGGCGAAGTCCCACACGCCCTCGGGGCCCTCGGTGCGGTAGGGGTGGGCGTCGAAGTGGCGCATGCCGTCCCAGCCCGAGCCCTCCAGCAGCCGGACCAGGAAGAAGGCGTCCTTCAGCCCCTCGCTGCCGAAGCGGAAGTCCTGGTCGTACTTGCCCGGCACCTGGGCGTTGAGGTCGATGTGGAACAGCTTGCCCGCCCACAGGGTCTGGGCCACGGCCTGGTGGAACGACAGCCCGGACATGGTCTCGTGGGCGAACTCGGGGTTCAGGCCCACCATCTCGGGATGCTCCAGCCGCTCGACGAAGGCCAGGGCGTGGCCCACGGTGGGTAGCAGGATGTTGCCCCGAGGCTCGTTGGGCTTCGGCTCCAGGGCGAACCGCAGCGAGTAGCCCCGCTCCAGGACGAAGGCGCACAGCAGGTCGAGCGCCTCCTTGTACCGGTCGAGGGCGGTGGCGACGGGCTTGGTCGCGTCGGCCTCGCACCCCTCCCGGCCGCCCCACAGGACGTAGACGCCGGCCCCCAGCTCGACGCCCAGCTCGATGGCGTCGAAGGTCTTGGCCAGGGCGAAGCGGCGGACGTCGGGGTCGTTGGCGGTGAACGCCCCCTCCTTGAAGACGGGCCGGCTGAACAGGTTGGTCGTCGCCATCGGCACCTTGAGGCCGGTCTCGTCCAGTGCCCGCCGGAACCGCTTGACGATCGCCTCCCGGGCCGAGGCGGGGGTGCCCGCCGGCACCAGGTCGTTGTCGTGGAAGTTCACGCCGTAGGCGCCGATGCCGGCCAGGCGGTGGACCGCCTCGACCGGATCGAGCGGCGGCCGCACCTCGTGGCCGAAGGGGTCGCGGCCGGGGTTGCCCACGGTCCACAGGCCGAAGGTGAACCGGTGCTCGGGGCGGGGTTCGTACGGATCGGTCATCTGCTCACGCTCCCTCGATGCGGTGGCGACACGGTGCCACGGTGTTGGGGTCGGGATGGTCGTCGCCGCCGGTCAGGTGGACGGTGGCCGCGGCCCGCACGTCCGTCCACGACGAGCCGATCAGGAAGGTGACCGCCCCCTGCTCGACGACGAACCGCCCGTCGCGCCCGGTGAACCCGAGCCGCCCGGGCGGGATGGTGAAGGAGATCCGCTTGGCCTGGCCCGCCCGGAGGGCGACCCGGGCGAAGGCGATCAGGCGGCGATCGGGCTGGCCCACGGAGGTCACTTCGTCCCGGGCGTAGACCTGCACGACCTCGTCGCCGTCGAGCGGGCCGCTGTTGCGGACGGTGACGAAGAGGTGGATCGGCCGGGTGGTGCTGCCCGCCTTCACCAGCAGGTCGCGGTAGTCGAAGGTGGTGTAGGACAGGCCGTGGCCGAGGCCGAACAGCGGCTCGGCCGGCTCGTCCACGTAGGGCCCCCACCGCTGGCTCTTCCCCCCGCCCTTGTGGTGGCCCGAGCTCACGCCCACCTGGCCGGCGGTGCGCAGCAGGGACACGGGCAGGCGCCCGGACGGCGAGGTGCGGCCGGTGAGGACGTCGGCCAGCGCCGGCCCGCCCTCCTCGCCCGGCAGCCAGGCCAGCAGCAGGGCCCCGGCGGCGGCCGCCTCGTCGGTGAGGGCGTGGGCCCGGCCCGAGACGACGACCACGGCGGTGGGCGTGCCCGTGGCCGCCACCGCGTGGACCAGGGTGCGCTGGCCGTCGGGCAGCTCCAGGTGGGCCACGTCGCGCAGTTCCCCGGAGGTGGCGGCGGGGGTCACCCCCGAGAGCCCGCCGACGAAGACGACGGCCACGTCGGCCCGGTGGGCGGCGGCCACGGCCCGGTCGAGCTCGGCCAGGTCGGCGGCGCCGTTGAGCGGCGCCCCGAGGACATGCTCGACGGTCACGCCCGGGAGGGCGGCGCGCAGGGCCTCGAGCGGCGTCACCATGTCGACGTACTCGAGGCGGGCGCCGAGCACGCCCTCGACGTGGGCGGGGTAGTGGTAGTCGCCGAGGAGCAGGCGGCGGTCGTCGGCGGCCGGGCCGAGGACGACCACGCGCCGCAGCCGGCCCGGGTCGAGCGGGAGGGTGCCGTCGTTGGTGAGGAGGACGACCGACTCGGCGCCGGCCCGCCGGGCCAGGGCCCGGTCGGCGGGCGGGTCGAAGGCCCGGGCGGCGACCGTCTCGTCGACGGTGGCCCGGTCGAAGAGGCCGAGGGCGACCTTCTGGGCCAGCACCCGCCGCACGGCCCGGTCGACCACCGCCTCGTCCACCACGCCGGCCCTGACCAGGGCCGGGAGGCGGCGGTAGCGGTCGAGGGCGGGCAGCTCGACGTCGACACCCGCCTCGAGCGCCTGGCGGGCGGCGTCGGGCCCGTCGGCCGCGATGTGGTGGTAGGTCTGGAGGTGGGTGACGGCCCAGTAGTCGGAGACCACGACGCCGTCGAAGCCCAGCTCCTCCCGGAGCAGGCCGGTGAGGACCTCGGCCGAGCCGCTGCAGGGCAGCCCGTCGACCTCGTGGTAGGCGCTCATCACCCCGGCCAGCCCGGCCTCGTTGACGGCGGCCCGGAAGGGGGCGGCGACCACGTCGCGCAGCCGGCGCGATCCCATGCTCAGCGCCCCGTGGTTGAAGCCGCCGTCGGGGGCGCCGTGGCCCACGAAGTGCTTGGCCGTGGCCGCAACCCCCTGGCGCAGGTCGTCGCCCTGGAGCCCCCGCACGTAGGCGACGGCCAGCCGCGAGGACAGCGTGGGATCCTCGCCGTAGGTCTCCTCCAGCCGGCCCCAGCGGGGGTCGCCGGCCACGTCGACCACCGGGGCCAGGGCCACCCGGGCGCCGACGGCCAGCATGTGCCGCCGGCACGAGGTGGCCACCTCCTCCACCAGCTCGGGGTCCCACGTGCTGGCCAGCCCGATGGCCTGGGGGAACTGGGTGGCGCCCTTGGCGCACAGCCCGGCCAGCGCCTCCTCGTGCAGCAGGGCGGGGATGCCCAGCCGGGTCTCCTCGGTGAGGAAGCGCTGGATGTGGTTGGCGAAGGCCGCGGTGCGATCCGGCCCGGCGTAGGAGTCGGTGGCGATGCAGGTGATGTGGCCGATCCCGTTCCCGAGCGCCTCCCGGAGCTTGCCCTCGTCGAGGTCGCCGTCGGTGAGCAGCCGGCCGAACCACGCCCCGCCGAGCTGGGCGACCTTCTCCTCGAGCGTCATCCGGGCGAGGAGATCCTCGATGCGGTCCACGACCATCGCCGGAGCGCCCGTGGCACTCATCACCCGATGATGCCAGCCGGCCCCGACGTATGCGCAGGGGCGAGGGTACCGTTGGAGGAGGAGGGGTTGTGGACGTCGCACTCGACCCGTGGGACCTGCGGCACCTGCTGCTGTCCCTGGACGAGACGCCCCGCGGCCGCCGCGACCGCGACGACCTGGACGCCGTGGTGGCCCGGGCCGTGGCCCGCCTCCGGGCCCTGCCCCGGCGGCCGACGGTGAAGGTGCCCCGCCGCTGGACGGAGCCCCTGGTGGTGCAGGGCATGCCGCTGTGGATCTTCGAGACCAACGCCTGGCTGCTGGCCCCCACCGGGGCCGGTGGCGACTGTGTCGTCGTGGACGTGCCGCCGTCGCCCGAGGCGCTGGTGGAGCGGATCCGGCGCCTGCGGGTGCGACCGGTCGCCATCGTCCTGACCCACGCCCACCCCGACCACACCGGCGGCGCCGGCGCCCTGCTGCGGGCGCTGGCGACGACCGTGCCCGTGCACGTCCACCCCGGCGACGCCGGCCTCGTGCTCCATCCCGAGCGAGCCGGCGTGCTGGCCCGGGTGGCCCCGGAGGTCAACCCCCCGCCGGCGAGCGCGGTGGTCCCGCTGCTCGACGGCGACGTGGTGGCCGCCGGCGGGATGACCCTCCGCGCCATCCACACGCCGGGCCACACCGCCGGCTCCACCTGCCTGCTCGTCGAGGGCGGTGCCCGGCCGCTCCTCCTGGCCGGCGACACGCTGTTCGCCGGCGGCCGGGGCCGGTGCGACCTCCCCGGCGCCTCCCCCTCCCAGGCCGAGGCCTCGCTCGATTCGCTGCTGGCCTCGCTGCCGGAGTCGACGGTTGTGCTGCCCGGCCACGGCGGCCTGACGACGGTCGGCCGCGAGCGGACCGGGGGCGTCACCGTGGCCGCGTGACCCCCTCGACGTCCGGCCACCAGCCGGCGGCCACCCCGGCGTAGAGGGCGGCGCCCCGGGCCACCGCCGCGCCTACCGGGGAGCGGACGACCGGCACGGGCAGGGCGGCGGCCTTGGCCCGCAGCCACGGCTCGCTGGTGCTGCCGCCTCCGAACACGACCAGGCGCTCGCACGGGCCGGTGACCCGGGTCAGCCTGGTGTACCCGTCGACCGTGCGGTCGGCGAGGGCCTGGAGCAGCCCGGCCCACACCGCGCCGGGCGGGGCGCCGGGCAGCGACACCGGCTCGCCGTGGGCCAGGGCGTCCACCACGTCCCCGCCCACGTCGACCGGCTCCGCGCCGGCGGCCAGGCGGTCGAGCTCGGCGAGCGGCCGGCCCAGGGCGCCGGCCGCCGCCTCCAGCACCAGGCCGGCCCGGGCCGCGCCGAAGAGGGCGGCCCACGCCTGGCCTCGGGGGTACACCGTCACCCGCACCCCCTGGTCGAGGGCGGCGGCCACGTCGGGGAGCGAGGGCGTCCGGGCCACGATGGTCTCCGCCGTCCCCACCGAGTTGGCCGCGTCCCCCGGCCCGACGCCGGCGCCGGCCATGCCCGCCAGGTGGTCGTGGCCGGCGATGGTCACCGGCACGCCGGCGGGCAGGCCCGACCAGGCGGCGGCGTCACGGCAGACCAGGCCCATGGTGGCGCCGGCGGGGCGCACGGGCGGGAACACGTCGACGGAGAACCCGAGCGCGCCGGGCACCTCCGGCATCCACGACTTCGACGCCACGTCGTAGCAGCCGGACCGGGCGGCCAGGGAGAACTCGGTGGCCTCCTCGCCGGTCAGCCCCTGGAGGACCAGCTCCGGCACGCCCAGCCACCGCACCATGCCCGCCATGCCGTGGCCGACCAGCCACCCCAGCTTGGCCACGGTGAGCACCGTGCGGATGCGCTGGCCGATCCGCAACGGCAGCTCGGCGCCGAAGCGCCGCTCGAGGGTGGCCGCCGCCTCCTCGCCCCGGCCGTCGTGCCAGGCGATGACCGGCGCCAGCGCCTGCCCGGCGGCGTCGAGCGGGGCGCCGCTCTCGGCCATGCCGGCGATCCCCACGCCGGCGACCTCGGCCCGCCGCGGGCCGAGGTCGGCCAGGACGGCCTGGAGGCAGTACCGCAGGGCGTCGGCGCCCATCTCCACCCGGCCGGCCTCGGCCCGGAACGGGGTGGCCACGCCGGAGGTGAACGCCTCCCGGCCCTCCCGGTCGAGGAGGACGGCCTTGGTCCGGGAGGACCCGACGTCGATCCCGAGCAGCACGGGCTCAGCCGTAGCCGGCCGCCCAGTCCCCTTCGTCGACGTCCCAGTCGATGTCGCCCGGCTCGGTCACCTGCACGGTGAGGTGGCTCATCGGCGTGGTCGGTGTGGCGCCGTGCCAGTGCCACTCGTCGGGCTCCACGGTGACCACGTCGCCCGGGAGCACGACCTGGCGGCCGGCGCGGGTGGCCACGATGCCCCGCCCGGCGGCGATGTGCAGCACTTGGCCGGAGCGGTGGACGTGGGGCCGGGTGCGGGCGCCGGCGTCGAAGTGGACGGCGAAGACCGCCGGGCGCTGCCCGAAGGGGCTGGCGAAGCGCTGCATCCGGGCCTCGCCCTGGAAGTGGGGCTTGTAGTCCTCGGGCAGCTCGCCCTGGCCGCTGTCGATGGTCTCGAAGTCCATGACCACGACCCTATTGCCAGGCCCCCTCCGACCGGTCGAGATGGAGGGTGGCGATCGACCACGCGCCCAGCTCGAACCCTCCTTCCACCCCGGCCCGCGGCCGGCCGGTCAGGTCCATCGTCCACCCCTTGGCCGGGGCGCCGTCCAGGGTCACCCGGACCCAGCCGGCCTCGGCGCCCATCCGCACCATGCGCACGACCAGCCCGCCGCTGGTCCGCAGCACGGCGGTGACCTCGGCCCCCTCCACGGTGAGGGCTGTGCCGGCCGCGGGCAGCGCAGCGGTGGAGGCGTCAACCCAGGTGTGGTCCAGGGGGAGCCAGGTGTGTTCCAGGGGGAGGAGGACATCGTCGGCGGTCGCCAGGAGGCCGGCCGCCTCCCACCCGCCGCGGTGGACCACGATGGCGTAGGCCCGGCGGAACACGCCGAGCTGCTCGGCGTGGGGGACGGGGACCGGCGGGCCGGCCTCCACCGGCCGGAGCCGGCCGTCGTGGCGCGACAGCACGCCGACCGTCCGCAGCAGGGTCAGGGCCAGCTCCCGGCCGCCGCCCACGACCTCGTACTCGCCGACGCCGTCGTGGATCAGGGCCAGGCCGGCGGCGCCGTCGGAGCAGTCGACGAAGCGGCGGGCGGGGAACGTGGGCAGGCCGGCCTCGATCGGGTTGCCGGCGTGGGTGAGGCCCCGGCGGATGACGGCGAAGGCGCACTCGGCGTCGGAGCCGGCGACCGGCGCGGGGAGCGGGAAGTGCACCCGCAGCCGGTGGTCGCGGTGGGCGTTGACGAAGGCGGTCTCCACCCGGACGAAACCCTCGCCGGCCACCAGGTCGACGATGGTCGTCACCTCGGTGGTCACCGGCCACGGCTGCACGGCGGTGACCACGAGCCGGGCCCGCACGGGGCCGCTCTCGAGCAGGTCGACCCACACGGCCTCGGGGTGGTCGACGGGGCGGTCGTGGGCCGGCGGCGACCAGTTGTAGGTGTCGCCGCCGTCGCCCCCGTCGACGTAGCGGTTCAGCCCCTCGACCCGGAGCCCGTCGGCGGTGGTGACGGTCAGGGTGCCGTCCACGGGGTCGACGTCGACCCGGACGTGCTCGTTGGCGATCCAGCCGTCGCCGCCGGCGACCGCGGTGGGCGGGCCCTCGCCGGCCGCCAGCCGGTAGGTGGCCCAGCCGAACCCGTCGACCGGGCCGGTGCGGGCCAGCACCTCGCGCACGGGCGCCTGCAGGAGCGTGACGCCCACCACGTCGTCGGGGCGGGCGGCCGCGGCGTCGGCCAGCTCCCGCCGCACCTCGGCCAGGTCGGCGACGTCCTCGCCCGGGGCGGCCACCTCCAGCACGAACCCCTCCCGGCGGGCGACGCGGTGGCCGGCGAACGTCCCCGGCCCGAAGAGGTCGAGGACCACGCCGGCCTCCCGGCCCGGCACCTCGGCCACCATCTCCACCGGTTGGCGGCGGGCCAGGATCTGGGCCGGGAACGTCTCGCCGCCGGGGCCGACGAGGTGGAGCGGGCCCCGGCCCGGGACGTCGACGTGCACCAGCCCGGCCCTGCGGTGGCCGCCGGCGTTGACCACCAGCAGGCTCCCCGGGGCGGTGGCGACCCGCCGGGCCAGGGCGTCGACCGCCTCGGCGGCCAAGCCCTCGCCGAGCTGGCGGGCCTCGGCGAAGCGCACGAGGACCTGGTCGACCACCTCGTCGGCCGAGGTGGCGCAGGCCGAGTCGTGGGCCGCGTTGTCGAGCAGCCGGCGCCAGGCCAGGTCGAGCAGCCGGGTGGGGTACTCCGCCGGCGGGAGCAGGAGGGCGCTGAGCGGCTCGGCCCGGCGTTCGACCGCCCGCTCGGCGGCGGCCGCGGCCAGCCGCACGTCGGCCCGGTTCGAGGTCACGCCCATGGTCACGGTGGAGGGCCCGCTGGCCCGCAGCTCGCCCGGCCAGCTCGGGAGGCCGTCGACCGGCTGGCCCTCCAGGAACGGCTGCAGCCCGGTGATCTCGAAGCGGTACCGGCTGCCCGGCAGCCCGTTGGCGGCGGCGACCACCCGGCCCAGCCACTCCCGGGGCGGTTCGTGGTCGCCGCCGTTCATCAGCAGCATGCCGCCCACCCGCCGGGCGGCCAGGGTGGCCTCCAGGTCGGTGGCCCGGCTCACCAGCCCCCGGGGGTCGTCGGGCAGCCGGAGGGCGTTGGTGTAGCCCAGGGCGAGGTGCTCGGCCCGCACCCGGGAGCCGTCGGGCGCCTCCCACCAGAAGGCGGTGGACCCGATGTCGTCCGGTACGCCCCGGAAGACCACGGCGTGGGCGATGCCCGCGGCGGCGAGGAGCTGGGGCATCTGGGCCACGTGGCCGAAGCTGTCGGGCAGGTAGCCCACGGCCATGGTGCCACCGAGCTCGGCCGACCGGGCCATGCCGGCCTGGAGGTCGCGGACCAGCGTCTCCCCCGAGACGAGGAACTCGTCGGGCTGGGTGTGCCAGGGGCCGAGCGACAGCCGGCCGGCACCGGCCAGGGCCCGGATGCGGGCCTCGGCCTCGGGCCGCACGTCGAGGTAGTCGTCGACCATCGCCGTCTGGCCGTCGAGCACGAAGTGGGAGAACGAGGGGTCGTGCTCGAGCAGGTCCAGCACGGCGTCGACCACGTGCACCAGGCGCAGCCGGAACGTCTGGAACGGGGCGTACCACTCGCGGTCCCAGTGGGTGTGGGGGACCACGGCCACCGGCACGAGGGGTTCGAGGGCCGCGGGGTGGAGGGCGCGGTGGCCGTTGCCGCCGGCGCTCGGGTGGTCGCGGGCGACCGCCGGGCAGGGCCAGTGGAGGCGGTAGCGGTGCCGGTCGTCGGTGCCGGGCTGGTAGGCCCGGTGGCGGGCCTCGACCGGGTCGATCACCACTTCGCCCGCGGGGTCGGGGTCGAGCTCCAGCGGCCTCGGTTCGCCGAAGCCCCATGCCCGCAGCCACAGCACCGGAGTGCCGCAACTGGCGCACCGACCCATGCGGACGATGCTCAACGACCACCCTCCTGACCAGCGCCTTTGCCGGTCTGTTCCGAAGGTACCGCTGGTGGCCCGGTTAGTCGGTCAGGGTTGGAACCGCACCTCGGAGACGGTGCCGCCCGTCACCGTCTGGATCCGGAAGAGCAGCTGCTGGCCGCCCGGCCGCCGCCACGTGCAGATGACCGAGCCGGCTGCGCCCGAGCACTCGGCGAAGGCCCAGCCGTCGGCCGCCTGCCACTGCCGGGCGAACAGGGCGGCGACCGCCTCGGCCTGGGCGACCCTGGCGGCCGCCGCCCGGTCGCCGGCCGCCCACGCGTCGAAGAGCGTCTTCGCCTGGCCCTCGGGCGACGAGGCGGCCACCGTGGAGGACGGCCGGGTGGCCACGGTGGTCGTGGGCGCCACGGTGGTGGTCGGGGAGGAGGTGGACGACGAGCTCGCCGGGGCCTCCGTGGTCGGTGGGGGCGGCGCCGCCCGGTCGTCGTCGCCGTCCGAGCAACCGCCGAGGAGGGCGAGGGCCAGCAGGGCGGTCGCGACCCGCCGGCCCGATCGGCGCCGGCCGGCGATCGCTACCCCTTGGGCCCGAGCAGGCCGCCCAAGCCCTCGGTCAGGCCCTTGAGCAGGTCGGCCAGCGGGTTGGACGGTGCCGCCGGCGCCGGGCCGCCGCCGTAGGCGAGCAGCTCGGCCGGCGTGCCCAGGAAGATGTTGTCGTCGACCCGCCCGGCGATGCCGGGGACGACGGCCTTGGAGGTGTACTGCCAGAAGGTCCACTTGCTCCACCGGTCGGTCCGGGGCCGGACCGACGGGAGGTGGCCGTCGTCGTCGCCCCACGCGGCCACCCAGAGCGGGTACTGGGTGAGGCGGCTGGTCGGGATGCTGTAGAGGTAGGCCTGGTAGCTGTAGATCATCGGCGTGCGGCCGGTGGCCTTGGCCACGATGCCGAGCCACTCGGCCGCCCAGTCGCCCACCGACGGGCTGGCCGCCACCTCCAGGTCGAGCACGGCCACCTCGCCCGGGCCGAGGGTGCCGACGGTGCGCAGGAAGTGGGCCGCCTCGGCCGTCGCGCTGTTCCGGTCGGGCCGGGCGAAGTGGTAGAAGCCCCGCAGCAGCAGGCCGGCGCCGGCCATGCCGGTCCGGTTGGCGCCGAACTGGGCGTCGACGAACGTCGCCCCCTCGGTGGCCTTGGCGAAGGCGAACGGGCGGCCGGAGCGGACCACCGCCCCCCAGTCGACCGGTCCCTGCCAGTTGCTGACGTCGACGCCGTGCATCTGCGACGCCGCCCCTGCTGTCCCCGCGCCGAACGAGGTGGCGGCCACCACGCCCACCGATCCGACGATCAGTGCGAGGGCGGAGGCAACCGCCTTCCGAAGTCCCGCCCGACTCGACTTGCCCACGACGCCCATCCTTTGCCGCCCGCCGGTCCCGCCTGGGCCCGGTCAGTTCGAGAACGGGCAGAGGCTAGTACCACCGTGCGTAGCGGGGGAAGCACTGGCCGCCAGCGGCGCGGCGCCGAGCGTCTGCGTAGGACGGTCGGTGCTGGCATGATCGAACGTGATGGGTGCCATCGAGGCATCGGGCGGCGTGCTGGAGGGGCAGGTGCACCTCGCCGCCCTCACCCAGGCCCTGGCCGCGGTGGAGCAGGAGCTGCCCCGGCTCGAGGCCTGGGGCGCCCACCTGGCCACCGTGCTGGGCGGCGGCGGCCGGCTGCTGGCCGCGGGCAACGGGGGCAGCGCGGCCCAGGCCGAGCACCTGGCCGCCGAGCTGCTGGGCCGGTACCGCACGAACCGCAAGCCGCTGTCGGGCCTGGCCCTGGGCACCGAGGGCGCCGCCCTGACCGCCATCGACAACGACTTCGGGCCCGACGACGTCTTCACCCGGCAGGTCGAGGCCCACGGCCGTCCCGGCGACGTGTTCGTCGCCCTGTCGACCTCCGGGCGCAGCTCCAACGTGCTGGCCGCGGTGGCCACCGCCCGGGGGGCGGGCATGACCACGTGGGGCCTCACCGGGGCCGGGCCGAACCCGCTGGCCGGTGCCTGCGACGACGCCATCTGCGTGCCCTCGCAGAGCACGGCCACCGTCCAGGAGGTCCACCAGGTCCTCATCCACCTGCTCTGCGCCGCCCTCGACCGGGCCCTGGCCGCCGGCTAGGCCGCGTGCGGCCCGTCTCGCTACGGGCCGGTGGCCGCGCCGCCCCGTTCGCCGAGGGGGCGGTCCGGGTGGGCGACGTCGAGCTGGCGATCGCCGTGGGGGAGGAGGGGCCGGGCCTCCGGGTCGACTGGTCGGTCCGCAACCCCGGGCGGGCCGGCGTGCGCCTCGACCAGGTGGGCGTCGGCCTCGACGCCCGCCCGGAGCTGGTCCTCGAGCACGGGTGGCAGAGCTGGTCGGTGGTCCGCCCCTGCCGTCCCGACGACGTCCGCCCCCGGCGGTCGGGCGTCCCCGCCTGGCGGCGGGCCATGTACGCGGCCGACGCCGGCCGGGCCGGACGGGTGGTCTGCGGCGACCAGTTCCTGCTCACCGACCGCGGCGTGGCCGGCTTCCTCGACGGCCGGCGCCACCTGTCGGTGGTGGACGCCTCGCCCCTCACCGCCTGGGCCTTGCTCGACGGGGTGGAGCTGGCGCCCGGCGAGGAGCGGGTGCTCGACCCGCTGTGGCTGGCCGAGGGCGACCCGGCGCCGCTCTACGGCGAGTACGCCCGGCGCTGGGGCGCCGAGGCCGGCGCCCGCACGACCACGCCCGCCCCCGCCGGCTGGTGCTCCTGGTACCAGTACCTCTCCTCGGTGACCCCCGCCGACGTGCGGGCCAACATGGCCTTGGCCGCGACCCACGGCCTTGACGTGGTCCAGATCGACGACGGCTACCAGGCGGCGATCGGGGAGTGGCTGTCCACGCGACCGTCGTGGGCCGAGGGCACTGCGTCCGTCGCCGCCGACATCGCCGCCGCCGGGCTGCGGGCCGGCATCTGGACCGCGCCCTTCCTGGTCGACGAAGGGGGCCGGCTGGCTCGGGAGCACCCGGACTGGGTGCTCGGCCGGGCCATGCACAACCCGGTGTGGTGGGGCGGCTGGGCCCTGGCCCTCGACACCACCAACCCTGCCGTCCTCGACCACGTGGCCGCCACCCTGGCCGCCCTCACCGAGCAGGGGTTCGCCTACCACAAGGTCGACTTCCTCTACGCCGCCGCCCTCCCCGGTCGCCGCCACGACGCCCGCCGCACCCGGGCCGAGGCGCTGCGCATGGGGCTGGAGGCGGTCCGCCGGGGCGTGGGCGACGCCGCCTTCCTCCTGGGCTGCGGCGCGCCGTTCGGGCCGGCGGTCGGCGTGGTCGACGCCATGCGGGTCTCGCCGGACGTGACCGACCGCTGGGAGCCCCGCACGCCGCTCCCCGGCCTGGAGGAGGCCGCGTCCTGCGCCCGCAACGCCATCGTGACGTCAAGGCGGCGGGCGCCGCTCCACCGGCGGCTCTGGATCAACGACAACGACTGCCTGTTGCTCCGGCCGGTCCAGACCGAGCTGGCCCCGGCCCAGCGCCGCCTGCTGGCGGCGACCATCGCCGGGGCGGGCGGCTTCGCCGTGGTCTCCGACGACCTGTCGCTCTACGGCCCCGAGGAGTGGGCCCTGCTCGACGACGTCCGGGCCGCCGGCGCCTCCACCGACGCCCCGCTGGAGCTCGACGACCCCTTCGCCGGGGTGCCGCGCGTCCGGCCGGCGGGCCGGTAGCCGCCGCCTACCGGCCCGCCGGCCGCAACTGAGGAGAGGTCAGGCGACGGCGCGGGCCGCCTCGTAGCAGGGGATGCAGACCGTCTCGCCGTAGAGCTGGCGGGTGCGGCTCTCCATGACCTGCTCGTGGCAGTGGGCGCAGGCCACGAAGGGATCGACCCTGGAGGTCTGGGGCACCGGGTCGGTGACGGCGGTGACGTCGAACAGCTCCCAGGCGTCGGTCTCGAGGATGCGGTGGGCCTCCTCCTCGGTGATGGAGTCGAAGGAGGCGACCTCCGCCTCGGTGGCCGTGCCGTCGGCGATCTTCTTGCGCAGCGCCTGGTAGCCCGGCTCCCACGCCACGTCGCCGTGGACGCGGATGGCCTTGCCGTCGGACTTCCGCCAGAACGTGTAGGCGTTCTTGCCCCAGTCCTGCAGGAGGATGTTCCGGTTGCCGAGGGTGCAGCCGGTCACCGCCTGCACACCGTCGACGGCGCAGATGTCGCTCTCCACGAGCGCGACCAGGTCGTCGGGGCCCTGGCCGAGCTCGGCCACCGCGATCTGGGCCGCCTTGATGCCGACGGCCAGGCCGGGGCAGAGGGAGCGGTGGAGGGCGACGGCCCGGTCGAGGGCCTCCTGGTCGAAGGTGAGTGCTGTCATCGTCGTGCGTCCTTTCTGTGGCTAGAGACCGGCCTTCTTGCCGGTGACGAAGGCCTGCTTGTTCAGCGGGCCCGGGTGGAGTCCGAACAGGCCGCCGGGCGTGAAGTACCAGGCGTCGAAGGTGCCCTGGGCGGAGAGCAGGATGCGGCTGGGCACGTACAGGGACAGCAGCGGCAGCTCCTCGGCCACGATGCGCTGCATCTCCTGGACCAGCGGCTTGCGGTCGGCCTCGTTCAGCGTGGCCGCCTGCTTGGCCGCCAGCTCCTCGAACCGGGCGTTGGTGAAGCCGTGGATCTTCGAGTAGACGGTGGCCGGCGCCTTGGCCGACAGGCGGGTGCGCAGGAAGTCGGGGTCGCCGCCCATCCCGCCGTAGGTGAACAGGGCCATGTCGTAGCGGCCCTGCGTCCCGTTGGCGTCGGAGGTGGCCTGGTCGAGGACCTTGATCTCGATGTCGACCCCCACCGCCCGCAGGTACTCCTTCATGAGCTCGGGGGTCTTGGTGGAGAACAGCGAGTTGGCCTGCAGCTCGGGCTTGAACGCCGTGCCGTCGGGCAGCTCACGGATGCCGTCGCCGTTGGTGTCGCGCAGGCCGATCTCCTCCAGCAGGGCCCTGGCCTTGGCCACGTCCTTGGCGTAGGTGGGCAGGTCGGCGGCCACGTAGGCGTGCGACGGGGCCAGGTTGCCGGAGCTGCCGACCTCACCCCGCCCGAACAGGATGCGCTTCACCAGGTCGGCCCGGTCGACCGCGTAGGCGACGGCCTGGCGGAACCGCGTGTCGTCGAAGGGGAAGCCCTTGGTCAGGTTGAAGTGCAGGGCGCGGTTGGCCTCGCCGGGGGCCACGATCATGGCCAGCTTGGCGTCGTGCTGGAGGGCCGAGAAGGCCTCGTCGGGGATGGGCTCCTCGAGGTTCTCGATGCCGGCGGTGGCCATGTCGAGATCACCCCGCTGCAGGGACAGGATCTCGTTGGGGGCGGGCACGAACTCCAGGCGCTTCACGTACGGGGCGCCGAGGAAGTACGAGTCGTTGGCGACGTACAGGTAGCTGCCGGTCGACCGGTCGTAGGACGCCAGCTTGTAGGGGCCCGACCCGATCACGGCCTGGGCGTCCAGGTACTTGGCCGGGTCGGTGACGGACTGCCAGATGTGGCGGGGGATGATGGGCACCCGCCCGGCGACGGTCGGTTCGAACAGGGCCGACGGCCCGGGCAGCCGGACGACGACGACGGTCGGCGACTCGGCGACGACCTCCTTCACGTTCGGCCTGCCGATGAACTGGGTCTGGTTCGTGCCGGCGCCCTTGGTGATGTAGTCGAAGGTGAAGACCACGTCATCGGCGGTGAGGGGCTGGCCGTCCTGCCACCGCACGCCGTCCCGCAGGACGAACCGGTACTCGGTGCCGTCGGCCGAGCGCTCCCAGCTCTGGGCCAGCCAGGGGATGGATGCGCCGGTCGAGTCCTTCCAGATGAGGGTGTCGAACACGAAGTTGACGTGCACGAGCCCGGGGCCCTTCAGGTAGGCGAAGGGAGTGGGGTAGCCGCGGTCGGCGCCGGGGAGCCGCAGCCGGTCGACGCTCGTCGGCGCGGTCCCCGAGGACTGCGGTTTCTCGGTCACCGACGTCGAGCAGGCGGCAAGGGTCAGGGAGAAGACGGCGGCCAGGGCCACCATCCGGGCGGGTCGTTTCATCGGGGGTGCTCCTTCGTGTGGGATGCGGCGGGGCTGCGCCCGGGCGCGACGAGCCACCCCGCCGGGTGCGGGGTGGGGCCAGGCGCGCGCAGGATTAGGAGCGGGGAAGGCCGGACGCGTGGGTGTTCTGGGTCGCCGCTCGGGCCCCGCGGCCGGCCCGCGTGGCCGGCGCGCCGGCGGCAGCTCCGCCGGCGGTTGCCACGCAGGACCGCCTCGGTCCGCCGGCGGCACCGCAGCCGCGAGAACGGGCAGAGCCGGACGTGCGACGGCGCCGGTTGCGGTGACGGCGACACCCTCGTACCGAGCAGCCCAGCCCTCATGGCTTTCACCTCTCGCCCCATACAACAACGGAGGGTGGTCGTTCCGGCGGGGCCGAAGGTCCCGATCGCGGGGGACGTTCGGCCCCTGGGGTGCCGACGACGGTGCATGCGGTGTGACGTTCGACCCTTGTTGGGGCGCCGTTGGCCGACGAGGCTGGCCGCAGAGAGGGGGGACATGTCGAACCAACGGCGTTCCCCGGGGCTGGGAGACTTCGGGTTGCCGGCGGTCGGGCCCTCCGTCCGGCGCGGTCCGGCCGCGGTGCTCGCCGGCGTGCTCCTCGCGGCCGCGGTCGCCGGGCTGGTCCCGGCCCTGACGCCGCTCGCCACCCTCGTCGCCGTGCCGGCGATGATCGCGGCGACGCTGGTGGGCATCCGCGTGTGGCGGCCGCCCGTGCCCGGGCCCTGGAAGCTGCTGGCCCTCTCCGCGGTCGCCGCCCTGGTGGGCGCGGGAGTCGCGGCCGCCTTCCCCGACGGGTCGGCGCCGGCCGAGCTGGTCCCGCTCCCGCAGTACCTGATCGCGGGGTCCGCCCTCGTGCTGTTCGACCGGACCCGCCGGGGCGGGGGCGAACGGACGGTGCTGGTGGACGGGGCCATCGTGGGGGTGGCCGCCGGGCTGGTGGCCTTCGCCGCCTTCGTGTCGCCGATCCTCGACCAGGACTCCACGGCGATCAGCCGCACCATGCGGGCGACCTACCCCGCCCTCGACGCCGTCCTGATCTTCCTCCTCGCCCGCCTGTGGTGCACCGGCGCCTGGCGGGTGTCGTCGTTCCGGCTGGTGGCGGTGGCGTTCGCGTCCTCCATCGTCGCCAACTTCACCTGGGCCGCCTACGACGCGCAGCTCATCGGCGAGCCGCACCAGATCGACGACCTGGGCTACCTCCTGAGCTACGTGGCGCTGGGGCTGGCCCCCCTCGACCGGTCGATGGCCGCCCTGGTCACGCCCAGCCCGGTGCCGGTCGCCCGCCTCCGCAGCCTCCGGCTGGTCGCGGTGGCCGGCGCCCTGGCCGTCCCCGCCGGACTGGCGCTGCTGGCGCCGGCGGAGACCGGCCTGGAGCGCGCCGTCTACACCGCGGGGTCGCTGGCCCTCGTCGCCCTCGTCGGCTGGCGGCTGGCGACCGCCGTCAACCGGCACGCGGCCACGGAGGCCCGCCTCGTCCACGTGTCGACCCACGACGCCCTGACCGGGCTGCCGAACCGCGTCCAGCTCCACCTGGAGGTGGCGTCCGCGCTGGCGGCCGCCCGGGGCGCCGGCGACGGCTCGGGCGTGGCCGTGATCTTCCTCGACATGGACCGCTTCAAGGATCTCAACGAGGGGTGGGGCCACGGCGTGGGCGACGAGCTGCTGACCGCGGTGGCCGAGCGCCTGGGCCGGCTGATGGGCGGGGGGAACGTGGTCTGCCGCATCTCGGGCGACGAGTTCGTCGTGGTGTGCCCCGGGGTGCCCGACGCCGAGACCGCGACCGTGCTCGGCCGCCGGGCCCTGTCCTGCTTCGGCATCCCGTTCACGATCAGCGTGGGCGACGTGGTCAGCTCGTGCTCGGTCGGCGTCGCCTTCCGCCCGGCCGGCGCCGAGGAGGCGGACGCCGAGCAGCTGATCCGTGACGCCGACACCGCGATGTACCGGTCGAAGGACGGCGGGCGCAACCGGGTGACGGTCTTCGCCGAGCCCATGCGGTCGGCGGTGCAGCGGCGGCACGCCGTCGAGCAGGCCCTCCGGCGGGCCATCGACCTCCACGAGGTGGAGATGCACTACCAGCCCATCGTGGACCTCCACAGCGGGCGGCCGCTCGGGTTCGAGGCGCTGATGCGGTGGTCGCCCGGCGGCTCGCCAATGTCGCCCGCCGAGTTCGTTCCCATCGCCGAGGACACCGGGTTGATCGTCCCCCTCGGCGCCCAGGCCCTCCGCGACGCGACCGCCTTCCTGGGGTCCTGCCGCGACCGCCACCCCGGCCTCGACCTCACCGTCTCGGTCAACCTGGCGCCCCGCCAGCTGCGGGAGCCCGGAATGGTGGAGACGGTGCGGGAGGCGGTGGCCGCCGCCGGGGTGCCCCCCCGTGCGCTGTGCGTCGAGATCACCGAGTCGGTCATGCTGGAGGGCGCCGGCACCGTCGTCGACGAGACGCTCGCCGAGCTGCGGGCCCTCGGGCTCCACGTCGCCGCCGACGACTTCGGCACCGGCTACAGCTCGCTGCCCTACCTCAAGCGCTTCCTGGTCGGGCGGCTGAAGATCGACCTCAGCTTCGTCCGGGGCCTGGGGACCTCCCCCCACGACGAGGCCATCGTGGCCGGCATCCTGGCCATGGCGGGCAGCCTCGGCCTGGAGGTCGTTGCCGAGGGCGTCGAGACCCAGGGCCAAGCCGACCGCCTCCGGGCCATGGGCGCCACGATGGCCCAGGGCTACCTGTACGCCCCGGCCCTGCCCGCCCCAGCCGCCGCCGCGTTCCTGGTCAAGGCATCTCGCGTCGCTTCCTGAGATCCTGTGATCAGCGCGGCCGTAGTGCCGTTCGGCCCTATGCGCCGAACCCCCGATGCGACGATTATGTCGGGATGGCCAGCCCGACCGAGCGTGGAAACCCGTCCGATCCAGGGGAGGACCGGTTCGCCGCCTTCCTGGAATCGGCGCCCGATGCCATCGTGGTCGTCGACGCCGGAGGCCGGATCGTGCGCAGCAACCCGCAGGTCGAGCGCCTCTTCGGCTACACGAGGGAGGAGCTGCTCGGTCAGGTGGTGGAGATCCTGCTGCCCGAGTCGTACCGGCAGGGCCACGTGGCGGCGCGGGCCGACTACGCGGCCAACCCCACCGTCCGGCCCATGGGCGCCCCCCTCGAGCTGCAGGCCAGGCGCAAGGACGGCACCCGCTTCCCGGTCGACATCAGCCTGAGCCCCCTCCCGGGCGAGGGCGGGCTGCTGGTGGCGGCCGTCATCAGGGACCTCACCCAGCGGGTGGAGCTCGAGGACGAGCGCCGCCGGCTCCACGAGGCCCGCCTGCGGCGGCGCCAGACCATCGAGATCAACGACAACGTCATGCAGGGCCTGGCCGCGGCCACCTTCGCCCTCGAGCTCGGCGACACCCGGATGGCCCAGGCCGCGGTGCAGCAGACGGTGCGCTCGGCCCGCCGCATGATGAGCTCGCTCATCGGCGGGGCCTCGGGCGCGCTGCCGCCCCGGCCCGGCGACCTGCGGCGGTCGCACCGGGCGCATGCGGTCAAGGCCGCGACGCACGCCGGCCCTCCGGCGCCGGAGGCCGAGCCCGGCCCCGAGGTCAGGGTCCGGGTGGTCATCGCCGACGACGTGCCGGAGATCCGCCAGCTGCTCCGCCGGGTGCTGACGCCGAGCCGGGGCTTCCAGGTGGTCGGGGAGGCCGTCGACGGGCGGACCGCCGTCGATCTGGCCGCCGCCCTCCAGCCGGACGCCCTGCTCCTCGACCTGGCCATGCCGGTCATGGACGGCCTGTCCGCCATCCCGGAGATCCGCCGGCGTTCCCCGCGGACGAAGATCTGCGTGCTCTCCGGGTACCCGAGCGGCGACGTGGCCGTGTCGGCGTCCGACCTGGGCGCCCACGCCTACCTGGAGAAGGGGAACGCGGCCCGGGACCTCACCCGGATCCTGCTGCAGCTCTGCCTCGAGCCGACCCCCTGACCGGCGGGTCGCGGGTCGGTCAGGCGGCGCGGGCGGCGGCGGCCGAGAGGCGGGCCCCGGCCCCGGCGAGGAACGTCTCCAGCGACGCCATCACCAGATGGTGGCCGGCCAGGCTGTCGGCGAACCGGCCGAGGGCGCCCAGGGGGGCCTGGTAGCTGCCCACCAGGCGGACCTCGGTGCCCCCGGCATCGGGGCGCAGCTCGAGCCCGCCGTCGAAGGTCGGGAACAGGTGAGGGAAGTCGGCGTCCTCCCACCAGATCGGCAGGACCAGCACGTCGTCGTCGTCGATCAGCGGGCCGAAGCCGAGGCGCACCTCCCGCCGGAGATGGCGGCCGGCGACCAGCTCCGGGCGCAGCCTGTCGCGGATGCCGACCCACTCGCTCTCCAGCTGGGAGCCGATGACGTGGTGGGGGGCGTCCTGCAGGATCCCCACTGCGACGTCGACCGGCACCGCCAGGTGCATGAGCAGCTCGACGGGTCGTCGGGTGGAGTCGTTCGTGCGAGCCATCACCGACATCTTCGGCGAGGTGGGCCGCCTGGGGGAGGGCCGGAAGTCCCGACTCCCTCGGCAACCGGCCCTGACGAAGGTCCCGATCATGGCCGGTGGGTCATCATGGGGCGATGGCGAGCGGGGACAGGGACGCCGCGCGATCGCCGGCCGCCCGCCTGGTGCAGGTCCTCGGGATCGCCCTCTCCGTCGGCGGGCTGGCCTTCGTCGTCCGGGCGATCGCCGTCCGGTGGGACGGGATCCGGGGCGACGTGGCCGGCCTCAGCGCCGGCTGGCTGCTCGGGGGGCTGGCGGCGGCCGCCGCCGGCATGACGCTGATCGCCGTCCGCTGGCGGGCCAGCGTGCGCTTGGCCGGCGGGGAGCTGGACCCGGCCGACGCGCTCGCCCTGTACTTCCGGGGCGAGGTCGCCAAGTACGTGCCGGGTGGGGTGTGGGCCGTGGTCGGCCGGGCCGAGCTGGCCCGCCGGCGGGGCCTGCCGTGGCGGGTGGCCTACGCCAGCGTGACCCTCTCGCTCCTTGCCCTCTACGCGGGGGCGGCCGCCACCGCGGCGGCGCTGGCGCCTGCGGTGCTCGGGTACTCGGCGTGGGGGTGGGCGCTCTGGGTCGGCGGCACCGTCCTGCTGGCCGGCGCCCTCCTCGGCGGTGGCCTGGCCGAGGTGACCAGCCGGCCGGCCCTGGCCGGCCGGATGGTGCTGCCCGGGCCCGGCGCCCTGGCCCGGCTGGTGGTGGGCTACGTGCCGGCCTGGCTGCTGATCGGGGCCGCCACCTGGTGCGTGGCCCGGTCGCTGGCCGGGGAGGCCCCGTTCGCGAAGGTGCTGTTCGCCACCGCGGTCTCCTGGCTCGCCGGGTTCCTGGCCGTGCCCGCCCCCGGGGGGATCGGCGTGCGGGAGGCGGTGTTCGTCGCCGTCCTCGGCCCCCTCCCGGGCGACGTCACCGCCGCGGTGGCCGTGCTGGCCCGCCTCGTGTTCATGGTCACCGACGCGGCCGGGGCGCTGGTGGCCTCGGTGCGATGGTGGCGGCCGGCGCCGTCAGGGGCGGGCGACGACGAGCGTCCAGGGCAGGGGGCGGAACACCCCTAGGACCTCGGCGTGCCGGGAGACCAGGCGCAGGAAGCCCCGGCGGCTCCAGTGCTGGATGTGCCCCGGCGTGTTGCCCCGGTCGGCCAGGTAGCGGCCGCGCACCATGTTGCCCGCCCGCCAAAGGGGCTCCAGGGGCACGGAGAGCACCAGGTGGCCCGTCCCCACCCGGGCCAGCTCGGCCACGGCGGCGTCGGGGTCCTCGACGTGCTCGAGCACCTCGATGGCGAGCACCAGGTCGGCCGCCCCGTCGGGGAACGGGAGGCGGCCGGCGTCGGCGAAGGCGCCGACCAGCGCCCGGGCCCGCCACTGGGCCGGCAGGCCGTCGTCGGGCAGGTCGACGCCGACGAAGGAGGTCCCCGGGTACCGGTCCCGCACCCGGCCGGCGATCACCCCTTCCCCCATGCCGACCTCCAGGACCCGGCGGGGCGCGTGCCGGGGGAGTGCGGCGTCGAACCGGCGCAGGAAGCCGGCCATCATCGCCCGCTCCAGCGGATGGGTGCTCCCGTACTTGTCGAAGGAGTTCCCGGTCGGGACGGGCGGCAGGAGACCGGGACCCGTCATTTCGTCGCCGGCTCGACGTACTCCCGCGGTCGTGACATGTGCACGACGAGGTCGGCGAGGAGGCCCACGACCAGGAACTGGAGAGCCGAGAAGATGATGAGCAGGGTGTTGGTGGCCACGCGGAACGGGTGGTCGAGCAGGTCGAAGACCAGCTTTCCCGTCCCGGTGCCGGCCAGGGCCACGCCGAGCGGGATGAAGATGCGCAGTGGCTGGTAGGACATGACGAGCCTGATGATCTGGGTCAGGTAGCGCCTGGTGTCGCGCCACCAGTGGAACTTCGAGCGGCCCGACCGCCGGCGGTACTCGATGGGCACGTACTTGACCGAGTAGCCGTTGGCCAGGAAGGCCATGGTCATGGTGGACACGCACGAGAAGCCCTTGGGGAGCATGTACAGGAACTGCTCGCCCACCGAGCGGCGGAAGGCCCGGAACCCGGAGTTGAGGTCGGGGATGTTGACCTCGGCCAGGTAGCTGGCCAGCCGCCGGAGCAGCCACTTGGCCGGGACCCGGGCGAACCGGTGGGTGCCCTGCTCCGACGTGCGGGCCCCCACGACCTGGTCGAAGCCCTCGAGCTCCTTCACCAGCCGGGGGATCTCGTCGTTGGGGTAGGTCATGTCCACGTCGGTCCACACCACCACCCGGCCCCGCGCCGCCCGGGTGCCGACCCTGCGGGCCGTGCCCGTGCCCCGGTTCTCGGGAAGGACGACGAGCTTGATCCCCTGCATCTGGCGGAGCTGGTCGGTGGAGCCGTCGGTCGAGCCGTCGTCGACCACGATGATCTCGTAGGTGAACGGCGACTGGTCGAGGCCGGCGCGGACCCGCTCGACCTCGGCGGCCAGGTGGGTGGCCTCGTTGTAGACGGGCAGGACGACCGAGACGTCGGGCTCGGTGACGGCAGCGGCGGTCATCTCAGTTCCTCGGGGAGGTCGGGCTGATGGCGGCGCTCGGGTCGGCGACGACGGCGTCAGCGGTGATGTCGGCGTCGTCGTTGAAGAACTGGCCGGGCAGCCAGCGGTAGTTCTTGAAGCGGGGGGACAGGAGGTCGGCCTCCACGTTCACCGTCTCGCGGGTGATGCGGTACACCCGCAGGGTCGGATCCTCGTAGACGACGTCCATGTCGGCGTGGGTGGTGCGGTAGACCTCGCACCAGAGGAGGATGCGGGCCATGATCCGCCCCCGCACCTCCTGGTTGCGGTAGTACTCCTGGGTAGGGCCGTACGGGCGGGCCTGAGGACCGAGGAACGGCACCTTCTCGGCGAAGATGTAGACGTCGGACGTGGGGATCTCGAGCTCGTAGGACGGGTCCTTGGCGTCGGAGTGGGTGATGTCCCGGGCGAACACCCAGGCCTCGGTGAAGAACCCCTTCTCGAGGGCCTGCTGGTACTGCTCGGACACGCCGACGAAGGTGAACTCCAGCGCCTCGGAGCGGGCCAGGAGGTCGAGGGCCACCGACGTGGCGGCGGGGTAGCCGCTCGGTTCCACCGTCCGGGCCGCGGCGTGGTACTGGGGCCAGAGCAGGACGAACGTCAGGGTGGCGACCACCAGCGCCCCGCCCTCCAACGCGAGGGTGGGCGACCAGCGCGGCCGCCAGCCCCGCGCCCGCGCCCGCTCCATGGTCGTCGCCGCCAGCATGGCCAGGGCCCCCACGCCCAGCCCGAAGCCGACGGTCATCAGGGCCGCGGTGATCCACCCCTGGCGCACCCGGAAGAGCAGGCCGGTCTGCCAGAGGAGGAGGTCGAAGATCACCAGGGCGCCGAGGGCGATGCTCGACATGGCCAGGAGGTTGCGGCCCCTGAGCGGGTCCCGGCGGATGGTGAGCAGGCCGGCGGCGACGCCCATGGCCGCGCCCACCGCGCCGAACCGGTAGAGCGGGTTGCCCCGCAGCTGGGCGCCGGGCTCCGGCGTCGGCCCGCTGTCCTCGGTCTCCTCGAAGGTCGCCCGGTTGGTGGGGTTGTAGAGGTCGAAGGACTGGGCCAGGGGGATGCCGCGGATGGCGCCCAGCAGGAAGTACAGGTTGGCGGCCACCACCGCCACCAGGCCCACCACCACCAGGCGGCGCAGCGCCTGCATGCGCCAGGCGCCGGTGACCGCGCCGACCGCGATGATCGCCGCGTAGCCGAAGGCCAGCAGGGGGATGACGAGCGCGTTCGAGGTGGCCCCCACGAAGAGGGCGGCGCCGGCCAGCACCAGGTCGAGGGGCCGGTGGGTGGTCATGTAGCGGGCGCCGAACACCAGGGAGATCAGGGCGAAGGCGAGGGCGAACTCCTGGCTCATGGCGCCGATCTGGCGGTTCCACACCACCAGCAGTGCGGGGTGGCCGGCGAAGAACCCGAAGACGGCGATCGACAGGAGCCCCGCCACCCGGTTGGCCGCGGCCCGGCTGACCACCCAGTAGAGGACGAGCAGCTCGAGGGTGTTCATCAGCGGGCCGGCGTAGCGGACGAAGTTGAAGGTGCCGAACGGGTAGAAGCGGTCGAGCGAGGACATCCACATGTACGCGCCCTGGGGGTAGGTGCCGTCGGCCAGCACCCGGCCCTGGTTGAGGAAGGTGGTCCACGACAGGGCCAGCCACGAGTCCTGGGGAACGAGGTCGACGTGGTGCAGGGCGCGGGAGTAGCGCATGGCGGCGGCGCCGATGAGCACGGCCACGATGGCGGCAGACGTGAGGACCGCGGCCGGCGGCGGCCGTTGCTCCCACGCCGCCCGCACGCGGGTGCGGGTGTTCTCTCGCCACCGCCCAACCGTGCCGGCGTAGAGCGTCCGGCGGGCGCCTCGCCGGCCCTCGGTCTCCACCACGTCGCAGGCGTGGAGGACCTGCTCGATGACGGGGTTGGCCCGGACCCGGCGGCGCTGGCGGCCCTTGACCAGCCACCACGTCACGATCCAGGTGCCGACTAGGGCGAGGAGCTCCAGCAGGCCGACCGCGCCCAGGACGTACATGGCGGCCACGTTGAGCCCCGTCATGAGGACGGCCCCGGCCATGACCCGGTCCAGGAACGTCCCCTCGACCCGGTCGAGAGGGAAGATGATCCGGGGCAGGATCACCATGACGAGGACGACGGTGCCGAGGAGGGCGGCGATGCGTACTGCTGTCACCCGCCCTCCAGGCCTCCGCGCGAGGAGTGGCTCGGTCTTTCCGTGCCCGGAAGGAAACCGCGTGCAAGGTCGGCAGGAGAAGAGTACGGGGTACTCATATTCCCGCCCGGGGGCGGCGGGAGCGCCCGCCGGCTACCTACGGGTCGCCGGAGGGCCGGGGAGTAGGCCGGGAGCGGTACCAGTCGCGCAGGCGGCGAAGGGCGGCGGGCAGGGTGCCGTCCTCCACGGCGGCGACGATGGCGCCCTCGCTGAACCGGTCCGACCGGATGACTGCGGTGATCAGGCGCACTGCGTCGGCGACCGGCGCCCGGTCGACCCCGCGGCCCTGGCGGTAGCGCTCGATCCCGTCCCACTCCGGCCAGTTGAGGGACGTGACGAGGCGCAGCTCGTAAAGCCGGCGCACCACATGGTTCAGGGCGTTGCTGTGGACGGCGTAGTGCACCTGGTAGACGGGCGTCTCGACGCCGCGCACCATGGTCGTCCCCACCTGCTCGCCGCCGGCCCAGTGCACGAGGCCCCCTTCGGCGCCGGACACCTCAACCAGCCGGTCGACGGCATCCCACAGGCCCGACCACTCCTCGGCCGGGATCGCGGCCAGGAGGGCCTCGATCTCCGCGTCGGTCGGATCCGTCGGCTTGGTGGTCATCGGCGCGTCCCCGTGGCTTGAGGCCTGCTAGGGAAAATGTATCGTCCGCCCCCGTGGGGGGGCGTTCCCGGCGGGTCACGGTGCGGGACGAGCACCAGGGTGCCGACCACCGACACCTGACCGCGTACGTGGACGACCAGGGCCGCCTGCACGTCGACGGCCACGACCTCGGCCCCGGCACCGCGCCGGTGAGCGCCGACGGCGAGTACGAGTGGTTCCAGACGATCGCCGCGGCCGACGTCCCCCGCCTGGTGGAGCTGTTGGGCGGCGCCCCCGGCGACGACGTGCTGGAGGTGATCGAGCGCGGCTGGACCGGCGGGCGCAGCTACGACCTGGAGGCGCTGTTGCGGGGCAGCGGCATACCCGTCGAGCGGTTCGCCTGGGGCGGCTGACGCGCGCCTCCGGGTGTAAAGAGGGGGCATGCTCGCCCTCGTCAAGACGGCCGCCGGACCGGGGCTCGAGCTGCACGACGTCCCCCGCCCCCGCGTCGGGATCAACGACGTGCTGGTCAAGGTGCACAAGACGGGCATCTGCGGGACCGACCTCCACATCGCCGCGTGGGACCGGTGGGCGGCCGGCGCGGTGCGGCCGCCGCTGGTCGTCGGCCACGAGTTCGCGGGCACGGTGGTGGAGGTGGGCAGCAACGTCACCGACGTCCATCCCGGCGAGCTCGTGTCCGGGGAGGGCCACGTGGTGTGCGGGCGGTGCCGGCACTGCCTGGCCGGGCGCCGGGAACTGTGCCCCCACACCATCGGGCTGGGCGTGGGCCGGGACGGGGCCTTCGCCGAGTACGTCGCCCTGCCCATGACGAACATCTGGCACCACTGGCCGGGCGTCGACGAGGACGTGGCCGCCATCTTCGACCCGTTCGGCAACGCGGTGCACACCGCGCTGGCCTTCCCGGTCCTGGGCGAGGACGTGCTGGTCAGCGGGGCCGGGCCCATCGGGCTGATGGCCACCGCGGTGGCCCGCCACGCCGGCGCCCGCCACGTGGTGGTCAGCGAGCCCAACGCCTACCGGCGCGGCCTGGCCCTGCGCATGGGTGCCAGCCTGGCCATCGACCCGGGGGCGCGCGACCTGCCCGGCACCTTCGCCGAGCTCGGCATGGTGGAGGGCTTTGACGTGGCCTTGGAGATGTCGGGCAACCCCGACGCCCTGCGGGCCGCCCTCGGCGCCATGGCCCACGGGGGCGGCGTGGCCATGCTCGGCCTGCCCACCGAGCGCGTCGCCCTCGACGTGGGCGAGATCGTGCGCAAGATGCTCACGCTGCGGGGCATCTACGGCCGGGAGATGTACGAGACCTGGTACAAGATGACCGTGATGCTCCGCTCCGGGCTGGACATCTCGCCGGTCATCACCCACCGGTTCCACTTCACCGAGCACGAGGCCGCCTTCGAGGCGGCCAGGAGCGGCGAGAGCGGCAAGGTCGTCCTGGACTGGACGTCATGACCGGCCCGGGAGGCCGGCCCAGGCAACGATGAGTCGCTCCGACCCGCTGGCCTTCCTCGACGCCGAGATGGCCGACCTGCGCCGCCAGCACCTGTACCGGGGGCTGCGGGTGCTCTCCACCGCCCAGGGGCCGGTGGTGGAGGTCGACGGGCGGCGGGTGGTCAGCCTGTCGTCGAACGACTACCTGGGGCTCACCCACCACCCCCGCCTGCGGGCCGCGGCCACCGCCGCGGTGGCCGAGTTCGGGGTGGGGTCGGGCGCGGTCCGCACCATCGCCGGGACGCTCACCATGCACGAGGCCCTGGAGGCGGAGCTGGCCGAGTTCAAGGGGGTGCCCGCCGTGCTCACCTTCCAGTCCGGGTTCACGGCCAACACGGGCACCATCCCCACCATCACCACCGACGCCGACCTGGTGGTGTCGGACGCCCTGAACCACGCCTCGATCATCGACGCCGTCCGCCTGTCCAAGGCGGCCCGCGCCATCTACCCCCACGGCGACGTGGCCGCCCTGGCTGCCATCCTCGAGGAGGCCCGCAGCCGCGAGGAGCCCTACCGGCTGGTCCTGGTGGTCACCGACGGGGTGTTCAGCATGGACGGCGACATCGCCCCGCTGCCGGCCATCGTGGAGGCGGCCGAGGCTGCGGGGGCGGCGGTGATGGTCGACGACGCCCACGGGTCGGGGGTGCTCGGCCGCCACGGCCGGGGGACCGTCGACCACTTCGGGCTCCACGGCCGGGTCGACATCCAGGTGGGGACGCTGTCGAAGGCGGCAGGGTCCCTCGGTGGCTACGTGGGCGGCCCGACCGCCCTGCGGGAGATCCTCACCCAGCGGGCCCGGCCCTTCCTGTTCTCGACGTCGCACCCGCCGGCGGTGGTGGCCGCCTGCCGGGAGGCCATCCGGGTCATGCAGGATGAGCCCGAGCTGCAGGAGCGGCTGTGGGACAACACCCGGCGGTTCAAGGCCGAGCTGGCCGGCCTGGGCTTCGACACCGGCCGCTCGGAGACGCCGATCACGCCGGTGATGATGGGCGACCCCGAGACGGCGATGCGGTTCTCCGACCGGCTCATGGACGAGGGGGTCTTCGCCCAGCCGATCGTGTTCCCCACCGTCGCCCTCGACAAGGCCCGCATCCGCGCCATCGTGACCGCGGCCCACACCGACGAGCAGCTCGACCAGGCCCTCCAGGCGTTCGGGAAGGTTGGTCGGGAGCTGGGCGTCCTCCCATCGAACCGGTGACAGAAACGGGGGCCAGGACCCCCAGATCTGTCACCAGTTCGGCTGTGGCAGGGGTCAGCCCCGGGCCTTGGCCAGCAGGGCCTCGAGCTCGCCGACGCTGAGCTCGCCGCTGGCCCGGGCCGCCACCCGGCCCTGGCCGTCGACGGCGACGAAGTAGGGGTAGCCGGTGAGGCCGAACATGGTCGCCGCCGTGCCCTCGGTGTCATCGGCGATGGTCGGGATGGTCCAGCCCTCACGCTCCAGCCAGCTCGACGGCGGGTAGTTCGGGCGGTTGCGGTCGACGCCGCTGGAGACGGCCACCAGCTCCACGCCCTGGGGCGTGCCGGACGCGGCCAGCCAGTCGACCACCCGGGGCACCTCGGCCTGGCAGTGGGGGCACCAGTGGGCGAGGAAGATGATCAGCTTGGGCGTGCCGTTGCCCGCCACGTCGATCGTCCGGCCGTCGAAGCCCTCGCCCCGCAGGTCCGGGATCGGCTGGCCGACGGCGGGGTCGGCCGCCGTTCCGGCATAGGGGGTCAGGGCCCGCCCGCTGGCCACCACCTCCCGGTTCTGGGCGACGGTGGTCCCGTCGTCGCCCGAGCGGCTGGCGACGCCGATGGCGATGGCGATGGCCGCCATGGCCACGACCACGCCGAGGAGGATGGGCAGCACGTTGGTCCGCCGGGCCGGCCGGCGCGGGCGCGGCGACCGGGCCGCGGGACGGTTACGGGTGTGGGTGGTTGGCTTGGACATCAGACGGCCTCGAGTTCGTCGGAGACGGGGTAGGGATCGGACGCCTCGGCCTCGCCGGCCCGCTCGTAGGCGGCCGCGGTGAGCACGAGGACGGTGATGAGGGCGAAGGCGGAGAGGGCCATGGTGGGGATGGTCAGGTAGCCGAACCGGCGGACCCAGATCAGCGTGCAGGGGTTGGCCGCCTCGCAGACCCCGCTCTCCAGGCTCGGGTACCGCTCGAGCAGGATGTGGTAGCTCGAGATCAGCCCGCCGATGATCGCCAGGGGGAGGGCGTAGAAGCGGACGCCGGCGTCACCGCGCCAGACGGCCATCCCGAGGATGGGGACCAGCGGGTACATGGCGATGCGCTGGTACCAGCACAGCCGGCAGGGCACGAAGTTGGCCACCTCGGACAGGTACAGGCTGCCCAGGGTGGCCACCAGCGCGACGCCGAGCGCCACGACCAGGGCGACGGGGCCGAACACCTCCACCAGCCCGTCGCGCCATCCGGCCAGGCGGGCCGACCACCGGGCGCCGACCACGACCACCACGGCGACGGCCACGCCGGCCTCGGCCACCACGGCCAGCATGGCCAGAAGAAGGGTCACGTCCTGGGTGGTCACCCATTCATGTTCGTCATCCGGCCGGCCGGCCATCAGGGCCGAGGGTCCCCATCCCCCGGGGCCGTTGGTCACCCCGGGCGAGGGGTGAGGCTGGCCCGGGCGGCCGAGGGTTCAGCGGGTGGATCCCAGGCTCACGCCGTCCCAGCGCAGGCTGATGAAGGACGGGTGGGGGGTGAACCCCTGCACGTTCTTCTTCATCCCGTAGATCTGGAACAGCCCGGCCAGGGGGATCACGACCCGGTCGACGTCGATGATCTGGTGCATGGCGTCGGCCACGATCGAGCGCATCTTGTCCGGGTCGACCTCGGTCACGCTCGGGCCGATGATGTCGTCGAAGCGCTGGCCGGGAGCGAACAACCTTGTGTACTGGGCCGACGCGCCCGAGCCGCCGGTGTAGAAGAGCAGGACGGGGAGGAAGCCGGCGTTGGCGTCGTTCTGGCTGCCGCGCTCGAGGAACAGGTCGCCGCTGCCGCTGTCGATCAGCGACTGGTACGACGGGCTGTCCGGCCGCTCCACGACGTCGATCCCGATGCCGACGTTCTTCAGCTGCGACTGGAGGTAGGTCGGGATCGGCTTGTGGATCTCGGCCCCGCCGAAGCCCGAGACCAGGGTGAGCGTCAGCTTGCGGCCGCTCTTCTCCCTGATGCCGTCGGACCCCGGCCGCCAGCCGGCGGCGTCGAGCACCGAGCGGGCCTTGGCCACGTCGAACGGCGACCCCTTGACCCTGGATGCGTGGCGGCCGAGGGCCGAGGGCGGGACCATGGTCTGGTCGGGCGTGGCCTGCCCCTCCAGCACCCCCTCGACCAGCTGCTTGCGGTCGATCCCCAGGTTGACGGCCTCCCGGACCGCGGGGTCCTGCAGGAGGTCGTGGGGCGGGCCGCCGCGGATGTTGGCGTAGAGGGCCTCGTAGGAGCCGACCGGGCTGGTCTGGACCTCGAACCCGCGGGACCTGAGGCCCCTCACGTCGGGCCCCGGCACGCCCAGGATCACGTCGACGTCGCCCGCCTCCAGGGCCAGCCGGCGGGCGCCGGCGTCGGGGTAGAACCGGTAGGTGATCGTGTCGAGCCTGGCCTTGGGCCCCCAGTAGTCGGGGTTGCGCTCGACGACGATCCGCTCCTTGGGCAGGTACTCCACGAAGCGGAAGGGCCCGGTGCCCACCGGCTTGTTGCCGGCGTCAGACCCGGGGGCGTAGACCACGTTGCTCGGGTGCACGATCTGCTCCGGCACCCGGTAGTTGGGGGCGGTGGGCGTGAAGTCGATGGTGAGGTCGTCGACCACCTTGGCCGAGTCGGGCCCGGCCTTGATCGTGCCGCCTCCACGCTGCTGGGCCACCCGGTCGAAGAGGGTGGTCTTCACCGCCCGGGCGGTCAGCGGCTGGCCGTCGTGGAACTTCACGTTGGGCCGCAGGAAGAACCGCCAGGTGTTGGGCGCCCGGAACTCCCACCGCTCGGCCAGGAGGGGCTGGACCTCGTAGGTGGGGGACAGGTAGGCGAGGGTCTCGGCGATGTTGGCGTTGACCGGCTGGACGCCGAGGTTGGCCGTGGTCCCCTCCCGGACGTAGGAGTCGTCGGCCGCCCCGACGGTCAGGTCCTGGCTGGCCGCCGGCTGCACCGCCCCGGTGGTGGCGCCGTCCCCGCCGCCGCTGCTGCAGGCGGCCAGGAGGCCGACGGCGAGGGCGGCGGCGATGGTGCGCGGTGCGCTCCGGTGTACGGCGGGCACGGAACCTCCCCCGGGCTCGGTGGCGTGGTGAGACGCGTGTGTCGGTGCTCGCCTTCCCCCTGCCGCCGGGGCGGAAACGCGGGGCTCAGCCCTTGGCCTGGCCGGCGGCCTGGCGCAGGGTGAGGACGACGAACTCGGCCGGCTTGAGGGGGGCGAAGCCGACGACCACGTTGACCACGCCGGCGTCGAGGTCGGCCTGGGTGGTCGTGCGCGCGTCGCAACGGGCGAAGTACGCCTCTCGCGGCGTGCTCCCCGCGAAGGCCCCCCGGCGGAAGAGGTCGTCGAGGAACGACCCGACCTCGCTCCGGAGCCGGGCCCACAGCTGCTCGTCGTTGGGCTCGAAGGCGGCCCAGCGGATGCCCACGTCGATCGACTTCTCGATGAACAGGGCGGTGCGGCGCACGCTGACGTACTTCCACTCCGGGTCGGTGGTGTCGGTGGTGCGGGCGCCCCACACGACCGGACCGGTGCCCGGGAAGGTGCGGATGCAGTTCACGCCCAGGAGGTTGAGCCGGCCGGCGCCGGCGTCGTCGACGTCGACGTCGAGCTCCTCCACTCCCTGGAGGTCGGCCTCCACCCCGGCCGGCGCCTTCCACACGCCGCGGGTCACGTCGTTGCGGGCCATCACGCCGGCGACCGCGCCCGTCGCCGGGCGGGGCGGTCCCGGCCGGGCGATGCGGGGGAAGTAGACGGCGAGGTTGGCGCTGCGGGCGAAGTCGGGCGAGCCGGTGCCGGCCGCCGCCGCGCCGACCGTCGACCAGGCCGAGGGCGGGTCGAGCAGGAGCAGCACCCGCCGCTCCTCGGCGAAGGCCACCGCCGAGGCCACCGTCTCGGGCGGGAGGTCGCCGGGGACCACGAGCTGGTTGACCAGGTCGGTGCGGCGGAGGGCGTCCAACGCCCGGGCGTGGTCGGCGGGATCGAGCCCGTCCCCGTCGCCGGCGGCCCGCACCACGATCGCCACCGCGCCGCCCTGGCGGTAGAAGTCGGCCACGGCGAGGGCGAGCGGGGCATCGGTCGACGGCTCGCCGAAGATGTCGACGAACCCGGCGAGCGAGGTGACGAGCACCGGGTCGTCGACCGGCCCCCGGCGGGTCTGGCCGACGAATGCGGTCACGGAGGTGGCGACGGCGGGGATCGTGGATGTGCAGGCTACGCGGGTCTACGGTCGGCTGCCGTGACCCCCAGGGATCCGTGGGCCGGCATCCTGTCCGGACCGATCGACGGCCCGGCCAAGGCGCGGGCGACGTACCCCGACGTGGCCGGGACGGCGGGCGTGCGGGCCCGCCACCGCGGCAGCGGCTTCACCGGCGCCGTCGTGCGGTGGGAGCCCGACGGGGTGGTGCTGCGGGGCGCCACCGGGCTCGAGCGCATCTTCGTGGCCACCCCGGGCGGCTTCGACGTGGATGGCCGGGCGGTCACCCTGGCCCGCCCGGCGGTGGCCCGGCCGGGTGCGGAACGTCCGGCGCGCACGGCCTCGGGCTCGCTGGCGGTCGCCCGCCGGCCGGCCCGGGTGGCCCGGGCCAGCCGCATCCTGGTCGAGGGGGTGCACGACGCCGAGCTGGTCGAGCAGGTGTGGGGCGACGACCTGCGGGTGGAGGGCGTGGTCGTCGAGCGGCTGGACGGTATCGACCACCTGGCCGCGGTCGTCGCCGCCTTCGGGCCGGCGGCCGGCCGGCGGCTGGGCGTGCTGGTCGACCACCTGGTGGCCGGCAGCAAGGAGGCCCGCCTGGCCGCCGCCGCCGACGACCCGCACGTGCTGGTCACCGGTACCCCGTTCGTCGACGTGTGGCAGGCGGTCAAGCCGTCGGTCCTCGGCATCCCCGCGTGGCCGCACGTCCCGGTGGGGGAGGACTGGAAGGCGGGCGTGTGCGCCCGCCTCGGCGTGGACGCCGCCACCATGTGGCCCCGCATCAGGGCCGCGGTGCGCTCCTACGCCGACCTGGAGCCGGCGCTGGTCGGGGCGGTGGAGCAGCTCATCGACTTCGTGACGGAGCCCGTGTAGCTGCCATCCTGGTGCCCGGCATGGACTCCGACGCCCCCCTCCCCACCGCGGAGGAGGTGGCCGACCGGCTCAACCGCCACCTGCGGAGCTGGCTGGGCGCGTGGCCGCCGGTGGGCGAGGTCACCGTGGTCGGCTCGGCCCGGCGGACCGAGCCCGGCTGGGACGGCAGCATCCGGCCGCTGGCCGGCGTCACCACGCCCGACGGCACGATCATCTCGGTCCCGCCGGACCGGCTGGAGGCGGTCCGGGCCCTCGGCACCGACCTCGAGGGGGTCCTCGACGCGCTGCCCGAGGCCCTGGGCCAGCCCGGGGGGGTCGTGGGGCGGGGCGTCTACCGGTTCGCCGTCTCGCCGCCGCCGGTCGACCCGATCGGGGAATGGGTGCCCGCCGACGCCCCCGACGTCCCGGCCTGGCTGCGCCCGTTCGGCGGCGACGTGCTGGTGGTGCGCCACGGCGCCCAGTACGTCGCCGGGCTGGGCATCAAGCGCCACGACGAGCTGGGTCACGAGGTGGCCGTCGCCACCGAGGAGGCGTGGCGGGGCCGGGGACTGGCGCGCGCCCTGGTGGCTCGGGCCGCGGCCGGCATCCTCCGCGCCGGAGGTGTCCCGGTGTACCTCCACGGCCGGGGCAACGAGGCGTCGGCCCGGGTCGCCCAGGCGGCCGGCTTCCCCGACCGGGGCTGGTTCATCCTCGGGCTGCCGACGGCGACCTGACGTTGCATCTGGCCGCGTCCCGCCACGGCCTCTATCCTCCGGCCCGAACGTTCCCGGGGGGGGGGTACAGGTCAGGATGTCGGAGACGGAGATCCGGGGCGACGGCGCGCCTGAGATGACCGTCCTCGAACTGCCGCCCACCGGCTCCCTCCAGCTCGCGCCCCGACCGCCCCTGAGCCGGTCCGACCGGTGGTTCCCCGTGCTGGCCTACGCCGCGGCTGGCGGGACGGTGATCCTCGTGTCCATCCTCGCCCACGCCCTGCTGCCGGCCCTCCACCCCTTCCACCGCCACCTGCAGGGAAACCGCTGGGTCGACGCCTTCGGGTGGTGGGACGGATGGTGGTACGTCGGCATCGCCCGCTTCGGGTACCGGTTCTTCCGCCCCGGCCGCCAGTCGCCCGTCGCCTTCTTCCCCGCGTACCCGCTGGGCATGCGGTTCCTGGGGTGGCTGGTCGGCGGCCCGCTGGTGGCCGGCTTCGTGCTGACGGTGGCCTGCGGCCTCGGCGTGGCCGTCCTGTTCCACCGCTGGTGCGTGGCCAAGCTCGGCCCGGGGAAGGCCCGGCTGGCCCTGGGCCTGCTGCTGGTCTACCCGTTCGCCTTCTACCTGATGGGGGCGGTGTACGCCGACGCCCTGTTCCTGCTCGCCGCCCTGGCCGCCTTCCTCGCCGTGGAGAACGACCGGCCGGTGCTCGCCGGCCTGGCCGGTGTCGTGGCCACGGCCAGCCGGCCGGTCGGCCCCGCCCTCGTCCTGGCCCTGTGGGTCGTGCTGCTCGAGCGCCGGGGCGTGTTCGCCCAGCTCCGGAGCCGGGGTGGGGGGCTGGCGGGCGCCTGGCGCCGGCTGGGCCCGGCCGACGCCGGCCTGCTCCTTGCCCCGCTCGGGCTGGTGGCGTACTGCGCCTTCCTGTGGGTGAAGTTCCGCAACCCCCTGGCCTTCCTGGAGGTGGCCGGGGCCCCGGGCTGGGACCAGCCGCCGGGGTTCAAGACGTGGTTCAAGGTCCACTGGATCAAGGCCATGTGGTACGGGCCGTGGACCAACGGGCACGTCGGCCACCTGCTGATCAACGCGGCGGCCACGGTGATCACCGCCGCCTTCATCCCCGCCGTCTTCCGCCGGTTCGGCTGGGGCTACGGGATCTTCGTGACCGTCGCCGTGCTGCTCACCGCGGTCTCGACCAAGGACTTCGTGGGCATGGGCCGCTACGCGCTGGCCGCCTTCCCGTGCTTCGCCGTGGCCGCCGACATCCTCTCCCGCCGGCCCCGGGTGGCGGGGGCCGTGCTGGCCGTGTCGGCCTCGAGCCTGATCGTCCTCACCGAACTGCACGCCCGGGGCACGATCGTCAGCTGAACGGCCGCCCTGCGGTTGTCTTGTAGCCTCCTGCGCCGGATGGGGACCGCAGGCGTCGAGGTGGTCGTGGTCGACTGGGACGGGCCGCCCGCCGCCCTCTCCGGCCGGCTGCGGCAGCTCGTAGCCCTCGGGATCGACGTCGTCCTCGTGCCCTCGCCGGGCACGGCGGCCGCCGCGGCCGCGGTCGGGCCGCCCGCCGGCGGGCCGGGGCGGCTCATCGCCTGGCAGGGGGCGGGCGGCGCCGACCCCGCCGGTTGGGCCCGCCACCGGCTCCTGGGCGCCGGGGCCCCCGAGGGGGCGGTGGTGGTCGTCGACGAGCCGGAGACCCTCGACGACATCATCGCCAACGGCGCCGGCTTCGGGGTGCCGGTCGACGACCCCTTGTGGCGTCTCGACGTCGAGGGCGTGGAGCCCGACTGCGAGCGTGCGGTGGAGTCATGGTTCACGGTGGGCAACGGGCGGACGGGGACCCGGGGGTCGCTCGACGAGGGGAGCCCGGCCTCGAACCCCGCGTGCTACGTCGCCGGCATCTACGGCTGGGACCCCGCGGAGCAGGCCGGTCCGGAGCTCGTGCGGGGGCCCGACTGGGCCCACCTGCGGCCGCCGGCCTCGGCCGGCACCGCGCCGGCGCGCACCCTCGACCTGCGCCAGGGGATGCTCTTCCGCGAGTCTCCGGCCATGCGGTCGGCCCGGTTCGCGTCGCTGGACGACCGGGCCGTGCTCGTCCTCCGGGCCGAGGGGGCCCGGGCCGGCGAGGTGCCGCTGCCCTCGGCGACCGGCCCGGTGGAGGCGGTGGACGCGGAGGTGGCCGGCGGGCGGGCCGGCCTGCGGGTCCAGCCGCGGGGCGGGGCGCCGGTGTGGTTCGCCGTGTCCACCGCCGAGGAGGGGGGCCGCCTGACCCGCCTGATCGCCGTCGACCGTGACGGGCCGGCGGCGGCCGCCCTGGCCCGGGCCGAGCGGGCCGGGCCGGTCGACCTGCTGGCCCGGCACCGGCGGGCGTGGCGGGAGCGCTGGCTCGACGCCGACGTGGTCGTGCGGGGCGACGACCGGGCCCAGCGGGACCTGCGCTTCGCCCTCTACCACCTGATCATCGCCGCCGACCCGGAGAGCGACCGGGCGTCGGTCGGGGCCAGGTCGCTCAGCGGCCCGGGCTACCGCGGCCACGTGTTCTGGGACACCGAGATCTTCCTGCTCCCGTTCTTCACATGGACCCACCCCCAGACCGCCCGGGCGTTGCTGGCCTACCGCCACCGCACCCTGCCCGCGGCCCGGGCCAAGGCGGCCCGCCTGGGCTACGACGGTGCCCTCTACGCGTGGGAGTCGGCCGACACCGGCGAGGAGGTGACGCCCGAGTACGTCTGGCTGCCCGACGGCACCCGCCTCACGATCGTCACCGGCCTCCAGGAGCACCACGTGGCCGCCGACGTGGCCTGGGCGGTCTGGCACTACTGGCAGGTCACCGGCGACGACGCGTTCATGGAGGACATGGGCGCCGAGATGGTGGTCGAGACGGCCCGCTTCTGGGCGTCGCGCGCCGTGCCCGGCGACGGCGGCCGCCACCACATCCGCACCGTGATCGGCCCCGACGAGTACCACGAGGGCGTCGACGACAACGCCTTCACCAACGCGCTGGCCCGGTGGAACCTGCGGGCGGCCGCCGCGCTGTGCGAGCGGTTCCCCGCCGTCGCCCGGCGGCTCGACGTGGAGGGCGAGCGGGATCGGTGGGCGGAGGTGGCGGCCGGCCTCCAGGTGCGCTTCGACCCCGAGACCAGGCTGTACGAGCAGTTCGACGGTTTCTTCGCCCTGGACGACGAGCGGGCCGCCGACCTGGCCCCCCGCCCGTTCACCGGCGAGCTGGTGCTCGGGGTGGAGCGGCTGCGCCGGTCGCAGGTGGCGAAGCAGGCCGACGTGCTGCTGATCGGCGTGCTCCTGCCCGGCGAGGTCGACCTCGACGTGCAGGCGGCGAACTACCGGTACTACGAGCCCCGCACGTCGCACGGCAGCTCCCTGTCGCCGGCCATGCACGCCCTCGTCGCGGCCCGGGTGGGGGAGGAGCAGCAGGCGGTCGAGTACTTCCACCTGGCGGGGGGCGTCGACCTCGACAACCGGATGGGGAACGCGGCCGACGGGGTACACATCGCCACGATGGGCGGGCTCTGGCAGGCAGCCGTGTTCGGCTTCGGAGGGGTGCGGCCCGACGGGGACGCCGTGCGCATCGACCCCCGCCTCCCGGCGGCCTGGGACGGCCTGGTCTTCCCCGTGCGCTGGCGGGGCACCCGGATCGCGGTCGACGTGCGGGCCGACCGGATGGAGCTGGACCTCGACGGCCCCGCCCTGGTGGCGGTGGGCACGTCGCCCCCGGCGCGACTCGGCCCCGGACGCTTCACGGTCGCCCGGGACGCCGGCGTTTGGTCCCCGGCGTGGCCGGCATGATGGGATGGCGGCCATGACGGCCTCGCTGCACGACCTGGACGCGGTCGTCTTCGACATGGACGGCGTGGTGACCGACACCGCAACCGTGCACGCCACCGCCTGGAAGAAGCTCTTCGACGCCTACCTGAAGCAGGTGGCCATGGCCACCGGCGTCGACTTCGTGCCCTTCGACGAGAAGGCCGACTACCAGCGCTACGTCGACGGCAAGAACCGCTACGACGGCGTCCGCAGCTTCCTGGAGTCCCGGGGCATCCACCTGCCCGAGGGCAGCCCCACCGATGCGCCCGGCTCCGACACCGTCTGCGCCATGGGCAACGACAAGGACACCTACTTCCTCGCCCACGTGCGGGAGAAGGGCGTGCGGGCGTACGACTCCACCGTCAGGCTGATCCGTGACCTGCGGGCCAAGGGCGTGAAGATCGGGCTGGTCAGCGCCAGCCGCAACGCCCAGGAGGTCCTCGAGGCCGCCGGGGTGCTCGACCTGTTCGAGGAGCGGGTGGATGGCGTCGTGGCCGCCGAGCTCAACCTGCGGGGCAAGCCAGACCCGGCCACGTTCCGCGAGGCGGCGAGGCGGCTGGGCGTCGAGCCGGCGCGGGCCGCGGTGGTCGAGGACGCCCTTTCCGGGGTCGCCGCCGGCCGGGCCGGGAACTTCGGCCTCGTCGTCGGCGTTGCCCGTCACGGCCAGTCCGACGCCCTGCGGCAGGCGGGGGCCGACGTGGTCGTCGCCGACCTGGCCGAGCTGGAGACCGACCACACCTAAGCCCCGATGCGCGGTACACCTGACCTGCCCGCCCGACCGGGCGCGAGAAAGAGACGAGATGACCACCACCACTGACTTCCTGGCCGCTCAACGGCGCGAGCTGCTCGCTCGCCGGGAGTCCTACCTGGCCGACGCCGAGCGCTCGACGGCCGCCGCCCTCGACCTCATGGAGAGCGACGACACCCAGGACATGGCCGACGAGGACGGCTTCGGCGAGGGCGACACCCTCAGCGTCGAGCGGGACCGGCTGCTCGTGGTGGCCAACGACGCCCAGGCCAAGGTGGTCGAGATCGACGCCGCCCTCGGGCGGGTCGACGCCGGCACCTACGGCATCTGCGAGGCCTGCGCCAAGCCCATCCCCGAAGCCCGGCTGGAGGCGGTGCCGGAGGCCACCCTGTGCGTCGGGTGCAAGACGGGGGCCTCGTTGCGCCGCCGGTAGCGGCCCGCCGCTGCGGGGCAGACTCGCCGGGTGGCCACCGGCGACCTGACCCTCGGGGTCGAGGAGGAGTTCTGCATCGTCGACGCCCGGAGCGGGGCGCTGCGCCCGTGCGCCGAGGCAGTCGTCCCCCTGGCCAAGGACCGCCTGGGCGACCAGGTGGAGGCCGAGCTCAACCGGTCGCAGGTGGAGACGGGCACCAGGGTGTGCGCGACGCTGGCCGAGGTGCGGGCCGAGCTGGAGCGCCTGCGCCGGCTGCTCCGGGAGGCGGCGGCCGAGGCCGGCTGCGGGGTGATCTCGGCCGGGACCCACCCCACTGCCGTGGCCGCCGAGGACTCCGGGATCAACCCCAGCAAGGAGCGCTACCGCCGGCTGGAGCGGGAGTTCCAGGCCGTCGCCCGCGAGCAGCTGGTGAACGGGTGCCACGTCCACGTCGGGATCGCCGACCCCGACCTGGCCATCGACGTGCTCGACCGGGTCCGGCCCTGGCTGGCGGTCGTCGTCGCCCTGGCCGCCAACTCGCCGTTCTGGGCCGGTGCCGACTCGGGCTACGCCAGCTACCGCACCGAGGTCTGGGCCCGCTGGCCCCTCACCGGCACCCCCGAGCGGCTGGCGTCGCGCGCCGAGTACGACCGGCTGGTCGCCGACCTCCAAGCGGTGGACGCCCTGTCCGACGCCACCTTCCTCTACTGGGACGTCCGCCCGTCCGCCCGCTACGAGACCCTGGAGTTCCGCATGGCCGACGCCGCCCTCGGCGTCGACGACGCGGTCATGGTGGCCGGCCTCTGCCGGGCCCTGGTCCGCACCGCGGCAGCCGACGCCGCGACCGGCCGCCCCCCTGCGCCGCTGCGGAGCGAGCTATACCAGGCGGCGCGGTGGCGGGCCGCCCGCTACGGCGTGGAGGGGGCGCTGGTGGACCTGGCCGACCGCACGACGGCCCCTGCGGCCGACGTGGTCGGGAACCTGCTCGCCCGCCTGCGGCCGGCCCTGGAGGTGGACGGCGACTGGGACGAGGTCGACGCCCTGGTCGACGGCGCCCTCCACGGAGGGAACGGCGCCGTGCGGCAGCGGGCCGCGCTGGCCCGCCGCGGGGACCTCGACGACGTCCTGGCGCTGCTCCTGGGCTGACCGCAGCCGCCGGACCGCACGCACGGAACTAGGCGGCGGGGGAGCCGGGTGCCACAATGTGCGATGCCCCGCAGGCCCCTCGGCGCTCTCGCCGCGCTCCTGGCCCCGCTGGTCGTCCCCGTGGGCCCGGCTGTAGCCGCCGAACCGGTGCCCATGCTGGTCATCGAGGGCAAGGGCTTCGGGCACGGGGTGGGCATGCCCCAGGACGGGGCCTACGCCATGGCCACGGCGGGCGCCTCCGCCTCGGCCATCCTGAGCCGGTTCTACCCGGGCACCACGCTGGGCCGGCGCTCGGCCATGGTGCGGGTCGCCGTCCACGAGTCGCCCGGGCCGCTCGTCGTGGTGCTGCCGGCCGGTGGCGAGATCCGCGACGCGCCGTCCGGTCCCCAGTCGCCGGGCTTCCCCGTCACGGTCAACCCGGGCGGCAGCGTGCAGCTGGTCTTCGACGGGAAGTACCGGGCCCTGCCGCTCTCGGGCGCCAGCATCAACCGGGCCGCCGCCCCGCCCCCG